>Ga0193742_1002466_pt1 | contig 10621 bp, 9 predicted proteins | sample L2c1metaG_FD_165511 | JGI IMG/M metagenome (GOLD analysis project Ga0193742, IMG submission 165511) | Soil microbial communities from a riparian zone of the East river system, Colorado, United States - L2c1 | ecosystem: Environmental > Terrestrial > Soil > Riparian zone | place: USA: East River... | reverse complement strand
TCCCCAACCCGTCTATTCCGTACCCGCATCGGGAAACCCGCGAATACAATTGGATCGCTGCGGCCTTCAGATCAGCCGGATTTGCAAATGATCGATCGCCGGCAAGCTCTCAAGCTTATACTCGCGACTCCCGCGCTCAGCCATTTAGCGTTGGGGCTGACGCCGCAGCACGATCCCCTCAGCGCCAAAATAAGCTCGGCGTGCAAGGTTTTGTCGCCGACGGGAAGCTGGTCTGTGCGGTCGGATTTGTTTTCCAGCGAGGGCGATTGCTCTTTGAAAATGGTGTCGGCTACTCCGATCTGGCAGCCGGGATACCCATCCGCACAGATGCGATCTTCGATGTTCGCTCGATAAGCAAACCAGTCACCGCAATTGGTGTAATGGTCCTTGTGGATTCAGGAAGGATTTCTCTGAATGATCCAATTGAGCGTTACCTTCCCGAGTTCCGAAATGTGAAGGTTAATTCTTCTGGAGGACTGGTTTCTCCTAAAAGGTCGCCCACGATCTTTGATCTGCTTACTGATACGGCTGGCATCAATGCTCAACTGAATGAGTCGTTGACACGTAGTTTTGCGCTGCCCCTGAAAGAAGCTGTAAATCGATACGCTACCCACCCTTTGGAGTTCGGGCCGGGCCAAAAATGGGAGTACAGTAGTGCCGGATTTGCGATCCTCGGAAGAATCATTGAAGTTGTTTCCCAGCAGCCGTTCCAGAGTTTTATGCATGAGCGCGTCTTCTCCGCAGTCGGGATGCAAGACAGCTTTTTCTTTCCACCGGAAGACAAGGTGTCGCGGATACCGCTCATGTACATCCTCGAAAATGGAAGGCTGCACAGAGATGCACTCGATATCACTCGCAAAGGACAGCTGTATGCCGCGCCAGAGTTTGGCCTTTGTACAACCGGACGGGACCTGGAAAAACTTGCACAAGTGTTCTTGAACGATGGATTCTCTTCGGGCAAACGCTTCCTGTCTTCCAGGGCTATTCGCATGATGATCACTCGACAAGTAGCTACGGATAACCCCTCGCTCGATATGAGCTTGTCATGGTTTTGCATACGGCGACGAATGCGCCCCGTGCCTATCCGGCAACAGTGGGGAGCTTTGGTGCGGCGGGAGCTTCTGGTTGCTTTTTCTGGGTTGATCCTGAGAAAAAGGTCACTCGAATCTTCCTGACTCAATGCTTCGGAAGTGAAGGGAGAGAGGCCGAGGAATTCATGCGTCTGGCATGGGCGTTGACAAGTTTGTAGTGCCGAGAGTCGCCCGTTCCACCCTCTACCGCACCATGCTCAGGCCCGCCGCATGACATCACTGGGTATCCGTCACCACCCTTTGATTCTGGATTGAACCTTTTCGTGAGGTGTCCTTATATAGGACTTGGGCTACACGTAGCGCTCACCCTCTTTTGTTTTACCCCATGAATCCAACATATTGTGTGCAAGATCGTGCGACTTCAACTCGCTAGCCCTTACCCACCTGACCTGCAAACAGGTCACATCGCACTAATTTGCAATGGAGCGCGAATTGCATCATGACTAGACATTGGAACTTCTGTTGCTTTGGCTGGTATCCGTGGTTTGAAGCGATTCTGGGTCCAGGTAAATGCTTTACGGAGAAGAAAAATGAAACGATTCCTTGGCTCTCTCACCCTCTCTCGGCTATGCATCTCCTCTGTCTGCCTCTTTGCCGTTCTGGCCACAGTGCCTGCCTATGCCGATTCCATTGCCGCCTTCAGCTTCACGTCGTCCAACTACCGCATCGATGACAATGACACTGCGGAGCTCGGCTACAACTTCACAACCGGAAGCACTCCAATCACCGTCACCGCTCTGGGCTACATCAACGACGGATACAACGCCACCCACACCGTCGCGCTATTCGATGTTGCCACCCAGCAGGCACTACCCGGCGCACTGGTCAGTGTCACAACCGTCGGCGGAGGGGGAACCAGCACCACCTTCACCTACACCGACCTCTCCTCGCCCTTGACCCTCGCCGCCTTCACCCAATATCAGATCGTCTCCCAGTTCTTCACTGGCGAACACTACTTCACCCAGGCGCAAGGATTCACCTCCCAATTCGGGCTGACGCTCGACACCGCGGTCTACGACTATTACGGAGCTCCTCCAGCCACTCCGCTCTTCGCAACCAACACCTATCCCCCCAACACTCCAGGAAGCTTTGGGCCGAACCTCAAAATCCTCACCCCAGACCCGGCACTGAATCAGGTCCCCGAGCTGTCCTCGATCTACCTCGTAGCCAGCGGCCTGGTCAGCTTAACCATATCCAGACTGCGTAGAGGCTAACTCATTCTTTGGCGCGATCGTGACATAGAGGGTGCTAATATGCGAACACTTGGCATGGGAACTGTTTGGTTTTAGCAAAGATGTAGCCCGAACCTACTTTGACTGCGCTTGGTAACAGATGAGAACCGAGGAAAACACGATGGAACAGGGAACAGTGAAGTGGTTTAACGATGCCAAGGGTTTTGGCTTCATCAGCCGTCAGAATGGCGAGGACGTATTCGCTCACTACTCGGCGATCGTTTCGAGTGGCTTCAAGAGCCTTCAAGAAGGACAGGCCGTCCAGTTCAACGTCGTCAAGGGGCCCAAGGGCTGGCAAGCGGCAGACATCCAACCACTCTAGGCTCTGAGAACGCTTCAGGCACAGAAAGGGACAGCTTAGGCTGTCCCTTTTCCTGTCGCATCCTCGGTGCCGGGCCAAACTCAGAACATCGCTCCCTCGATGGTGTAGCTTGGCAGCCTATCAGGCGTAGATTTTTGCAAGCTGTTTGGGAATACTTCAAGAACTACGCCAAATAATTCTGAAGTCACAGCTCTGGTTCAAACATCAACTGCCCCCCGCAGGTTCGAAGGTGGCTCCCGTGATCATGTCGACGGCCCGCTGAGCGCTTGCCGCAGCCTGCACGATCAGTCTGTTGTCCTGCTTCAAAGCGCTGATCCAGTGTTGGAGGTACGCACGGTCCCACCCAGTTCTTGGGCCTGCTTGTAGGTCAGCTAAAAGGGCGAGCTGTAATCGGTGCCCCATAGCAGCATGACGTTGATGCCGCGGTAGGGTTTGCCGGTCGAGAAGTTGCGTGGGAAGACGCCGCCGGCGAACTTCGGGGACTTCCACGGCTTCTCCCACGGAATGACACCCTTTTCGAGGTTGGCTACGATGCGGTCGGTAACGATCTTGTAGAGGTTGAGTTTTTCGCTGGTCTTCTGCATGGGGATTCTCCTGCTTTTGAAATGGCTTCGCTGTGTTTGCTGACAAACACGCCTTGGCCCTGGCCCACGCCAGCGGAGGTAGCAAGTGCAAGGGTTGGTTGGGGTGGCCAGAGGCCATCCGAAGGACCGGAGGAAGCGAAGCCCGGAGCGCGAAGTGCGAGGACTAGAGCTGCACGGAGGCCGCTGACCTGCCCTTGCGCGCGCGAGAGGCAGAGCCTAGGAAGGCTTGGTCTCCTTGCTCGGCGCGGAGCGCATGAAAATGTCGCTGGCAGTGATGCGGCGGGGGCGCTGCCGGAAGGCAACGAGCGATCGCTCTACCGACTGTAATGTCGCTATCGGCGACTCAAAGATTCAGTTTTTCGTATCAACGGATTTGGTTTCCGGTCGCCGGACAGTGACGCCTTCAAGAGTGAATTTTCCTACGATGCGTAGTTCCGCGATAGCACCGTAAGTAACGGGGACCCATATGCCGCCGAGTTCACCATATTGCAGGGTGATATGAAGATCCTTGAGCCAGAACGAGGGACTTCTGGCGGGTACACCCTCGATTTGGCGGATGCGGAAACTGTCGGCGTCAACCCAAATCTGTCCGCGCAAAAGGTATCTATCTTTCCGCTTCGGAGAGATAGAAAAAATGTACTCGGAAACGTCGCCGAAGTTTTTCTGTTTCAGAAAAACAAAGTCATAGTTGGCCCGGCTGACTTCCGTGCTGTGCTCTTTCCTCGTGGACGACGTTTCGCTGCTTAGAAGTTCACGAACAATCTTTGCCCCTAACGAGTTTCCGCTGCTTTGCACGATCTTGTATGTCTTCACGTCGGGGGGAACAAAATCGATCTGCGCGATAACCTCCGAGGTCGGTCGCTTGTCGTTGCCTCGGAACACTTTGTATTCTCGTGTCACCGAGTAAGCCTTGGATTGACCGGGACTCTGGTGCTGGGCGTCCTCGATGTGTCGCAAGATCGGGTCGAGATCTGGAGGTTTGATCTCCGAGCTAGACAACGACTTCTGGGGCGCTAACGGGAACGCTGACAGCACAACCAGAGTTGAGAACCAAAATGCCAGCAGAACTGCTTGAGTGCGTCTCATCGCGGGAATCACCATGTATACGAGAACCTTCTGCAACCCCAGAGGGATCGGTCTGGCCTAGAAATCAGCAACTCGATCCTAGACAACGGACAATATTGCCACTCGTCTGCTCATTATTTCAAACGTCTTCCGAGATGCGCCCGATTTGACACCGATTTTGGGCGGTTGCCCGGCAATCTGAAGGTTGGTCTCTACTGACTCCAACAGGACTTGGTGCCCATCCAAAACAGCGTGGAGATTAACTCAGAGGTCAAGGAAAGAGGTGGATGAGACCTCTTGATCTCATCCACTCAAGCCGGCGACTACTCGTCGTCGGCTCCATCCGAAGGATCATCTGCGGCTTCAACTTTCGAGAGCCGCTTTATGTTGGTGGCGTGAATCTCGGCGATCCGGTGCTTGAAGGTGGTTCCTTTGACCTCATCCTCTACCTCGCGATATCGGAGAATGCCTTCCAGGGTGACGAGCTGCCCTTTCTGGAGAGTCTTGGCGAACTTCGAGAGATTCCTCCAGGCATAGACGCGGTGCCACTCGGTGCGGTTCTCGTAGTCGCTCTTTTCGTTCTTCCAGCTTTCCTGGGTTGCGATGTTGAGGACGACGTACTCTTTGTTGTTTTGAGTGGTTTTGGCTTCTGCGTTCTGCCCGAGGCGGCCGATGAGAGTGACTTTGTTGAACATGGTGTAAGGCTCCGTTTCTTTTGGTTTGTCCGCTGGATGCGGTACAAGCTTGCCCGGAGGGTGTGCCGTCGCGACCCACTCCCGAGGCGACTGAACGGGGTCTGCGGAAGGGGACCCACACTCGCTTTGGGGACAGGAGTCCGCACCTTGTAAAGGCGCGCAGCGGAATCTGGGAAGGAGAGCGTGCGTCTGAAGGGCGGGGGTGCTTTGAGCGCCGCACGCTGAACGCAGACAGATAGGCAAACCGGAAGGGAAGCCGTCGTGTTCAAATGCCTTCCGTCATGGCGTGAGTTGCAGAAGCCAGCCCAGAATAGGAAGTGACGATTTCAAGCAACAGAGGAAATATGACAATGAGGCGTGAGGAACCGATGCCTAGCGCGCCCATCTCGTCGCCTTCTTCATCGTCCCTCCGGACGTGTGCAGTAGGCCTCGAGGGTGGGATCGCGAGAAAGATAATTATAGTCACATCGTGGATCCCCCGCTACCATCAGTTGTTCACAAACCTTACTCAGCTAACCGACATCTAAAGTGAATGGCGCCAGCTCCCGATCATCTATTCTCTCCGCTTTCGCAATGCCACTTTCACCGAAAGCGACGATCACCATTCTTGGCGACGCCGGGGGTGGTGGCGCAAATTCAGAGTATCAAGTGGCTGGCTTGTTGGCGTATAAGATCAAGCCGACCGTGTCGCTGCAAGGAGGGTGGCGCTATCTGGATGTGTACTACAAGGGTGGAAGCCAATTCATATATGACGTGGCCCAAAGCGGACTTTTGTTGGGCGTTACATTCATTCTCAAATGAGGCGCGTTAGGTAACGTACGGTCTGCTCTGTTCACTGGTTCACCCTCCTGGAAGAGGAGGCGAGTCTAACCGCCATCCCGAACATCCGGCAGAAGGGGAACTCAACTGGGGAACTGGCTGACCCGCGAGCAGCCCAAAGATCTGCGGACCGTTGCCGGTCGCTCGACCTTGAAGGAAAGCGCGACAACGTCATCCCGGCTCTTCTGGTCGGATGGCCTTGAGGCCGAACGAACTGGCCGAGCTCGATGTCGAGACCATCCATCAACGGAATGGGCGGTGGGTGGGGTCTTGGCCGATCTAGAAGGAAGGGCCGGCGTATCCGGACAGTCTCGATCCCGATCTAGGTGAAACAGGGAATCAATCTCTGGATGATCCGCCCGGACCTGGTAAGTCGGGGCCTACACGATCACAGAATGAAACTAGAATTCGGTCAAGAAGTATCTCAAAAACGGAAGACCGGCCCGGCTGAGCAAGCCCACCGAGTCTGTGTTGTGTAGTTTTCCTTGGACAGAAAGATCAGGTAGGGCTCTTGTCCCCGCCCGGGAGGGTCGTCAAATGACCTGGATCGTATGAAAGTTGGTGCGGCCGAAGAGCGTAAGGACAGTCGTTTCGACAGCGCATAGTCGACCGAAAGATCAAGATTCCAGATAAAGTGGCTGTCTGACGAGGTCGTAGAGATTGGGGAAGATTCGAACTGATTTGGTCTATCGCTATTTACAAGGATGCCGGCCCTTGGCGAAAAGCGTATGGCGATGCGCCTTCGCCTTAGATGAAGACTCGGACCAACGGTAAAGTTGAAATTTCCTAACGAGGGGTTATCGGTCTGGAAAGCACGAGAAACATCAAAAGACAATCCAACAAAGCGAGAAAAACGATAAGAGACATCCATACCCGCAACCAGGTTGGGTTCGGGACTACCGGGTCCGCCTTGCGCCAAACCGAGGTGTGGTGCTAACGCGATCTCCCTGGGGGATCGTTCGTCCGACCCTGAACTACTGGCGACCGCAGTTCGATTCATCGCATAGCGGGAGTCACGGTACCAAGGAGATTTTCCTCGCAAGGCATTAGCGAAGGTTCGGGATGGGTTGAGAGCACCTCGGAGCAGCTTTTCTGTCAGCGGGTGAGGCGAAGCTGTCGCCGCAAATCTGTTTTCGAGCAGGCGATCTAAAGCATCCTCTGCAACAATCCAAAGGGTTCCTACGACCGGAGTAATGATGAAGTCCACCCAGCCGGTGTTGTTGGTAACCTTGTATTTTCCAGGTTCATAGCTGGGACACGGACTATGGCAGTTGATTGGATAGGTCCATCCACCTTCATTTCCGATCCCAGCCTCGCCAAGTGGGCCAATCTCGAACTGCGTACTGTAAGCGGTTGCCCAAAGAAAGGCTCGACCGCGGCTGCTCCAATAGGATCGAGACTTGCCAAAACTTAGACCTCGGCCACGCGGATCATTCTGGATCTCGATGAATCCGCTGACGGCGCCTTGCATTGGGTGTCCGACATAGTTAACCAGGAAGTCATCCCCATCATTCCACCTCCTCATGTTGAATTGATTTAGAGAGGCGGCGTAATCATCCCAAAAAGGTTTCGTCGCTAATAGATGTCTTATCTTAGAATCACTGGTTATGCGCCACGTTTGTTCGATTGAATCGAACATCAGCGATTGGAGGAGTAAAGGCTTCCACTGGATGGATTCGGCCGATTTAAGGTCATCATGAAGGTAAGGTGCGGGTTGACTCTTACTTAGACCAGGTTCCTTGATTTCGCGAGGGGCGGCATCAGATGCTTTATCCGAATCAACAGGTTTAGCCATTCCAGAATGGCTGGCTACGAATACAGGAGAAGGTACAGACCCTCGGCACGCAAAGCTAATATTGTCTATAGAGATATCTGAAACTCTCACACAGGCTGTTCGGTGGTCATATCTCGCGCGAGCCTGTGCTGTCGCGGTTGAAGGCGAGATAGCGCGTAAGCAGAGCAAGAAAACTGATAAACCTATACGACAATGACCAATGGAATCGATGTAGCTTCTCTGTGTCAACGAGTATCCTCTATACCGTTGAACTTTCAATGTTGCCTCCCAGCTAGTCGCCTTACTAGGCCGCCAGATTTTTGTTTGGACGACATCCGAGACCCTGAACTTCATAACTGTCTTAACCGGTCCGATCTGAGCTACTCACATTCAATCCGAAGGTTAGCGTGCCTTCTCAGGAGGGGGAACTAGCAGTATTAGTAGCCAGTACGATGGAAATTGAGAAGAACCACGCGGGCGGTATCCGAGGTTTCAATCATTCTGTGCGACTTCCATCATTAGTCCTTGTATCCGGATCCGCTCTGATGGACCAATGCGCTACCGATTGCGGAGCTCGTGTCCAAGAAAGAAATTCCCCGGCAAATCGCATGTACTGGCCAAATGACTAGCTACCCTTTTCTGCCCCGCAAGGAATGGTGCAGAGAAAAGGTTTGTGATGAAGGTGCAGTCGAGCTTAGCTTGAAGAGGGACCCTGAAGCGTGGCCGTAAACTCGCGCTGGACGAACAGGGATACGCGGCCAGATGGAGCCTCTGAAGATCGAGACTTGCGTCAAGAGCGGCGGCAAAAAGCTAAATCTATCGGTTGCCGAGGCGCCGGCGGTCTGGACTGATTGGATAAAACGAAGGACAATTCACTGTCGGCTCGAAAGACGAGATTCGTTCTGAGTTACTCAAGCATTTCCGTTAGCCAAATAGACCATTTCAGGCAATCCCCCCCGAGGTTGGGCTGTCTGAATCGGTACGCGAGCCCGTATTGTCGTTCCGACACCTGGTGTGGACTCGATCGCAAATTCGCCTCCGATCAGGTGCATTCTCTCCCGCATACTTATTAAGCCCAATCCCGCTGCAGCCCTCGGTTCTCGAAGATCAACACCAACGCCGTTATCACTAACGAAGAGAAACAATTCCTCGGTTACGCCAGTCACCTTTACCTGAACATCTTTGGCGTGGCTATGCTTTGCAATATTGTGAAGAGCCTCCTGAACGATTCTGAGGAAGCCAAGTGCAACCTCATTGTCCAGATTTGCAGGGATGTTAACACAGCAGCACTCCATCTTGATGGCGTATTGTTCGGAGAATTCCCGGCAGAGCTTTGTAATTGCAACCGACATACCAAGGTACTCCAATTCCGACGAATGCAGCCGATGGGATAGACGGCTGACGTGAAGGCCTATGGAGGCCAGGTTGGTGGAGAGGTTCTGGATGGCGGGATATATTTGTCCTGGCTCGGTCGTTATCGAAACAACTGCTCTTTGCATTTGGATACTCAATAACGCTATCTCTTGTCCGATACCGTCGTGCAACTCGCGTGCGACGCGGGCCCGCTCTTCCTCCTGAGCAACCATTAAGCGGCGAGCTAATTCCAACCTCGCCAACTCCACGGCTTTGTGATCGTGGACGTCAATAGCGCAGCCAATGTATCCGGCGAAGTGGCCATCGGGGAGAAATCTGGGTGAGCCAGCATCATTAATCCAGCGGTACTCGCCATCGTATCTTCGCAGACGATATTCCATGGAGAACGGCATCCGCTTGTCAAAGGCTTCAATATAAGTTGACATGCATTTCTGCACGTCGTCAGGGTGGACCGCCTCTATCCATCCATTACCGAGCTCCTGTTCGATTGAGCGTCCGGTAAACATGAGCCACCCCCGATTGGCATCCGTGCAGAGCTTGTCGACTCCCGACATCCACATCATGACTGGGGCACCGTCTGTCATGGAGCGAAAGCGCTCCTCGCTCTCGTAACACTCGTTCGGCCCGTCGTTGGTCGGTAATGTCGAGCAAGGTACCGACCATGGAAACAGGCCTTTGTAGTGAGTCATATTTGGGGTGTCCCGTCTCCAAAACAATGCGTTCTTCTCCATTAGGTCGCACAATACGGTGTTCTGCAAGATAGGGCTGCCTGGTATCCGCCGCCTGCCTCATTTTGGCGATATAGTACTGATCCGAGTCCCGATAGATCAAACTGTTAGTGGGGGTTACGGACTGCGGAACCAACCCCAAGATGCAATACATCTCGTCGGACCAATACGTCTTATTCTCCGTAAGCTTCCACACCCAACTTCCACACTGCGCAATGCTCTGGGCTTCGCGAAGAAGCGCTTCGCTCTCGCGCAGATGGTGTCTGATCAATCTCTCTTTCGCGCGTTGTCTCAACAGCTCAAGTATTAGAACTAGTTGCGCGAACAACAGAAGCAGTCCTACAACGACATAGCGCCCATACTGTTCCATGAGCGTCGGCAGGCGGTTCAGCACAATACTCCCGACTGGTAAATTGCGTTCTTTGAGATCCCAGCGTTTTAATGACCGCCAATCGAATAAATAAGTGTTTGCGCCCCTGGCAATAGGTATGTTTTGGGGCTTCTCGCCGCCAAGAATCCTCATCGCGTCTTCGGCCGCAAGCCTGCCTTGTCCGGCATAACTGCCAACATAGCCTCCCACCGAGCCTTGTCCCACTAACACATCACCCAACACAAAGATGGGTGCATTCGCTGCACTGACAACCATGGGAAGCGACTGGGTGGCAGGGATGAATCGCTTTCCTGTCGCATCCTGGGTAATGGCGCCATATAAGAGGATCGTATGTTCCGGTGCATGTTGGATCCGGGGCAGCAAAGTGGACATCGGCAATCCGCTTAGATAGGTAACATTCAATCTTTCTTCATAGCCACGAAGGGCTCTTCGGAAGGAGGCCTCTAAGAAAGTTCTGCACAAGTTTTCTACCCATGCTCTGATTGGATAAATTTGTAGGTGGGGGCAGATTGCGATGCGGCAACAGAGTTTGGCGTCTCAGGGGAG
>Ga0193742_1002465_pt1 | contig 10621 bp, 6 predicted proteins | sample L2c1metaG_FD_165511 | JGI IMG/M metagenome (GOLD analysis project Ga0193742, IMG submission 165511) | Soil microbial communities from a riparian zone of the East river system, Colorado, United States - L2c1 | ecosystem: Environmental > Terrestrial > Soil > Riparian zone | place: USA: East River... | reverse complement strand
GACGCTGGTCGAGCGCGCCTACCGGGTCGAGGATGTCGATCTCGACGTCGCGCCTGGCGCGCACCTGCCGCGCCCGGTCGGGCGGAGCCAGACGGTCGCCTATGAGCGGGCGCATCTCGACCTCGCGGCTACACGCGGGATCGACGCGTTCGTCACCGGGAATGGCGGCGACAATGTCTTTGGCTATTCGCAATCGGCTGCCGCCATCGTCGATCGGTTTCGCCAGGAAGACGCGGGGTTGGGGGTCGCACGGACCATCGGGGACGTCTGTCGCCAGACCAGCTGCGGCCCCTTTCGCGCCATCCGCGCGGCATGGTCGATCGCCCGCTCGCCGCCCGGCTATCGCTGGCGCTCCAATCCGCTGCTGCTCGGCCAGGCGTGTGTCGCCACGGCGGAGCACGCGCCGCTGTCGCATCCCTGGCTCGACACGCCGCCGGGCGCCTTCCCAGGGAAGGCGCGCCACATCGCCGGGCTGCTGTTCGTCCAGCAGCATCTCGAGCCCGGCCGCAGCCGCTATGCGCCGGTCCTCCACCCGCTGCTGTCGCAACCGATCGTCGAGGCCTGCCTCGCCATTCCGAGCTGGGCATGGCGCGCCGGGGGCATCGACCGCGCGGTCGTACGCCAGGCATTTGCCGGCGATCTTCCCGAGATGGTCGCGCGCCGCACGACCAAGGGCGGACCCGATGGGTTCAGCGCGCGGCTGATCGCGCATCACCATGCGGGCATCCGCGCCCGACTGCTCGACGGCGCACTCGCGGCGCACGGCGTGGCCGATCGTGGGGCGATCGATGCGGTGCTCGCGGACACGGACAGCCTCTCGGGCGAGCAGCGCGCGCGCATCCTCGAACTGGTCGCGGCCGAAGCCTGGGTAGGCGCATGGCAAGCGTGACAAGCCGGCTTCAACGGTCCTTCTGGGCGGGCGAACGCAAACTGTCCCAGTGATCGAGCTCGCGCCGGCGGTCGGGATCGTCGGACCGCACCCCGCGCAGCCAATAATCGAACCAGTCGAGCGCGCGGCGATAGACCGCGAGCCGGTGCGCCGGCTGCCATTTGACATGATGCTCGTCGGGAAAGACGTACATGTCGACCGGCTGGCCGGCTTCGCGCAGCGCGGTGTAGCTCTCGAGCGCGCTCATCATCTCGTCGTCGGCCACCTGCAGCAGGATCGGCGTATCGATCCTGCGCGCGTTGCGCGACAGCGATATCGCATCCCAGAAAGCGACGTCGCGGTCGATCAGGCGCGGATAGCCGATCTCGGTGAAGAAGCGGGCCGCGGACGGCCCGACCCGCGTGGCAAGCGTGGTATCGAAGCAACAATTGCTCATCGCCGCGGCGGCAAACATCTTGCTGTTGATCAATGCAAAAGTGGCGGTGGTCGCGCCATTGCTGAAGCCGGTGATGCCGATCCGTCCCGGATCGGCGACGCCCCGTGCGATCAGCAGGCGCACGCCCGTCTCGACGGTCGACAGGGCGCTGCGCCGGTCGGTGAAGCCGGCAAGGTTGGCGTGTTCGATCGCGCCGGTGTCGGCGGCGCCGCGCGCGCGGCCGGGCGATTGCGGCCGGCTCATGCTGAGGACCGCAAACCCGCGCGCGGCGAAGGCCTGGATCGGATACTCGTCGCCGGTGCCGCCACGCAGGAACCCGCGGGTGTCGTACTGGACGACAATCAGCGGGTAGCGTGTGCCCGCCTGGTAATCGACCGGCAGCACGAGGTCGGCGACCGATTCCAGGCCTGTTGCATTGCGCAGGTGAAGGCGCTCGACCGTGCCGAGCCGGTGGGCGGCGAAGCCGGGATTGGGATCGAACAAGGTGGTGCGGCGCCCAGTGGCAAGCCTGATCCGTTCGAGGCGCCGCGGCATGGTCGATCCTTCGCGCAGGCAGATCAGGTCGTCCGCCTGGGGCGCGCAGTCGATGAGCACATCGTCGGTCAGCAAGAGCCGCCGCGGCGCGCTGCTTCCCGGCAGCCATTCGTAGATCGCGGTCGACGCCCGCGCCCAGCCCTCGCGCGCGATGAAGCGCACCCGGCGGCCGTCCGCTGTCCACCAGGGCCGGCTGGCGTTCCGGCACGCCGCATCGGCGCAGACCAGCGGCGCCTCGCCGTTCCGGGTCACCCGCAGCCGGCCATGGCCGAACACCGCACCGGCATCGGCATCGGCGGTGTCGATTTCGGCGATGCGGCCACCGGGTCCCCTCGCCCGGGTCCATATTGCCTCACGCGGATCCGGTTCGACGAAGCGCGCCTGCTCGTCCAGGGTTGCCGGGCGCACCGCGCCGGTTGCCAGATCCTGCGCGAAATAGGCGAGCGGGATCGGCGACACGGGAAACGGCCGGCTGCTCGACATCGGCGAATAGCGATCGTCATAGTGAAACCCTGCATGCCCCTCGCGCGCGATCGTCGCACGTGCCGCGCGCAGGCCGGGCCGGGTGGCGAACAGCATAGTCGTACCGTCGGCGCCGATCCGGAAATCCTCGATATCGTCGATGCCGTGCGTCAGCGCGCGGCTATCGCTCCCATCCGCCGCCGCGCGCCAGACCTGGCTCGCGCCGCCGTCGCGCCGCAGAAACGCGAGCGCGTCTCCGTCAGGAAACCAGCGCGGGATGACGACGACGCCGATCCCCGTCGGGAACGCCGCCTTGCCGCGAAAGTCGAAGGTGACGCGGATCAATTCCCCGCCACGATCGACCACCACGGTCTTGCCCGACGCCGTGTCGACAACGATCACCCCGAGGCAGTAGCGATTGCGCGCCGGGTCGGCGCGCTGGACATGGAAGGCCGCGAGGCGCCCGTTGGGCGAGAGCGTGAACAATCGCGCGCCATGCGGCTCCGGGTCGACCGGGCCGATATCGACAAGATCGACGAGATCCTCGGGCGACAAAGGTCCGGCCGCCGTCGCGGACCGTCGCTCCGGCAGCAGGCGTTCGCACGCGGGGTCCTGCGCGCGCGGCGCGCTCCCCGCTCCGCTCGCCGCGAGCGCGGCGAGGGTCAAGCCAAGCACGCTCACCATGACTTGGTCAGCGACAGGCTGACGAAGCGGCCGACCGGTGACTGGTTGGTCGAATCGAATGGGATGCCGGCCGGGTCGGAGGTGCGGATGCTGTCGGGCTGCTCACCCAGCAGATTGAGCGCGGAGAGCCGTATCTCGAGGTCGTGGAACAGGCCGCGCGGCGCGCTGGTGCGCACGACCGCGCTCAGGTCGAGCGTGACGAACGGATCGACCCGGACGATATCGACCAGATTGTCGTCGATCGTGCCGCCAACATAGTTCAGCGCGCCGGTGAGGCCGACATTGTCGCGCCGCCACGTGCCGCCCATCCGGCCCCGCCAGTGCGGCGGATTGAACAGGCGCCCGGCGCGCACGACGAGCGGCTGGTCGGCGCCGAGCCGGCGGTCGCTCTTGAGATAGCTGGCCGCGGCGTCGAGACGGAGTCGCTCCGCACCGCCGAGCGCGATGTCGTAATCGGCGGCGAGATCGATGCCGCGGACGCGCTCCTGCGCGGCATTGCGCAGGCCGCCATCGACGATCGCGGCGACCTGGGCGGCGTCGAACGGCTGCCCGCTCTGGTTGACCAGCCCGAGCGGCAGGCTGGCGATGAAGTCCGCCACTTGCTCGCTCGTCGGGTTGAACACCACCAGGTCGCGAAACACCGGATCGACCAGCGAGGAGGCGATCGATCCGATCGGCGAGGCGATGCGGTCGCGATAGTCGACGTCGAACCAGCTCGCCTCGAGCCGCAGCCCATCGGCGAAGCGCGGGCGCCACTCGGCGGACAGATTCCAGGTCCGCGCGCGCTCGGCGCGCAGGTCGGGGCTCCCGCCGCTGAGGTAGAGCACGGTGGCACCGACGGGAAGCGATGGTGTTGGCTGCGGCACGAAGAATGTACCGGCATAGAGGCTGCCGGCGCGCGCCTGGTTGAGCTGGCTGAGCGTCGGCAGCTTGAACGAGCGCCCCCATGAGCCGCGCAGTTCGAGGTCGGGATGCGGCCGGTAGATCACGCCGAACTTGGGCGTCGCGACCTCGTCGATCCCGTCATAGCGCTCGTAGCGCAGCGCCGCGCTGAGCCGCAGCTGGGCGATGAGGGGAAGCGCATTTTGCGAACCGACCAGCGGAACCGACAGCTCGCCGAAGGCGAACTTGCCGGTGCGCGTCTCGGTGAAATCGCGCGTCGTGCGGGTGACGCCGCCGGTCGTCGCGGTCACGTTGACATCGAGCAGCGTGGTGCGGAGCCCCGCACCGATCGCCAGCCGGGCGTCGCCGCCCGGCAAAGCGAACAGCGGCCCCTCGGCCGTCGCCTCGAGGGCGGTCACGCGGTTCTCGTAGATCAGCCGCTGCGGGGTTTCGATCCCACCGACGATCCGGCGCGAATGGATATCGGTCCGGGCGACGCCGCGTGTCGCGCTCACCGCGCCGCGCCAGCGGGCCGGCAGATCGATCCGGACGGTCGGCGTGGTCGACCAGGCGGTAACCTCGGGCTGATTGACCAGGCCGTTGGTCAGCGCATCCGACGTGGCGAAGAAGGCGTTGGCCTTTTGCGAGGTGCGGTGGGTGAATTGCGCGTCGAGTTCGACGCTCAGTCCGGTGGCGAGCGCCTGGTGACCGGCGATCACCGCGCTCGCCTGCTGCTGGGAGGCGATCAGCGTCTGCGACCCGTCGATGCTGCTGGTGTAATCGCGGTCGCGTGCAAGGATCGGCGTCGACCGGTTATAGTCGAGCGCCGCCATGATCCCGCCCGACGACCAGCGGCCGCCGCCGACCGCGCTATAGTGCTGTTGCTCGCCTCCGCCCTGGGTCGCTGCGCCGAAGCGGGTGGAGAGCTCGGCGCCGTCATAGTCGCGCCGCAGGATGATGTTGGCGACGCCGCCGACCGCATCAGAGCCGTACAGCGCCGACGCGCCGTCGGCGATGATCTCGACCCGTTCGATCGCCGCCAGCGGGATCGCCGATATGTCGACGCCCTGATTGAGCGCATCATTGGCGATACGGTGCCCGTTGATCAGCGTCAGCGTCGCGTCGGGCCCCAGACCCCGCAGATTGAGCGTTGTCGAGTTGTTGATGTTGTTCTGCCCGCCCTGGTCGCCGCCGCCGGCGACGCCCGGATTCTGGCCGCCGGTGAAATTCTGCGGCACGGTTCGGGCGAAGCCGGCGAGATCGGCCAGCCCCGCCTCCTCGATCCGCTGCCGCGTCGCGGTGATCACCGGCGCGCTGCCCACGCCGCCGCGGATGCGCGTGCCGGTAACGACAATGTCCTGGCCTTCCGCGCTTGCTGGAACCGCCGGCCCGGTGCTTTGCCCGCCGCCTACGATCGACCGGACCAGCACCGCGCCACCGCGGCGTTCGAACGACAGGCCGCTGCGCACAAGCACCGCCTGGACCGCCTCTTCGGCGGTGAAGTTACCGCGCAGCGCCGGGGCCTGCTTGCCGGCGACCGCTTCGGCGTCGAACAGGAGCTCATCGCCCGATATGCGCGCGATCGCCTGCAGCGTCTCGCTGAGCGCCTGCCTCGGCAAGTCGTAAAATGGTCGTTCGACCGCCTGCGCCGCGGCAGGCTGCGGCAAGGCGGCGGCCGCCATGATCGCGCCCAGCCCGACGATTCGTCCCGTATAGTGCATGTTATCCCCTCCAGCTCTCGATGGCTTGAAGGTGGATTGACGCAGCGGATGCCGGACTACGGGGTGCGCACCGAAATAAACCTCATCGCGCGCGCAGCACAAAGACCGATGCGTCGCTGCGATCGACCTCGAGGTCGAACAGCGCGCCAAGCTGCGCGGCCAGCCGCTCGGTGTCATCCACACGGAATCGTCCCGATACCAGCCGCTGGCCCAATCGCGGCTCGGCGAGACGGATCGGGGGCGCCGCGCCGGTTGCATTGGCGTCACGGATCAATTGGCTGAGGGGTACGCCGTCGAACGAACGCAAAGCGCCGCGCTGGCCGGTCGAAGGTCGTTGGCCCGACCGGGCGCCGCCTGTCTGGCCGGCGGTGAACGACAGCGTCTCGCCGGGCGCAAGCCGCCTCGTGACGGGGCGCCCATCTGCACCGGATTTCCGGGGCAGTTCGACATCGACCAGGCCCCTGATGAGCCGGACCGTGACCCTACTCGCGCGCGTCAGCGCCACATCGAACACGGTGCCGCGCGCGACGATCGTCCCGCCGCCCGCCGATACCCGGAAGGGCGGGTCTCCCGCGCTGACGTCGATGCGCATGACGCCGCGGGCAAGCGCGATATGCCGCTCCGCCTCGCCGATCCGGGCCTCGATGACGCTGCCCGGCTCGAGCCGGACGCGCGATCCGTCCGCAAGGCGGCTCAAGCGGATGCGGTCGGCGGGCGCCTCGATGCGCACCGCCGCAACGGCCACCGGTGTGCCCGGCCTGTCCCGCAGATATGGCGGCGACCCCGGATAGACCAGCAGGACGATGCAGCACAGCACAGCCGACGCACACAGCGTCGCGACGACCATCGTCCGCGTTCGCCGCGGCGAAGCGGCGGAAACCGGTAGGTCGTCCAGGGTCAGGACCTTGCCCATGGCGAATATTTCCGCCGCGCGATTATAGGCGCCGCGATGGAGCGCTCCCCGCGCCAGCCATGCCTCGAAGGCGGCGCGGTGCTCGTCCGCCTCGGGACCGCGCATCCGTGCGAACCACAGCGCCGCGTCCTCAAGCAGCTGACCGGAATTGTCCGGCTCGGTCATGCCATGTCCAGTCCCTTGCTGATGCGCACGATCGCTTGCGCCACATGCCATTCGGCGGTCCGGGTGCTGATCCCCAGCCTTGCGGCAATTTGCTTGTAGCTCAAGCCCTCGACCCGATGAAGGATGAACACGGTCCGCATCCGGTCGGGTAACGCCGTCACCGCCGCGCGGTATTGTTCGCGCATTTGAGCCACCTCGATTGCATCGGCCTGGGCCGGCGGCGTGACGGGTACGAGGCTGGCCTCGAGCGGAACGTGCCGTGCGATGTTCGGGAGCCGGCGCGCTCGATCGATCAACAGATTGCGTACGATCCGGTTGAGGAAGGCCTCCGGCGCGCGCAGTTCGCCTGCGCGGCGCGACCCGATCAGGCGGGCGAACGCCTCATGGACGATATCGCGCGCCTCGTCGGCTGAACGAATCCGCGCGCCGACACGTCGCCGCAGGCGCGGAGCCTCGTCGCGGTAGAGCTGCTCGAACTGGCTTTCGCCCGCTCCGCTATGGCCGTCGGCTTTCGCCGGAGCGTCGTCGTCCCGCGCAGACATCGCTCAGCGCGCCGCCGGGTACCGCGGCCAGCGGCTTGCAGGTAGATAGGCAGATCGCACGAGACATCGTCCCGGGCCGGGGCGTCACCATGGCTGTCACCCGACCGTCTCGGTCCGGCGCGTATCATACCTGGCGGTCGTTTCCGCAGCGCGCCGCCGGCTTGGTCGCGCTGTGGCCCGACTGTGCAGCATTGGCCATGACCACACAATGCATTTGCGACGCGGACAATGGCGATGAGAAGCTGGCTGCGGGAATTGGCGCCCCGCGCCCGGCCCAGCATGAAAAGACCGCCTGCGCCTCTTGTGGGGAGAGGAGGCGCGGGCGGTTAAGTTTCTACCCCGGGAGGGCGGTCAGAAGGTCTTGGAGACGCTGAAGCCGATGATCCGGGGATCGAGGGTGAACACGTTCGTGGTCAGGCCGCTATCGTCTGAATTTAGGAAAGCATCGGTAATTGGCGTCGAATCCAGCAGGTTCTTCACATACGCCTCGATGCGCAGATTGTCCGGCCCTTCGACCCACAGCGACAGGTTGAAGTTCTGCCACCCCTTCAGGCGGTCGCAGGGGACATAGTTGTAGACGCAGTGCCAGCTGCGCCCGCCATCGACCGACCTCATCATCATGAACCGGTTATCGGTCTCGGTTGGCTCCATGATGAAGCAGAGGCCACGGCGAGACATCGCACGTGCTGTTTGTCGACGAAGAGAGCCGCAGGATCTTCAGCGCCCGCAGGGAGAGCGACGGCTGACGCCGCCGGTACTGCGGGTTGAGGGCATCAAGGGCTCATGGGTGCGCGGCAATGTCGTCCGAAAGCCGGACGGAAGTCTGGTGTAAGCAGACGTTCATCGACGAAGCTCTTCGCGGTGCCCGAATGAATGTGTCACTCAGCCGTCATTCGCCGAACCTAGAGGGCCGTCGAGGCAGGCACTCCGCGACCGACTTTGGGCGCACAGCAGCAGTTGCACGCGTGCGTCTGAAAGTGGCCGATTGCAGACCATCTGCTTTCGGACCAAAAAGTTGCAAAGCAGACATGGGGTGCAGAGGGTCAGCAACTTTCGCGGCATATCTTCGAGCCAACGATTACCATGCCCCTCACCCTGACGGACCCCGCTAGGCTATTGTGGTCTGCGCGTGGCTATTGCGCTTCCGAGAGGTGACCGATTCTCGAACCATGCGTCGTACTTTTCTAGTGAGCCACGCGCTTCTAGCTTGAGCCAATCCAGGAAAGCCTTCACGTCCGATCGCGAACGGACGTCGGCACCGGCGTAGTGCAGGCAATAGGATTGGCCGGTCGGCAGCCGCACCGCGGCGCAGGCGATGAGCCGGTCGTCGGCGAGGAATCGCTCGGTCACCATGGGCACCGCCAGCGCAACCCCCATGCCCGACGCGGCGGCTTCGTTCTTGAGCTGGTTGGTCTCGAATGTGGCGGCGATGGTCGGCGCCGGTCCGCGATAGCCCGCCCTGCGCAGCCAGTGCCGCCACAGCCCGGCATTGGCCTGCACCTCGATCAGGCGGTGATCGGCAAAGGCGGTCAGACTGCCTGGTGGGGGCCGCCCATCCGCCAGGCGACGCGCTGCCACCGGCACCGCGTCGAGTTCGGCGATCACCTCCACCAGCATCCCCTGATTGCGGGTCGGCCCGCCCCACAGCGCCAGATCAACCTTATGCGCGCGCAGCAGCTCGGGATCGCGCGAGACGGTGAGTACCACCTCTATGCCCGTATCCGACAGAAGCTTGGGCAGCCGCGGCATCAGCCATTCGGCCGCCATCGAATGGGAGGTGGCGATACGGAGCGGGCGGGCGCCGCGACCCTCGCGCAACGATGTCGTCGCCCGCTGGATGGCCTCGATGGCGGGGCCGACTTCGGCGAGATAATGGCTGCCTTCCCGGGTGAGGACCGTCATGGGGCCGGTGCGATCGAACAGCTGCTGGCCGGCGAAGCGCTCCAGCAACTGGATGCGCCGTGAAAATGCCGAAGGGCTGAGCGCGAGCGACGTCGCCGCGGCGCGAAAGCTGCGCGCGCGCGTGGCGGCGAGGAACGCTTCTACGGCTTCGAGCGGAGGCATCTGACGGAGCACAGGCTTTGCCTAGCAGCCCGGCATGACGGTTGCGTTGCGTGGCACGCAACACCGTGTTCGACTCTCCGCGATACCGGCCCCGCAAACGCCGCGCCTATGGACCGCCCCGAAACCTGGGGATCCAATCATGCGCCACACGCTCGCCACCATCCTGTTCGCCGCCTCGGCCGCGACTCCCGCCCTTGCCCAGGATGCGGCCGATGAAGACATCGTGGTCGTCGGCACGCGCGCGCAGGGGCGGCTGGCCGAAGAATCCCCGTCGCCGGTGGACGTGTTCGACAGCGAAGACCTCCAGGCGCGCGGCCTGACCGATCTCAACCGCACGCTTCAGTATCTCGCCCCGTCGTTCAACTATCCGCGCACCGCGACCGGCCCTTCCGGCGCCAATACCCGCGCCGCCACGTTGCGCGGGCTGGCACCGGACCAAGTGCTCGTGCTGGTCAACGGCAAGCGTTGGCACCTGTCGTCGGTGCTCAATTTCAACAATGTCGTGGGCCGGGGATCGGTCCCGGTGGACCTGGGGGCGATCCCGGTTTCCGCGATCGAGCGGATTGAGATTCTGCGCGACGGCGCCGCCGCGCAATATGGGTCGGACGCCATTGCTGGCGTGATCAACATCATCCTGCGCTCCTCGGCCAACGGCGGCTTCGCCAGCGTCCAGTCGGGCATCACCGAACAGGGCGATGGCCGCACGCTGACGGCGGCGCTCAACCACGGCTTCGCCATCGGCCTGGGCGGCGCGATCAACCTGACCGCGGAACTGCGTGATCGCGGGGCCACCAACCGCGCCGGGATCGACAGCCGCTTCGGCCGCATCACCAGCGAGCAGGGCGATCCCGAATCGCTCGATCTCAACCTTGCCGGCAGCCTTCGCCTGCCGATCGGTGCGGTCGAACTCTATGCCCAGGGCATATACGACCATCGCCGCTCTACCAGCCCGGCGCAATATCGCGCGCCGACGGTCGCCCCCGCATTCTACCCGCAGGGTTTTGTGCCGCATATCCGCGTGGACCTGGACGACGCCGGCGGTTCGGTGGGCGTATCGGGCGATCTGGGCGGTTGGCGCTTCGATCTCAGTGACACGGTTGGCCTGAGCGACGCCAGTTTCGATGTGTTCGACACGGTCAACACCTCGCTCGGCGCTGCCAGCCCACGCGCCTTCGCCGGCGGTGGCGCGCGCTATTTCCAGAATGTGGCCAATCTGGACGTCAGCCGGAAGATCGATTTCGCCGCCGGGCTGAACCTGGCGGCGGGCGCCGAACACAGATACGAAACCTTCAAGATCCGTGCCGGTGAACCCGGTTCCTACATTGGTGC
>Ga0193742_1002463_pt1 | contig 10640 bp, 6 predicted proteins | sample L2c1metaG_FD_165511 | JGI IMG/M metagenome (GOLD analysis project Ga0193742, IMG submission 165511) | Soil microbial communities from a riparian zone of the East river system, Colorado, United States - L2c1 | ecosystem: Environmental > Terrestrial > Soil > Riparian zone | place: USA: East River... | reverse complement strand
GAGCGCGGGGGTGTCCCCGGATCGCCCGTAGAGTATGCGCAGCTGACGCTTGATATCCTCCTGGAGGAGATAGTTGGGATCGATCTGCAGATAACCGGCCCCGTCGTTCATCTGCGGAATGCCCGGCGCCTCGATCAGAATATCCGAAGGAAGCCCCGCCGTGGCGATGGGAGTCACAAAGGAGCCGCCCGGGGCCGCGGGCCCGCCGAGAAACTGCTCGAACGACGCGTCACGCTTGGCGACGCGCACGCCCGCCTGGATATAATCGATGAAGCTGTCGAGGTCATATTGCACGTCGCTCATGACCGCCAGCAACGTGCCCTTGCTGCGGTTGATGTCTTCCGACATGCCGTTTGCGAACGCCAGACCGGCCGGGTCATTCATCGGATTGCCGGGCGTGGTCATGCTGACTTCGTGATCGACATCGCGGATCTGCGAAAGTTCGGCGATCCGCTTGCCGATATCCACCCGCATGCTGTCGTTGCGGTTCTTCGAAATCTCGTAGGAGATATCGGTGTTCCACTTGAACGGCCCGGCTTCGTGATTGAATCCGGTGCCGATCACGTAAAGATCGGTGCGCGATCGATTGGCCACCGAGGCGGTATAATATTCGATGTTGCGCGCCGTGTAGCTCGTCGCATTGCAAAGATTTTGGATGGTGGCGCTGCCGTTATAGCCATCCGGGCCAACGCCGAAGTCCTCGCACTGGTCGCCGGCCTCCGCGGTGAACGAGGTTCCGGTGAAGCCGCGGAAGGTGGGACGCGCCTGGAGGACATTCCCCCGATAGCCCGCGAACAGGCCTTCGACATAGAATTTGTTTTCCGTATCCGGCTCCCACTCCAGCGAGAAATTGGCTTGGGGCCGCTCGTAATGGCCGTATTCCACCGCTGCTGCGAAACCCGTGGGCGCGTGAAGCCCGGGTGTTGCGTTCGGCGCGGCGGCCGTGCTGCGGGTCCAGTCGTTCCAGGCGAGAGGCCGGGCATATTCGTTGCGCTGATAGGAGACACCGAGCATCGCCCCGATTTCGCCAATGCCGGTGCTCCACCGGTTGGCGATGAGCCCGCTGAGGGCGGGGTTGATCGTGTCCTTGGAGCCTGCCTCCTGCAGCAGGGTCGCGCGCGCGCTGCCGGATATGGTCAGCTCCTTGAAGTCCAGCGCGCGGCGGAGACGAAGATTGACGCCGCCGGCCACACCGCCTTCGAGCCTTTCTGCCGAACTGGACTTGTATACATCGACGCCGGCCAGCGCCTCTGCGGGAAGATCTTGAAAATTAAATCCCCGGCCGACGCCGGTGAATATCTCGCGCCCGTTCAGCGTTGAGATAATATCGTCAAGGCCGCGAATGCGGGCGCCGACGATCTCGTTGTTGCCACCGACGACCACCTGGACGCCCGGGATGCGCTGCAACGCCGACGCGGTGGTCACATCGGGCAGCTTGCCGATGTCCTCCGCCACGATCGAATCGACGACGTTGGTTGCGGTACGCTTTATCTCCGCGGCGCGCGCGAGACTCTGGCGAATGCCGGTGACCACGATGTCGGGATCGCCCGGCTCGCTTACTGTTTCTTGCGGCGCCGGTGTATCCGCAGGGGCGGGCGCTGGTTCGCTGCTCGCCGATGGCGCCACTGTCTGAGCGGCGGCCATCGCCGCGCCGCTCACCTGTCCCATCAGCACAATCAGCGCTGCCGAAACCCCACGTTCAAGCCGCATAAATCCCTCCTGTAAGATGTCATATGTTTCTTGTGATCGCAATTTGTTAGGACGGGTCGTCGATCATCCGCCTGTCCCGGTAGTGCAGTCCCTCAGATAGAAGTTAGGGTGTTTCTGTAGAACGCATCAAAATGGAGCTATAATCTGCTCCGGGCGGATCAGTATCAACCAGTAGAGTCTTTTGACGACATGTAGCTCTCAAGCTCGCGATGCCGTTTGAGGCTTTCGCTCATGTGCGTGCGTGCTGCCAGGCGCGCACGATCAGGATCGCGACACGCGATCGCATCCAGAATAGCCTCGTGCTCGCGGCTGATCACCGCGTTGTAGCTATCGTCGACATAAGCCTGGCTCTGACTAAGATAGAGCGACCTCGGAGGAACCAGTCGTACCCCCAGGAAATCGATCAGTTTTGCGTAATACAAGTTATTACTCGCCTTGGCGATGATGCGATGAAACTCGACATCGGCCTTTACCGAATCGTCTATTTCGCCTTTCGCCGACAGTAATTTCAGCTGTTGCCGCATGTTCATTACATCGACTTCACTGCGTCTTTCCGCGGCCAGGCTAGCCATCTCGGTTTCAACGCAAAGTCTGAGTTCCAGCAACTGTATGACGTCGTGTAGACTTGCCAGCTCATCGCGGGTGATCTGGAACGCCTGATATTTCGCCGTTTCGCTGACGAAGACACCCTTCCCCTGGCGCGCCTCGACGAGGCCCTCGGCGGCGAGGCGGGCAACCGCTTCGCGCACCACAGTCCGACTGACACCCAGAACCTCCACAAACTCCGCCTCAGTTGGCAATCTCTCACCGGGCCAACGCTTCCCGCTATGGATGCTGGCTTTAATATGTTCGCATGCGGCATCAACGAGCGACGGCCGGCGCTTGCGGGAGATTGGCCGTTCGTCGATCACGGCATCATTGGCCATCTGCTTCAACCCGACATCCCCACGCAGCTCTGCGCCTCCGCATCGATCCTCGAGTAGAGCCGCTACAATCCTGTCGTAGATCACGCCAAACTGATCGTCAAGACTCGTGTGTCATCATATAACTTGGTAACGCGACCGCACGGGACCGGAACGCCCAGTTCGGAAAGACATGTATTTGAATGCACTCCATTCGACCGAATCATCGACGTTCGTTGAACATAGCGCGGTCTCTTGATCAAAATCCCTGGGCCCGTGGTGCATTCAGGCCTCCCTGAAGCCTTATCCAGCTACACCACCATCGCCATGGGTGAGCTGCTTGCCATTAGAGATATGATGACTTACGCTAAATCGGAAACGGGAGAGTGATGATGAGATTTGGGGGTCGGGCTATGCGGCGTTCTCGTGCGGGCATGCTCCTGTTGGTTGCCGGCTTGATGACGACGCTCTCTCTTGAGCCGCAGCACGCCCAGACACCGCCTACAGCTGGCCCGGCGAGCACATTGCCTCCGCCGCGCTCGAAAGAGGCGCAGGCGGTCGCGGTGGTGGCTACCTACCGCTATAACGATTTGTTGTGGGAGAATGATCGCACGGTCCATCGCATCTACAGTCACGTCCTTGAGCCCGTCGAGCCGCCGTCGGGCTCCGGGATCGACTCCTGGGGCAAAAATGTGCGCTGGCCCTTTGCGGATCGGCAATTGAGGACCGGGGACCAACATACGAATCACGGCGAGGGCCTCGACTTCTACAATGTCGGTACGACCCGCGGGGCGGGCGGCCTGGGGATCTGGGACGATAACAAGCTGTGGACGTCGCGAAACTATGCGAGCCACCGGATTCTCGCATCGGGCGGGAAAACTGCCGACTTCACGGTTGATTACGCTCCCTGGCCAGTGGGCGTAGATCGCAAGGTGTGGGAGACGCGCCGGTTCACCCTGCCCACCGGGACTCATTTCACGCGCCTCGTATCGACGATCTCGTCCGACAGCGATCAGCCGTTGCAGGTCGGCATAGGCATCGGCAAGCGGACTACCGGATCAGGCGCTGGCGACGTGACGATCGATCGCGCGAAGGGGTTGTTGTCCTGGTGGGGGCCAGCCGATGGCGATCATGGCCGGATGGCGATCGCCCTTCGTGTCGATCCCGCAATGATCGCGGAAATACGCCAGGACTCCGACAATTTCCTTGTCGTGCTGCGGGTCGTTCCCGGCAAGCCCTTCGTCTATTTCTCCGGCTCCGCCTGGGATGGAGGCGAGGGCGGCTTCAGGTCGCGCCAGCAGTGGGACGCCTATGCCGCGGCAGAACCGCTCGATTTCACCGTACCGCGCGACACCCGGTAAGGCGTGATATTCGCAGGTGAGCTGCATCGTCGCGGGATCCCGCAACCGGTGTCGCTTCGACTAGCGCTCACGCTTCGAAGGTGATCGTCACGCTCGGGGCCGATCGTATCGCCTCTCCGTGATATACGGCCTCGATGTTGTTGCCATCGGGATCCAGCACGAACGCAGCATAATAGCCGGGATGGTAGGACCGCTCGCCCGGAGCTCCGTTGTCCGTGCCCCCATTTGAGAGGGCCGCCTGATGGAAGGCCTCAACCGCCGCGCGGTCGGCCGCCTGGAATGCGAGATGATGTCGCCCGGTGGGCTTTCCTTGCGCGGCTTCGCTGTCAGCGGTTGATACGAACAACTCGTCCGCCCAGAAATAATCGTCCTCCGACCCGCCGATGGGCAGACCGAGGACATCGAGTACCGCCCCATAGAAGCGACGGCTGGCGGCAAGATCCTTTACGACCAACTGGATGTGATCGATCAGGCGTCCGCGATGAAGGTGTTGGCTTTCCATGCTTGGCTCCTCATGTCCCGGCCGATTCGAACTGAGATTCAGGCGTCTTGTTCCGTCACCCATCCCTCCTCCCGCTAGACAAGCATTGGCGAGGACTATAGTCACATTTATCTGATTCATAAGCGGGGAGCGGGATATGCCAGAGGGCTCGACAAGGCGGCGGTTGCTGAGGGGTGCGTTGTCGGTCGCCGTCACATGCATCGCTGGTGCCGGGCCGCTTGGCGCGGCTGGTTCCAGCAATCGCGCAGAGCTGCCATCCCAAGCTCAGCCATCCGAAGTGGTCCGGCCAAACCTGGTGATATTCCTCGCCGACGACCTTGGTTACAAAGACACCGGCCCCTACGCCAATCGCGATGTCCGCACGCCCAATCTCGATCGATTGACTGCCCAAAGCCTTGCGTTCGACCGAGCATTCGTGGCGTCGCCCGCTTGTGCCCCCAGCCGCGCTGCGCTGCTTACGGGCTTGATGCCGGCACGCAACGGCGCCGAACCCAATCAGGTCGCGCCGCATAGCTGGATCCGGAAGCTGCCGTCATATCTTCAGGCGGCGGGCTATGAAGTGGTCGCGTTCGGCAAGGTCGCGCATTACCGTCAGACTGGGCAATACGGGTTCGACCATTTCGCGCATGATACTTTCCACGATCCAGACGGCATAACCGCGGCGATCGACTGGCTGAAAAAGCGGCGCGATCCGCGCCCGCTGGCGATATTCGTAGGCAGCAACTGGCCCCATGTTCCCTGGCCCAAGACTACCGAGGGCTATGACCCCGGGAAGGTCGGGCTTCCTGAAAAATCGATCGATACACCGTCCACGCGCGATGCCCGCGCGCGTTATTATGCCGCGGTGACGCGCATGGACACCGAACTTGGCCAGGTACTCGAAACCAGTGATCGCGTTCTGGGTCCGCAGACCCTGGTCCTCTTCAGCTCCGATCACGGGGCGCAGTGGCCGTTCGGGAAATGGAACCTCTATGACACGGGCACGCGCGTGCCGCTGGTGGTGCGGTGGGCCGGGCGGGTGAAGCCGGGAACGCGCACCAATGCGATGGTCAGTTGGGTCGACATCCTACCGACGCTGATCGACGTCGCTGGCGCGACCCCGCCCGACGACATCGATGGCCGCTCGTTCGCACCGGTGTTGCGCGGGACCAGCGCCGCCGCGCGAACGGAGATCTTCACGACCCATACCAATGATGGGAAGGTCAACGTCTATCCGATGCGGAGCGTGCGCACCGAGCGCTGGAAATATATCCGCAATCAGCATCCCGAGTGGGTCTACACCACGCATATCGATCAGTTTGTCGACCGTGTGGATTCAGGGACGTATTTCCCGTCCTGGCGCGAGGCAGGCAAAACCGATCCTGCCGCCCGCCGTATCGTCGAGTCCTATTATCATCGCCCGACCGAGGAACTATACGACCTCGCGGCCGACCCGGACGAGATCCGTAATCTCGCAAGCGATTCTCGCCATGCGGCCACCCTGGATCAGCTTCGCGCACGTCTCGATGTCTGGCAGCGTGAACAGGGAGACACGATGCGTCTGGATGCGCCGCCCCATCTGACAGAAGATCGCACCGTCATTAAATAAAATCAGCTAAAAACTATTGATCATATAAAACAGACGTGAAATGCTCTGCGGAGGCCAAATATGGTCACGATGAGGGGAAGATTCGCATGACAAGGTGCCTAAGCATGGTGTCCGCGCTCGCGCTGCTCATGGCAGGGCAAGCCAACGCGCAGGAACAGAGCGCGCCGGCCGCTCCAACGGCGCCTGTCGGTGATCCCGCGGTTGACGATTCCGCGCAGGACATTGTCGTCACCGGTATCCGGAGTTCGCTGGAACGCGCCGCCGAGATCAAGCGCAATGCGACCCAGGTCGTCGATTCGATTGTTGCGCAGGACATCGGCAAGCTGCCGGACGCCTCGACCGCTGCAGCGCTGCAGCGCGTGCCCGGCGTACAGGTGCAAAACGACCGCAACAATGAACTGGGCGGGGTGCGCATCCGCGGCCTCACCGATATCATCACGACCGTCGACGGGCGTGAGGTGTTTTCCGCCAACGGCCGCGGCTTCGATCTCCAGGATCTTCCCGCCGAAGCGTTGGCGCGAGTGGATGTGTTCAAGTCGCAGACCGCCGACCTGATCGAGGGCGGCGTCGCCGGCGCCATCGACCTTAAACTCAACAAGCCGTTCAGCTTTCGCGACCCGACCGTGGTGCTGTCCGCACGGGAGAATTACGGCGCGCGTGTCGGCCGCGGCAATCCGCAGTTTGGTGTGCTGCTCACCGACCGCTGGGATACCTCGCTCGGCGAGATCGGGCTGCTCGTCAACGCGACCTATTCCAACTCCGAATCGCTGCGCGCGCAGAGCAACATGACCGATCGGCGCAGTTCCGGGGTGGCGCCGCTCAACACGCCCGGCTTCCTGATCCCCAACGTGATCCAGAACATGCCCGATACCGGCACGATCACGCGCAAGCAGGTGAACGCCGCGCTGCAATGGCAGGTGAGCGACGCGCTCGAGGCCTATGTCGATGGGCTTTACACCGATTTCGAGACGACGGCGGGCTTTATCGGTTTCAACTCGCAGCCGTTCACCAGCAATGTCCGCGTGACCGATATCGTGCCGAGCGACAACTGCTTCCAGGCGCGGGTCAACGCGCAGGGACAGAACCCGACGATCGTCATAAATCCGGCCTTTCCCGAAGGCGATCCGAGGCGATTTTCGCTGCAGCCATACTCGGTGCAAACCTTGTGCGACTTCAAGAGCGCGACGTTCGAAAACGTCGTGATCAACCAGAATTCATCGTCTCGGCGGTTCACGCAGCAGAACAAGCTGATCGCGGGAGGACTCCGCTACGATCGCGACGCGCTGCGCGCCAATATCGAGATTGCCTATCAGAGTTCGGACAACAACGAGGAGAACGTCAACGCCGAGGTCGGCCAGCGGGTGCCGACCTTATATCTGGAGACCGATTTTGAGGATGGACCGCGCTTTACCGTTGGTGACCAATATCCGTTGAGCCGCGACAATCTGTCGCTGCGCAACCAGTTCAATCAGAACTTCACCCGCGCCGAGGGTTCACTGTTCCAGGCCAAGAGCGATACCGTCTATGAACTTGGCGGGTTGCTGACCGAGTTGCAGTTCGGCGCACGCTACGCGAAGCGCGAGGCAGTGCTGCGCCAGGTGCTGCAAAGCACACCGGTCCCCTTCGGCAATATCGGTACGCCGAGCGAAGCCAATGCGCGGCTGATCTCGACCTTGCCGCTGCCGCCCGAGTTCCTCACGGGCGACCCCTATGCGCCCCGGCTCAATGGCGGCACGCACTTCCTTGGCGTCAATCCCGAGTTTCTAAGGTCGGAGGAAGGCCGCAACGCGCTGCGCGCGATCTTCGGCCGACCGCTGGGTCAGCCCGACTATGAACCCACGCGCCAGTTCGACGCCCGCGAGGATACCTATGCCGCCTATTTCCAGGGAAAATACGAGCTGCCGCTGAGCGGTGATATCACCATCGATGGTGTCGTCGGCGTACGCCTGACGCGCACGGATCGCACGATCAGCACCTTCCGGCAGTTATTTGGCCAGCCGCTGACGCCGGTGACGGCGGAAACATCGGACACCGATATCCTCCCCAATGCAACCGCACGAATTCGCTTGCCGGGCGGCTTCCAGTCGCGCCTCAGCTATTCGAAGGCGATCCGCCGGCCCGATTTCGGCGCGCTCAATCCGTCGCTGGCGCTGACCAGGGTCAACAATGTGTTCCTGCTCAACACCGGCAGCGCGGGCAACCCGGATCTGAGGCCGCAAAAGTCGGACAGCTACGATGCGACGCTCGAATATTATTTCCCGAGCGGCTTTGTTGCCGTCACCGGCTATTATCGCACCATCACCGATCGGGTGATCACTTCGGCCGGCCTGGAGACGCACGACAACATTGACTACATCGTCTCGCGGCCCAGGAATGTTGGACAGGCCGAACTCAAGGGCGTTGAAGTAAACGGACAATATTTCTTCGATTTCCTGCCCGGCGCACTGTCCGGTTTCGGTGCGATGGGCGCCTTCACCTTTGCCGATTCGACGGTAAAGGGGGACGATCCGCTTTCAGGATATCCGCTGCAGGGCGTATCGAAGTATAATTACACAGCGGGCCTGCTCTACGACAAGAGCGGGCTCAGCGGACGCCTGATCTACACCTTCCGATCGCGCTACTATTCTGATGACGTGAGCGGGCAGGTGCAGGTGCGCCCGCTCGATCCCGACCGCGCAATCGATGACGTGTACGTGCCGACGCTGCTGACCTATGTGCGGCCGGCGGGGCGACTGGACTTCAGCCTGGGCTATGACGTGAACGAGCGATTCCGCATCGACGTCGGCGGCACCAACATCCTCAAGACTTCAACCAAGACCTATCGGGGTCTGCCGTTCCTCAACAACTTCGTTCTGGATGATGAGACAACCTATACGATCGGCGTGCGCGTCCGTCTTTAGGCGCGCTGCTCGTCAGCGAACGTCGGCTGATCGGAGCCTTCGATGAGATCGAGCACGTCATCGATGAGCTTGCGCATTGCCGAGAAGGCGGCGGCCTCGTCGCCGCGGGCAATCGCCGCATGGACCGCGGCGTGATCAGCAATGCTCGCCGTATGGCCGGCGATATTGTTGGTGAAGCGGATTGAGGAGCGCAGTGCGGTCGTTACGATGTCGCGGAACTGGATATAGAATGGATTCCCCGACGCGCGCATGATGGCAACGTGAAACTCGATGTCCGCCTCCAGCGCATCGTCTTGCCCGTTTTCGGCGTCGCGCATGCGCTGCAGTCCGGCGGCGATGGCGGCCACCTGGACCGGTCGTGCGCGCTTGGCGGCGAGCGCCGCTGCCTGGGGCTCTACGCCGATCCGTAGCTCGTTGAACTGCCGGAGCAATCCCACGGAGAATTTGCGGTCGAGCAGCCACCGGAGCACGTCGGTATCGAACAGGCTCCACTGATCTTGGGGATTGACGAAAGTGCCCTGCTTGGGGCGCGCGCCAAGAAGCCCCTTGGCGGCAAGCATCTTGAGCGCTTCCCTCGTCACGGCACGGCTGACGCCGTAGCGTTGACCGAGTTCCGCCTCGGTAGGGAATGGACGGTCTTCATATTCGCCGACAACCACCGCACGGCCCACCGCATCAAGCAACCCGAAGGTAAGGTTGCGCCCCAGACCGGCCGGCAAGGCAGATATTTCGTTGGCCATATCGCCCCCTTGAGTACCCGCCGCCGCACGACAAACGGGGTTTAGCGATCTCAATCGCTCACGGTATCGATCATATCAATCGCGATCGGTGCGATCAGGCCATCGGCGGTATAGGCGATCGGCTGGATGGCGATCCGGCGCGAGCCGCGATAGGGGCCGTCGCCGGTCTTCCCTTCCCAGCGATGATAGGCGATCAGCCATTTTCCGGTCCGCGGATCGCGCAGGAAGCTGTGATGGCCCGGCCCCTTGGTGCGCGCCTCGCTTCGCAGGATGACGCCGCGATAGGCCCAAGGGCCGATCGGGCCGGGAGCGGTCGCGTAATGCACGGCATAGCTCGCGTCGTTCCACTTTCCGTGGCTGTAGGAGAGGTAATATACCCCATCGCGTTCGTGCATGAACGCGCCCTCGGTGAAGTTTGGGGGCTGCTCGATCTTTACCTCGCGGGCGAGGCTGATCATGTCCTCGCCCAGCTCGAACACGCGCAATGTCGCGCCTGCGCTGCCGCCCGCATAGAGATAGGATTTGGCCGAGCGCGGATCGCTAAACACCATCGGATCGATCGCCTCGAAGCCGTCGCCGCCGGTCAATAGCGGCTTGCCGCTGTCGGTGCAGGGGCCCGCCGGGCCGCTGCAGCGCGCGACGCCGATGCGGCTGGGGGTCGGGTTCTGTGGGCCGACCGAATAATAGAAGAACCAGCCGTCCTTCGCATGCACCATGTCGGGTGCCCACAGCGAATGCCGCGGTGCGCCGTCTTCGTCGATCCAGGCGATGTCACGCTGATCGAGCAGCGGCCCGTGCGCACGCCAGGTCTTGAGATCGGTCGAGGACCAGCTCGACAAGGACGTGTTGCCCCGGGTGGGATAGAGCCAGACCTGTCCATCGGCGAAGATCAGCGTCGGATCTCCGCCATCGAGAACCGATGCGACCTCCTGCGCAT
>Ga0193742_1002462_pt1 | contig 10640 bp, 9 predicted proteins | sample L2c1metaG_FD_165511 | JGI IMG/M metagenome (GOLD analysis project Ga0193742, IMG submission 165511) | Soil microbial communities from a riparian zone of the East river system, Colorado, United States - L2c1 | ecosystem: Environmental > Terrestrial > Soil > Riparian zone | place: USA: East River... | reverse complement strand
GGCAGAGAGGCGGCGTTTTGAACCCCTCCATTTCAACCCATGTCTGTGCCGTTGACGCAGATGACGGGCCGGGATCGACGGAAAGGCATCTGTAATTGGGATGAAAATATACCTTACATCAAGTTGGCCGTTGATGACGGGAAACTATAAAACACACAAAGAACAGAGAGAACCAGACCATATACGAGTTCTAAATGTGATCACTGACCCGCAACCCAAACTAAGTAAAAGAGATATCGTCATAAGATAGGACCATGCAGTGTGGAGATGACATTAAAACCAGTCGTTGGTCGTTGAGCATAGCATGTCATGGGGGTATATGGCAGTCATAGGAGGGGGCCCTTTAAATGTTGATAGAAATCGGAGATGGGGGAGCAGGTGAGTGCCACTGATCTGCGGAAGGACCAGAAAAGTTGCTGAGATAGATAAACATGGGCATGTAAATTTATCCCTCCATTCCGCAATGCGGCATGTACATTGTAGCGGAAGGATCTATCGCAGATGACCCCATGAGTCTAAATTAGAGTGCTTGTATTTGACATGCAGAAATTTTCGGGGGGAAGTTTGCACACCTTCCTACAGCACAAGCGCCGGCTATGACCTTGAAGATAATCGGTAATCAAAGTAAGGATGGACGCGACTTGGACCCTCAGGCCTCGGGCCTCAGTAATCATTCTCTGTGAGGTGAGTGACCAAAACTGCACTCACTGGCATTGGACTCGAGTTGAAATTGAACGTTGAACAACCTTGAAATTGAAGCGTCATTGATCACGTGCCAAATTTTGCCTTTTATGGTAAGTCAGTATTTATAGATCTCAGGCTGATCTTCGTTTGCGCCTGTCCGAATCGATTCCTTTATATGGACATCAGCACCGCCGGCCGAACGTCTCTTTTTTGAAACTGGCAGCACACAGAGTCCGATTCCTCGCCTCCCCGACGGTTAAGTTGTCAATGTCGGCTTTCAGCATTGGCAGACGACAGCATGTGTAAACCTATCAGGCGAAGATTACATATTGGCAGCATTGACTTACAAGACAAGGATTGAGTACAGCTAAGTAGCTAGGCCCTTATAAGCAGTTCAATTGCTGTTCTATGATCGTTTCAATTGTGACATGCCAATGTCGAGTCAGGACTCAGATCCAGATTCGATGTTAACTCAATGTCATAATCTTCATCAGAGGTAAGTTCTGGATGAGGTACCGCGAGCTTTCTCATATCGAGTATAAGCCTACATCCCTGTAGCATTTGTCGACATCAGCCCGGTCTTTTTACGATGACAAAAATAAAAGTCAAAACTGACCGCCACGGAAAGTAGACACATATACCACCTAATAGAGAGAAGATCATGTTTCGGACGATTTGCTTCCGGAACAGAGGGACATACGCGAAAGCAGCGTTTCTCAGGGTCAATTCCAGTTCAGCCGTCCGAATGCTTTCATATGCTATATTGACCACTACCATGCCTAATCCACGGCTTTCAGAAGGTGGCCCAACAAGAATGAATGTCAGCTCACCAAATGTCAAGAAGCAAACTACAATCCCCTGGCGTAATAACAACGATGTCAAAGGGGTTCTAGCCCATCCATAATGCTGACCGACGATATATTTAAACAGCGTCATGCATAGAATGAACCCCTGAAACAAAGAAGCACTGGCGCTAGTGAGAAATAGACTATCAGCTATGCGTTTCAAACTTGAAGATGCTTTTATGCAATATTACCCAAACGTAACGAGAACTGCGGACGATATAGTCTCTGCGAAACAAGTCTTTCCTTTTGTCACAGCTCTTATAATCTGGGTAGTACTCCATGTCTCAATGGAAAAATTCGCGAGGAAAGCCGCGCAAAGAAAATATTTGATTCGACGACTCCGATTGTAAAGAGCATAGACTAGGAAATCAAGTTGAGCAAAATAGATATTGAGCCTGTGACGACTTAATGTCCTCACCCCTTATCAGGAGGATTATCTCTATGCAGGTCAGTGCCTGCTGTCCCGCAATGGCCTTGTATACGAAGGTCCCCACACATAACTGGGGTCGCGGAGGTAGCTGGTACATCTTGTGAGTGAGGATTATGTTTACACTGCATAACATTCAATTAACTTGAAGATCAGCGGGAGTGTAAGTGTTGATTGCTCACATCTGCCCAACTAGTGGGACATAACGCGACCATAAGTACAGCGATTTAACGATAGTAAATCGACTCCTGAAACCCCTAGATTGTCAGACCTTCTGACTTCCACCAGTACCGCTCTTGATAGCTCCAGATGTCCCATTTGCACGTACCTGCATAGATATTCTACTTCGTCAAAGAAAGAATTCGCAAACTCCCAGATCTGTACGGCCAGAGCGCCAACTGCATGTGATGATGATTAGTGACAACCAGTGCGTTCCATTCACCATTGGTTCTAACTTACACGAAGCGAATTCGATGCTCTGATTCAAGTTCGGTGTCCCCACTGGGCTAATCTGATGAGCCAATTCAGAGTCCATGAGCGCCAGTTCCAGGAAAAACACGGAATGTTAGACAAAGCTTACAGTTACAAACGACTCGGACCTGCCATTTATGTAGGCGTGTACTATACACGTCCCTGTCCCCCACGTTCTGTCAAGCGTAGTCGTGACAGCAATTGATTGTCTTGTAGGGTCATGAAATTTATATGAGCGTTGAGTGGTTTTCCTGCCCGGTCAATTAAGTCCCTTTAATCATTTAAGTCTACTTACCCATATGTTCCTGGGCTACATTGCTTTGAGAATCAGGGCAGCCGTGCTAGCTATGTACGCGTGTGTAAGCCAATAGACTCTGAGCGATAAACGGATGACGGAAGACGTCACGTGGATGTCGGGATGGTCACCGAGAACCGGGATCCCCGAAGTATATCAAAAATGAACACACCATTTATTACACGATGTGTTATGAAGTTTTGTTTCAACCGCGAATTTCGGGTTTGCGAATCTTTCTTTTGTTGGTGAGGGTTTGGCAACAGGGACAACTACTTATTGGTTCATATTTGCTATATTTCTCACCTTCAAACAGTTGGTTGATATGGGGGGCGTCACATCGGTGAAAAGTGTAGATTTAAAAAAAAAAAAAAAACTTCTCTATTCACGACCCGTTCGAATCAACAGCACAAGGCAGAAAAGCACAACGAGCTCGTGCTGGCAAAACTAGACAACAGAAACTCCTTGCATCATTTCTTCTTCTGATCATATCCAAGACTTACAGCAGAACATGCCGATTGCCCTCGCATCCAACTCGACCAGTACCTTCTGAAAATGGGAGCACCACATACATGATTTGTTGGATGGATGCTTACAGGGTCCATCCGACTCCAAAGGATGCTCAAAAAAGTAGAATTTGATGCTTAGTAATATTATATATTATATAATTTTATTCTAATATGGCAATCTGCCCACAACTCTCAGTTTCATGAGCATTGCTTTATCCAATCCATGAATGGAGCATTTTGGCTAAATAAAAAAGGATTATTCTATCTAGAAACCCAGTATGTGGGGTTTCCGCAGAAACCCCGCCCCCAAGTGAGACAGAGCCGACAGCCAGCGGTGGTGCAGGGTGGTGCGGACCTTCAAATCGGTCTGCCCATGTATCCAACAGTCGTTAATCATGTTTAAACTTTGGTTCTGTGCTTTAAGTTTAGTAGCTACTAGTCAAGATTCTGGTGGCCATCCCGCACTAATTTGTGTGTGTGAGGTATGAGTACTGAGTCCTTATCGTTTTTTCGAATGGTTAGGATCACTGATTCCTGGGTCCACACAGACTAGCCCAAATTTGAGATACATAGAATTAATATTAGGTCTCGTTAGGTAAGTACAATATGCTAATTTCTGGCCCAGAGTCGTCCCAGAACGTCACCGAATCATTGCCCGGTTGGAAGCTGCCACTGGGGTTAACTTTTCAAACGGCGCAGTATACAGGGGTTTCTGAATCTGGATAGAATAATGTTACATAACTAAAAGCAAGGCACCGACCTTGATTGAAGACGGTTTTACTAATCCTGAATTGAACACGATAAATAGTCTTGTACAATTGTGCCACTTTGCTACGTTGGCAGAGAAACACTTTCTGTATGTTACACCGAGACCATTTTTAAGGAATCGTTTAAAGGATGGGGTCCGAGGTCAAGAAATCTGAAAACAATCTAACATGATAAGTACTATATGCCTCCCATTCATTTGTTCTCCTTTTTCTTCTTCTTCTTCTTCGGTTTCGGAGCCTTCTTCTTGAGCAACGAGTAATTAACATTAACATCCCTCAACTTGAACGCATGTATCGCCTGCTCCGCCGCAGCGAACCTCACCTCCTCTTGACTTACCTTGCCCCTCCACAAATCCGTAACTCTAACCTCCTCCTTTTCATCCACCATGATTGCACAACTGATACGTCCTTTTTCTCTGATATACGTGTATTCGAGCGTCTTGTCGTTCTTTTGCGCCCAGAGAGACAGTCGCGAGACAGGATGGAGGACGTCGACGTCTTCAGAAACAACTCGTTCCAGAATGGGCATAATTCCGAGGTTGTACAAGATTTGGCGGACAAGGGGGATATTTCCCTGCGAATCAAGGAATATAGCGCCTATAATGCTTTCAACCATGTCGCTGAAAAACTTTGGTGCTTGGAGGCGCGTGAGCGACGCCCATGGGAAGATTGTCCCAGTAGTAAGTGATTCTTCGATCTCTGCACGACGTTTGCGAAACCGAGTGAACGTATTGAGTTGGTCCTCGAAAATCTTCGGACTGGAATGTAAAAGGCATTTCCATAGATAAATTTGGTTGGTTTCTACGTTTTCTTCAATCCGCCCTTCCGCATTTGGGCGAGGCATGAAGGCGTCAACGCCGAGGCTCATCTTGAGGCAGATATAGGCAAGGATATGTCCATTGACGAGTGCAGATTTACGGAGATGCATATGACCTGGACTGTAATTTTTTCCTGGCGCATGGTACAGGAAGTCTGTGACGATCATGTCGAGTACAGAATCGCCGAGGAACTCCATACGTTCGTATGAGGGTGTGTGACTGTCCTGCTCATAACTGGCATGTGTAAGAGCTTCGATCAGCAAGATTTTGCGCTGGAATGTGTATCCTAGCATGCGTTCTACATCTCCGAGTTGAGATGGGTAATGGTCAAGTTCGGCTCCAACTCTGGAGAGAACTTGGTCAACTCGTACCGGCACTGGCTCCCATTTCAGTCCCAGACCGAAAAATTTGATACATTCGTAGCCGAGAGGGGAGCCGCCGTGAAGATAAGCAGCACCAATAAGCGATTCTACAACATCCGCGAGGACTAAGAGAGAGTTAGCTACAAGATGGAGTTCCTTTAGATCTTGAGAGGTAATACCTTTCGTCGACAATTGCTGGCTTTTCTTTTTCTGTTTCTTCTTCTGCTCTGCTCGGTCGCCGCCGTCCATGACAATGTCTTCCATCATAGGGCTTATGCTCTCTGCTGGAACCTCTTCGACTGTGAAATAGTTCGGTTTCCACTTCTTCCCTAACATAGTGTCTAATTACGAAAGTCAATACTTGGGAGAAACAGGGCAAAGGAAACTTGACCTCGTATAATCCAACGATAAAGTCCTTTGGCTATATCTTCTTTTGCAAGGCGCACATTCGAAACTGTATGATCCTTCCTTTTGGTAAGATAGCCTTCGTGCCACAACGGGTACTCTGCTAGAAGCTGTACTCCGGTGATGTATTTGAGGACTGTATCTCCTAATGTTTCCATGCGTTGATAATTGAGCTTTTCGCCTGCGGCGGGGGCTGTTACAGCAATTCTAAGAAGGGAAATCGGAATATCGAATATCGGAGATGATGTGAATAAGTTCTTACGCATAGAATGCGCTGTTAAAGTCATGGAAAGCGATCGGATTACAGAAGGTAGTAAAAATGCATATTCTGTTTCGATCTGGGATACGAGGGTCACTCCGGACAAATACGGCAGTAGGGTGACAAGTTTTGAAGGCTCAGGAATGGACTGGTCGGGAGAGTGGGACGGAATGGGTAGTAAAAAGTTAGTCCTTGGAGGGTAATGTTCGACAACGAGCAAAGGGTAGGTGATTCCGACATTATCGATACTCCTATAAGTGTCCTCGCGAAGTTCCTTCTCTTCTTCTAAAGAAAGGGGTTCATACCTCCAGCGTACAAATTTGAGAGGCCGTGAAGAGCCTATATGTTTCTGGATAAGGGTCAAATCGCTGGGATAATCAAATTGTTTGCCGATTGTTTCAGCATTTCCCATGAGATGCGGAATGCGAGATTGATCGGAAGACGCAGAAAAAGTAGCAAGCCAGGATCGACGGACATCCCATTCCGTATCCACGTCGTCTATAGGAAGGAAGAGGTACGAGAAATCAAGGTTATCCCAGGTCATCCGTACGTGACTGAGTGCCCAGAATATTATTCTGGTGAAGTGTCGAGCTCTAGATATTCGCTGATCATCTCCAGCCAGTTTTCCGAGAGGTTCTACGGATGTGCGAATAGGAGGGCTGCCTCGACGATGTAGAGTAGGACCTCCTTGAAAGTCCATTAGGATCGTTTCTGACCGAGTGAAAAGAAGCAGAGGAAGAAGTCCTTCGAGGGTGAGTTTGGAACAGAACCACGAATCCTGATGGTCTTCTTCAGCTGCCCAAGGGTCGATGTGCATTGAAACTCGGGCAAATCCAGCTCTTTTCTCGACATCAGCCAACATCTCCTTGACCTCTTCATCGTGTTCAGGCTCTAGGATACTCATAATGGGTAGAAGGTACTCATTCAGGAGAGCAGCTTCGTAGAGAGCATAATAAGCCTTGTACGCCGCATGTCGATAAGCAGAGATCTTGGTCTTATAGACCCTCTCAACGCTGAATCGGCGTTCTGGAAGAGGTAATGTTCGGGGAAGAGTGACGCTAGACCCATATGGACCAGTGTATGGAGGAATGCCTTGTGATCGACCATCGAAAGAATGCCAGCCTTCAGCAAATTCGGGTGGGTCTATGTCATAGAGCGGCCGATTATCAACGTGACTTGTATTCGGAATAACAGCGCAGAAGTGTGCGAGATGAGAGATTGCCGAATGCAGAGTGAGGAGAGCACTGGAAGGATAAAAGTTGTTACGTTATTGCGTGAGAGAAAGGTAGCCAGACTGACCCTGTGGATGCGACCTGGAATTCCATGTCGTTGTCTTCATCACCCGTATCTAGATCGTCATCCCATATGAGAGAATGATCTCGCGAAGGGTCGTTGTATAATGCCACCATTTCACGTTCAAGACTTTCCCATTTCGTAACGTCTTCTTTCTGTTTACTCCCTTCTTCGAACATAACAGTGAACGTACTGCGTTTCTTACGCGCTCTACCCCTGCTCTGTGCCCAACTTGCCATGTTAGGAGGCGGATCCCAACGAATAACGCTGCAACACGCTTGAATATCTAGGCCTTCTTCAGCTACGGACGTAGAGACGATGACATTCTTCTCTCCGATCTTGAAGTCAGCAATGGTATCTTCTTGAGAATCACTGACTAGTTTTCGCGTGATGTCCATCATGGAGTGTCGATATGCGCTATCAGAAGTGCCGATAAGAGTGCCAACACGGAATACGTCCTTGGTCAATGGATGGTGCTTGAGAACTTCTGCTAATGCGAGAACGGCATCACGGCGTTGAACAAAAATGATGGCACTGTAAGAGTCGTCGTGTGATTCTGTCTCTACTTTCTCCATAAGCAAGCATTGGATAAGAACTTTTGCCTTTTCCGAAGCATCGTCAGCGATATCGTCTGCATAAAATGAAACTGGAGAAACGATGACACAGTTTAGAATACTTAGAAGATATTCTTTCTCTTTGTTCTTCCAAGTCGACATTATATTGTTATAGGGATCGGCGGCATGGCGTGTTTTGTCCAAGACTTTACAGATGAACCAGTCGGCGGCCCATGGACCAACGTCAGAGCAGATATCTTGGGCGGCCCTCAGAAAGTCGCGAAGCCCTTTGTGCGTAAATGAATTGCCCTTTTGGATAACTTTAGAGAGTTTTTGATCGATTCTGTGATACTCTGCGGTTCCTTTAGCTGCATTCTTGAGTAGATTGCGAAGATTTATGATATAGGGATCGCGTTCGATGTCCAAGATGTTAAAAACGGAGAGAAGAGAGGCAAGATTGGTAGAAAAGGGTGATTCTGGTTGGTAGTACATGATGTGCCTGAAGATGGGTCGATGAACAAATAAGGCAAGCTCGGAACGATGTCGACGAGGGCTACGGATGATGCTATCTAGGTTTCTCTCAATCATCCTGGTAGATATTGGGTTAGAATATTTGTAAACGGGAATATCATCTATACGTAGCCTACTGAAATGCTTTGACGACGTTTCCGCCATATATAGGGCTTGCGGTAAGGCCTAAAACCATGGGACGACCTTCTAAAGGGTTTTGGTCTCGACGGGGTAGATCGAAATAAAATTCCATCATAATCCGATTATATGGATGGTTGTCGACGGCATGATGAGCCTCGTCAAACACCAGCAAGCTGATATCTCTGCCCAAAGAGATGTATCCATGGCGAAGAGCATCAAGGAATACTTGAGGAGTCGATACCATGATACGATGTGTTCTAAGGACTCGTTCCCAAAGAGCAGCGTTTCTCCATTGATCAGGTTCGTTGGCGCCAGAGACTATACCTACAGAGACTGGTATATAATCCGCGATGACATGTTTCTGTTGTTCGCACAATGCTACAGTTGGTGCAAAGAACCAGGAAAGCTACAGAAGCTGAATTGGCCGTGATTATCTGCTAGCAGACAACGATTCGCACCTTGGTGGACTCCCGTTCCATCTCATGCTTTAGACGAAGAACAGCTATATGGGTCTTACCAGAACCCGTATCGAGGGCGATGATGATGTTGTTATGCAAACTCTCCTCCAGCATCTCTTGCTGGTACCCTCTAGTGGCTGGCATGGTCGATGACTCGGGAGGTAGGACGGCATTATCCATAGATAACCTTGAGGCGGAAATGTCTGTGGAAGGCTAAGAATGAGAGATGGTTCAACACAGAAAGTGCATACTCTGGGTTGATCCCTGCTTTTGGGCATGGGGACTTTCTATGGGCGCTTAACTTATCGATGGAGTGTCACTTGTCAGGTGGCAAATCGAGGAATCGATGGCAGTGGGTCACAGATTGTGGACTCGAAAACACCGTAGAGCAATTACGTTCATGAGTCTTACTTACCAAGTATATCTATTCAAACGTTCAACTTTTCAAACGTTGGAGCCAAGTTCACCCAAACTTGAAACTAAAGTTCAAAGAGTGGACACAGCATGAAAAACATATGATATTTAAAAATTTCCTGACTGCCGGCCCAGAGCAGCCGGATATTCCATCACCTGATAAACCCATGTGGCTACCGGCTATCTTCTCAATCCCCAACACAAGACCCCGGAAAGTACACCAAAGTGCCTGATCCCAAAAAAGCTGAAATTTCGCGATTTTTTATCCGAACCGTTTTGGGCAATTTTTATCCGAATTTCGGACTGCGTAATGAATTTATTCTATTTATAATGTATTGTGATGGGATGTCCGATGTACTACACTTCGGGAGGCTCAAGATTAAAAGAAGTTTTCAACTTTAGTCCTTTAGCAAATTGAATATTTTTAAAAGGTTTGTATAAAAGTAATTTTAATCTATACTATCAGACAACCTGCAGGAAAAAGATATATTTAAAATATTTGATGACCTACAAACTCCCTTTTTAGCAAAATGAAAATTATAACTGAAGAGGTGTTCTATATGTTGCTATGTATTTAAAATGCTGGACTCCCAGTAAAAAAGATTGATATTTAAAATCCAGGAACTTTGTATATGGGGATCAACATATAAAATATGTAATAAGATATTGGAAAAATATACATTTTAAATTTAGGAAACCCCTATAGGCAGGATAACATATAAAATATGTTACAAGCTCTAGGGGAAAAAATATTTTAAATATAAAACTGTCCTAAATCAATCAGCCACTCATCGCCCAATCATCACCCACTAAAAAAACAGCATGGCCATATCTCCACAGTCAGTCAACCAAGCAGCCCAGGATGATCTATTCAGCAGTATTAGTGGTGGAGGAGGCAATCTATTCAACACCAGACCAGCCAGACCACCAGCATCCAAAGCAGAAAAAGTGGCTCTCATGACCAGCCTGGCACTCTATGATACGATCTGCGATCGAACACATGTTGAACATGTGGCATACTTTTATTTTTCATTTCACACTTTTACATTAACTCCATTTCATTTCCAACACTGCATATTGACGCATGTTCCTCTGCATGTTCACCATGCTTTTTACATGACTTTTCATTCATTTCTGATACTGCATATCAGCACATGTTTACCATGTCTTTTACATGGTTTTTACTCACAGTTCACACATGGTTATCTTGAGGATAACACAGGTTTCTTACTATATATATGACCCTTAGACTACGCTTGTTCTTTAGCTAGTCTATTAGATCCTCCTTTTACTCGAACTTAGCTCAACCATAAGACAATACCTTGGAATAAAACCCAAGGCATTCTTTTGAGTCTACAAAACTGAACGTCTTTATGCATAACTGTCTTTGGTCACAACTGAAAAGTCCAAACTGATCAAAGTCATAACACT
>Ga0193742_1002461_pt1 | contig 10645 bp, 11 predicted proteins | sample L2c1metaG_FD_165511 | JGI IMG/M metagenome (GOLD analysis project Ga0193742, IMG submission 165511) | Soil microbial communities from a riparian zone of the East river system, Colorado, United States - L2c1 | ecosystem: Environmental > Terrestrial > Soil > Riparian zone | place: USA: East River... | reverse complement strand
GTAAGCTATCCTGATACTTTAACCACGGGTAGCAGCATTATGCCGCACAAAAAAAATCCTGATGTTTGGGAAATTATGCGGGGCAAATGTAACCGACTGCAAGCTCTGCCCAATGATATAGCCATGATGACCACCAATCTGCCATCAGGCTATCACCGGGAGTTGCAGTTGCTGAAAGAGCTATTGTTCCCGGCATTTACCGATCTGAAGAACTGCCTGCACATGGCCAACTTTATGCTGCAAAACATAACAGTGAATACCGATATATTGAACGATCCGAAATACGCCTACCTGTTTAGTGTAGAAGAAGTGAACCGAATGGTATTAAACGGTACCCCTTTCCGTGATGCTTACAAACAAGTTGGCCTGGCTATTGAACAAGGCGATTTTAATCCTGATAAAACAGTAAACCATACCCATGAAGGCAGTATAGGTAACCTGGGTAACGAGCAAATTACAGCAGCATTTGATAAACTGCTTACTAATTTTGATTTTGAAAAGGTTGAGGTAGCGATAAAAAAATTGGTAGAATAAGTGACACAATAAATTGGTTATTATGTTGTTCTTGCATAATAACCAATCACTTAAACCTATGAAAAATCTGCAAAGCGTTTTCACCGCATTCCTTTTTCTGCTTATTGGCCTAATTTCATGTAAACAGGATAAAACTATCACCATAAAAGGCGATATCAAAGGCTTGAACGAAAAGTGGGTATACCTGCAATTTAATTATCCTTTAGATATTCCACCTATAGATTCCGCGCGTATTACTGGTGGTCGATTTGAGTTTCGTTTTCGCCCGGATACCTCTTTTCAAGCTGAATTTGTTTCATTAAGATATGTAGATAAAAAGGGTAAAAATAATTTCATAGGTGTGGCAAATCCTTATTGTGAGGATAAAAAGAATCCGCTGGTTTACATAAGTTTTATGATGGAGCCGGGAGTTACCATCCTGGAGGGTGATTTGTCAAAAGGGCATGGTGTGACCATAAAATCCGGATTTCAAAATGAGGTCTATTTTAAAAATCCCAATCTTCCCGTTATTTCCATCAGTAAAGATAGCGTCAGGAGAAACATACAGATTCAACGGATAAAAAAATTCGTTGAAGACAATCCAGAGGCCTACTGGGCTTTTTTTACACTTAATGGTATTAAGAACGATTTAAGCAAACAACAGCTCAGATCTATTTATGCTGAGCTTAGCGATGAAATAAAATCATCTACACAAGGTAAAAATCTAAAACAATATATTGAATATAAGCCTGATGAAGGTCAATTCCCCAACAGTGTTTTTGTAGACAAGGATGCAAAAACAGTAAACCTTGTAGATACAACAAAAAAGCTCAATATGGTTGTGTTTTGGGCCAGTTGGTGTGGACCGTGCAGGCGTGAAATTCCTGCTTTAAAAAAGATAGCAGCTCTGTTTAATGGTCATGGTGTGAGGTTGGTGAGTGTATCAAAAGACGATGATAAATCCGCCTGGCTTAATGCTGTTGCTCAAGAAAACATGCCCTGGGAGCAGTTGATATTACAACCGGCAGTTTACAATAAAGCAATAGCCATGTATGATTTAGGCTACATCCCTAAGATATATTTGGTTAATAACAAAAATAAGGTGGTAAAGAAAATTGATGGTTTTAGTGAAGCCAATGAAGAAGTAGTGAAAACTTTTATAACCGATTACCTGGCAAAAAATTGATATTTGTGCAAAAATAAATGGTAATCCTGCTGGACATTGATGGCGTTTTGGTAACAGAACCATCCTGGAAAAAGGTTGAAACCGACCCAGATGGTTTTATGCTGTTTAACAAACGATCTGCAGAAAACTTAGCTTTTATTCTATCAGAAACAAATGCGGCTGTTGTGTTGACTACAACTCACCGGATTAGTTTTAACTTGGATAAATGGATTGAAATTTTTGCATCACGAGGATTAAATATTCATACAATTTCAAAAATAAATGATAAACAAGTCCTCGCTGAAATGTCAGATCGGGGAACCGAAATAAAAGAGTGGGTTGATAAAGAGGGCCATCAGCAGAATTATGTTATTATTGATGATGATACATCAATAAATGGCTTACCGTCATCAATAAAAGACAGATGGGTTGCTATTAAACCATTTATTGGTATAGATGAAGAAGCAAAACAAAGGGTATTAGCAATTTTATTAGAAAAATGAACGGACAAAACAGAAGCGATATTTACCCGGGCCTTGAGGTCGATATTATCCTAAAAAAAGACCAGCGGAGCGGTACCTTAACCCGTGGCTTTGTAAAAAGGTTACTGACCAGCTCGGCCTATCACTCGCGCGGGATCAAGGTTCAGTTAGAAGATGGACAAGTTGGCCGTGTGGCCTGGATAGTTGAAGAGGACTAAATTTAATAATTCATAAATTCTACACAATTCATCGCCATATTTACATCAGTACTTACCATAGTATCAGAACAATATGCCTGCAAGCACTAAAACAAAAGCAAAGGTATGGTTTAAGTTAGATGCGCATCATCGTATGCTCATATCGCTAATTGTAAGTGCTGTCACCCTATTTTTTTCCTGGGGCCGTTTTGGCGCCCCCGCGGTGATACTGGTTACCTGGATAGCCTTTGCACTAATGATCATAGTTATGGACTGGATAATCATTTTATCATCGCACCCGATGGAGGTTCGTAAGATTGCCAGGATCGAAGATTCAAGCCGCACGTTGATATTTTTGTTTGTGATCGTGGCTTCATTGATAAGTATGCTGGCCATTTTTTTCCTGTTGAAGTCGTCAAAGGAGCTATCTCCCGAAGCAGTAACAGGGCACGTGTTGTTGGGTATGGCTTCGGTTATTATTTCCTGGTGGCTGGTGCATACTATTTTTACCCTGCGATACGCACACATGTTTTATGCTACCGATCCTGACGATGATCAAAAGAAAAAACCAATAGGCGGGCTTGAATTTCCGGGCGATGAAAAAGAACCCGATTACCTCGACTTTGTTTATTTCTCTTTTGTTGTCGGCATGACATTCCAGGTATCAGATGTAGAAATTTCCTCCCGCCAGATCCGCCGGCTGGCCTGGATGCATGGCCTGATATCGTTTGCATTTAATACCGCTATTGTGGCATTAAGCATCAATGTAATATCAGGGTTGGTAGCCAAGTAATTAAAACAAGCTTTCCTGATTGCCAATAAATTGAGGGCGTTTTAATTGCGTGCCCAAGGTCTCGTTTAGTTTTTCAACAACATAATCAGCAAGTTTAGGTGAAAACTCTTCTTCGTGCTGGTGCATTAAAAACCATACCGATTGTAAACCCAATTGCTGCCATTGCTTTATCCGCTCCACCCATGCATTCACACGGGCATAGTCGGTAGAGTGCAGGCCGTTACCCACAAAGCGAATAAAGGCATGTGGGGTAGGCAGATTCATGTGCACCACATCACGACGGCCGGTGGCATCAGTTATAACCGCGCCGATGTTCAGATCGCGGAGCATGGCAAAAACTTTATCGCGGTTTTCTGGCACGGCAAACCATTCTTTATGCCGCAGTTCAACAAACACAGGCACATCTTTAGGTAGCTGCTCCAGGTATGCTTTTAATTCAGGAAAGCTTTTTGGGGTGTAGTTATCGCTTAGCTGCAAAAACAACGGGCCAAGCTTATCGCCAAAAGCCAAAATGCCTTCGTAATAGCTGGTGGTGATATCTTCCGCGTTTTTTAACCTGCGGATGTGGCTGATGCTTTGGGAAAACTTAGGGCAAAATTTAAAATGAGGATTACTCTCAGCCTTGGCTTTCCATTTGGCAATAGTATCCGGACCGTAAACATTATAAAAAGTAGCATTGAGCTCAATGCAATCAAAATGTTTTACATACTCATCCAAAAAATTAGCCTCTTTGGTTTTAGGCGGATAGATCTGACCAATCCATTCCTTACGGCCCCATTTGGCGCAACCCACATGTACCTGCAAAGGCTGGTTGCTCTTTGCAGCTTTTAGGGTAGTAATTGTAAGTTCAGGATCAGGTGGGAGCGTAAAATCTACTGTTGCTAACTCCTCCGGGTTTACTCGGCCAAATTCCATATGGTTAGTTGAATTTTTTTGGAAAGATAGGATTTTGGCTTGAATTGTTAATGAAGCTGAATTGAGTTGATAGGTGTTAGGGAGTAAAAAAAGTGGGGATACGAGCGATTTCCTTCAATGGGCTAATGTGTGAACACAGGTTTTTGGATGTAAAAGGCATTTTTTCCCTATAGCTAAATAAAAAAAATGTCATTTCTAACGATAGTGAGAAATCTTCTGCAACTTTTCATACGAACCTTGCACGGTGTATAAGATTTCTCTTTCGCGCCACTCACATTCCCTTCCTTAGCTCTATCGAAATGACATTTTTAAAAAAATTGTATGCACACAGGAGACAATCGGAAAAAGGTAATCAACCTAACAGATCAACCTTAAATACAGGTGCTATCCTTTTTTTAGAAGCCTGTTCATAAGCATAACCCAGTTTAATGATCTCGCCTTCTTTATATGCTGTGCTGAAAAAAGATAAACCAACAGGCAGCTCATGTGCTTTACCCATTGGTACTGTAATGTGAGGATACCCCGCCATTGCCGCCGGACCCGAAAACGAGAACCCATTGTCATAATCGCCGTTCACCAGGTCAATACAACCTGCGGGGCCGTTGGTGGTACCTATTATGGCATCCAGTTTATTATCGGTTAATATTTTATCAATTACTTTTCTGGTGCCATCACTGGTCTTTTTTAAGGCATCCAGGTATTCTTTGCTTTTTAAATCGCCTTTGGCCTGGGCCTGTTCCAGGATCTCCTGTTTAAAAAAAGGCATGGCTTTGGCCTCGTTATTTTTGTTAAAGGCAATTATATCGGCAAGGGTTTTGGTTTTACTGTTAGCGTTGTTCAAGTACAGGTTGAGCCCGTCTTTAAACTCATACAACAGCACGTTAAATTCACCCTTACCTATTTCCTTTAACTCTTTATTCAGTTCAATTTCAACAACCGTGGCACCTTTGCTTTTCAGTGTTTTAATAGCATCCTGTAGTAAGGCTACTACAGCCGGATTATCATCAAAGGCCGATTTCTCTATACCCAGTCGCTTGCCCTGCAAGCCATTGGCATCTAAAAATTTGGTATAATCGGTCTCTGCTTTTCCTTTACTGGCTAACGTATAGACGTCCTGCGCATCAATACCGGCAAGTGCACCTAAAAGTATAGCGGCATCCTTAACCGTACGCGTCATGGGACCTGCGGTATCCTGCGTTTTTGATATGGGGATAATGCCCGTGCGGCTCCATAGCCCAACGGTTGGTTTAATACCCACTAAGCCGTTCACCGATGCTGGTGATACGATAGATCCGTTGGTTTCGGTACCTATAGCTATGGTGCATAAATTAGCCGCCGCCGCCGATCCTGACCCTGCGCTTGAGCCACTGGGATTACGGTCCAGTATATATGGGCATTTTGTTTGCCCGCCGCGGCTGCTCCACGCGCTGGTTGAGTGGGTGGAACGAAAGTTGGCCCATTCACTCAAATTGGTTTTACCCAGTAGTACTGCTCCCGCTTCGCGCAGTTTGTATACAATAAAAGCATCCTGTTTGGCGAAATTATCGCCCAGAGCCAGCGAACCGGCTGTGGTATGCATATTATCGCCCGTGTTAATATTGTCTTTTATCAGTACCGGTATGCCATGTAATGGTCCACGTACTTTGCCTTGCGAGCGCTCTTTATCCATGGCATCGGCCATGTTAAGGGCATCTTTATTTATTTCGATGACCGAGTTAAGTTTAGGGCCGTTCTTATCTATTTCATCAATGCGTTTCAGGTACAATTCTGTAAGTAATCGCGAGGTATATTGCTTGGCCTGCATTTTTTGCTGCAGATCGGTAATGGTTGCTTCCGAAAGTTCAAACAGGTCATCTTTGTCGTCAGTTGTAGCATCTGCCTTTTTTTCTGCGGATGGCTGACTGCAGGAGGCTGCAACCAGGGTTGATATAGTTAAACCTGCCAATGAACCTGTTTTCAGGAAATTTCTTCTGTGCATAAACCGTGAGTTTAAAGGTGTTACAAGTAACAAAATATTTAGCTAATTAAAAATTATCAACCTAATATGTTACACAAATCGCGGTCATATCAGCATAAATAACTCCTGACTAAAGGCTTCCCAAACAACAATGCAGGCTGCAATAAAATAGTGATTTACTTTTTAGGGATCAGGATATCCTCAGCCAGTTTATCCGTACCATCAACCTTGCCGGTATAGATAAGGCCTAGTATATTTTTTATCAGGTTAAAAACATCCACATTTTGAAATGATGGAATGGTGGCGTGGTGTTTAAATGCAGGTCCCCAGGCCAGGAATGTAGCATGCATATCTTTAACCACGCTGGGGTCATATCCATGCCAGCCGGTATTTATTTTTTTGCTGTATAAATTAAATACTTTAGGATAATGGGGGATCAGCAAAATATCGCCTATGCGGTTATGCCAGTCGTCGGTTTGGGCATAATGTAATTTGGCGGGCATATCAGCTCTAAGATAAACATCATAATCTTTAGCCCCCTGCTTTAAATTGTTATAAGTAGCCTGAACGTCTGCCTGATTTTTCGCATAAAGCTCAACCAGTATCCCATCGCCCGAAACAATAAATTTGGAGGTATCAATAGCCGCGGGGATGCCAATAGCGTGGTCTTTGTCAACTTTGGTCATCCCATGATCAGATACAAAAACAAAATTCACATCAAGGCCGGTTGTTTTTACGGCTTTGGTCAGTTCATTAACTGCCGAATCAACAAAATGTACCTCGCGGACTGTTTCGGGTGCATCGGGGCCATAAACATGCCCGGCATGGTCAACCTGCGGAAAGTAGAAAGTAATGAAATGCGGACGGTTTTCGGCGGGCAGATTTAACCAGTTCACTACTTCGCTGATTCGCTTATGAATAGCTATCTTTTCGTTATAAACGTAATAATATGTAGGGGTTATGTTTTGGATGGCCGCCTCAGACGCAACCCAATAAAAGCTGGCCGAAAGCAGGTGTTGCTGCTCGGCAAGCACCCACAAGGGCGAACCATAGTACCAGGAGCCATCGGCTACTTTAGCTTTATTGCCCATAGTGTAAGCGTCGTGACGGCCCCGATCATAGAATGTATTATTCACCAGGCCCGAGTGCGAAGGATATAAACCACTTACCAATGCATAGTGATTTGGAAAAGTAACCGATGGGTATGATGGGATCATTGATGCCGCTCTCACGCCTTCATTACTTAGGGCAAGCAAATGTTCGGCGTGGTATTTTTGTGCATAATCATACCGGAAACCATCGGCCGAAATAAGGATAACATAAGGCTTTTTTTGCTGTTCAATGCCGTTCTTTCGGCCCGGTACAACTTTCTGAACGGTATCAATCTGCCCAAAGGCAACAACGGTTTGTAAAAGGACTATTAAAAATGTGATGTGTTTTTTCATAGGAAACGATAATGCGCAAATTTAAATAAATAGCATTATTAGTATAATAAGATTGGGTAAAGTTTAGAAACCATAACGCTGTAGCCCGGCTGGAGCCTATAAGTGTTTGGAAGATAATAAATTACCATCCTGAACTTATTTCAGGATCTCACAGGCCTATAGGCAGTATACTGTAAACCTTGAATATTACAGACATTGTATGTGGGATGCCGAAACAAGTTCGGCATAACCCGCCAGTTTCCAATCTCCCTAACACCTATAGACAACACCAACAAAGGCAGGGTGCTTTTGTAATTAAAATCCCTGTGTCACTGATTTGGCATTGAAATTTTGTGCGCTACTGATGGCGGTTGAGGGTGTGTAATTGAAAACCTTTTCATCAAATCCCTGGTATTGTTGGAGCTGAAATCCTGTCAGCTTTTATTGTGTTAAGTTAAGCTTACTTAATCCCAGGTACTTTGAAAAGTCAGGAAGTTTTATGTTTGTAAAATTAGCCGCAGCGGACGAGTACAGCTCAACTATCAACCCGAGGCCTGCGGCGCTCTGAAAATTAGCATGGTAGTAATCAAAAGCTCCCGCAAACGATGGCACAAAATCAGCAAGGCTTGAACCCGATATTTTGAAAGTAGCATCAAAGGTTTCGATATGATCTGGAATAGTTGTACCTGTGGTAACTATATCATAAGTCTTATCTCCGATTGTACAGGTTCCATCAGTTTCATATTCAGGAAATGTTTCTTTAGGGTAAGCAAATTTAAGGGTGTTTGAAAAAGACGAACCTGCACCCAATGGTTGGGCGTCAAAGTATTGGGGATTGGATTTTGCAGAAACAGAAATTCCAAAATTAGCCTCCGGGGCTGTAATAGTTTTTACTAAAGGGGTTTTATTAACGGTACTAAAGTCGACAGTAATATCAGATGCGCCCTTTGGTATATCAAAAAAACTATACGTTTGTTGGTTGTTTTTCTTCATTTGCACGTATAGCCGGGCATTATCGTCGACAGCACCACCTTAATACCTGCGGCCTTTGCCAATATGGCCATTGATTGTATGTTGCCAAAAACAGCTTCCGGTTTAATAGGGCCATTATTTTCGGCAATATCATTAATACCAGCCAGTATTACTACCACTGCAGGCTTTAAGTTAATTACATCATCGCGAAAACGTACCGGCATTTGAGCGGTGGTTTGTCCGCTAATGCCGCGATCATAAAAGGGCTTGCCCGCAAAAAATAATGGATCATTATTTATCCAGAAGTCAGTAATGGAGTCGCCCATGTAAACTACACTTTTGGGGTTTGCAGCAGCTCCGGACACTTTGCTGTTATCGGCTTCGTAGCGTTTTATATTGGCCCAGTCTTTATGAAAAGCCTCTTCTTGTTTTTTACGGTTGTTTTCTGCTTGTTGTTCTTTTTCGCTGGGCGATACGGTTTGCGCCTTTGCGCCGGCTGCAAAGAGTACCAGCAATGAAAATGTTAATTTAAGCTTCATATAATTGGTGATTTAAAGCTAAAGCAGCACTTAATTATAATAAATAAAAGCATTTAGCAAATGCCTGTTTAAAACCCGCAAACTCCTTAGTATAATAATGTCACAATCCTATGTATAAATCGCAGAGTCTTAGCTTCCTGAAATGTTTTCGTTATATTCATCACTCAGAATTTTAAAGCCATGGTACCGGATAAAATAATCAGCGTATTCTTCTTTGTTATCCTTCCGGTATTGCTACTGTCATGCGGTAAGCAAACTAAAGTTTTTGAGAGCAATTGTAATAAAGGGATAACCTTTAAAAAAGTTGAATTTACCGAACTGGTAAGTCACCTTGAAAAATATGATAAGCAATATGTGGAGGTTAACGGAAAATATGCCGAAGGTTTTAAGCAATCGGCTTTATTTAATGACAGCCTTTTTGCTGATCATTCTCTACAAAAGGCTTTGTGGGTTGATTTTAGCCAGGAATGCCCATTGTATTTAACAGGTACCCGGGTTGGTTTATTTGAGTATAATAACGGCACATTTACGCAAATTGATAAAAGATACATTACCATAAAAGGCAAAATTAACATGCATAATACCGGGTATTTAAAACAGTATAAGGGCTCAATAGATAGGGTGAGCTTTATCAAACTATAATTAATTTATTAATTTTTGTTTAAATAACCGATTAATAATCAACGAGAAAGTATTTTTTGTTAAGCTATAATTAAATAAATAGCATTTGTGTGAAACATTGATTAATAATTATCGTTATATATAAATAAAATAATAATAACATATTATAATCATCGACCTGAACAATATGCCAGATAATGGTTTTTTTTATGCGTTAGCCGGTGAATTAATTATTGAAAGAAATTATTACGACCTGAACAATATGCCAGATAATGGTTTTTTTTATGCGTTAGCCGGTGAATTAATTATTGAAAGAAATTATTAAAAAGTTTAAAATGGTATGATGAAGCCCCAAAAAAATTTGACGAAACCTTGAGCAAAGCTTATGCTTCTAAGCAAATTAAGGAACTGCAGTATAAAACGGGTTATGGTGAAACAACTTGCATAACTGGTTTAAAGCGAAATATAAAGTCTGTTGTTTTCGGCAAATGTTTTAAGCATACTAATGGTTATATGATCAGTATTGTCATATAAGTTTTGATCGGTTGAGCTAAGAAATCCCTCAATTTCTTGTAAGGTTTCTGGATTCACTGATGCAAAAGCCATTGACCAGTCCGGGAAACTTCTTTTTTTTGATATTCCGGATGCCAGTTTAATAACATTTTTATGCCTTGGATCAAGTTCAATAACTTTGTAGATCCGGTCAATGAAGATTTTGTCGCCTTCAAGAACTTGCATAAATGTGCCCTGGCAATATAACAGGATGCCTGTAACATTATACTTCTTATTATTAGTGCGCGAAACCTTAAGTAAATCTATTACTTCCTTTTCACTCAATAGCCTTTGAGCTGTGCTTACGTAAACAATATATTCCATTTAATAGGGGCTCTATCCTTGTAAGGTACGTATCATACCTCACAACGGATACATACAAATATTGTTTTTTTTTTATACGAATATTGTTTTATTTTATGCTTTTTTATTGTAGAATGTTAAACATCAGGGTTATTTACTATGAATTATTAAATATTAAGCTTTAAACCGTCATAGGCCAGTTCAATATTATC
>Ga0193742_1002459_pt1 | contig 10665 bp, 11 predicted proteins | sample L2c1metaG_FD_165511 | JGI IMG/M metagenome (GOLD analysis project Ga0193742, IMG submission 165511) | Soil microbial communities from a riparian zone of the East river system, Colorado, United States - L2c1 | ecosystem: Environmental > Terrestrial > Soil > Riparian zone | place: USA: East River... | reverse complement strand
CCCTCGTCTTCCTCGACCTCGGCGACCTCGGGCTCCGGCTCGGACTCGGGCTCGACGACCGGTTCGGGCTCCGCCACGACGACGGGTTCCGGCTCGGGCTCCGGCTCGGGTTCGGGCTCCACGACCGCGACCACCGGCTCCTCGACCGGCGCCGGCTCCACGACGGCGACCACCGCGTCGGGCTGGAGGCCCAGGTCGGGCGCCGGCTCGGGGTCCTCCGGGGGCAGGCTCGACGGGTCGAGCAGGCCGGCGATCCGGGCCATCGTGACCAGGTCCTCCAGCTCCTCGACCGTCGGCTCGGGCTCCTCGTTGACCCGCCGCATCGCCGACTCGCCGGCGACCTTCGCCTCCGGGAGCGCCACGGTCAGCTCCCCCGTCGCCTCGTCGACCGTGCGCCGCACCACGTCGTAGGCCGCCAGCAGCCGCTCCCGCGCCGCGTTCAGCCGCTCCAGCTGCTCCCGGGCGGCACGTCGACGCCGGGACAGGTCGCCCAGCATCCGCTCCCGCACCACCTGGGCCTCGTCCACCAGCTCGTCGGCCTCGGCCTGCGCCGACCGCCGGATCTCGGCCACCAGCTCGGCTCCCTCGGCCCGACGTCGGTCGAGCTCCGCCGAGGCCTCGGCCCGCAACGAGTCCAGCTCGACGTTCACCTCGATCCGTCGCTTCGCCAGCTCGACCTCGGTGTCCTGCCGCAGCCGGTGCGCCTCGTCGTTCGACTCGCTGATCAGCCGCCCCGCCGACTCCTCGGCCTTGCGCCGGATGTCGGACGACGCCACCCGGCCGGCGTCGAGGATCCGGGCCGTCTCCTCGCCCAGCAGCTCCACCAGGCGGTGCTCGTCGAGGGACTCGACCTGCGTCGCCCGCGCCTCGGCCGCCTCCGCCCGGGCGAGGAGCTCCTTCTCCCGGCGCCGCAGCCCGTCGACCACGTCGGCCAGCTCGCGCAGGTAGGCCCGCACCTCGTCGGGATCGAAGCCCTTGCGGGCCGACGAGAACTGGCGGCGGGCGATGCTGGCGGCATCCGTGTCGAGGTCAGGGGACATTCGAGCCGAGGCTACCCCTCCACACCCACCTGCTCGGCTGACCGTCGCTCAGCCTCCGGAAACCCCCGAAAACTCGACAGAAACGGTCGCCATGGCGCCGTTCACGTCGAAGTTTCAGCGGGCCGGGGAAGCCGGAGCGGGCGCCGTGGGGAGGTCGAGACCGTTGCCGCCGAGGTCGGCCAGCGCCGCCAGAGCGTCGTCGAGGGTCTCCACCTTCACGACCTTCACGTCACCGGCGTGGGCGGCCGCCTCCTCGTAGTCGGCGGCCGGCACCAGGAACACCTCGATGCCCGCCCGCCGCACCGCGGCGGCTTTCTGCCCCGTACCCCCGACCGGGCCCACCGTGCCGTCCGACGAGATCGTGCCCGTGACCGCCACCGGGGCACCGCCGGTCAGCTCGCCGGGCGACAGCTTGTCGAGCAGGCCCAGCGTGAACGCCAGCCCCGCCGACGGGCCACCGACGTCGCCGGTGTCGAACGAGACGTCGATCGGGAAGTGGTACTCGACGCCGTCGGCCTGCACCCTCACGCCCATGATCCCCCGGTCGGGGTCGTCGGGCGCCGCCGCCAGCTCCAGCTTGAGGTCCTTCTCCGAGCTGGCCGTGTAGGGCCGCACCTTGATGTCGACCTCGTCGCCGGGGTGGTTGTCGGACAGGATGCGGGCCAGGTCGCCGGGGTCGTCGATCCGCTCGCCCTCTACGGCCACGATCATGTCGCCGGGCTCCATCACCCCTTCGGCCGGTGTGTCCTCCTGCACGTCGAGCACCCGCTCTCCGGTGGCGCTCACCTCCACCGTGTAGCCGAGCTTCTCCAGCGCCACCTGGGTGGCCACCTGCTTCGACGTGTCCATCATCTGCAGGTTGAGCTCGCGGTTCTCGTCGGGGTCGCGGTCGCCGAGCACCGTCTCCTCGTCCACGATCTCCACGTCGTCGTCGAGCTTGGCGTCGAGGAACCCGAACAGCGTGAGCCGGCGCAGCGACACCGTCGTGTAGCTCACCGACCCCGCGGCCTCGAAGGTCTCGACCCCGTCGACCGAGATGAGGTTGCTGGTGTCGCGCACCTGACCGGGACGGAAGGCGTAGTACGGCAGGTCGAAGCGGGCCGCACCGAACACGAAAGCCAGCAGGAGCAGGCCGACGACGGCGAGGATCCACGGGTGCCGCGGGCCTGTCCGGGTTGGAGGCCCCGGCAGGGTTACCATCCCTTCTGAGGTGGAGTTCACACTTGTACTCACCGTGGTCCTCGGACTGTGCGTCGGCGCCGTCGTGGCCGACGTGCTCTTCGGGCCGGAACAGCCTGCCACGTCCTCGTCGACCTCCAACGGCGACCAGTGGGATCCTTGGCGCCGATGGTGGCGCCAGGGACGCGAAGCCCTCGGCACCTTCGGCATCTGGTTGCGGAAGAAGGGCGCTCGTGGCCGGGCCGGCGTGGCGCGCGGCTGGGAGGGGCTGTCACGCTCGTTCCCCGCCCGGCGGGAGCAGTCGGCGCCGAACCCCGAGGTGCTGCCGCCGCCCGTCGCCCCACCGCTCCACGAGGACCGACTGCCGGTCCCCCCGCCGATCGCCTTCGTCGACACCCGCCCGGCGCCGGTGTTGCCGGAGCCGGTGTCGCCGGAGCCGGTGTTGCCGGATCTCCGGGAGCTGGCTCCGCCCGACGACGTCGACGACCTGCTCCCGCTGCTCGGGCCCGCCGGCGGCGGCGCCACCACGACGGGGACGGCGCTCCTCGAGCGACCCGCCGCCGCACCTGTCACCATCACGATCCCCCGCGCCGTGCGCATCCGTGCCGGCCTCGGCCTGCTGCTCTACGTCGCCCTGGCCGGCATCGGGCTGGCGGCGGTGATCGTGGCGCTCGTCGCGCTCGGCATCAAGACGTTGGGCGGGATTTGAGCCAGGACACACCCTCAGACCTGGCCGTACAGGGAATGCAGCCACAGGTCGACCAGAACGCCGATCGCCTGCTCGTCGTCGGGCTCCTGGTCGGTGCCGACCACCGGCGGCTCCTGCAGGCCGAAGTGCATGAACGCGAACCAGTCCGTCATCGCCGCCAGCGCGTGGGCCGTCATCAGCGGGTCGACCGGGCGCACCAGCCCCCGCTTGCACTCCGACTCGACGACCGCGGCGATGCCGTGCACCAGCGTGCGCCGCAGGTCGAGCCACAGCTCCCGCACCCGCTCCGACTGCAGCATCCCCTCCAGCACCGCCCGCCACATCCCGACCCGCGGGCGGTAGGCGACGATGAACGCTCTGATCACGTGCTCGATGCCGTCGCGGAACTCCAGGTCGGGCGGCAGGGCCGCCGGCGGGGACAACTCCGGGATGACGGTCTCCATCACCTGGCAGAAGGCGTCCTCTTTGTTCTTGAAGTAGAGGTAGAAGGTGCCGTGCGCGGTCGCGGCCCGCTGGGTGATCGCCCCCACGCTCGTCGCCTGGTAACCCCGCTCCTCGAACACGTCGACGGCGGCGTTCAGCAGGTGCTGCTTGGTCTCCGCCGCTTGCCGTTGACGGACTGTCGCGGGTGGCTCCTCCGCCACGGTGAACCCCCCATGAATGGCGTACGAAGGTGCCTCGCAAACTAGTGGACCCGATCGCGCGACGCCGCACCGTGGCGCTCGCGGGACACGCAGGCGATGCCGCCACTGCCCGTGGTTACCTCGGTGACGACGACGCGTCGGTGCGGGCCACCGCGCTGGCGGCGCTCGAACGGGCCGGCGACCTGCAGACGGACGACCTGGTCACGGCACTCGACGACGGCTCGCCGGTGGTCCGCCAGCGGGCCGCCGAGCTGGCGGCGGGACGGCCCGGCGACGTCGCCCCCACGCTGCTGACGACGCTCGACGACCCCGAGCCGGCGGTGGTGGAGACCGCGGCCTGGGCGTCGGGCGAGCGCGTGCCGGCCGAGAGCGGGGCGGTCACCGCGCTGTCCGCCATCGCCCGCCAGCACGACGACCCGCTGTGCCGCGAGGCCGCGGTGGCGGCGCTGGGTGCCCTGGCCGACCCGGCCGGGCTGCCCGCCATCCTCGACGCCACCCACGACAAGCCGGCGATCCGCCGCCGGGCGGTGCTGGCACTCGCCCCGTTCGACGGCCCCGAGGTCGACGCCGCCCTCGAACGGGCCCTCGAGGACCGTGACTGGCAGGTCCGCCAGGCCGCCGAAGACCTGCGCTGACCTGCGTTACACCGACGCTGTCGTCGCCGCGCAGGGGCGGCAAAAGGCGGTCCAGCCGGTGGGCGTGACCTGCACCCGCAGCCGCCGACCGCACGCCGAGCAGAACCGGGGCGGGTCGTAGGCGGTGGCGCAGCCGGGGCAGTCGTCGGCCGTGCGACCGCACCCCGGGCAGTGCGCCGGGGTCACAGGACCTTCGTGAGGGCGCCGATCGGCATGCGCAGCTCGACGAGCATCTCCAGGTCCTCCTGGGGGCGCCGCCCCAGCGTGGTGAGGTAGTTACCCACGATGAGGGCGTTGATGCCCGCCTGCATGCCCAGCTCCTGCAGGTCGCCGAGCGTGACCTCCCGCCCGCCGGCATAGCGCAGGATCACCTCGGGCAGCGCCAGCCGGAACACGGCGATCCAGCGGATGGCGTCGAGCGCCCCCACCAGCGGCCGGTCGGCCAGCGGCGTCCCCGGGCGGGGCGACAGGAAGTTCACCGGCACCTCGGCCGGCCCGACGTCCCGCAGCTGACCCAGCAGCTCGATGCGCTGCTCGGCGCTCTCGCCCATGCCCAGCAGCACGCCGCAGCACAGCTCCATGCCCTCGTCCTTCACGAGCCGGCAGGTGTCGAAGCGCTCCTGCCAGCTGTGGGTGGTGACGATGCGCCCGAAGTGCGACTTCGCGGTCTCCAGGTTGTGGTTGTAGCGGTGCGTGCCCGCCGCGGCCAGGCGCCGGGCCTGGTCGGCGTCGAGGATCCCGGCGCTCACCGCCACCTGCAGGTCGGTCTCCCGCTCGACCAGCGGCACGACCTCCTCGAGGTGGGCCATCAGCCGCTCGTCGGGACCGCGCACGGCGTAGACCAGGCAGAACTCGCTGGCGCCGACGGCCGCCGTCTCCCGGGCCGCCGACAGGATCTCGTCGTGGTCGAGCAGCGGCACGGCCTTCACCGGCGAGTCGAACTTCGACGACTGCGAGCAGAACGAGCAGTCCTCCGGGCAGCCGCCGGTCTTGGCCGAGAGGATGCCCTCCACCTCGACCGTGTCACCGCAGCGGGCCAGGCGCACCTCGTGGGCGAGGGCCGCCAGCGCGGGGACGTCGTCGTCGGGGAGCGCCGCCAGGTCGGCCAGCTCGCGGAGCGTCAGCTCACGACCTTCCTCCAGCAGGGCGGTCCGGGCACCTTCCAGCAGCGTGGGAGCCGTGTCCGTCACCCGGCCAAAGCTACCGGGCGGGTCACTCGTCCTGGAAGACGGCGTGGAGGGCGGCGGGGCTCTCCAGGCACTGGCCGGCGCCGAGCACCACGCACTCCAGCGGGCTCTCCACCAGCTGGACCGGCACCTCGATGTCGTTGGCGATGCGCTGGTCGAGGCCCGGCAGCATGCCGCCCCCGCCCACCAGGTGCAGGCCCTCGCCGATCACGTCGTTGGCCAGCTCCGGCGGGGCGTTGCCCAGGCACACCTTCACCGACTCGACGATCTCGCGCACCACGTCCTCGGTGGCGCCCCGCAGCTCGGCCGGCGTGAGGATCACCGTCTTGGCCAGCCCGGTGGCCAGGTCGCGCCCCCGGACCTCGGCCTTCAGGTCCTCCTGGATGGGCCAGGCCGACCCGATCGCCAGCTTGATCTCCTCGGCGGTGCGGTCGCCCACGGCGATGCGGTACTCGCGGCGCACGTAGGACTGGATGGCGGCGTCGAGGTCGAAGCTCCCGACCCGGACCGCGTCGACCGCCACGATGTCGCCCATCGAGATCAGCGCCGTCTCGGTGGTGCCGCCGCCCACGTCGACCACCAGGCTGGCGGTGGGCTCGGTGATGGGCAGCCCGCAGCCGATCGCCGCCGCCATGGGCTGCTCGATCAGGAACGTCTCGTTGGCGCCCGCCCGCCGGGCCGCCTCGCGCACGGCCCGCCGCTCCACCTCGGTGATGGCGGTGGGCACGCACAGCACCACCCGGGGACGACCGAAGCGCCCGTGGCGCACCCGCGACAGCAGCAACCGCAGCATGCGCTGGGTCACCTCGAAGTCGGTGATCGCCCCGTGGCGCAGCGGGCGCTCGGCCACGATGTCGCTGGGGGTGCGGCCCATCATCTGCCAGGCGTCGTGGCCCATCGCCAGCACCTCGTGGGTGCGGCGGTTGAGGGCGATGACGGTCGGCTCGTTGAGGACGATGCCCTTGCCCCGCTCGTAGACCAGCGTGTTGGCCGTGCCGAGGTCGATCGCCAGGTCGCGGGCCATCACTCGTTCCGAGAGTCGGACAGAGCGCGCATGCCCTCGCGGAAGGAGTCGATGCCCGACTCCACCGACGTGGGCCTGCGCTGCCGCAGGTACAGCACCAACGAGCCGACCGAGGCGATGACCAGCGCCAGCAGGAGGAACGCGACCGCGCTCATGCGGTCACCTCCCGCTTCCAGATCGGCGCCGTCGCCTTGAGCGTGTCGATGCAGAAGCGGGCCGCGTCGAACGCCTCCTGGCGGTGCGGAGCGGACACCGCGACCACCACCGAGCTCTCGCCCACCGGCACCTCGCCGACCCGGTGCAGCAGCACGATGCGCCGCACGACCGGCCACTTGGCCCGGGCCTCCTCGGCGACCGAGGACAGCGACGACCCCACGTGCTCCTCGTAGGCCTCGTAGTCGAGCCGGGTGACCCCCTCGACGCCCTCCGAGTGGTCACGGGCCGTGCCGGAGAAGGTGACCACGGCACCGCAGTCGGGGCGCACCACCCAGGCGCTGGCCTCGTCGACCGGGAGCGGGCTCCGCAGCAACCCGATCCAGGTATCGCCAGAGTCCGGGTGCTCGCTCATGCGTCAATCGTACGCCCCGCGCCCCGCAGGCTGCGGACCACCATTATCCTGCGGCCGTGCCGTTCGATGACGACGCGGCTGACGACGTCACCGGTTTCGGTCCGCCACCACATCCAGATGATCGGCTCTGGCGTCACCCGTCGGAGATGGTCGGCTCCGGACCTCGGAGCGCGCACGCCCCGGCGTCCGCGCACCGCTGGCCCTGGGGTCTGGTCGCTGGTGCCGGCACCGTCGGGGTGATGCTGATCGGCATAGGGCTCCTCGCCTTCGGGATGCGCGACCGCGTGACACCGCGGCGCGCCGCGGCGCCACTCGACATCGCCGGGCTCGCCTCGGGGCCGCTCACGTCGTTCGACTCCTCCGGCCTCTTCAGCGGCCCGCCGCTGGGCAACCGCGAGGCCCGCGACGTGGCGCCCAGCGTCGTCCGCATCGAGGGCGCGGGCACCGGCTCGGGCGTGATCGTGCGGAGCGACGGCATCGTGCTCACCAGCGCTCAGCTGGTCGGCAGCCTCCCCGACGTCAACGTGACGCTCGACGACGGCACCTCCCAGACGGCCACCATCCGTGGCACCGACCCGGTCACCGGCCTCGCCGTCGTCGACCTGCCCGGCGAGGGGTTCACGCCGGCCGACCTCGTGGCCCCCGACGGCCTGGCCCCCGGCGGCACCGTGCTCTGCGCCGGCGTGAACGACGACGGCTTCACCACGGCGCCCGGCACCCTCACCAAGCCGCTGACCCACACCACCACGCCCGAGGGCGACCCGGTCGACGGCGTCCTCCAGATCACCCCGCAGACCACCACCTACCCCACCATGCTGGGCAGCGCGGTGGTCGACGGCAGCGGCGCGATGCTGGCGCTCACAACCTGGACCGACAGCCTCTCCTACTACGCCACCCCGATGAAGGTGGCCGCCAAGGTCGCCGACGACCTGCTGGCGACCGGCTCGGCCCGGCACGCCTGGGTGGGCATCCTCGGCACCGACGCCCCTGGTGGAGGTGTGCAGCTCACCGAGGTCGACCCCGACGGGCCCGCCGCCGGGAGCCTGCAGGTCGCCGACGTGATCACCGAGCTCGACGGCAGGCGGATCGCCGACATGTCGACGCTGGTGAGCCGCCTGCAGCTCAAGAGCCCCGAAGACCGGGTCGACGTGACCTACCAGCGCGACGGCGTCACCGCCGAGACCGAGCTGGTTCTGTCTTCGCTCAGCCCGGAATAGCCGGCCCAGCGAAGACAGAACGGTTCAGCGGCGGGGCGCGAGCCAGCGGCGCACGGCCCAGGCCGCGCCCACCGCGGCGCCCGCGACGCTCACACCGGCCACGCCCAACGCCAGCTCCTGGCGCCGGCGGGGGCTCAGCGTGGCCCAGGGACCGGCCTCGTGGGACTCGACCCAGGCCTCCTCGCTGGAGGTCGCCGGCGTCCAACCGGCCGAGCGCAGCGCGTCGCTGGCCACCACCCACGAGTGCAGGGTGTAGGGCACCAGCTCGGGCGGTGTCGGACCCAGGCCCGAGCGGAACCGCCAGCGGGCGAACCGGTCGGCCAGCTGCTCCGGCAGGCGCACCCGCGGGCCGACGCCGGTCAGCGACCGCACCTCGTCGCCGGAGATGGCCTGCTCGGGGGCCACGTTGAAGGCGCCGTCGAGCCGCTTGGTACGGGCCAGGGTGACGGCCGACGCCAGGTCGTCGAGGTGCAGGAACTGCACCGGCGGCTCCACCGCCAGCTCGGGCACCGCCGGCGCCGGGCGCAGCGCCCGGATCAGCCAGTCGTTGCGGCCGGGGGTGCGCACCGGGCGCAGGATCGTCACCGTGCTGCCGGGGTGGGCGTCGCGCCACTCGCCGGCCAGGCGCTCCAGCTCGGCCCGCTCGGTGGCGTAGGTGAAGCCGGGGTTGGGGCGCAGGACGGCCTCGTCGGTGAGCGGGACCGGGTTGTTGGGCCAGGCGCCGTAGACGGTGGCGTCGGACAGCATGACCAGGTGCTGGACGCTGGCGTCGCCGGCGGCGTCGAGCAGGCGGCGGGTGGCGTCGACGTCGGCCGTGGCACCCGTGGGCGACTGGGGGGTGCCGGTGGCGAGGTGCAGCACGGACTCGGTGCCGTCGAGCGGGTTCTTCAGGTCACCCCCGAGCACGTCGCCCAGCTCACGGACCTCGGCGTGCTCCCCGTCGGCCAGCAGGCTCCGCACTTTCCGACCCAACGGGGTATCTGCACCCGTGACCGCGACAGCAACCATCGTCTCTACCTTTACCATGCTCTGTTGTGAGTGGTCCTACTGGCCCCGGCAACCCCTTCGAGGGAATGCCCTTCTTCGGTGACATCGCAAAGCTCCTGGGCTCGGGCGGTGGTGTGCCGTGGGATGCCGCCCGCAGCCTGGCGCTGTCCATCGCCACCGACGGGCAGAGCGAGCCGAACGTCGAGCCGACCGAGCGCATCAAGCTGGAGCAGCTCGCCCGGGTCGCGGAGCTGCAGGTCGCCCACGTCACGGGCCTGTCGCCCTCCGTCGGCGGCCGGGACCTGACGGTGATGCCGGTCAACCGGGCGCTGTGGGCCACCCGCACGCTCGAGGCCTACCGGCCGCTCCTCGAACGCCTCGCCAACGCCCTGCGCGCCCAGCCCGACCAGGACACCACCGACCCCGAGGGCCTCCCGGCCGACCCGTCGATGGTCTCCCAGGAGGACCAGTTCGCGGCGATGCTCGGGCCGATGCTGCAGGCCATGCAGCCCACGATGGTGGCGATGATGGCCGGCTCGATGGTCGGCCACCTGGCCCGCACCTCGTTCGGCCAGTACGACCTGCCCATCCCCCGGCCGGCGTCCGACGAGCTGGTGATCGTGATGCCGAACCTCGTCGAGTTCGGCGACGAGTGGAGCCTCCCGCCCGACGACCTGCGCCTGTGGATCTGCGTCCACGAGATCGCCCACCACACCGTGCTCGGCGTGCCGCACGTGCGCCAGCAGCTCGACGAGCTGATCGGCGAGTTCGCCGCCGGCTTCCGCAACGACCCCGACGCCCTCAGCGACCAGCTCGGGGCCATCGAGGAGAGCGCCGACGACCCGAGCGTCGACCTGCTCGACCGCATCCGTCGGGCCATCGGCGAGCCCGGTGCGTTGATCGGCGCCATCCAGTCCGACGAGCAGCGGCGGCTGAAGCCCCAGCTGGAGGCGCTGCTCGCCGTGGTCGTGGGCGTCGTCGACCACATCATGGACCAGGTGGGCGAGAAGCTCATCGGCAGCTACGGCATGCTCACCGAGGCGCTGCGGCGTCGCCGGGTGGCCACGTCGGAGGCCGACCGCTTCGTGGAGCGCATGCTGGGCCTGGAGCTCACCCAGTCGACCTACGACCGGGGCACGGCGTTCGTCGACGGCGTGGTGGAGCGGGCCGGCGAGGACGGCCTGGCCCGTCTGTGGGAGTCGAAGCGCAACCTCCCCAGTCCCCCCGAGGTCGACGCCCCGGGCCTGTGGCTGGCGCGCATCGACCTGCCCGCCACCGACGACTGACGACCGACCGCTCCCAGGTCTAGAGGTTCGTCGGGTCGACCACGACCGTCGTGTCGTCGCTGCTCCGTGCCGGAGGCGGCGGCGGGGGTGGTGGGGGCGGCGGCGGAGGAGGAGGGGGCGGAGGTGGTGGCGGCGGCGGGGGCATCGCCGTGGCCGTCTCGACCGCGACCTCGCCCTCGGTGCCGGACG
>Ga0193742_1002458_pt1 | contig 10665 bp, 12 predicted proteins | sample L2c1metaG_FD_165511 | JGI IMG/M metagenome (GOLD analysis project Ga0193742, IMG submission 165511) | Soil microbial communities from a riparian zone of the East river system, Colorado, United States - L2c1 | ecosystem: Environmental > Terrestrial > Soil > Riparian zone | place: USA: East River... | reverse complement strand
TGCTGGCCAAGGTTCCGGGTCACTATTAGGACCCTCTTGATCATGCTGCCTCATATCCTCCATAGTACAACTCGTGCAGCAGCAGCTATCCAGAACCAGACACATACCATCAGAAATGTTCTCCATCTACAGTCATCTGGTCCTTCTTCGGGCTCAGGCCCAAGTTGGGGAAACGGTCCAGGCCCTGGTGGTTCAAAATTTAACACAGGGAGTCGGTTTCATGCTGGTTACAATGTACTCGAATTTTATTCGCGTTCTTTCTGTTATCTGACCCTTTCTCTTTATAGAGCGCAGGCCGTGCAGTGACTCAGGCTAATATTATCATCACTCACGATGGAAACTTTGTTCAAAGTGATGATACTGAAGAGTATTCTCCGAGGAGACCTGTCCTACCAACAAACCAGAAAAGGCATCGCATGCGTAGTTCCAGTGTTTCTTTGAGTGGTACTGGTCGTAACGAGCGAGGGGAAAAAATGGGCGTGCTCAAGACTGTGCAACTTCACGCTCGATCGCGGCATGTATTTGCACCCGTCGAGACCCTGGCTTCAGCGAAGGAAAGACTATTAGCTGAGGCTGTCGATCTTGTGGTCCCCGTATCACGACCGCTCCTTGTTCGTCGTAACTCGACTTCTGCGCCTCTCAGCCCACTCCTGAATGCGTCGACCCCGCCTGTCCCTCTACCAACTCCTCCTCCCGAACTTGACCAGACCCCCGAAAAGCCACCTACAGCCACCTTCACCTCTCCCATAAACGAACCGACATCCACATTTACAGATCCTGCTGCAGTACAAACGGTAACGCCGCCTCCGACACCCTCAAATTCTTCAATAACAGATGAATACGTTGCCAAGTTTTCTTCATGCGAGAAGGAGGAGTCGGCTTCTATTGTCGCAGATATCGTGCAGAAAATGCTTCAAGAACCCACTCCTCCCAGGCTGGAGCAGTTTAACGCAGGCTTGCGTGCCCTGTTACGAACTCGACGATCTGGTGAACCGTTGACGAACATCGTTCGTCTTTACAACGATATGCTGGATGCATCTGTGGTACCAAATATCGAGACATACGAAACTCTAATTCTGGCTCTCACTGCCCGCGACTTTGAGGTGCATCATGCAATCATGTCTCTCGAATTGAGATTGAAGAATAGACCCCTTCTCGGCCGCTGGGAATCTACCAATAGTGCCTTGGCCGAAACCAGGTTAGAGAAACTCAGGACGGAGGACAATTTTGGTTCGGCCATGTCGTTATTTGAGAGCGTTTTAGCAATCAATGGAATAAAGAGTCTCTCCAAGGGTGCCTTCGCCACTCTCATACGATCGTGTGCCTTTCACTGTAGCGTCGACGCTGCCATCCATGTCTTTGCCCAAATGGAACGCAAGGACAAAACGATCGATTACCCGGTGTATCGATACATGATCTTGACCTTCTCCAATGCACGAATGGTCCGGCATGCCGAAGAAATTTTCAACGAGTTCTTAAAGGGTCGACCTATTGAAAAATCGTACTCTATATATACAGCCAACTATCTACATAGCAATCGGCGTGAACAGGTCAAAGTTTGGAATACGATGATCGAGACTTATTTCCGCGCAGGCATGCCAGACAAGGCCATTGAACTTCTCGAGCGTATGCTGGCTTCGACCGCTGGGGACCAATACGGACCAAAGGACACACCCGTCGCTACTCCTTCTACGTTTACCGCTGTGATCACTGGGTTTATTCAGAGTGGCGACATTTCCAGTGCATTAACTTGGTTCGATCGGTTGTTGGCACAAAAACAGGCGGCGGCAAACCCTTTCGAAGGTTTAGGTGGTGCACCAATGCGGCCCGACACCCTCGGATGGCATGTGATGTTAGATGGCCTTGCAAAGAACGGCAGACTCGATGATCTCAACAGGCTTTACCAGGTGATGAAGAGCACCGCAGTTCAGGATCGAGTCGAATGGCGACCCGTTGACCAACTGATCGTTTATTCTGCCAACCTGGAAAATCTCCAGCATCTGGATGACGAAGCCGCTCTTAAGACCCTGCAATTCATCTTGGAAGATGTAACAGCGCCGTCATCTAAACTATACATTCCGGAAAACTTCAAGTTGATCGCTTCCCTTGCTGAAGGGTTTGTAGAAAGAGGACAATTCCACACTGGTGCTGAGCTCATAAGGAAATGGTTTGCTACGGAGTATGAGACCAAATCACCCCCTTCTGTCCGGAGTCTGCAGGAGATGCAAAACAACTTGAATCATATCACACAGCAGATATCCACCTCTGCAAAGAATGGCAAAGGCGATCTTTTGGACTTCCGCGCTGCATCCATCATAGTACAACTCCACTCCATGTTAGGTTTGAGGATTACCCTCGATTTCGCCCCTTGGTATCTGCACTCTTATGGACGCGCCCGTTTCATATGCTCCATTGACTATAGCCAGTTGATGTTGTACGATTGGAACCTTCTTCTAGGCTGTGCAATTGAAGTAGAATCAGCCGCCCTGGCAGGAACTGACGGGCTATTCGTTGTACCGCGATATGCATTCAATGGCGTTGCATCTCTCTTGGAGGACATGGCACATCAGGGTTTGACATTCAGCGACCTTGACGTAGAACTCGGCAAACGCAGCATCGAGCTCCTACAAGCACAACTGGGTGACGCTGGATGTCAGGAACTTTTTTCCCACCTGGGTCCTTCCTACCTTGAAGCCATTAAACATCTCGACAAGTTGAAGTATTCTGCCTTAGAGAGTGCATTGACTCAGGATTCTGATCCCATCATGCAGATAACAACGACACAAACCCCTATCCCAGAATATCCTCCCCTCATGCTAAACCCTGCCCTTTCCGAAACACTCGACTCCATTCTTAGGTCCAGAGGGGAGCGTTCTCCACGTGAACGAATGGATAAAGCTTATGGCTTGCTCAAGCAGGATTTGATCAAACAACAAGCACCTGAGCCTGTCGTTCTCGCTTATCTCATCCAGGCATGTGGGCGAAACCTGGATCTGGATAAAGTTCGCGAGCTATACACAATTGGGCAGGCTGTATTGCAAAGCGTCGCACCTGACCGACAACTGCAGGCGTGGGTTACTCTCGAGAATAGTATGATCATAGCCTTGGGTCACTCAGGCAATATCGATGCTGCCCATGTTCATCGCCTACGAATTTTGGACCAAGGTCACGCACCTTCTGCAGATGCTTACGGAGTATTAATCCAGTACGTGAAAGATACGACGGACGATACCTCTGGCGCAATCGCACTTTTCCAGGAGGCTGTAGAACGGGGAGTCAGGCCCAATCTCTACCTCTACAATAATATCATCTCTAAACTGGCGAAGGCACGCAAGGCGGACTATACCCTGGAATTATTCCAGCAGATGAAGGCGAATGGTTGTTCGCCTTCTTCTATCACCTACTCAGCAGTCATTGGCGCCTGTGCGCGAGTTGGTGACGTACAGTTGGCGGAGAGTCTTTTCTCGGAGATGACTCGGTCGAGACCTTTTAGGCCTCGTGTTCCACCCTACAATACGATGATGCAGCTTTTCACCACAACAAAACCTAATCGGACAAGCTCGTTATACTATTACAACGAGCTTTTGAAAGCTGGCGTTGAGCCCTCGGCTTATACATACAAGGTACATCGATTTGCCTTTTAACCTTTTTTTTCCAGGTTACTTATCGCATTCAGTTGCTCATGGATACTTATGGCTCCTTGGAACCGGTAGATCTGCCAGCCATGGAAAAGGTTTTTGAGGATCTTCAAGCAAACCCCGAGGTTGGGCTAACCAGTGGTCATTTTTCGTCACTCATCAACGCATACGGATGTGTTGCTAAGGATTTCGACAAGGCCATCGCTGTATTCCAGTCCATTCCAGATTATCCCAAGGCTCCCTCAATGGACGCGATTATATTCGAAGCCATTCTCAACGTTCTGGTTGCCCATAGACGGACCGATCTCCTTCCTGTTTATGTTTCAAAGATGAACGAGGCAGGCGTACATATGACAGCGTACATCGCCAACTTCTTGATCAAGGGTTACGCGAATGTGGGCGATTTGGACCAGGCCAGATCGATCTTCGAATCTCTCCGTGATCCACCCAGTGGAATGGCTGCACCTAATAACCATGCACCTCACCATCCCGCAGTTCCGCCAGATGTTCACGTCATGGATGTTGTTTATCGTGAAGTACGTTACAATTATTCCTCGTTTCAAAAAACTCGATTTAATTTATCTTTCATAGCCCTCAACTTGGGAAGTAATGGTACGGGCAGAACTAGGTGTTGGAAATCTTGATGCTGCATCGGCTCTGCTTAGACGGATTAAAGCGAGGTTTGTGACTTGGACTCTTTTTGTTCAGGAATTTTTGCTCATTGATTGTCAGACAATACCCAGAGGCGGTGTATAACCGAATAAGTGGGGTCATGACTGACCACTCTTTACCACCAATAGAACCTCTGCCCCTACATCCAATTCCTTAATCACCATCAACCCATTCGCTATACTAATCGCGCTGGATAAACCCAACCCATCATTGCCAATAACTTGTATTATATTATATTCTTTGCTTCATCTGTATAAATAGTAGAGTTGCATTCTGGCTTGACCTTGCATTTGGCTAAAAGTAGAGTAGTTGATTACAGAAACAGCTCGCCCTTCACAACCCCACTTCAGTAAACTCGAGCATCGCTAACTTATTGTGGATTATATTTTTTTACGAACAAAACATACATATCTGCCGCTTTGGCAGAAGCCGCATATTCAGCAATACACTCTCAATCAAACATCGGATTGAAACCAATCTATAGTTTGATCAGTCGCCATTGCTTTGCCAACAACTCTGTCCATTCGATCGTCTCTTCTTCATCTTCAACCTGCTCTTCGTCATTGAATCCAGCAGCACCGTTCAAACCAAATGCCAGAGCGGCTCGACCTGTCCCTGGGCGCCGTAGATACTGAACGACGATGGCTTGTGTGCCGTTAACAATAATAGGCACTGATCCTTGGCATATATTGACCACACGCGCGACCGTCAATAATATCTCTGGTGAGGAGGTCTGAGGGTTTATCGCGAGGCCCTGTTCGTAAACGTATGAAGAACAGATCTCATAGACTAAGAAAGAACCACGGTTACAGACCTTCCACCCAACCAAACATCCAAGCGCTAACTGCTCCAATTTCTCCAAAACCGCGCACTCTTTCCAAAGCCTTTCTGCTCTATCCCAGTCAAACGGTCTCGTAGCTCCCGAAGTTGTACCTGTTGATGGGGCCTGAGGGGTGGTTTGAATATCGGTGTCAAAATAGGGCAAAGTCATAGAACCATCATCGACATCATCGAATTGTCCATTTTCCCCGACCTCAGAGGGTATACCCTGCGATGGATCGTGCCAATCGGTGGTGGTGACAGGGTGATGTCCTCCGTTTATGGCTTTCTTCTTTTTGTCTTTCTTCTTCGGAGACAGCGGATATTCATTCCACATATCGCTTTCTACATCCACACTGGTAACGAACATGTTGGAAGGTAGTTGGCCGAGTTCTTGAATCTCAGATGGAGGGATCAAGCGAGGCTGGATTGTACCAAAGGATGTCGAAGGTTCATCTACCAACATACCTTGAGTAGTTGAGGATGACTGCTGCGTCGCTGTAAAAATTATTTTTTGAGGTATGGGACCGGCCATGGACTGCTTGAATCCTTTTTTTTTGTTTTTATTGCGCAGAGAGCCCATCATCACTTGGTTTGGGGTGATATATGAGTCTGAAGTGTCTTCGTTTCGCGAATGCTTAGGATTCATGCCGCTAAGTAAATTGCCAGAGATATCTCCACCTTGTGCGTTCGTTTCAAAAGCATTGTTGAGAGCAGATGCGACGTCAGAGGCTGGTCCTTCGCGATCCCGCTGTGTAAGGTGATAGGTCGGGGAAGGGCTGTCAGGGGACGGTTGGGCGGGCGGTTGGACAGAAAGCAAGAGGTTTGTATGGTCAGGTGGATAGTTAGACGGCCCAGGCTCGGATTTTCGTTGACCGAGAGGAACTTTATTGGTGTGGGAACTACCCTTCGGTGGCCCAGGGATATCAGCCGACAATGCAGTAGACATCACTTTCCCTCCGTAGCCCCTTTTTAGTCGGCGTCTTTTATTACGGGAATGAGTCGAAGGTTTGCCGAGGCCAGGAGGAACTAGAGGGATTCTTGGGGACATTTTTAGATGATTCTCATGTCGTATAAATGAAGAGCCTACACTCGTGATGCAGAGTCAAGTACTGTCATGGGTTGCTGTGTTGGCTTGGAAGCTGAAGGCTTCGGAGGCGATGAGGAGGAAGTCGTCGATGATGAGGAAGAAGGGGATGATGTTGACGAACTAGACGAGGAAGACGAGGAAGAGGAAGACGAGGAAGTTGTAGCGCAAGATGTATCTGATTCAGAGTCACTCTCTTCATAGGGCTCGGAGAGCTTGGTTGCTTTCTGTTCCAAGGACGGTAATACTGTTGGTGCTCGGACAGATCGACCTGGAATCAGTAGCATTGCACTTGGCGATCTTTTACGCTTCCGTTGACGCGTTATATTTGATTCACCTACAACTATTTTTTTATTTTATTTTTTTGGGGGGTAGGCGTGTCAGATGAAAGCGCAACAAGGACGCAAAGAAAAAACTTAACCTTGCTTTATTTCCATTCCGACATCTTCTACCTGCGCCAAAGGTGATAGTTTGACACAAAGAAGATCACCATCTCTAACAGCGCTGAATGGGCTATCATTCAAGAGCTCAAAGTCGTCCAACAGCAGGATAAGGTCCTTGCCGCTGAATTTCCGAGCTTTCAAGGCTTGAAAACTTAGACATAGCACTTCTTTGAGGTCATAGATTGATGATGGTACACCCTGTACATCTGGAATAAACCAAGCCTTTATGTCTGGGAGAGGGTTGCAGGTTTGGATACGCAGACGCATGGAGGACGTCGAAAGTCTGCGTGGGCATGTGCGTCACAGGTGTGACCTCTTATTAGTACTGTATTAGTGACAATTAATATTATCTATGGTGCTCGATCATATTACAGACAATAAAACTAACATACATTTTCAAACGTTGGTTATCTAGATAGAAAGAAGGACGCCGCCACCACTTCTGATCAATCCAACCTTCCGTTTCTTCCTTTATATTCCTTGAAACTCGTCGGGGAAGCATCGTTGCCAATTACCCTATGAAGGACCCAGAAGATGAGAGCCACCGCAACCACGAGAATCAAGAGGGCTTGGAAGGGTTTTTCAAAGACGAATGTCTCAGTAGATTTTAACTTGGAGCTTAGGAACTGTGGATAACGAGTGGGGAAATTTACTCAGTCCACGATTGGAAAGATAGAAAGAAGAGGATGAACACAGACCCTAGCTACGCGCTCAATGTAGTTTTCAGAATGTTTGTAAGATGATTTGCCCGCGGCGGCGTCATCCACGGCGGAAAACAATTTGGCAGAGGCCGATATCGTGATAGGAGCCCCTGATCTATCAGTTTCATAGTAAATCAATTTCTAAGATTCAGAAAGATGAGTTTAGCAAACACGAAGAAAAGAAAAGCTAGCAATGACATACGCTATGATCAGCGATAATGACCTTGACGTCTTCCAAATCCTGATCATCGTCGTCGTCGTCGTCGTTGGATTGAATCCCGTACATAGATTTCAGCCAGTCCCCCCATGTATCCGTATCCATCCACGTGAAAACCACTTCTCGTCCATGCACAATCCCACTTCCCTCTGTTCTAATCTGCCATTTCTTGCCCAATTCGCGGAATCGATCCCTGATCTTGTCACTTCTGTCTTTATGTGAGGCAGCGATCACGACAAGCGGAGATTGTGGGGCATTCATCACACTCTGAAACGTAGAATCGGTTAGCTCCAGAGTAGTTGGCAGACGGTGTGTGAGGAGCCATGCTTTGAGCTTGTCTTGCGTGACCTCAGGAGAACCGTAGAATGTGGATGAGGGTAGCAGGGTGTCGTGGTTTTTGAGAACAGTGATGGACCAATGCGAGGCGTGTGGAATAGAAAATTGGGTATGAAGTTCGGGAGAGGAGGAGGCGTAGACCGAGGGCGAACCAAGGAGCGGTGCTGATGCTTCTCCAACGAATTTCTGCATGACAATCAATAAGTAACTGAAATATAGCGGACAAGTTTTGCTTACCAGGATCTCGCTGTCCTCGGGTAAGTGGAGTAGGAGATAAAGTACGTCTTCCTTTGCCACAAGAGTTTCCAATTCATCCGGCTTATCAAGCGACTGCACCCCTCTTTTTACCTCATTAGCGCACGAACAAAAGGGAACATTCTAACTGAAAGCACATACGCAGAAGCAGCTCTCCCCGCAAATGACTCCAGTTGGGCTATCTTCCTCCCAGCAGTATATTCCGACTTGACTCCATTACTATCGAAAAAAAGAAGGGTTGGATAGGCTTCAATGTTTTGTGACTTGCAAAGAGAGCTATGGTCGTCGCAGTTAACCTCCGCAATAGATAATTTGTTTTGCATGTGTCGCGCTAGTTGCTTCCATACAGGGGCCAATTTTTTGCAGTGACCACACCAAGGTGCGAAGAATTTAACGAAAGCAGGTCCTTTTAAAAGTGTAGTTGTAAAGAGGTCATGGTCAAGTACCAATACCTCACCAGTGGGATTGACCACTGGGGGAGGAGGTCGTTTAATCAAAGAAGTAGATGGTGCCTTAGAAGTCTGGGCTGTAGATGCCAACGCTAAGGTCGATGAAGACGGTGAAGGCGACAATTGCTTCGGCTCCTCTTTGATATATTGTTTCATGAATTTTTTGAGGTTGTCTAGTTCTCTAGAACCTTTAAATTGGCCTACAATTTTGCCCTGGTCAAACATGAGTATAGTGGGCCATGCATTGACACCATTCTGATCACACAGATCTGGAGGAAGATTTTTAAGATAATCATTCAAAAATAGAAGGACTGACTACGCACCACCATGTAATATACAGTTTATCGTGCCAAGCGTCATTGTCGGCATCTCCTTCCCCGATTCCACGACGAGCTGCTCCCAGGTAGGTTTAAAATATTTACAATGAACACAGTAAGGGGAATAGTGTTCAATAAACCATAGTCCATTCTTTACGGATGGACCGAAAGTTTCTGGGGTAAGCTCTAACGTGTTCACTGGTAGTGCTGGCACTGCAAGCGCGAAAATAGTGACGAGCATGGAGAATGGAAGCTCTCCAAGGACTGCGAAGAAATTCATGGTATATAAGCTAGTGAGCTCAATAGGCCGTCAGAACTAGTTGTCGTGGTTTGAGTGCAAAAGGGTTTGTCATGACAGCGTACACCGCCACTCACTACAAGCATCAATCTCTAAATACTCAAGTGCTAGTAAGACTCTTGCCGTAGAGAGTGGGATAGACTATAATTGACTTGTCTTGTATTTAAATAAAGAAAATCAGACCTTCAATACAACTTAAATACTTTAGGCAACGGCCGTTTGCACCCGTACAGTAGGGTGAAGAAAAAAACGTCTCTTTTGCAGACCAGAAAGCATTATGGCCATAAAACTGACGAGGTCGCTGCCATACTCTTTCTTCTTGACACATTCCGCAGCAGGGCGGCCAGTTGGCTCAGTTGAGACATACTCGACTATGGTTTATCCGCTATCTGAGGCATCAATACTTGCGGGAACTGGAGAAACACAGTCACGTCCTTCTTAGGACCAGCCTAGCAGAAACACGAATATGAATTTCAAAAGAAAAAAAAAAACAGATGGCGTAATTAAACTCACCCCCAAACTCACCTGCACGCTTGGACCTTTCACAGGAACATAATCCTTCATTGTCGCTCACAACCTCAGAGGTGTTTTGTAGCACGCGATAGACATATTGCAACGCCCCTTTGACGTGTTTATAAAAGGATTGACCTGACATGACGTGGTTTCACATAATGATGAAGGCGGTTGCACCTTGTAAGGTGTCGAGGGAGATAGCAAATGGATCGTCACGAACATTTGGGGGGATCATGACGTAGTCTTTCACAGGGAATTCATTCAGGTATCGGATGAGTCGAATGAGATACGCAGTACGCCGATAACCTGGAAGGGTGGGCGGGCAGGTGGTTTGCGCAGCAGATTGGGTTGCACTATTGATATCTTCGATTCTTCTTTTAAACTGTAGAGAAGTTTTGAATCGATGACCTACCATGGGGTTTCCGCACTCTAATTTATGCGTTTTCCAAGCCACGACTTGAAAATTCCCTGAAACATCATCAAAAAAAACTCAGGAATTCGTCCTATCGATGAAAATAAGGCACCTGTTACAATACCGCACCTCGCGCCCGATTTTTCTACAATTAACACAGGAGCTCATCTTCCCATCGATCTCTTTCCGCTCCAGCTTCAAACAAGCAGTGCAGAAAAGGTAAGTCTGGTTTCGTTTCTTCGTTTCTTCACGCTGCCACTCCCGGCCACGCTGAGGACCGAGAATGTCATCTATGAACAAGTGATTAATGATAGCGACTGGACTGACTGATATAATGTGATCGTGTGATCCTTCGTAGATTCAAAAAAGCCTTGCGTTTTTTAGCATCGTCGCTCCAAGAGTAGCGTCAAATCGAGTATTCTCAAGCACGAAAGGCTCTTTCTCTCCATCGCACAAAAAGACATCAGTATTCAGCTCTGGACAGTTCGCCTTGCCCATGTAAAAGCTT
>Ga0193742_1002457_pt1 | contig 10666 bp, 7 predicted proteins | sample L2c1metaG_FD_165511 | JGI IMG/M metagenome (GOLD analysis project Ga0193742, IMG submission 165511) | Soil microbial communities from a riparian zone of the East river system, Colorado, United States - L2c1 | ecosystem: Environmental > Terrestrial > Soil > Riparian zone | place: USA: East River... | reverse complement strand
TGCCTGGATCAAGGTCAAGCTGGCCAAGCATCTGTTCCAGCACCGATATGATTACCGCGCCGAATGGCTGCGCTTCACCGATACGCTGGGCAAGCCCGGCGAGGACACCGCGCCGTTGGCCGAACGTGTGGTCAAGGCGGTGGCCGACATCACCGATTCGCCGGACGGGCTGTTATTCGTCCCCGAGGGCGATGGACTGACACTCGCCGCACGGTGGAACTGGCCGACCGAAGATACTCCACCGGGCGATTTCGGCGCGTCGCTGGTCGCCTATCTTTCCGCCGGACACATCGTAGAGCTTGACGCCGCACGCCGCGACGAAGCTCCGGAACAAGCGTTGCTGCCGCAATGGCTGATCGACGATGTGCGGGCCTGGGTATTGGTGCCGCTGGTCCATTTCGGCCGCGTCGCGGGCGCGGTGGTGCTCGGCCGTCCGCCGCTCGACCGCGCGCTCGACTGGGAGGATTTCGACCTACTCCGTGTCGCCGGGCGGCAGGTGGCGAGCTATCTGGCGGAAAGTCAGGGGCAGCAGGCGCTGGACGATGCGCGCCGGTTCGATGAGTTCAACCGCCGCTTCGCCTTCATCATGCATGATATCAAGAATCTGGTTAGCCAGCTGAGCCTGGTCGCGCGCAATGCCGAACGGCACGCCGAAAATCCGGCGTTTCGCGAGGACATGATCGCGACGCTCAAGGATTCGGCTGAACGGATGAACGCACTGCTTGCGCGGCTGGCGCAGCACAACAGCGCGCGGAGCGAGGCGCCGCGCCCGGTATCGGCCGACGAGATCGTCGCGCGGCTGGTCGCGACCAAGCGGCTGCTCCATCCGGTTTCGGCGGGCCGCACGGCGCGGGCGCTGGTGCTGGCCGATCCGGTGCGGCTGGAGGCGTTGCTCGGCCATCTCGTCCAGAATGCCATCGACGCCAGCGAACCTGAAGCGCCGGTGCGGATCGACGTGCGCGCCGAGGGCGACGAGGTCGCAATCGACGTGGTCGATCACGGCTGCGGCATGTCTCCCGCATTCGTCCGCGAAAAGCTGTTCGCCGCCTTCGCCTCGACCAAGGAAAGCGGCTTCGGTGTCGGCGCTTACGAAGCGCGCCAACTCGCCCGCGCGATGGGCGGCCGCATTTCGGTCACCAGTCGCGAAGGTGAGGGCAGCCGCTTCACCGTGTTCCTGCCCGCCGCGCACGGCGCCGCTCAAGAGAAAGCCGCCTGATGCACATGGCCTCGATTACCAAGCCTAAGCTGCTGATCGTCGAGGACGATGTCGGGCTGCAGCGCCAGTTGCGCTGGGCATACGAAGATTATGAGGTGATCACCGCCACCGACCGGGCGAGCGCGATCGACGCGCTGCGTGCGGAGGAACCGGCGGTGGTCACGCTCGACCTCGGCCTGCCACCCGATGCCGATGGGACGGCAGAGGGTTTCGCCACGCTGGAGGCGATCCGCGCACTCAAACCCGACACCAAGGTGATCGTCGCATCGGGCCACGGCGCGCACGAAAGCGCGCTGCGGGCGATCGCCGGCGGGGCCTATGATTTCTACCAGAAACCGGTCGATATCGACGCGCTGGGGCTGATCGTCGCGCGCGCGTTCCACGTCCATGCGCTGGAGGCGGAGAACCGTCGCCTGGCTGATCGCGCGCCCGAAGGAGCGGTGCTGGGCGGGCTGGTGACGGCGTCGCCCGAGATGCTCAAGGTCACCCGCACGATAGAACGTGTGGCTTCGGCCAACGTCTCTGTCCTGCTGCTCGGCGCGTCGGGCACCGGCAAGGAATTGCTCGCGCGCGGGCTGCATGACGCCAGCCCTCGCGCCAAGGGCGCGTTCGTCGCGATCAACTGCGCCGCGATTCCGGAAAACCTGCTCGAGGCTGAGCTGTTCGGCCATGAAAAAGGCGCGTTCACCGGTGCGATCAAGACCACCGAAGGCAAGATCGAGCAGGCGCATGGCGGCACGCTGTTTCTCGACGAGATTGGCGATGTGCCGCTGCCCTTGCAGGTGAAATTGCTGCGTTTCCTGCAGGAGCGCGTGATCGAGCGGATCGGCGGACGCAAGCCGATCGCGGTGAATACGCGGATCGTCTGCGCGACGCATCAGGATCTGGATGCGATGATCGCCGCGGGCAGCTTCCGCGAGGATCTCTACTACCGCCTCGCAGAGATCGTCGTGCCGATCCCCTCGCTTGCCGAACGGCCGGGCGACGCCGGACTGCTGGCGCGGCATTTCCTGCATCGCTTCGCCAAGGAGATGAACCCGGGGGTCAAAGGGTTGGCGCCCGATGCACTGGCGGCGATCGATGCGCATGGCTGGCCGGGTAATGTCCGCGAGCTGGAAAACCGCATGAAGCGTGCAGTGATCATGGCCGATACCCGGCTGGTCGGTGCGGCGGACCTCGATCTGGCGAGCGGAGCCAATGATGGTCCGCTCAACCTGAAGGCGGCTCGCGAGGCGGCCGATCGCAACGCGATCCGACATGCGTTGGCGCGCACCGACGGCAATATCTCCAGCGCGGCCAAGCTGCTCGGGATCAGCCGACCGACATTGTACGACCTGCTCAAGGCCTATGATCTGCATGGCTGACACGCGCTGGCTCGCGGCGATTGTCGGGTTGGCGCTTGCGACGCCCGCCTTCGCCTCGCCGCGGGAGGCGCGCGCCGCGTTGGTCGAAAGCGTGGTCGCATTCCGCGCAGGCGATCTGACCACCGCGCGCGCCGCCGCCGAGCAGGCGGTGCGGGCCGAACCACGTGCCGGTCTCGCCCATGCCATGGTTGCACGGATGGCGTTGGGGCAGGGCGATGGGGTTGCCGCAGAGGCCGCGCTCGATCGCGCTGCGAAGGTCGGCTTTCCCGCCGACCGCGCACTGCACCTGCGGGCACATGCGCGACTGTTGCAGGGCGATGGCGATGGCGCGCTTGTTTTTGCGCGTGATGGGACGATGCCCGAACGCTACCACGCCTATGCCGCGCGGATCGAAGGGCGGGCGCTGTTCGGCAGCGGTGATGTGCAGGGCGCGGGCGTTGCCTTCGCGCGCGCTGTCCAGCTTGCCCCGATAAACAGTCTCGCCTGGTCCGATCTGGCGCGCTTCCGTTTGCTATCGCGCGATCCCGCCGGGGCGAGCATCGGGGTCGATCGGGCGATCACGCTCGATCCCGCCAATGGCGAGGCGCTCACGTTGAAAGGTGAGCTGTTCCGCGCGCAATATGGTCTGGCGGCATCGCTGCCCTGGTTCGAGGCGGCGATAGATCTGGACGCCAATAACGGCCCGGCGCTGGTCGAATATGCCGCGACGCTGGGCGATATTGGCCGTTATTCCGAGATGCTGGCGGTAAGCCGCCGCGCCGCCGCGATCCGTGGCAGCACCGCGCAGGCGTTGTATCTGCAGGCGGTGCTCGCCGCGCGCGCGCGCAACTACGATCTCGCCCGCGCGCTGATCCAGCGGACGGGCGGGGCTATGGACGGATTGCCCGCGGTGCTGCTGCTGCGCGGCGGGCTCGATTATCACGCCGGCGCGTTCGTGCAGGCGGCGGAACGACTGGCGCGGCTGGTCGGGATGCAGCCCGACAATATGGACGCGCGGCGGCTGCTGGGCGCGGCGCTGCTGGGCGCGGATGACGCCAATGGTGCGATCGATGCGTTGCGTCCGCTGATCGCGCAACGCGACGTGGACAGCTATGCGCTGACGGTCGCGGCGCGTGCCTATGAAGCGATCGGCGAGCGCGATGCGGCGGGGGCGTTGCTCGATCGCGCCGCACGGCCGGCGCACGACGTTTCGGACGGTGGCTGGACGGGCGGGGACGCGTTGGTGGCGGAAGGCCGTTACCGCCAGGCCGCCGATGCCTTCGCCCGCGATGCCAATGCCCGGTTCGATGAGGCGGCGGCGCTGCGGCTGGTCGATGCGCTCGACCGCGCCGGAGCAAGCGTGGAGGCGCGGCGCGTGCTGTCGCTGTTCCTCCAGCAGAATCCGCGCAACGCGGCCGCACTGCGCGTCGCGGCGAACTGGCAGATCGCCGCAAAAGACTGGCCGAGTGCCGTGCGCGCGCTTGAGGTGTTGCGCCAGCGACTCGGCAATCGCGATGCGGCGCTGCTCTCGCAGCTCGCCTGGGCGCATGCCGGCGCGGGTAAGCCCGACCGCGCATTGTTGTATGCGCAGGCGGCATATGAACTCGCACCCTCCAGCCCGATCGCGGCGGATACTTTGGGCGTGCTGCTGGCGCGCATGCCTGATCGGCGCGCCGATGGCATCGCGTTGCTGCGAAAGGCGGCGCTGCTCGCGCCGGACAACGCCACCGTCGCCGCGCATCTCGCGGCGGCGCAGGCGGCTTGAGGCCAGGCCACCCGGCGGCTATCGCCTGTCCGCATGACCGATGACGCGTTGATCCGCCGTATTGCCGAGGCGCTGGAACGGCTTTCTCCCCCGCCGGCCGCCGCGGCCGACCCACGCGCGCATGCCGCCTATGTCTGGCAGGAATCGGGGCTGGTCGCGGTCGCCGCGTTTCGCCCGCTGCCGCTGGATGCGCTGATGGAGGTCGATCGGCAGAAAGCGGCGCTGCTCGATACCATCCGCCGCCTCGCCGCGGGCCATGCCGCACATGACGTGCTGCTGTGGGGGGCGCGTGGGACGGGCAAGTCGGCGCTGGTCAAGGCGGCGGCGGGCGCCGTGCAAGCAGAGGGCGGCGATGTCGCACTGGTCGAGCTGGCGCGCGGGGCGCTCGATCGGCTGCCCGCTCTGTTCGACGCGATCCGCAGCGTACCGCGCGCCTTCGCCATCTTCGTCGACGATCTCGGCTTCGATGAACCGGCCGAGGCGCGGGCGATGCGATCGGTGCTGGAGGGCGGTGCGGAGGCGCGGCCGGGCAATGCGCGGCTGTTCGTCACCAGCAACCGCCGCCACCTGATCCAGCGCGATCATGCCGCCGAGGCGAGCGCGATAAACCCGCGCGACGCCGCCGATGATCAGCTGGCGCTGGCCGATCGTTTCGGTCTGAGCCTGGGTTTCCACGTCGTCGATCAGGCGGGCTATCTGGCGATCGTGCGGGGCTATGCCGATCGCTACGGGCTGGACTTCGCCGATGCCGATGCGGTCGCCTGGGCGACCCAGCGCGGTGGCCGCTCGGGCCGGGTCGCGTGGCAATATATCGAGGAAATCGCCGGACGGGCTGGGCGAGCGTTGGACTAAAGCGCCTTTTCGTAGATGTGGTAGATCTTGTTGATGTCGCAATCGATCGCTTCGGCGATCGCGCGCATGCCCTGGTTGTCGTCGAGGATCCAGCCGATCTCTCCGCGCGTCGCGCCGTAATTGGCGACCGCGGCGACGCGGATATGCTCGATCAGCATGAAGGCGAGTTGCGACGCCATGCGCGATCCCTGCAGCCGCTTGACCACGCCCATCAGCGGCACGCGCATCGTGTTGACCCGCGGGCGGCGCAGCCACCACAGCAGCTTTGCCCAGCCGAACGGGAACAGCGATCCGTTCAGCGGGGCGATCGCCTCATTGAGGTCGGGCAGCGTGATCATGAAGGCGACCGGCTCGCCGTCCACCTCGGCGATGCGGATCAGATCCTCGAACACGATCGGTTTCAGCTTCTTGCCGACATCGACGATCTCGGCGTCGGTCAGCGGGACGAAGCCCCAATTGTCCGACCAGGCGTCGTTCAGGATGGCGAGGATCGTCGCGGCTTCCTGATCGAAGCGCGATTTGACCACCTCGCGGATGCGGATGCGCTGGTTGCGCTCGCCGGACTGGATCACCCGCTGGATGATCGGCGGAAACGGGACCTGGATATCGAGTTCGTAGGTCAGCAATTCCTTGGCGAAGCTGTAGCCCGCGCCCTCTATCCACCCGCGATATTCAGGCTTGTGATGGCCCATCATCACGGTTGGCGGGTGATCATAACCCTTGATCAGCAGGCCCGGCTCCTCCCAGATCGATAGGCTGACCGGACCCAGCAAGCGGGTCATGCCCTTGGCGCGCAACGCGGCCTCGGCATGGTTCAGGAGGGCGGCCGCCACTTCGGCATCTGCGGCCTCGAACATCCCGAAAAAACCGGTGCCCGGTCCCATGCCCTGTTCGGGCGGCATGGTCAGCGCGAGCCGGTCGATATGCGCGCTGATGCGGCCTACGGGCTTGCCATCACGAAGGGCGAGGAAGAGCTCCGCCTCTGCATGGCTGAACCAGCCATTCTTGGCCGGATCGATCATCCCCGCCACTTCGCCGCGCAGTGGCGGCACCCAGTTGGGATCACCGCGGTTGAGCGTATAGGCCAGTTCTATGAAGGCCTTGCGGTCCGTCTTCGAGGCGACGGGCTGGATGCTGATGGTCTGCGTCATGGCGCACGGCCATGCACGCACTGCGCGGCTTAATTGTGGCGAAGCGGACACGGTCTACGGGTTTCCGGCCCATTCATCCTGGGTCTCTGTAAAGGCCACCGTATCGCCATTATCTGTTGGCAATGGAACATGGTATGATACCAACCTTGAGCCTTGAACGCACCGGAAATGCGCCATTCGCGCGCGCTGAGCGATTGCCGGTCGCCGATGACAAGACGATGCTGCGCACAGCCGCAGATCTGACGCGCGAGCTGAATCAGCCGAGCCAGCGGGTCTATTGGCTGGACCTGATCGCATCGGCGGTGGTCGGCTATGGCGCGCTGGCAGTCGCGATTCTGGCGGACAATATCGGCTGGACGATCCTTGCCGGCGTGGTGGCGATGCTCGCCCTGTATCGCGCGGTCAGCTTCATCCATGAGGTTTCGCATATCAAGCACGCGGCGCTTCCGGGCTTCCGGCTTGGCTGGAACGCGCTGGTCGGCGTACCGATGCTGACGCCGTCCTTCATGTATGAAGGCGTCCATAACCTGCACCACGCCAAGACGCGCTACGGCACCGCGGAGGATCCCGAATATCTGCCGCTGGCGCTGATGAAGCCGTGGTCGCTGCCGATGTTCATCCTGCTGTCGGCGCTTGCGCCGCTGGGCCTGCTGTTCCGTTTTGCCGTACTGGCGCCCTTGTCGGCGCTGTTTCCCGGATTGCGCCGCATCGTAATCGCGCGCTTTTCTTCATTGTCGATCAACCCGCAGTTCCGCCGCCGCCCGCCCGAAGGCGAATTCGCGCGGCACTGGACGCGGGTCGAGATCGCGACGAGCCTGTGGGCGATGACGCTGGTCGGGTTGCTGGTGAGCGGTATCCTGCCGCTGCGCGCCTTCGCCATCATGCTGGCGATGTTCATGGGCCTGGCAATCATCAACCAGGTGCGCACGCTGGTCGCGCATCTGTGGGAGAATGATGGTGAGGCGATGAGCGTCACCGCCCAGTATCTCGACACCGTCAACGTGCCGCCGCCGTCGATGCTTCCGATGCTGTGGGCACCGGTCGGCCTGCGTTATCACGCGCTGCATCACCTGCTGCCGGGCGTGCCCTATCATAACCTGGGTGAGGCGCACCGGCGGCTGTCGGGCGTGCTGGAGGCGGATTCGCCCTATCACAAGGCAAGCTATTCCGGCCTGCCGGGGCTGGTCTGGCGGATCGCGCGATCGACCATGGCCCCCGCGTCCCACGCGGAATAACCGGGGCCTTATTCCTCGGTGCGCACCAGCACCGCCTCGCCGATCAGGAAGAACAGCAGGAACGGCGCCCAGGCGGCTAGGAACGGCGGGTAGGCGCCGAGATTGCCCATCGCCAGCGCGAAATTGTCCGCGACGAAATAGGCGAAGCCCAGGAACATGCCGATGACGGCGCGGATGAACAGCTTGCCGGATCGGGCGATGCCGAACGCCGCGACCGCACCCAATAGAGGCATCAGCACCGATGATAGCGGGCCGGACAGCTTGTGCCATTTCGCCCCCTCCAGCGCCTTGGTCGGGCGGCCGGCGGCCTCGAGTTCGGAAATGGCGGAATCGAGCGGCATATAGCTCAGTTCGTCGGCGTCGATATTGGCCAGAGTAAACCGGTCCGGCTCTACCCCGCGCGCGATGATCGCCCGGCCGACATCGGTCAGGCTGCCATTGGCGACCTCGAACCTGCGCGCATCGGTGACGCCCCAGCCATCGCCCGAACGCGTCGCGCGGCCGGCGGTGACGATTCCGGTCAGTGCGCCTTCGGGGCGTTCATAGATGGTGATCCCGGTCAGTACCGCGGCATCGCCGCGGCCATTGACCTGGCGCACCTGGATCAGGTCGGTCCCGGCGCGCACCCACACATTGGTGCGATCGCCGCGATCGATCGGCAGTTCGCCGAAGCCGACATTCTCCCACTGGGCGAGTGACGCGGTGGATCGCGTGACGATGCGTTCGTTGAAGGTGAACGAAATGGCAGCGATGCCGAAGCTGGCGACAATCAGCGGCGCAAGCACCTGATGCGCCGACAGACCGGCTGCCTTCATCGCGATGATCTCGCTGTTCTGGTTCATCGTCGACAGGGTGACGATGGTCGCCAGCAGCACCGAAAATGGCAGAAAACGCGCTATGATCTGCGGCGCGCGCAAGCCGACATAGCGCCACAGCTCCGCCTGGCCATTGCCAGGGTGGGACAGGATATTGTCGGTTTCGCCGAGCAGATCGAGCGTCTGGAGGACCAGGACGAGCATAAACAGGATCGCGAATGTCGCGATCAGGAAGCGCTTCGCCATGTACCAGCTCATGGTGCGCGACGGGAAGAAACTGACCTGGTTCATGCCGCCGCCTCACGCCGTTTACGTCCGGGCATCATCCGTTTGACCGTCTCACCCAGCTTGTCGAAGCTGCGTTCGAGCGCGCCGATCGGCTGGCCGCCCGGCACCCAGGCTATGGTGCGATACATCCACAGGATCAGTGCGCTGAACAGCAGGAACGGTATCCACAGCGCGAAGAACGGGTTGACGATGCCCAGCGCGCCCAGCCCTTCGGCATATTGATTGATCTTGTGATAGGTCACCAGCATCACGATCGCGAGGAACACGCCGAGCGGCGAGGACGATCGTTTTGGCGGCACGCCCAGCGCCAGCGCCAGCAGCGGCAGCAGGAACATCGACGCCACCTCGACCATACGGAAATGGAAATTGGCCCAGCTGGTGTTGCGCGTCGATTCGGACGTGCCTGCGCTGGCACCGGTGCGGACCAGTTCGGGCAGGGTCAGCTCCAGATTGCGCTCGCCGCGGCCGCGAAAATTCTCGATCTTGGGCAGGTCGATCGGCAGGTCATGCTGGGTGAAGGTCAGCGTGCGCGGGACCGGGCTTTCCTTGGTCTGATGGATCAGCACGCCGCGCGTCAGGCGGAAGATGATGGTGTCCTTGTCGTCGGTCGCGAGGAAGGTGCCGCTGTTCGCCGTGACCGCCAGCGTCTGTCCGTCCCGCGTCTCGATCCGGACGAAGATGCCGCGCAGATCGCGCCCCTCGTCGCGGCTTTCCTCGATCCGCAAAGTCATGCGATCACCCATATTGGTGAACTCGCCGACCTTGATCGACGCGCCGAGAGCGCCGGAGCGCAGCTCGAACTGCAATCCCTCATAGTTGTAGCGCGCCAGCGGCTGGACGAAGCCGACGATGGCAAGGTTGAGTGCGGCGAGCGCAAATGCGAACATGTACGGCACGCGCAACAGCCGCCCATAGCTCATCCCAACCCCGCGCAGCACGTCGAGTTCGGACGTGGTGGCAAGGCGTCGGAAGGCGAGCAGGATGCCCAGCGTCAGCCCGATGGGGATGCCCAGCCCGAGATATTCGGGCAGCAGATTGGCCAGCATCCGCCACACCACGCTAAGCGGCCCGCCCTCGCTGGCGACGAAATCGAACAGCCGCAGCATCCGGTCGAGCACCAGCAGCATCGCCGATATGATCAACGTCGAAAACAGCGGCACGGCGATCAGGCGGGCCAGGTAGCGATCGATCGAGGGCATGATCGGGGGAGGGCGCTTTCGCAAAAAAGGCGGCGGGACTTCAGGCTATAGCGGTGCGATTCGGTGAGGTCACGCGGACAAAAGCATCATTCGGCGGCGATGCTGTCGATCCGGCCGGCAGCGGCCATCGCTTCGCCGATGGCGCGTTCCAGCGCGGCGATGGTGAAGGGCTTGCGCAGCACCGCATGGCCGCCGAACAGCGCGGCATCGTCGACCTCGCGGGTATAGCCGGTGACGAACAGCACGGCGAGGTGCGGGTGGAGCGGGTGCAGCCGCGCGATCATTTCCGGCCCGTTGATGCCGGGCATGACGACATCGGACACGATCAGATCGAAGGCGTTGCCCTCCGTTTCGATCAGTCCCGGTGCAGCGAGCGGATCGTCGCAGGCGGTGGCGCGGTGGCCAAGTTCGTCGAGCGCGTCCATCGTCGCGGCCAGCACGCGGGAATCGTCTTCCACCACCAGCACCGATAGCCCGCCGTGGATCGGTGCCGGCGGATCGGCCAGCGCGGGATCGCCGCGAACCGTTTCTGCCAGGGCGCCGGCGGCGTGGCGGGGGAGGTAGACCGTTACTATGGTGCCGATGCCGGGGGTCGATTTGATCTCTATCTCGCCGCCCGATTGGCGGACGAAGCCGAAGATCTGGCTGAGGCCAAGGCCGGTGCCCTTGCCAACCGGCTTGGTGGTGAAGAACGGTTCGAAGACGTGCTCCAGCACCTCGGGCGCCATGCCGCAGCCGGTGTCGATGACCGCGATCGTCGCATAATCGCCGCCGGCCGCCTCGTTGACCTCCTGATCGCTGA
>Ga0193742_1002456_pt1 | contig 10669 bp, 8 predicted proteins | sample L2c1metaG_FD_165511 | JGI IMG/M metagenome (GOLD analysis project Ga0193742, IMG submission 165511) | Soil microbial communities from a riparian zone of the East river system, Colorado, United States - L2c1 | ecosystem: Environmental > Terrestrial > Soil > Riparian zone | place: USA: East River... | reverse complement strand
TGCCGGCGTTGACCGCTGCGGCAAGGCGCGGCGACGGCTCGCTGAACGTCAGGAGCAGATCGATTTCCCGCGCCGGCACGGGGAACAGTTCCCGTCTCTCGGTGGCGAGGCGGAAGCCCAGGAACTTGCGCGGGAACGTGAAATATTCCTGCAGCAGGGAAAAGCCGCGAAACAGCCTTGGATCGTAAGGCAGAAGTGTCTCGTCGTCGCCGAAGCCCATCTGCTCGATCCGCACGCCGCCCATGTCGATGATCGTCGGATCGCCAAACCCATCGAGGTGGCGCAGATGAATCCCGGTTCTTCGGGCGAATATCTGCTCGTAGAGCATCGACGCATCGGCTTCCGCGCCGACCAGATGGATCGGAAAGGAGGAGACGGGGCAGCCGGCGAACAGGCTCGCCGGGTCTTCCCGCGACGCCTCGTCCGAGACTTCGTCCTCGACGCGCTGGGTGGCGCGCAGCCGCAAGGTGAGGCGCAGCCCGGCGCGGAAATCGCCTTCCAGGCCCAGCGCATGCAGCGGTCCGGGGGTCGCATGATACTCGGCCTTGGTCAGCTCGAAAGGCCAGAGGGTGAGGTCGCTGCACAGCGTGTAGCGGCAGGAAATGTTCTTGTCGCGCTCGCGGTAGATCGCGTCGAGGAAGGCGCCGCGCTTGATGGTGCGGCCTCCGCGCAGCGCCGGATCGCCGAAGACGGGTTCGACCTTGGCAAGCATCGCCGATGGCGTGGGCGCGAGAAAGCCCGGCAGCAGCTGCTCGATCAGGTTGTTGGTGAACTCGGGGAACTCGTGCTTGATCTTGAGCTGCACGCGCGCCGCCAGGAACGCCGCGCCCTGCAGGAGGGCGGAGAACATGGGATCGGAGCGTTCCTGGGTCATGCCGCCGAGGCGGTCGGCGATGCCCGGATACTCCTGCGCGAATTCCTGTGCGTGCTCGTAGAACAGCGCCAGTTCCTGGTTGTAGAGGTCGACGAATTCGCGGTGCATGGGAGGTTCTGTCGGCCGCTGTCGGTTGCTAGAGCGATGCGTCGCCGGTCGGGGACGGCGCTGCGTCGGCCGGATCGTATGGTGGAGCGAGCCTGTTCACCTTTTTCCGATCCGCATCTTGCCGGTATCGATCTCGATGTCCGCAATGAACTCGACGGCGACGGCGGCAGGATCGCACGCCATCTCGCCCGAGACCGAGAAGCGGATGTTGAGGGAATGGGAATCCACGGTCATATCTCGGGTCACGGTGAGGGCGTCGGGTATGAGCCGGGGTTCGAACAGCAGCAGCGCCGTCCGTATTTCAGTGACGATGTCCGCCACGCCGTCCTCGTCGATCGAACGGTTGGAGATTTCCGGAATGCCGTAATTCAGGATCGACTCGCGGACGCGTGGGAATTTGTCCAGGTCGAAGCCCGTCTCCATGTTGATGGTATTGAGCAGGGCATTGAGGTCGAGCGAAAGCTGCTCGCGCAATTGCCCTTCCGTCACCGCGCCTTTCCTCGCCCGCCGTCCTGCAATGATGCGGGCGCCATGCTCATCGCGCAGGTCGACGACGACACGCGCGTCGCGTTCCCTATGGGCTTCCCGAAACGCGAACATGAGGGGAGGGCTCAGGCGATCGGCATTCGAGGAGCGCGCCATGATCGCCCTCCACTACACAGCATCGCCTGTTGCGGCACCGGGACCGCGCGCATCACGCGCTCCCGGGCCGCGGCAGGACATCAGACCTTCGCGCCCACCTTCAGATCGTAGCCCCCCTTGACGGAGGCGCCGAGCTTGCCGTCGGCTCCCTGCTCGGCGTACTCGATTTCGATCTTGGCGAAATTGAGCGAGATCTGGTCGGTCGGAATGACGCTGCTGCCGGCGCTGCCGCCGGTCTGGTAGCTCGACACCAGAAGGTCGCTGAAATTGACCTTCAGGAATTCCTGCTGGGATTCGCCCGCCTTGCGGCAGGTGAGCTTCGCCTTGGGAATGTGCTTGCCGGTAGCGCACGCCTCGAACAGCTTGGGCGAGGCCTTGTTGATATGCATGACGAAGTGGAAGTCCTGCATGCTGACCTTGCCGGCGCCACCGCCGCCGCCTGCCGAAAAGGTTCCGTGGTTGGTTTCGCCGAAGCTCCAGGACTCCAGCTCGATCTCTTTTTCGTGGCCCTTCTGCTTCGTCTCGCCGTCGATGCCGTCGAGCTTCAGGAAGTAGTCAACCGCTGCCATTTGAAGTGCTCCTCAATTTATTAAACGCTTCGTCATGAACTCTCGAGAACGGGTTTGCCCGGTGCAGCGCGCTGGTCGCGCTCGCCGGTTTAAATGTGTGGCCGGGCAGAAACGCTCACGATGTCTTTGCGGGCAGACGTGAGACGAGACTCATCCCGATATCCATGCCTTCCAATTGGTAGTGCGGCCGAAGGAAGAAGCGGGCCGAATAATAGCCCGGATTTTCCTCGTTCTCGATCACCTCGACCCGGGCGTCGGCCAACGGCTTCTCGGCCTTGGTGCGCTCGGATGAGCCCTTCGGATCGCCATCAATATAACGGGTAATCCAGGTCTGAAGCCAATCCTGGAGCTCCGCCCGTTCCTTGGTCGATCCGACCTTGTCGCGCACCATGCACTTCAAATAGTGCGCGAAGCGCGACACAGCGAACATGTAGGGTAGCCGCGACGAGAGATTTTCCGACGCGGTGGCGTCGTCGGTGCTCATCTTCTTGGGCCGATAGAGCGACTGGGCGCCGATGAAGGCGGCCTTGTCGGTGTTCTTGCGATGAACGAGCGGAATGAGGCCGGACTTGGCCAGCTCGGCCTCGCGGCGATCGGTGATGGAGATCTCGGTCGGGCACTTCAGGTCGACGCCGCCATCGTCCGTCGCGAAGGTATGGGTCGGCAGGTTGATCACCTCGCCGCCCGACTCGACGCCGCGGATGCGCGTGCACCAGCCATATTCCTTGAAGGCGCGGTTGATGTTGGTGGCCATCGCATAGGCCGCGCTCATCCACGCATAGTTCGATCCGGCGTGCCCGTCGGTCGCCTCCTCGAAGGCGAACTCCTCGACGGGATCCGACTTTGCGCCGTAGGGCTGGCGCGAGAGCACGCGCGGCATGCACAGGCCGACATAGCGCGAGTCCTCGGCGTCGCGCAGTGACTTCCACGCAGCATAGTCGGGCGTGTCGAACAGCTTGCTGAGATCACGCGGGTTCATCAATTCGGTCCAGCTGTCCATCCCCATCAGGGTCGGACCAGCGGCTGCGAACAGCGGCATGTGCGCGCTGGCGGCGATCTTCGACAGCGCGCGCAGGAGCTGCACGTCGGTCGGTTCGTGCGTGAATTCGTAGTCGCAGACCATCGAGCCGATCGGCTGGCCGCCGAGCGTGCCGAATTCCTGCTCGTAGACCTGCTTGAACAGCGGCGACTGGTCCCAGCGGGCGCCGGGATAGAGCCGCAGGTTGTTGAGCAGCTCGCGCTTGCCGACGTTCATGACGCTGATCTTGAGGTTTGCGTCCGTCTCGGAGTTCATGACGAGATAGTTCAGGCCCCGCCAGGCGCTCTCGATCTGCTGGAACTCCGGAGCATGCAGGATCTCGTTGACCTGATCGGACAGCTGCTTGTCGATCGCGGCGATCATCGCCTCGAGCGTGTCGAGGACGTCGTCCTTGAGGAGCGTGGTATCGGCCAGCGCCGTCGTCACCAGTGTCGCTACCGCACTCTCGACCTCGGAGGCGGCGCGCTCGTTGCGCGGCTTGAAGCTCTGCTTCAGCAAGGCCGCGAATTCATCGGGTTCCTGCGTCGCGACGCCGGTGCCGCTTTGCCGCTGTAGCTCGGTCGCCATTCCCTACCTCATTCCTTGCTGTCGGAATCTTTCTTGCCCGCTCGTTCCTGAAGAGCGGCCATCAGGGCCGGATCCTTCAAAAGTTCGCGCAGCTTCTTCTCGGCGTCCGCCTTGCCGTCCATGTACAGCTGAAGATTCTTGAGCTGGTCGCGCGCCTCGAGAAGCTTGGCCAGCGCCGGGACCTGGCGCGCCACCTGCGCCGGCTTGAAGTCGTCCATCTTGTTGAAGCGCAGCTTGACCTGCATCTTCTCGTCGGTCGCCTCGCCAAGCTTGTTGCGGACCCGGAAAGCCACGCCCGGCTGGATCGCCGCCATGCGGCTCTCGAAATTGTCCATGTCGATATCGAGAAATTTACGCTGGGCGACGTCGGGCTTGTCGACGTCCGAAGCGTTGCCCGAAAGATCAGCCATCACGCCCATCACGAATGGCAGCTCGATCAGCTTCTCCGCGTCCGATGGATCCTCGTAGGTGATGTGCACGCGCGGCGCGCGATTGCGGCGAATGAATTTCTGGCCACTGTCACTCATGGCAGTTCACTCCCGTTCAATAAATGATCCTGATCCAAAGCTTGGTGCGGAACCAGGACATATGAAAACAACAGTTGCCGAACCCACTTGATATTGGGCATTAGCCGGGCTGTTCGTCAACCTTCAGGCTTCCTGCAGGGAAGGATTCGCGCAAAAGACCGAAGAAGTCCTTGCCCGCGATCCCCTCCGCCCGATCGAGCAGCAGAGGGATGGGGCTCGATGGCTCGGCGCGGCGGTAGTGGGATGCAACTTGTTGAAGCAGCGTCATCGCCATGCGCCTGTCGACGGCCCGAAAAGCAGCTGCGGCTTTCGCAGACATTTCACTGTCATCATCGCCGGTCACAATTATGTCACCGCTCAGGTCCGCCGTGGCGACCGGTAGCGCGGCGAGGCGCTCGAGCAACAGCACGAAGGCGGGTTCCTGGCCGATGCGCAGGCGGGCCTTGGATGATTCCTCCGGCAGAAGCACCTGCATGGCCTCGTAGAAGCTTCGCCCGACCAGCGCTTGTACCTGCCCTATCAGCAACAGAATGGGACTCGATGGCTCGGACTGCGCAAAATAGGCAGCCGCCGCGGCGAGTGCGGCTTGTGCCTGGACGGTCGACTGAATGGCAGGGGCATTGACACCCGGGGCGTCGGACTCCGCACCCTCGGTCGCGTCGGCGCTCGCCTCGACCGGTGCAACCGCGGCGAGCCCGAGGGACGGGTCGCGCTGGGCGACGGCCCGGTCGAGGAAACCGGCGATGTCGCTCACCAGTGGGCCGAGCCGGTCGAAGCGCAGGGCACCGGGCTGCGCCGTTCGCTCGCCGACCAGCGATTCTATTCGTCCCAGCGACTGCTGCAGATCGACGACGAGGGTGCGCACGGCCACCAGCGTGGTGAGATCGACTTCGGTCAACGCGGCGTTCAACGCCGAGGTGGCGGGGACTTCTTCGCCAGCCTCGCCACCGTTCGGCGCCTCGCGCGCCTGGACCAGGCCATTGGCAAGGAGGTGGCTGCGGAAGCTGACTTTCCCGAACCGCCGGGTCTCGAACAGCGGTGCGGCCTGCAGCGGCATCACCGAATCGGCCATGTCGTCGAGGGTCTGGAGCGTGACGATGCGCAGGACCGCATCACCATCGAGGAGGCCAGGCACCACGGCTGGCCACTGGCCATCGACCAGTGCCTCGACGAGCTTGAACACCGCCGCGTAGCCTGCAAGGTCGCGATTCAGGATGTGCAGTTTCGCGAGCGGGGCGAGCAGGCGCAGGTCGCGCGACTTCGCCAGGAGCGACTTGAGGGTCGCGAACTCGGCCGGAAAGTCGATCGACCCGCGATCGAAATTGGCGAACGTCTTCGGAAGAACGCCATCGATCCGCGCGGTGAATCGCATATAGTCGCTGTCGCCCGACGTCTCGAGGTCGGGGCCGCAAGGCTCCTCCTCGGCAAGGGGAGCGCTGAGCGCGGCGATTTCCGCGGGCGTCATGATCGGGTTTCTGACAATTGCACTCCGGGGCTGCGGAGGCCCGGCCCAGTCAAGGGTTCGTTAATCAGCGGGTTGTACGTTATGCTGCACGGCACGGTTTGCGCAACGCTTATGCGGCCTCCTCGCGAGGGCGTAGTCAGTTTCCGGAGCTGAGAATGAACGTGACGCCTACGCAGGACACGCGCATCGCGGAGTTGACGACGCCACTCGGCAAGGACCAGCTGGTGCTGCTCCGGTTCGATGCGTCCGAAGGCCTGAGCGAACTTTTCGACATGCATGTCGATTGCGCCAGCCAGAAGCCGATCGCCGATCTCGCGGCGCTGCTCGGCAAGGAGTCGTCGATCCGGGTGCACACGGTCGGCGGCAAGACGCGGCATTTCTCCGGCATCGTCGTCGAGGCGCGCGAGATCGTCGCCCAGGGTCACATGCATGCCTATCAGCTCGTGTTGCGGCCGTGGATCTGGCTGCTGAGCCAGGCCGCCGATTCGCGCATCTTCCAGAACAAGAGCGTCGTCGACATCATCAAGGACGTATTCCAGAACGCAGGCTTCGCCGACTACGAGGTCAAGCTGTCGGAGACCTACAAGCCGCTCGAATACTGCGTCCAGTATCGCGAGACGCACCTCGATTTCGTGCTGCGCCTGATGGAGCAGTTCGGGATCTACTACTATTTCAAGCACCAGTCGGGAAAGCACACCATGGTGCTCGCCGATTCGGTTTCCGCGCACGAGCCGATAGCCGATCTGCCGGCGGTCGATCTCATTGCGATGGGCGCGCGCACGCGCGACGAGAAGGAATATCTGCGCGGTTGGACCGCGGAACGCGCTTTCCAGACCGGCAAGGTCGCGATCAAGGCGTACGACTTCGCCAATCCCGACGCCGACATGAAATACGAACGGAGCAAGGGCGGCGGCTACGCCAAGGACGACCTCGAGGTCTTCGTCTATCCCCACAAGTACAAGGACGGCGAGAAGGACGACCTGGGCCAGAAGTTCGCCCGGGCGACGCTCGAATCGCGCCAGGCGCGCGACCAGCGCCGCTATGCCGAAGGCAACGCGCCGAGCCTGTTTTCCGGGGGGCTCGTGAAGTTGCGCCGGCACGACGTCGGATCAGAGAACCGGGACTATCTCGTGGTTGCGGCCCGTCACTCCGTGGTCGGGCAGCAATACCGCTCCGGCGGAGGAGAAGCGGGTGAGGCCTACAGCGGCAACTACCTGCTGCAGCCGAAGGACCGCCCGTTCCGCGCCCCGCAGGTCACGCCGAGGCCGGTGGTGCACGGCCCTCAGACAGCGCTGGTGGTCGGGCCTGCCGGCGAGGAAATCCACACCGACAAGTACGGCCGGGTGAAGCTCCAGTTCCACTGGGACCGGGAGGGCAAGAAGGACGACAAGTCCTCGCGCTGGGTGCGCGTGGCGCACGCCTGGTCCGGCAAGGAATGGGGCAGCCTCTACATCCCGCGCGTCGGCATGGAAGCAGTGGTCGAATTCATCGAGGGCGATCCTGACCGCCCGCTGGTGGTCGGCACCGTCTACAACAAGAACAACATGCCGCCGCAAGCTCTGCCAGCCAACAAAACCCAGCGCGGCCTCAAGACTCGCTCGAGCAAGGGCGGCAGTTCGGAGACCTACAATGAGCTCTGGTTCGAGGACAAGAAAGACGTCGAATTCGTCCGTTTCCATGCCGAGAAGGATTTCCTTGCCACGATCGAGGACACCGAGAAGCGCACGATCAAAGGCAAGAAGCGCAGCGGACCGGGCGATGCCGCGCGCAAGGCCAAGATCGAGAAGGGCGACGACGTGCTCGACATCGACAACGGCGACCGCAAGGTCACCATCAGCCGCCACCACAAGATGGATGTCACCCAGAACCAGACCATCACGGTGGGTCAGGAGATCCTGATCGAGGCCGGGATGAAGCTGGTGCTCAAGGTCGGCGGCAGCACGATCACGATGACGCCGGCCTCGATCGAGATCAAGACGTCGATTCTCACGACGGATGCGCCTCTCACCAACATCAAGGCCTCCGCCGTCCTCGATGCCAAGGGCGGCATCATTCTACTCAACAGCTGACCTTCGAGCGCAGCCCTATGAGCAACCTGAGATTCTTCACCGCCCGAGAGGTGTTCGAGGCGTTCCCCGGGGCGGCTGGCGACATGGCCGGTACGCCGCAGGACGACGCCGAGGCCCCGCTCGACTTCCTGACACGGCTGCTGACGAGCCCGACGCCGGAGGATGCAGTCTCCTTTTGCGCCTACATGCTCGGCCGTCGCGAGGCGGTCTGGTGGGCCTGTGCCAGCCATCGCCTGTTTGGCCAGCCGACCGAGCGCGAGGACGAGAAGGCGTTGCTTATGGCCGAAGCCTGGGTTCGCGAGCCGGAAGAGCATCGCCGCCGCGCCGCGCTTGCGCTCGGCCTCTCCGGCAATCACGACTTCGCCGGCACCTGGCTCTCGCTGGCGGCCGGCGGGTCGGGAGGCACCTTCATCATCAACGGACAGGCCGGGCCGCCCATTCCAGCCGACATGACCGCCAAGGCAGTGCGCTCAGCCGTGCTGATCTCGCTCGCCCGCCTGCCGATCCGCGAACGCGCGGCGCGGCTGCCCGCCTGTATCGACATCTGTAGGCGCCTTGCGCAAGGGCAGGGCGAGACTTCATAAACAGTCTCTCATGATCGGCGGCCGCTCGGTCGCCCGCGGGAGCCGCCGTTCAATGCCGTTGCGTCTTTCGATCGAGAATATGCCCAGCTTGCCTGACGGAGGCCCGGTCAGCATTGCCATTTCGGGCAAGCGCGGCTTGGATGTCGGACGCGACCAGTATCTCGACTGGGTGCTGCCCGATCCCAGCCGCGTCGTCTCCGGCAAGCATTGCGAGATCCGCTATCAGGACGGCGGATACTGGCTGCGCGATACTTCCACCAACGGTACATTCGTCAACCAGAACCCGCGGCGCCTGACCGATCCGCATCGGCTGCAAAATGGTGACCGCATCGAGATCGGCCACTACATCATCCGGGTGGACCTCGACGGCGAGGAAGCCGGGGGTGGCGATGGAGCCGGCTTGGGAGCTGCGGGTGGCGGACTGTGGGACGCTGCCGACGCCGCACCCGCTGTCGATCCGGACAGCTTGAAGGCACCCGCCAAGCCGGCCCTTCTGGCGGCGGATCCACTGGACCACTGGCTGGCCAACGCGCCGATCGTTCCGGCCACGACGCCGCCGGCGTTTGCCCCGCCGCAGCCCCCGGCGTTCGCGCCGCTACCAGCGGCCGTTCCGGTCGACGATATCTGGAGCATCGGCGCTGAGGGTGGTCCGGCGATTCCGTCGCCTGCGATGACGCCACGGCGGTTGACCCTGGCTCCGGGCGAGCCGACGGATGGCTTCGCGCCGGCCGCCATCGCCGCCGTTTCCGGGCAGCCTCCCGTGCTGTCGCCATTACCTCCCACGCCAGCTGCCATGCCGGTCGCACCGCCCACTCCAGTAGCGCCGCCTGTCGCTGCCATGCCGCCGCAGCCGTCCTCGGCCGCGACCGAGGCCGAATTCATCCGCCGATTTGCCGAGGGCGCGGGGCTCGAGCCGGAAGCGATCGCGATGCGGGATGCCGGTGATCTCGCCCATTTGTTGGGGATGCTGATCCAGATCTGCTCCGGCAACGTCGGCCAGCTTCTGCTCGCCCGGGCGCAAGCGAAAAGCGCCATGCGCAGTTCGAGCCAGACCATGATCCAGCTCCAGGGGAACAACCCGCTGCGCTGGGCGCCGACGCCGCAGGACGCGATGAAGCTGATGTTCGGTCGTCCGACGCCGAGCTATGTCGATGCGTGCAACGCCTTCGAGAAGAGCTTCCAGACGCTCAAGAACCACGAGATGGATACGTTCGCCGCCCTCCAGGAGGCGATTCAGACCTTGTTCGGCGATCTGGATCCTGCCGTTATCGAGCGATCGCTCGCCGGCGACAGCAAGAAGGGCGGGTTCTTCAGCAACGACAAGGCTCTAAAAGCGCGAATGTGGGACGAATTCTCGGCGCGTTGGAAGATCAAGACGGGGGGCTTCGACAGTGGCATGTTCGGCGCCTTCATGCGCGTTTTCGGCGAGGCATACGACCGCAAGGTGGAGTGAGCGTTCTTGCGCCAGCGCGACGTTCATTCGCCGACTGGAGCCATCGGCCGCGATGGCATGACCTCAAAGTGGCCACTCGAATGCCGCAATTGATACGTCAACTCCGTGCTTTAGCGCAAGCCATTGTCGTGAACTTACCCCTCCGCTTATAGCTTGAAAGTAACATGGCCTTTCTATTCGCTGGTGAGTGGGAACTTCGGAACGGCCGCACCGCTGCTTGACGACCGTTGCACGCGGTTCCTAGGTTGGATCTCTGAATAGTAATCCGGTGAGCGGATCCATCGTGGAAGTCCCTGACGGACAGAATGTCGAGAAAGGAAGCGACCTGCTCGGCGTATTGCCTGCAGGCACGATGCTGCACGGCTATGAGCTGATTTCGGTGCTCGGCCAGGGCGGCTTCGGCATTACCTACCTCGCCCGTCACGCCAGCTTGGGCCGCGAGGTCGCGATCAAGGAATACCTGCCGCGCGATCTGGCACTGCGCCACGGCTCGGTGTCGGTCCTGCCGCGGTCCACCGAACTGGCTGGGGATTTCAACTGGGTACGCGAGCGCTTCCTCGACGAAGCGCGCAACCTGGTCAAGCTCGAGCGCGTACCGGGCATCGTGCGGGTCCTCGATCTCTTCGAGGCCAATGGCACGGCGTATACGGTGATGGCGTTGGCCCGCGGCGATACGCTGGAACAGCGCCTCGACCGGGACGGTCGGCTGACGGCACCCGCCGTCTATCGGCTGCTGTGGCCGTTGCTCGAGGGCCTGGAGCACGTCCACGCC
>Ga0193742_1002454_pt1 | contig 10674 bp, 11 predicted proteins | sample L2c1metaG_FD_165511 | JGI IMG/M metagenome (GOLD analysis project Ga0193742, IMG submission 165511) | Soil microbial communities from a riparian zone of the East river system, Colorado, United States - L2c1 | ecosystem: Environmental > Terrestrial > Soil > Riparian zone | place: USA: East River... | reverse complement strand
GGTCAGCGGCAGTCAAGAATGTCAGGGACGATGAGCGTCGTGGAGAGTCCCTGCCAACTCCCGGTGGGGCACCGTGGGCCCGAGGCGATACCGCAGGCACCCGCGCGCAGATCGACAAGCTGCTCGCACACCATGGCTTCGGCGGCGATGACCGCGGCGATGGACCGCGCCGTCGCCTCAGCACGCCTGGACCCCGAACTGCTATTCCAAATCATCACCGAACGCGAAGAACGCGCCTCGGTCGCCATCGCCACCAACCTGCCCTTCGGTAAAAGCGCACTTGTTCGAGTGAACATGTGCTTGGTGGCGCCGAAGTTTCACGGATTCGGCTGTCGGAGCGTGGGCTGATCGATCTGTTCGCGGAGGATGTCGCCGTGACCTGCGTGCCTGGCGAATTCTTCGATCATGGCGAGCAGGGTCCATCGCATGCTGACTGTTCCTTCGCGGGGATTATCCTTGGTGTCTTCGAGGTCGAAGCGTGAGGCGATCGCACGTGATCGTTGACTGGCGCGCTCGAACTCGGCGATCACGTCGGCCAACGACTCCTCGTCGGCGACGGCGAAGGTGCCCTCGTCTCGGTTCGAGTATCCGTCGCATTCGGAGTCGTCGAGTCCCGCCCAGAACCGTTGGAACCAGATCCGTTCCGCAGCGGCGGCGTGCTTGATCAATGAGATCGGTGTCGTCAGCGACGCAACGAGTCGTCGGCGGGCATTGGCGTCAGACAGACCGCGTGCGGTCGCGATGAGTGCCTCGCGGTTGCGGTCGAGCATGTTCTCGATGACCGTCCGCTCGGCACCGCTGGTAATTCGGTTGGTACTCATGGGCTTTCACTCCATTCTGTTGCGCATTCGAGGCCTGGGCTGTCTGCATAGGTCGCGGTGAAATGACACAAGGCGGCGGTGCAGCGATTGATCTCGGGAGACGGCCGACGCATCGAGCGACTGGGAACAACCGGGAAGTAATAGAGCATTCGATTCGCTCGCGCTGGATTGCGCATGGAGCGTGGCGAGCCGGGCCGTCAACACCGCAGCCCAGGCCGGTCAGGAGTCGCTGCCGCCTGGTGACACTATGACACCGATTTTCAATCCGCGCTGCATGTCGATGATGGCAGCCTTGTCGGGTCGATGTAGTCGGCCAGGTAGATCATGGTTGCCTCTGGGGTCATGCCGAACGTGGCGGCGACGAGCTTGGGGTCCAGGGTGTTGACCGCGTCGCTCACGTCCACACTTTTTCAACGCCGTCCGTGACATCGCCTCCGGCGCACCAGTCATCGATCCCGACATCGTGGTCGCGCTCGCCGAGTTACGCCATGTGGGACGGGCTGCGGTCGGGCTGAACATGACTCAGCCCCCGCTGAGCAGGGCGATCCGCAGGCTCGAGGACGATCGCGGCGTCCGGCTGCTCGAGCGAACCCGAAGGGCGTCGCGCTGACCGCCGCGGGAGCCGTCCTCTACGACGAGGCCCACGCCCTTCTCGAACACGCCGACCGGCTGCGCACGCGGGTGGCGGGTGCAGCGGGTGCAGCCGCCATCACCGTTGGCACGCTTGCCGATACCGCTGAGCAGATCGGTGCCGGGCTGGTCGCCGCGTTCCGCCATCGGTAACCACACGTCGGCGTGTCATCACCGAGTCCGACCTCGGCGATCCCACCGCGGGACTGCGTGCGGGACGTGTCCGTTTGCGCGTCTATGCCCGCGACTCGACGAGTTCGGCGAGCTGCCGGGTGACCGTGCCCCAGCCGTCGTGGAAGCCGAGCTGTTCGTGCTGGTCGCGGTCGGCGATGTCGCGGTGCAGCGCGGTGGCGGTGTACTCGGTGCCATCCGGGTGATCCTTCATGGTGATGACGGCGGTCACGAATGACGCCTCCGCGGGGCGCCAGCCGACGACGAGCGCGTCGGTGAAGACGATGCGCTCGAGTTCATCGACTGCGAGGAAACAGCCGGTGATATGCGGACCGAACCCGACACCATCCTGGCTGATCTCGGTGCGGAAGGACCCGCCGGGGCGCAGGTCCATGTCCTGCACGCGGCAGGCCTCCGGCGCGGGAACCCACCATTGCTCGAAACTTGCAGGATCGGTCCAGGCGTTCCAGACCGCCGAGCGCGGTGCCTCGATGATCCGGGAAACGGTCAGGTCGAGTTCGGGGTGAATGGATGTCGTCATTCGGGTGGTTCCTTCTGAGTAGTGGTGACGAAGCGCTCGAGCCGGTCAGTGCGGCCTTCCCAGACGCTTCGCTGTTCGCTGAGCCAGGTCTCGATCACGTCGAACGACGTCCTCTCGAGCGTGCAGGTTCGCACCCGGCCGGTCTTGCGCGTCCTGATCCACCCCGTGGTCTCGAGGTAGCGGATGTGCTTCATGAACGACGGCAGCGCCATGTCGAACGGTGCCGCCAGCTCGCCGATGCTCGCCGGCCCCGCCCCCAACCGGCCCAGCACCGAACGGCGGGTCGGGTCGGCAAGGGCTTGGAATACACCGTCGAGCAGCGCCGGATACTGAGCCATCCGGCTAAGTTACACAACACAGACACTAAGCGCAAGAGCTAAGTGTTGGGCGGACCCGATCGCGATCGATCCTGTCCGCCATGCGGGCTGAACCTTGGTTTGGTGACGGGAGCAACTGGTTCGTGACGACCTCCGCCGCGAGAAGCTCGGGGATCCCGACGACAGGGGATACCGGCCCCGGCGATGGTGCCGAACGTCGACGGCACGCTCAGCCTCCCCGGCACGCCTGGGGCCATCTAGTCGCAGAGCATCTGCCACTACCGTGGGGCGCCGCGCAGTCGGTAGTCAATCTGACATAGTCGGTGTCGGCGGCGGTGGTAGTGGCGCCACCGAGGCCGCCAGGTCAGCGGAAGCGGACGTTCAACGTCGCCAGGCCGAAGATCTTCCGGCCACTCGACTTCGCGGCGACAATGACGATACCGGTGCGGGTCGCCGGGTCCAGCGACTTGATCCGCCCGCTGTACTCGATGTCTGCGCCGTCGGTGGCCGACACAATCGCGGGCTGGGACAGCCGCACCGCGTAGCGGGTGACCGCGCCGGGGTCGCCCGACCATGCGGAGCCGAATCCGGCACCCAAACCCATGGTGAGCATTCCGTGGGCGATCACATCGGTCTGCCCTGCCAGCTTGGCGATGTTCTCGTCCCAGTGAAGCGGGTTGGCGTCGCCGGACACGCCGGAATAGTTCACCAGGTCGCCGCGGGACAGTCGCGCGTGGTGCACCGGTAGCTCGTCGCCGACCTTCACGTCATCGAAGGACGGCGTCCCTGGCGTGCGGGTCGTGCCTGCCTCGGCGATCCGAACCTCGCCCGCGGGGCGCACCGTCTTCTGGTAGGCGGCATCGGATTCGTCGGCTCCAAGCATGTTCACGTCGTGCATCATCACGTTCTGCACGGCTGGCCTGATCGCCGGATCGACATCCTCGGCGGTGACGCCGACGACGGTGGTGTGCAGGGTGTGCACCCGCTCGCCGGCCGTGTCGGAGAAGGTGTTGGTCACGGTGATCAGGTCTCTGCCGGCGATCCTGCGCACCGCCGACAGTTCGACGTCAGTATGGAGTTCGTCGCCGGCCAAGATCGGGCGGTGCTGCTCGAAGACTTCTTCGGTCTGCAGATACATGTCATAACCGACGACCACCGATTCGAACAGGTGCCGATTGGCCGCCATGGCCGGGATCGACGTGAACGTCAGCGGCGCCACCAGACCCGAGTAGCCCAGCTCCGCGGCGGCGGCGACATCCCAGTGCGCGGGGTGATAGTCCTGCACCGCACGGGCGAACTCGCGTACCTTCTCGCGGCCGACCCGGTAGGTGTAGTCCACCTGGTAGTAGTGGCCGACCCGCGATTCGAGCGCCGAGGGTTCTGCTGCTGCGGTCATGAATTTGCTCAACTCTTCTATCGGCTTGTTCGCTAAAGGCCGACCGAAGCACACTAACGTCCTCGACCGTTCGTGTGGCGATAGCGGTGTATGGGCGACGACTCCGGCTCGGTAGTGCCCTTTTCACTGTCGGAGGCGCCGAGGTCATCAACTCTGTTGTGAGAGACCTCGTTCGGCGGGCTGCAACGCCGAAATAGCCAGTGCACGCTGATCTTTGACGCCCCAACAATCCAGGACCACAGCGTCGAGGCTCGTCGCAAAGCTGGCCGTGGTCCGTACCGACGGGTCGCTGCGGACGTTCGTTCCGTCTTGGATGGTCCGGGTCAAGGGCGCCGCGTGAGTCGCCGTCGCCTGGCGGCGGGTCAATGAAGGGTGGGTCGGTAGATGAGCTCTTGGATGTGGCCGTCCAGCGTCCGGTGTTCGATGAGCTCAAGGTCGAAGTCGAGCGCACCCTGGAAGATCGCGTTCAGCCCGGTCTGACCGGTGATGACGGGGAAGAGCGTCACCTGCACGCGGTCGACCAGGCCGGCAGCCATCAGCGCCCGATTCATCGAGAGGCTGCCGTGCGAGCGCAACGGCACCTCGGACTCCGCCTTGAGGCGGGCTACGACGTCGACGGCGTCGCCGCTGACGACGGTTGCGTCCGGCCAGTCGAGAGGTTCTTCCAGCGTCGTCGACACGACCGTCGCCGGCATTTTCCACATCCGAGTGACCCACGGGTCGCGTACCTCCGACTCCTCCGTGCTCGACGCCAGCATCTGCGTGAACTCCCGATAGGTATTGGCTCCGAACACCATTCGCTGCGCCGTGCGGTACAGGTCGAGGCGCCGGTCGAGCAGCTCGGGGCCTTGCTTGCCCCAGTAGCCGGTCCAGTTTGCGCTTGCGGCGCCGTAGCCGTCGAGGCTGGAAAAGACGTCGAAGGTGTAGGTGGCGGTCATGTCGTTCCCTCGTGTGCGGTTGGCAGGTGTCGTAGATACAGACTGGGGATCACCGCGAGACTCATCGCGGTCGGGCGACCATGAGCAGCATAGAGCCCATGCGAAGCGTGATCACGGCACGTTCGTGTCGGGTCGTCAGCGCCCAAAATGCCGCAATCAGCACCAGTCCAACCGACGTAGGCTCCAAAGATGATGAATCGCTCCGCGTTCGGTGTCGTATGGGCACTCACTGTCATCGCAGTCGCGGCGACCGGGTGCGCCGGTAATGACGACAAACCCGCGTCGACCGAGTCTGCTGTCACCCGCTCTGAGGTCGCGACGGCGACGGCATCGTCGCAGAGTCCGGCCGCCACGACGACGTCGGAAACTGCCTCTGCCACTCCCACCGGACAACCCATCGGCGCCGCGACCATGAAGGTGAGCGGTGCAGGCCAAGCAACCATCCGCTACCAGATCAACGGTGGCGCAGAGCAAACCGAGTCGAACGTGGCACTGCCATGGGAGAAGCAGTACCCCGTGTACAACGAGATTCAATCTTCGGTCACCGCCGACGCGGGCGATGCCGAACTCTTATGCAGCATCATCATGGACGGCAAGTTGGCGGCATTCGAGTCCCAGCCACGGCCCACGTGCAGTTTCGCCTATTACGGCTAGCGGCGCGGCGGTGCCACGTGTGCCATTCCATGCCGGATCGAGAGATGGCATCACGCGACGGCGCCGCCCTGCCGCGGTGATTCGGGGCGATCAACGCCGCGGTCGGAAAGAGCTCGATGTCGTAGCGCATCAGCTCGCCGGGCACCACGGGCTGTGCGACGACCTGGGAGCTGACGTGATGGGGGCGCAGTACGGTGCCGTCGGGCAGATACCAGGTGCGCGACGGGTCCAGCGCGGTGCGAGCCGAGCAGCGCGCCCTGGGTCAGGGGCGGCTGGCGCCCGGCGTCGCGGTTCTGTCCAAGCTGACGAATGTGCCGATCATTCCGGTTCGCCTCGTCAATGCCAACAAGGTCCTGCCGCTCGGGAAGAAATCCCCGTCCTTGGGACACACCGTCCACGTGATCTTCGGCGAACCGATCCACCCCGACGAATTCGCAACGGTCCCCGAACTACTCGACTAGGTGCGGCTGCGCATCACGACGTTGGAAGCGCCGCGGTGACCGTGCAGGCCGGATCGCTACCGTACGCTCGGTCCCCTCTAGCCGGAAGTAACTGCGGGACAGCCCAGTTCGCCCGCCACCGCCTGCATGGCGACGATGTGAAGCCTGTGCGTCTTCCAAGGCCACGAACGTCATGGCGAGTTGATCGTCGTCGAGCGCCGGGGTCAACGTGCCCGACCGACGGCCCGTGGCGAAGATGCCGCGGTAGGTGTCTAACTGCCACTGACCCTCGTCAGGCGGCGGTCATGAGGTAGTCGGCCCCGCCGACGTAGACGATCCCCTGGGGGCTCGGGGAATCGGTGGCGCTGATGATGGCTGCGGCGAACTCGTTGACGGTCGGCAGAGTCCCGTGTGCGCGGCGAGCATCCACTTCGTCAGGATCGCGTCGTTGCAGAAGCCTGACGATGATGGTCCCGTCAATCATGTCCCCGGAGACCACGGTGAGGTGTACACCGGCTCGACTGAACACGGAACGCATTGCGTAGAGGGCGGTTTCGCCGGCGCGCTTGCTTGCGGCAACCGCAGAATAGCCCTTCGGTACCGCCTTGTTCGGAAAGAAGTGGGCCTGGTGACTGGTAACGAAGACGATGCGTCCGCCGGCTGGCATCAGAGGCACCGCCAGCTGTGCGAGATGTCGCTGAGCGTCGCGATTGAGGCGCATGGCGTAGCCGGGGTCGGCGCCCGGTTCGAGGCCACCTGAAGCGTTCAGAATGAGGGCATCCAAGCGCCCGAAGCGCGACCTGACGGAGTCGATCATCGCCGTTGCGTCGGCGTCATTGGAGATGTCGGCGCCAATCGTCGACGCGTGGCCGCCTGCATCGCGGATGGCCGCGGCGATGGAGTTCGCCCGGTTGGCCTTCTCGCGATAGTTCACGATGACGTGCGTGTCGGGGTCGGTGAATTGCCGTGCGACTTCCGCGCCGATGCCCCTCGATCCGCCGGTTACCAAGACGATTCGTGTAGGTCCGTTGTGCATGTGCGGTTCCTTCCGTCACTGGTGATCACCAAGCGATGAATGCAACCGTACACCGAAAATAAGGAACATAAGGGATAAATAAGGTCACATTAAGGCATCACGGCGGCGGCGGCGCCGAACGCGCGCGCCGCCCGTCACGGCCAGGTGGTGCGACGATGGGCCGATGACCGCAACGCTCGTCGCGAAGGATGTGGCAGGCGGATTCGCCCATCGCACCCTCTTCGAGCGCCTTGACGTGACCGTGGCACCCGGCGATGTGATCGGAGTCGTCGGCGCCAATGGCGCAGGCAAGAGCACACTGCTTCGGATCCTGGCCGGGAACCTCGAACCGCTCGACGGTGTCGTCAGCATCGCGCCCCCGGACGCGTTCGTCGGGTGGCTGCCGCAAGAGCACGAGCGCGTGCCAGGGGAAACCGTCGCCGCCTACATCGCGCGCCGTGCGGGATGCACCGAAGCCACGCATGTCATGGACGCAGCGGCGGCGGCGTTGGCAGCTCCGGAGCAGAATCCCGCGAATGTCGATCCGGCCGCAACCTACTCAGCTGCGCTCGATCACTGGCTCGCTACCGGCGCGGCGGACCTCGATGAGCGGCTGCCGGTAGTGCTGGCCGACCTGGGGCTCGACTCCGATGCGGTGCGGCCCGAGTCCACGCCGATGACCGCTTTGTCGGGTGGGCAAGCGGCCCGGGTGGGACTTGCGGCACTGCTGTTGTCGCGATTCGACATCGTGTTGCTCGATGAGCCGACCAACGACCTCGACCTCGACGGACTCGCCCGGCTGGAGCACTTCGTCCAGGATGTTCGGGGTGGTGTCGTGCTCGTCAGTCACGATCGGGAGTTCTTGGCCCGCACCGTGACCCGCGTCCTCGAACTGGACCTCGCGCAGAACACCACTACCGTCTTCGGCGGCGGCTATGAGAGCTATCTGGAAGAGCGTGAGGTCGGTCGCCGACACCGGCGCGAACAATACGACGAGTTCGCCGAGAAGAAGGCCGACCTCGTGGCGCGGGCACGCACTCAGCGGGAATGGTCGAGTCAAGGTGTCCGCAACGCCATGCGCAAGGCTCCCGACAACGACAAGAATCGGCGACGCGCCGCCACCGAGTCCAGCGAGAAGCAGGCGCAGAAAGTTCGCCAGATGGAGAGTAGGATCGCGCGCCTCGATGAAGTTGCCGAACCCCGCAAGGAATGGACACTCGAGTTCACCATCGGAGCCGCACCGCGGTCGAGCTCGGTTGTGGCGACGCTCGACAGTGCTGTTGTGCGGCAGGGTGAATTCGTCCTGGGCCCGCTGTCGTTACAGGTCGATGCCCGCGAGCGGATCGGTATCACGGGCCCCAACGGGGCGGGAAAGTCGACCCTATTGCGGCTGCTCCTAGGTCGCCAGCGCCCCGATGAGGGCCGCGCGAGTCTGGGCGTCAACGTGGCCATCGGCGAGATCGACCAGGCGCGTGCTGATTTCACGGGCGCCGGGCGACTCATCGATCGCTTCGAGCGGCGTGTGCCGTCATGGTCGACCGCCGACGTGCGCACCCTACTGGCGAAGTTCGGGTTGCGCGCCGACCACGTGGAACGCCCGGTTGACGACCTCTCGCCCGGTGAGCGAACCCGCGCAGGCCTTGCGCTGCTACAGGCCCGAGGCACCAATGTGCTGGTTCTCGATGAGCCGACGAACCATCTCGACCTCGCTGCCATCGAGCAGCTGGAGCAGGCGCTCGAGGGCTATGACGGTGCCTTGTTGTTGGTGACCCATGACCGCCGGATGCTGCAGAACGTTCGCCTGGACCGCACGTGGCGGGTCGGCGACGGCCGGGTCGAGGAGTAGCAACGGAAAGGACTGCATGGCAGCGCTCACCCGCTGGCTCGTGGAAGTGCTCGGTCAGATACCCGTCGTCTAGTGGCGACTCGGATTCCGGGAAGCAGGCGATGGAGAGTGCAGCCCACGCATTGGAAGATGGGGCGTTGGTCGGGATCTTCCCCGAACAGAAGTTGGTGAAGCCAGGCGAGACCGCGCCGTATCGGCCCGGCGTCGCGGTTCTGTCCAAGCGGACGAATGTGCCGATCATCCCGGTCCGCCTCGTCAATGCCAACAAGGTCCTGCCGCTCGGGAAGAAGTTTCCGTCGTCCGGACACGCCGTCCACGTGATCTTCGGGGACCCGATCCACCCCGACGAATTCGAATCGGTCCCAGAACTACTCGACGAGGTGCAGTTGCGCATCACCACACTGAAAGTGCCTCGGTAACCGAGTAACCACCACGCCGCGCTGAGCTGCATGCCGTGGCGGAACTGGCTTCGGCGGGTTGGCCCGCATTCATTCCGGAGGTAGGCCAGGGAGGTCAATCGTCGTACGCGAGCTCAGACTCGAGCAGCTCGAACTGGCAGCCGAAGGCCGAAGGCAATGGCCGAGTCTCTAGCAAAGTGTGTTTATTGCAGTTGCAACCAATGCTGTATGTGGCAAGAACTTCATGCCAAACGCATATAGATAACGTAGACAGCACTCATGTCGCAGGTGTCGCTATTTCGTATCGAATGGCCGTACACGGATTCTCGACATTGCCCGACAAAGCGAAAGCCGCGAAGCCACTTGATGTCCAAGTGTCTCCGCGGCCTCGCGGCAGCCACGCGTAGATGGGTGGCGGCTACCCGCTGCTCGGCCCTCAATCGCCGAAGAAGGGTGCTGGCGATGAGAACTCGCCGTAGCTCCGTGCCTTCGACACGTGACGGGGTGTGACCTGGATCGATACGTGACCAGGTGTTTGACTGGTCGTGGTGGTACCCCCAGTATTGGTGCTGGTGACCGGGCTTGCGGCCGACGCACCCGGTGCCGCAGCTATGGCCGCAGCGGCGGCTCCGGTCGCGACCACCGTCGCGATGTAACGTAGTTTCATGTCATTCCCCTTGCTTGATTGCTTGACTTTATGGATGTGTAACCGATGGTCGACTCAAACGCTTCTGGAAAACCGATCTGCTGGTTACAAAATCCAATCTATCCGCGTTTCATCCTCTGCCCCGACCTTCATGCGAAACGCAAATCTGGAGCCTGGCATAGGCGGCGATAGCAAACACTGCTGGGTTCGAAGTACCCTGCGATACCGCTCTCGCCGCCCTCGCGTCCCTTAGAAGAGCGCGATCAAGTCCTCGAACGCAATACGGATCCAAGCGCTTACCCGGATCGCTCCGGAGACGGTATGGACAGCCCTACCCTGAAGACGCTGGCACACCGGATAGGAGTGAACCCGAAAGATGCCTAGCGTCGAGAACATGACAACCGCCCCCACGCTGGCCGGCACGGCGCAACCCCAGCACGTCGGGTTTCGCCGCCAGCTCGCCATCGACACCGGCTTCACCGTGCTCGGATTCCCGCTCGCCATCGTAAGTTTCGTCGTCGTCGTGACCGGGCTGTCAATCGGGCTCGGAACGCTTGTCATCGTCGTCGGCCTGCCCATCCTCGCCGGCACGCTGTTTCTCGCCCGCCTCTTCGCCGACATCGAGCGGCTTCGCATCCCGGCCGTGCTGCGCCTGCCGCGGACCCGGCCGATGTACCGGACGTCCGAACCGGGCGACGGCGTCTGGAAGCGGATCTTCACGCCGCTCGCCCAGACCCAGTTCTGGCTCGACCTGGTGCATGGCATCGTGCACTTCCCGATCGCGGTGGCCGCCTTCTGCGTCGTCGTCAGCTGGTGGGCGGCGGCGATCGGAGGCACGCTGACGATCGCCTGGGACTGGAG
>Ga0193742_1002453_pt1 | contig 10675 bp, 9 predicted proteins | sample L2c1metaG_FD_165511 | JGI IMG/M metagenome (GOLD analysis project Ga0193742, IMG submission 165511) | Soil microbial communities from a riparian zone of the East river system, Colorado, United States - L2c1 | ecosystem: Environmental > Terrestrial > Soil > Riparian zone | place: USA: East River... | reverse complement strand
GACAGGATATCGACGGAGTCGCAGGTTGCGCCGCAAACACGGAAAGGCACGATTTCCTTCGGATCCCCGTTGCGATGTTTCTTGGCTGGATCAGGGATGAACCGGGCAGGTAGCGTGATCTTGCCCGTCCATGAATCCGACAAGGATGCCCAGATACCGTCATTGATGTAGAGGCGCCTGCCCTTGCGCAGAAGCACACGGACGATCAGCGAAAATGCTCGCGCAACGATGACACGTCCCGGCTCTGCCACCAAGGGCAAATCGCCGAAGCCGTATTCAATGATATCACCGCGGAGCCGTGACATCAGCTGGCCAAGCGAGGGCATCTCGACATGTTTGCGCTTGGGATCATGGCCATACTCGGCGGGAAACCCGCCACCGACATCAAGACCGGCTAAGGGCACGCCGGCACGGTTCCGTACCCAATCAGCCGAACGCAAGGCGCGTTCATAAGTGTCAGGATCCTCGATCTGGCTGCCGACATGAAAACACAGGCCGACTTTGTAACCGATTTTTTCGGACCGCTGCAGAAGTTCCACCGCATGGGCCGGTGCCGCACCAAATTTCTTCGATAGCTCGTAGGCAGCATGTCCCTTCGTTTGCAGTCTTACGTAGAGCGTTATGCTGGCCGGATCGATATCGAGTGCGCGCACAATGCGTGTCACCTTCGCAATCTCATCTTCATGATCCACGGCCAAAACACGAATGCCGTAGGTTTCGAGGGCCAGGCGGATATCCGATTGCGCCTTGATCGGGTGCATATAAAGCATTTGTGCATTGGGTGCGACCTTCCGCACCGCTGCGAATTCACCTGGAGAGGCCACATCGAATGTGTTGATACCGTTGCGCGCGAGCGTTTCCAGCACAAGGTTCTCGCCGTTGGTCTTTACCGCATAGGCGGTCTCACCGGGAAACATTTGTCTGAACTGGTGCGCGTCGTCGATAAGAACTTGTGGCCGGAAGCAATATACAGGTTGATCTGGCCGCAGGGTAAGCGCTGCATCACGGGCGGAGGCGAATCGTTGCATCTGTGTGTTCTGCGTCATGCCAAGGTTCTAGCAAGGACACGTGACGGACGAAAGTCGATATTGTTGCAGGAATCGGGTGGATTTATACCGGCACGCGCGTAGAAGCGATTTCCACTGCACTTTACTTGAGAGGGTGAGATTTGTGTCTACTGCCGAAGTGACCCCGCGCGATCCCCTCGCAATGTCCGGTTTTGTCTGGCTCCAGCTGCTGTTGCTTGGCGCGATCTGGGGCGGTTCGTTTTTCTTTGCACGCATCGCCGTTCAGGTTGTGCCGCCACTGACCCTGGTGCTGTTACGCGTGGCAATCGCCGGATCGGCGTTGCACCTTTACCTGTTGGCTCGCGGCGTCAGATTTTGGGATTACCGGGAACATGCCCTTGGTTTCGCCGGTCTCGGGCTGCTGATGAACGTGATCCCGTTTTCACTCCTCTTCATTGGCCAGACCGTGCTCGGCGCAGGCGTCGAGTCCATCCTCAATGCAATGACGCCGATCTGGACAGTGCTCATTGCGGCCGTGCTTACGGTTGACGAAAAGGTTACAGCAAACAAGCTTGGCGGCATTCTCCTTGGCATAGTCGGACTTGTCGTGATGATAGGTCCCGGCGTTCTGACCGGCTTGGGTGGTCCACTTTGGGCGGAGATAGCCGTTATTGGCGCCACTCTCTCCTATGCCTTTGCCGGCATTCTCGCCAAGCGGTTCAAAGGGGTGCCGCCTACCGTAACTTCCACGGGTCAGATGACAGCGTCGACGCTGATCATGATTCCGACAGTGCTTGTGTATGACGGAATTCCGGATGTTGCGGGCATCGACGGCGGCGTCTGGTCCGCTATTCTGGGGCTTGGTCTGCTGTCGACTGCTTTTGCCTATATACTGTATTTTTCGATCGTCAGAGCCGCGGGCGCGACAAACGCCTCACTCGTTACTCTCATCGTTCCAGTCAGCGCTATTCTGCTTGGAACAATTTTTCTCGACGAGCAGCTGGCCGTTCACGACTTCCTCGGCATGGCATTGATTGCTCTTGGATTGTTGACGATCGATGGCAGGCTACTCGCAACCCTGCAAAAGCGCCAAAAAGCCTAAAGTTTTCAATATACCGTTAGTCTTATAGCTCGAAATTCGCGGCTTAATCCTGTCTTAAATGTGGCGAAGTTTGGCAGCACTCCCGTCGTGTGACCTTTTTGCTGCAGTGCAAAAATATACCGGTTTTTCGAACATTTTATCGTGATTTGAATATTTTTCACTGCACTAAATGGGTTTAAATTCAAAAACTTAAGATTATCGGGCAAAAAAATTCTACGGGTCATGTCACAGGACCGTAATATTTAGGCTTTTTATGTGGCAAATTTGCGCTATGATGGGTGGGTTAACTGCAGGAGACAAACGATGGGACTAACTCGATCGATGAATGTCCTTATGATCTGTGCAGCGTTCGCATTTATTGGTGCAATGGTCGTAGGACTAATCCCCTGAGCGCTACGAAGATGGTCTCTGACCGTTAAGCGAATAAAACAAAGCGGACGGCCCGGTTATAGCAACCGGGCCGTTTCCGTTCAGAATTCATTCAGGCAGCAGCCCCGGCAAGATTGGCCTCAACCGTATTAGTACCCGGACGGATGCCGATCAAATGGCAGATGGCAAAGGGTAGATCAGCCCGGTTCATCGTGTAGAAATGGAAATCCTGGATACCGCGCTCGACCAGATCAAGCACCTGTTCGGCGGCAACCGCTGACGAGACCAAGGCATGCGTCTGCGGATCGTTTTCCAGCCCGTCAAACCGCTCGGCAAGCCATGCGGGAATGTGCGTTCCAGCCTTCGAGCAGAAATTGGTAACCTGCGTAAAATTATGGATCGGCAGAATGCCGGGCAGGATCGGGATATAGATACCAGCACGGCGAACCTTTTCAACGTAACGTTCATAAAGATCGTTCTCGAAAAAGAACTGCGTGATCGCCCGCGTCGCGCCATTGTCAACCTTGCGCTTCAGCATGTCGATATCTGTAGCAAAATCCGGGCTTTCCGGATGCTTTTCCGGATAGGCGGAAACGGAAATGTCGAAATCGGCGAAGGCCTTGAGACCAGCGACAAGCTCGGCGCCGTTCTCATAACCACCTGGAGTTGGCTTGTAGTGAGCGCCAACCCCGTTGGCCGGATCGCCGCGCAACGCCACGAAGCGCTTGACACCCATGGCGGCAAACTCGCGGACAACCGTATCCACCTCTTCCTTCGTCGCATCAACGCAGGTCAGGTGGGCGGCAGCATTGACGTCCGTTTCCGTCAGGATGCGCTTGATCGTGCGGGCGGTGCGTTCGCGAGTGGAACCACCGGCACCATAAGTCACCGATACGAATTCAGGATGGAGTGGCGCAAGACGCGTCACCGTTTCCCAAAGCCGCTCTTCCATGACTTCGGTCTTGGGCGGGAAGAATTCGAATGAAACCCGGATATTTGACCCAAGATCCGAACGGCGGGACTGGCGGAAAAAACTCATTATACGCTCTCCGTGATGCGGGAGGTTAAATCGGGATCGGCGATCAGCAGGCGTGGGTCGCGTGCCAGCCACAATTTGACGGTCAGTTTGTCCAGGTCTTTCGGCTCAAGATCGAGGCTCTCTTCGAGCATCAAACCAGCTTCGGTAAGCCAGTCGCGCATCTGCCCGTCGTTGAAGCCCAACCGCATATGTGCATGATTGTCGCGCAGAAACTCCAGTTCGTGAGGAGCAAAGTCGACGATCAACATTCGACCGCCCGCACGCATCGCGCGCGCTGCTTCGCGAATTGCTTCCGCTGGATTGTCCAGAAAGTGCAAGACCTGATGAATGGTCACCAGATCGAACGACTCCCGATCGACCGGCAGCGAGTAGACGTCGCCGTGGCGAACCTGCGCATTGGTAATGCCATCCCGGTCGAGGTTCGAGCGAGCAATAGTCAGCATGTCGCGATTAATGTCGATGCCGACACCGCGCACGTAAAGCGGCGCGAAAAGCTCCAGAAGACGGCCGGTACCCGTCCCGACGTCGAGCATGGCCTGGAAGGGCTTGCGACCGACGATCTTGATAAGCGCGTCTTCTACGGCGCCATCCGGGACATGCAGCGAACGGATCGCGTCCCAGCTGGTGGCGTTGGCACTGAAGTAGGCGGCAGCACGTTCGCGACGCTGTAGCTTCACCGAAGAAAGTCGTTCAAGGTCGCGTTCCAGCAGCGGATCGGAATAATCGAGACGATCCAGAAGGGAGCGAGCAATGTCACCGACGATGAGCGATTCCGCCAGACGAAAATAAGCCCAGGAACCTTCCTGGTAGCGATTGATGAGGCTTGCTTCAAACAGCAACTTGAGATGGCGCCGAAACCGTCAGATCGCCGCGCGACAACAGCGCCAGAATGCGCAGACGGCTTGGCTCCGCTGCTGCTTTCAGCGTATCGACCATCAGATCAAGATTGAGATCACGCTTGTCCATTATTCACCTCAAAAGACATAAAGATATGTTTATGTGAGAAATCAAGTTTTGGCAAGTTGTTTTTGCCGTTGACGACAAATTTTGCCGCGTTTGAAATACGATCAAGAATCACGCAAGGAATCCGCATGAGTACAGGCACAAACCGCCAGCGCGCGATCAACAAGGCGCTGACGCTACTTCTCCCGGCGGTACCCTATTCGGATTCGGAGCCGATAAGGGCTGCTGCCGGCGCGCCTCATATGAGGTCTCTGCCGCCTCCTATCGCCGTATGGCTCGCGGCTGTGGCGCATGTCCGGCATCAGCATACGGACTACGATGCCCTGCGCGACGAGGGGTACGACAAGGACAGTGCGCGATTCTTCGTGCTTGATGCCATCAATCGGAAGTTGACGGAGTGGCGGGCAACACGTCTGCTGGATCCGGACGAAGAAGATCCGAGCTGATATTGGTAGCGCCCCGCCATCCATCTTCGAAGATCAGGTCATCCAAGGGTAGCCTTTTACCCCAGCCCCGCTTTTCCAGTTCCGGCGCATCATAAAGCTCATCGACATAGCCTATGCACAGATAGGCAACGATCTCGACATGATCCGGAATGCCTAGAATGCGGTGCATGTCCTCATCGTGATAAATGCTGACCCACCCCACGCCGATACCCTCGGCCCGCGCCGCCAGCCAAAGATTTTGCACTGCGCAGACGGTACTGTAGAGATCCATCTGGCGGTTGTGGGTACGTCCGAGAATGACTTTGCCGCCACGGGTGCGGTCGCAGGTAATGCACAGATTGATCGGTGCTTTGAGAATCCCTTCCAGCTTCAGCGAAGCATAGAGCGCCGAACGCTCGTCGTTAAACAGTGCTTTCGCTTCCTCATTTGCGCGAGAAAAAGCGTGATGGATCTCCGCCTTTCGCGCCTCATCCCGAATAATGATGAAATTCCACGGCTGCATGAATCCAACCGACGGCGCATGATGCGCGGCGTCCAGCAGCCGCATCAGCGCATCGCCCGGAACCGGTCGCGGCAGGAACTGGTCGCGCACGTCGCGCCTGGTGTAGATGGCTTTGTAGACCGCGGCGCGCTCATCGTCGGAAAAGCTGTCGGCGGTGACCGGACCACATGAAACATCGTGCATTGTTTGCTCCCAACAACGCTTGAAACCCTCTCCGCTGTCCGCGCGGTTCGAGCAATCAGGTCCGGCCGGTCTTCTGACTGAGGTTCACCTGAACCGCGCGCCTTCCGGTATATCCGTGGCATCTGCGCGGCCCATCCCCTTTACAGCGTTGGGCACGTGCCGGATTCTCACCGGCTTCCCGATTCTCCCGCAAGCAGCAGGCACCGGACCTTCAAACTATTCGCCATAGAAAATCCCTCGGCGCAAGCCTCAGGGCTGATAAATCCATTGTTCGGGCACCCGCACGTCGACCTTTTCCCCATCGCGTATGGTGCCGGGCTTTTCGACCCAGGCGACGATGCCGCGAAGACGTTTCGACACCCTGACGAAATCAAGCGCTGTAGTCATATGATCCTCAGTGCCTGCATGTTCGCCGATGGAGCGTCCCGCTACCTTGCAGGGGGCATTCTGCCCGTCGACCCTCAGGGTCACTCCACCCTCGAAGAACAGCAGCGTGCGCGGCGGGAGCATCGAGAGCGACGGAATACCGTCAATGACCATGTTGCCGCCGATCCATTCAGCTTTCAGTTCCGGCAGACCCATTCCAGCGGCGACATCCGCCAGTTCGTCCGACGCGAGAATGGAAAGCTGGCGTTCGTTGCGCATTTCTGTACCACGCGGATACCAAGGCTCACGCCCACCAGATTTACGCGTGGGACCTGCATGGAAATCGCCAACGATCCCATCGAATGTGAGCTCAAGCGAAGCTGCAGGCGTCGTAACGAAATCGCCTGCGAGAGCTTCGAACAACCCGGATACACGGCCGCTCAGCTTGCGCGAGGGGAGTATTTCTGTCCCGATTCCAAACAGGTCAATCATTGCGCCACTCCACGAGATTCCCTGCATCCTAGAAATTCAGGCCGCGAAAACCAGTAAATATGTCTGATGGATCCGTCAAAAATGGTGATGGGAGGAATCCAGCCCTCCCATCAACGTCTATCGCGTTAGCGGCTTGTAGCTCGGACGCTTTGGATTGACACTATCCGGCCCAAGGCGGCGGATCTTGTCATTCTCGTAGTCCTCGAAATTGCCTTCAAACCATTCCACGTGGCTGTCGCCTTCGAACGCGAGGATATGCGTCGCCAACCGGTCGAGGAACATGCGATCGTGGCTGATGATCACGGCGCAGCCTGCATATTTTTCCAATGCATCTTCCAGCGCCGCCAGCGTTTCAGTGTCGAGATCGTTGGTGGGCTCATCGAGAAGCAGCACATTGCCGCCAGCCTGCAGCATCTTGGCCAGATGCACGCGGTTACGCTGACCACCGGAAAGATTGCCGACCTTCTGCTGCTGGTCGCCGCCCTTGAAATTGAACGCCGAGACATAGGCGCGCGAGTTCATCTCGTACTTGCCGAGCTTGATGATTTCATTGCCACCCGAGATTTCTTCCCAGACGTTCTTGTCCGCCTTCAGATGATCGCGGCTTTGATCTACATAGCCAAGGTGTACGGTTTCACCAACACGGATGGAACCGGAATCCGGCTTTTCCTGCCCGGTGATCATCTTGAACAGGGTGGTTTTACCTGCACCGTTCGGGCCGATAATGCCGACAATGCCGCCGGGCGGCAGCTTGAATGTAAGGTTCTCGATAAGCAGACGATCCCCGAAGGATTTGGTGAGACCTTCCGCTTCGATGACAACCTGGCCGAGGCGCTCGCCCGCCGGAATGAGAATCTGTGCATCGCCCGGACGCTGATCGTTGGCCGCATCCACCAAGGCGTCATAAGCTTTGATACGCGCCTTGGACTTTGCCTGACGTGCCTTGGGGCTCGCCGAAATCCATTCACGCTCGCGCTCCAAAGCCTTCTGGCGCGAGTCATCCTCGCGGCCTTCCTGCAGCATGCGCTTGGACTTGGCACCGAGATAGGCCGAGTAGTTGCCTTCGTAGGGAATACCGCGACCGCGATCGAGTTCGAGAATCCAGCCGGTAACATTGTCCAGGAAGTAGCGATCATGCGTGATCAGCAGGACCGAGCCCTTATATTCGCGCAGGTGCTTTTCCAGCCAAGCCGTAGTTTCCGCGTCCAGATGGTTGGTCGGCTCGTCAAGGAGCAGCAAGTCCGGTTGCGACAGAAGGAGCCGACAGAGCGCGACGCGGCGCCGCTCACCACCGGAGAGATTGGTCACCTCGCTGTCACCGGGCGGGCAGCGGAGTGCTTCCATGGCCATCTCGACTTGCGATTCCAGATCCCAAAGGTTCTTGGAATCGATGATATCCTGCAATTTCGCGCCCTCGTCGGCGGTCTCGTCGGAATAATTCATCATGACTTCATTGTAGCGGTCGAGGATGGCCTTCTTGTCGGCCACACCGTCCATGACGTTGCCCATCACGTCCTTGGTGGGATCGAGAGCCGGCTCCTGAGCGAGATAGCCAACTGTCGCTCCATCTGCCAACCAGGCTTCGCCGGTATACTCTTTATCCATACCAGCCATGATCTTGAGGATCGTCGACTTACCGGCACCGTTCGGTCCAAGAATACCGATCTTGGCATCCGGGTAGAAAGAAAGATGAATATTTTCAAGAACCTTCTTGGTTCCATATGCCTTGTTCAGGCCGGCCATATGATAGATGAATTGGCGTGCCATGACGCGCGTCACTCCGATGTTCGGGATTTTAGGGACATGAATTTGCGCCGTATGTAGGCGAAAGGGGCTTCTGTGGCAATGGATGGGCGGTTTATTTCGGGCATCTGACTGAGGCCGTCTCCTTGGTGGGAAAGACGGGCGGTCGTCGAAACGCACCTATTCGGAGGGCAATGCCGTTGTGCGTGGTTCGACAGGCTCACCATGAGGGAGGTCGGCTGAATGCAAGGAGCCAAGCTTTGCACGGTCAGGAGTCAAGTCTGCAAGTTTGGCGTCTATGCATCCAAACGACAACCTCCCTCATGGTGAGCCTGTCGAACCACGCACAATGGCATTTCCCTCCGGAGAAAGTGATAAAGGCAGAGCTTGCGAAAAAAGACAGGCCCAAATGAGCGAAACCGGGCGCGGATATTTCCGTCACCCGGTTTCCCCTCTGGTGCCGCATTCGGGGAGCGTCCTCTTCTCCCCTGAACGGCCATGTAACTGGCAAGGCCTGAACGCTTCACCAACTGTTACTTTCCCGACAAATTACGCACCTATAGCGTATCTACGGTTGCAACAATCGTGCATTCAATCTCTTTCGGAGTGAAGTTCTGCGGCATGTTTTTATCGATTGCAAGAGGCTTTGCAAAATAAAATTGCATAGTTTTTTGAGTGATTATTTATTGTGCAGGAACGAAATAAATTAAGCGGATTTTATCGCGATTTATTGCGCATTGACTATTCGTGCGCCACCACTTCAACTGCGACGGGAGGCAGAGAATGGCATTCGAAGACGTAGAAACGGTTGCGAGCCCAACAGGGGCGGCACTTGCCATGCGGTTTTCCGCAGCCGGTGGCCAAGCGCGCGCCATCGTCCAGATCAGTCACGGCGTCAGCGAACACTCTTTGCGCTATCAGCGTTTTGCCCGGTTCCTGAACGGAAAAGGCTTTCATGTGTATGCCCACGACCATCGGGGCCATGGATTGACCAAAGCGACCGGAGCACCAGCAGGACGTTTCGCGACAAGCGGCGGACTCACCCATGTTCTGGGCGACGTCGATGCCGTTAACAGCCTTGCTCGCAACCGTCACCCTGGCCTTCCGCTAATTCTGTTCGGGCATTCGCTTGGCGGGCTGATCGCAATGAATTACGTAATAAAGCATCCGGACAAAGTGGACGCCGCGGCCATCTGGAATGCCAATTTCTCCGCAGGGGTTCTCGGCAGGGTCGCGCAAGGAGTCTTGCGCGCCGAACGCATGTTTTTGGGATCCGACGTTCCAAGCATGCTGCTGCCGAAATTCACCTTCCAGCAATGGGGTCGCAGCATTGGGGATGCACGCACGGCTTCCGACTGGTTGTCGCGCGACCCTGACGAAGTGGATGCCTATCTTGCCGACCCATTATCGGGCTGGAACCCGACCGTGAGTATGTGGCGTGATATTTTCGACTTCATGGGAGCGGATGATTCGTTGCTGGCCGAGATACACCGCGACCTGCCTTTCAATCTCGTTGGCGGCGCAGAGGATCCAGCCACTGCCAAGGGCAAAGCTGTCAGGGATCTTGAAAGTAGAATGAGAAAACTTGGATTTACCAACGTCACGACGAGGATCTACGAGGGTACACGGCATGAAGGCCTCAACGAGATCAACAGGGAGGTAGTCATGCACGATTTTGCGGATTGGGCGACGCGAACGGTTTCGAAACGACCCATAAATCTGGAGAGTGCTTGAAATATGACTGATGCTCCTCTCAAGGGTGTGCGCGTCATCGAACTCGCTCGCGTTCTGGCCGGGCCATGGGCCGGACAGGTTCTCGCCGACCTTGGTGCCGATGTCATCAAGGTGGAAAATCCTGCTGGAGGTGACGAAACCCGCGGTTGGGGTCCGCCTTTCATCACCAGCAGCGAAGGCGAAAATCTTTCTGCCGCCTACTTCCACTCCTGCAATCGTGGCAAGCGCTCGATTACGGCCGATTTCACCACACCTGAGGGACAGGGGACCGTCAAGGCATTGTGCCGTACCGCAGATGTCGTGCTCGAAAATTTCAAGGTCGGGGGCCTGAAGAAATACGGGCTCGACTATGAATCCCTGAGCGCCGAAAATCCGCGTCTTGTCTATTGCTCGATCACTGGCTTCGGGCAGGACGGCCCTTACGCCGCGCTGGCGGGCTATGACTTCATCATTCAAGGCATGTCGGGGCTGATGTCCGTGACCGGAGAACCTGATCGCGAGCCGCAAAAGGTTGGTCTTGCCGTCGCCGATGTCTTTACCGGGCTCTATTCCGTCATTGCTATTCAGGCGGCGCTGGCACATGCCGCCAAGACAGGTGAAGGCCAGATGATCGATATGGCCCTGTTTGATGTGCAATCGGCGGTTATGGCCAATCAGGCAATGAACTATCTTGCGACGGGCAAGAGCCCGCATCGCATGGGTAACGCACACCCGAATATCGCGCCCTAC
>Ga0193742_1002452_pt1 | contig 10679 bp, 9 predicted proteins | sample L2c1metaG_FD_165511 | JGI IMG/M metagenome (GOLD analysis project Ga0193742, IMG submission 165511) | Soil microbial communities from a riparian zone of the East river system, Colorado, United States - L2c1 | ecosystem: Environmental > Terrestrial > Soil > Riparian zone | place: USA: East River... | reverse complement strand
GCGATTCGGAAGCGCTTCACGTGCGTCGTCTTCTGCTTCCTCGCCGCGTCCGAGCCCGGACAGGGCCTCGGAGCGGTGCCAGAGCGCGTAGGCCTGGCCCTCGGGCGCGTCGATGTCCCTGGCGAGGAGCAGGGCCGCGGTCGTCTCGGTGAGCCCGTCGGCCGGTTGAGCGAGGAAGACCAGCCCGTGACCGAGGGTCGAGCGTGGGGTGACTACCCGCAGCAGTTCCCCCGCGTCCTCGAACAGCTGCGCGGCGCGACCGAACATCTCTACGGCTCGGGAGATGTGACCGTCGAGGAAGGTGGCCATTGCGCGGCCGTCGAGGATGCGGGCTACGCCCTGGGCGTCGCCGAGACGGCGGTGAAGTGCCAGGGCTTCCTCTGAGCGGATTCGTGCGCGGTCGGGACGGCCGAGGTTCATGTCGAGGATCGCCAAGGTCTCGAGCGCGACCGCGCGGGTTGTGGAGTCCTCGCCGGCCTCGACGAGGGCCAGTTCGGCGAGCTCGGCGGCGCGGTGAGGGTCTTGGGCGCCGGAGGTGAGCATCGCCAGCCGGGAGAAGCGGCGTGATCGGGCGGGGCCGGGGCTGGAGTCGGCGAGAGCGCTGTGCAGGTCGGCCAGGGCGCCGGCCAGGTCGCCATGGGCGGCCCGCGCCTCGGCGCGGGCGTCGAGCAGCCCGGCACGCGAGGGAGAACGGGGGATGAGCGCGAGACCGGAGTCGGCGAGGGCAGCGGCCTCGCGGGTGGCGTGCTCCGCCAGGGCGCGGTGTGCCGCTCGCTCGAACGCGCGCGCCGCGGCAGAGGTGTCGCCCGACTCCCGGTGGTGTCGTGCGACCTCCGACTGGTCGGCGTCCTCTGCTTCCAGCGCGGCGGCGAGCAGCCCGTGTAGACGGCCGCGCTCGCCGCCGCCGATTCCGGCGGTGATCGTCTCGCTGACAACGTCGTGCGCGGTCGCCCAGCCCTGCTCTCCGAGGCGCACCAACCCGTCGGTGGCCAGGGCGGAGAGCACATCGAGCGCGGTGCGCGAGTCCAGGCCCGCGGCAGCGGCGACTGTGCGCGCAGGGGTTTCCCTGGCTAGCAGAGCGAGGAGGGCAAGCACCTCCGACCGTGCGCCGGTCTGCCGCTGCGCGCGGCGTCGGACGGCGCGCCGCTGGCCCTCACGCCCCAGCTGCCCGGCCAGGTCGATGGTCCCGCTGTCACGAGGCGCCCAGCCCGTCGGAGTTGCCGTCACGGCGTCCCGAGCCAGCAGCTCGCGCAGCACCTCCGCGAGAGCGAAGGGCGTGCCGTCGGTGGAGGTGACAAGCGCGGCGGCGAGGCCGGGGTCGCCAGTGAGGCCGGTGACGGCGTCGGGGGGTAGCGGACCCAACGTGATCTCGGCCAGTGGACGGGCCTCGCGCAGCGCACCGAGTACCGCCGGATCGAGTTCGTCGGGCCGGTAGGCAAGCACGGCGGCGAGGCGGGGCAATCGGGCAAGCGCCGAGCCGAGCAGCGCCAGGCTGCTGGGGTCGGCCCATTGCAGGTCGTCGACGACGAGCACGGCACCACTACCGGTGGCAGCTTCGAGTATCCGCAACGCGCCGGCCAGGATGAGCGCGCGGCGGCTCTCGCCGTCCAGCGTCGTTGCCGGCCTATCGTCGAGCTCGGGCAGCAGGCTGGAGAGCGCGTCCCGGACGCGGCGGGGCAGTCCGTCGGCCACGGCTGAGTCGAGGCCCACCGCGTCGCGCAGCAGCGACCGTGCCAGCCCCCACGCTTCCGCCCGCTCCGGCAGGAACGCTCGTGCCGTGATCAACGGCAGCGTCGATCCGCGCAGCATTTCGGCGAGCAGACGCGACTTGCCCACGCCCGAGACGCCCGAGAGCGTCGCTACCTCACCAGCGGCCACAGCCGCGCGCAGCCGGGCCAGCTCGGTGTCGCGGCCGACGAAGATCAGACCGGTGAAACCGGCGGTGCGTGGCTGGGTTGGCGAAGGCACAGCGATACGTGGAGGTTCGGGGGCCTCACCTCGCAACAGGGCCAGTTGCAGCTCGGTGAACTCCGTCGAGGGGTCCACCCCGAGCTCGTCGACCAGCCGTTCGCGCAGTTCAGCGAGCCGGCGCAACGCTGCCGCCCTGTCGCCGGCGGCGGCCAGCGCCCTGGCGAGAACGAGTGTCGTGGACTCCCGCAGCGGTTCGGCTGCCACCGCGTCGGCGGCCGTCGCCGCGGCCGACGGGTCGCCGAGGGCGAGCGCGGCCCGCGCCGCTATCTCCAGGGCGTCGACGCGGGCGCGCAGTAGCCGGCTACGTGGCTCGCGGGCCCACTCCGCGTATGTGTCTTCCGCAAGAGGCTCGGCCCACAGCGCCAGCGCGGCGGTGGCGGCCCGCAACGCGACGGCGGGTTCGTCGACCGCGTCCCGCGCCCGCGCCAGCGCGGACAGGAACTCCGCAACGTCGACGGTGCACATCCCCAGCGCGTAGCCGCCGCTACCGGTGACGATCAGCGCGGGGTCGGAGAGCGCGCGGCGGGCGCGGTTGACCAGGACCCCGAGGTTGCCAGCGGGATCGGCCGGCAGCCGGTCCGGCCACAGCGCGTCGGCGAGCGCCTCGTGCGGCACGAGGTCGGGACAACGCACGGCCAGAACCCGGAGCAGGGTGCGCACCTTGCGCCCACCGAACGCGGCGGGCGGGATCTCCTCGCCGCCTCGGCGGACCTGGAACCGCCCGAGCAGCTGCAGGTACGTTCCCGCCATCTCGCCATGGTCCTCGACCGCCAACCAACTGCAAAGTCGGCTGCCTAACGTCCTACCCACCGACCCGACGAACAGGGAGAACACCATGGGACCCGCCTACGAACAGCAGGACTTTGCCACCCCCGCCGAGACCCGAATGTTCCCTCATGGGCACCTGGACCTGGTCCGCATCGGTGGCGCCGACATCGGCAGGCTCACCCTGCAGCCGGGCTGGCGCTGGTCGGTGGACGTCAAGCCGGTGGCGGGCACCGAGCTGTGCGAGGCACCGCATTTCCAGTACCACGTGAGCGGGACGCTGCGGGTCCGCACAGCGGCCGGGGACGAGTTCGACGCCGTACCCGGCCAGGTGACGGCATTGCCGTCCGGTCACGACGCATGGGTGGTCGGCGACGACGCCGTGGTCGTCGTGGACTGGTGGGGCGCCTCCGACTACGCACGTCGGTGACGGGGAGATGTTCACCACCGTGGACGTTCGAGAGATCTACACCCGGTGCAGCGCCGAGTTCGCCACGCGCGTGCACTCAGTCGACGGGCGCTGGGACGCACCGACCCCGCTCCCGGGCTGGGACGTCGGAAAGCTCGTCAATCACATCGTCAGCGAGGAACGTTGGACTCCGCCGCTCTTCGCCGGATCGACGATCGAAGAGATCGGTTCGCACTTCGACGGTGATCTGCTCGGCGACGACCCGCCGCGTGCGTTTGACGACGCGGCCGCGGCGGCGCTCGCCGCCGTGCGGGACCCAGGGGCATTGCAGCGGACCGTGCACCTGTCGTTCGGACCGCACCCGGGCCGTGAGTACGCCCTGCAACTTGCCGCCGACCACCTCGTACATGCCGTTGACCTGGCACGCGCGCTCCGGCTGGATGATGCAGTCGACGCCGAGGCCGCCGAAGCTATCCGGGACTGGTTCATCCCGATGGAGAACACCTACCGGGAAATGGGAGCGATCGGTCCTCGGGTCGACGTCCCCGCCGGTGCAGGACCGCAAGCCCAACTCCTCAGCATGATGGGACGCACACCGTGAACACAGCACGAGCAGCCGTCGAACGGTTCAACAAAGCATTCGACACCCAGGACGTTGACGCGATCATGGCCGCGATGACGCCAGATTGCGTTTTCGAAGACACCTCTCCCCCGGATGGCGGCCGGCACGTCGGTCCCGACGCGGTGCGCGCGGCGTGGACCGCGCTGTTCACCGCTACACCCGACGGAACGTTCAGCACCGAAGAACTGATCGAAGCCGGCGACCGGGTAATCGCACGCTGGAGCTACGACTTCGGCACAGGGCACGTGCGTGGCGTCGACCTCTTCACCGTCCGTGACGGGCTAGTGGCCGAGAAACTGGCCTACGTCAAGGGTTAGGGAAACCGCTTCCAGCAGCCCGATTTCCTGGGCGACTCCGCCGAGCGGAGTCCGAGTTCCACTGTCGGCTCAGTCGGGGCAGGGTCCGACCCGGATGTGCCTTGTGGACGCACCTGAACACCTTCGGCCACGTCCTGCGGGTTCAAATCCCACCGCCACCGCAATTTGACCTGCGGAAACGCCGGTAGGGCAGATCATGGTCCGGCCGGCAGGGCTGGTGCGGGCGTGAGTCCGACGATCGACGACGAGGAGGACGAGCGGGAGTTTCGCGGCCAGCTCGCCCAGTTCGGCCTTCTGCGCGTCGGCCGGGGCACGCCGTCCGGTGCCGACCAGCAGCGCGTCGAGCGGGTCGTCGCCGGTCGGCGGCGCTGCGGCGACATCCCAGTAGGTCACCGCGTTCCGGGTCGGTTCCGTTTCGGCGGGTGTCACGAGGGTGATCAGGACGTCCTGCGCGTCGATGATCAGGTGGCACACCAGGTCCCGCACGAGCCAGCCGGTACAGCCGGACGGCCGTGCGGACGCCCAATCCCCGCCCACGCACAGTTTCCCGGGCCCACGCACAGGCCCCAGCGTGCGCGTCGGCACGCGAAAGTGCGCGCGGCGGCCGCGGCGCCGGCAGCGCCGGCTGGTGGCGGTGGTTAGGGGCGCCAGGATCGGAGCCAGATGGTGTGCGGCGACTGAAGCAGCCCGGACAGCGTCGCGTCGGTCAACACGCTGTCGGTGTCAGTGACGACGTATCCCTGTTCACCTCGGGTGGAAAGGGACTGTCCGACCACGTTGACTCCTGTGTCGGCGAGCAACCGATTGATGCCGGCCAACACGCCAGGCACGTTCACGTGCAGGTATCCCATGCGGAAGGCGCCCGCGGGTTGCGGCAGGACCACCTGCGGCAGGTTGACCGAGAGTGCGGTGCCACCCGTCGTGAGGAAGCTGAGCAGCTTGTTGGCGACGAAGTGTCCGATCTCCTCCTGCGCCTCTTGCGTCGAGCCGCCGACGTGCGGAGTGAGGATGACGTTGTCGAGGCCCCGCAACGGGGAGTCGAAGGCGTCGCCCTGCGCCTTCGGCTCGATCGGGAAGACGTCGATCGCGGCGCCGGACAGATGCCCGGAGAGGATGTTGTCCCGCAACGCGGTGTCGTCGACGACCATCCCGCGGGAGGCGTTGATGAACGCCGCACCCGGCTTCATCGTGGCGAACTGGTCCGCGCCGAACAGCCCCGCATTGCCCGGCCGCCCGTCGACGTGGAGGCTCACCACGTCCGCCTCGGCCAACAGCTGGTCCAGCGAACCGACCCGTCTGGCGTTGCCGTGGGCCAGCCGGTCCGCGGTGTCGTAGAAGATCACCCGCAGCCCGACCGCCTCCGCGACGTTGGACAGCTGGGTGCCGACGTTGCCGTATCCGACGATGCCCAGGGTCCGGCCGCGGATCTCGTGACTGCCCCTCGCCGACTTGTCCCAGATCCCCTCGTGCATCCGCTGCGTCTTCTCCGGCAGCCGGCGAGCCAACGCGACGATCTCACCCAGCACCAGCTCGACGACGCTGCGAGTGTTGGAGAACGGCGCGTTGAAGACCGCCACGCCGCGATCGGCGGCGTCAGCCAGATCCACCTGGTTGGTCCCGATGCAGAAGCACCCCAGCGCCAGAAGATCCTTCCCCGCTTCGAGCACCCGTGGGGTGATCTTGGTGTTGGAACGGATCCCGAGCAACGACACTCCGGGCAGCTCATCGAGCAGCTCGTCCTCGCTCAGGGAGCCCGGGCGCACGTCGACCTCGAAGCCCGCCCGGCGGCACGCCTCTGCCGCGACCGGATGGATGCTTTCCAGCAGAAGTACCTTCACCTGATCAACCCAAATCTAGCCGTGTTTGGATGCGGCGGAATCCCAGCCGCGCGCTGCATCGACACTAGCGAGCCGACGCTGAGGATGCAGTGCGTCATGAGCGTGGCAGCCCGGCTGGCGAGAAGGCCGCGCGTTACGTTGACGGAGGCACCTGTCGAGAGAGAGAACGAGCTGGATGGTGCAGCCATGAGAAGGATACGGGCGTGGGCGCTGCCGATCGTCACGTTCGTCGGGATCGGCGCGTTCATGATCACCGTGCTCGTGATCCGCGCTGTATCGGGCACGTCGGATGCCGACACCGCGAACGCCTTTGCCGGTCCGCTGGAACCGGCGCGGCACGTCAATACCCGTCAATGGCGGACGATCGCCGCGGACCCGCTGGGCCACGCCGAACAACGTGTCGTGTTGTGGGGGCGGGTGACGCGGTTCGACCCGACGACCGACGCGTCGAGCTTCCGCGCGAACGTCGACGCAGCCCGCCACACCCCCCAGAACGGAGTGGTGAACTACCCGACCTCGGTGATCATGCACGGTGATCCGGACGTTCTGCGGAAGTTGGCCCAAGGCTTCATATTCACCGCCGAGGCCACCGTCGACGGTACCGTCCCGCCGGGCGAAACCCCGGACGCGAGAATCCCCCGGCTGACCGTCACCAAGCTGACCGTCACCGACAAGACCGTCGGGTGAGCGCACGGCCTTTGCGAGCGATGAGCTCCAGTCCATGAGCCGGAAGTAGCCCGGGTCAGCTTGCCTGACGGTGCCGGCCGCCGGTAGCGACGGCGACGAGGGCGGCGGCGACGGCGGGCCGTACGGCCGGAGCGACCGGCAGGGCCTTCCGGGTGGCCGGTGGGTAGCCGACTCCTTCGACGGGCACGACCGGGGCGATCTCGTGTCGAACCTTGCTGGTAGCCCGGTTGATGCTGTAGGCCGCCGCGGTGGTGAGCATCAGCCCGAGCAGCAGTGCGCCACCGGTCGCGCTCACCGGAATGAACCAGACCGGCTTGGCCGGCGTGGGAGCGACCACGCCCACCAACGTAACGGCCATGCGCTTCGCCACCTTCAGGGCGCGCTGCCGGTCGGCCAGGTCCTGCCGGGCCAGGTCAATGACCCACGAGACAATCGCAGGGCTGCGCATCGCGTCCGGGCTTTGCGCGGTGATACTGATGAACGGGCCGGTGGTGGGCGATGAGCCATTACCCCCCATCTTCATTGTCACGGCGTCCTGGCCGGCCACCAGCCCGACCCGGAAAGGCAGCAGTGGGCTGCTCAGGGACTGGAGCACTATCGAGGCGACGGTGTCGAGACTGGAGTCGAACGCCAGCAGCGGGTTCACCGGCTTGTTGGTGGGCCGCGTGGGCGACATCACGACCACTGTGCCGCTCGAGGTGTAGCTCGGCGGGACGAGCGCGAACACCAGAGCGGCCGCGGTCAAGGTCAGCAGCAGCCCGGAGACCATGGTGAACCACTGGGAGATCACGACTCGTCCAAGGCCCCGCACAATGATCTCCCTGCCCCTAGATCGCTCGGTCCGGCACGCCCAGCCCAACCTCGGCGTAGTCGATCTTGCCAATGCGCCGGGGTCGGAGCATCGCCAGGATTGACGACAGCGTGCCGTCGCGAGCACCGGAGGAGAGGATGTCCAGGCCGGCCGGCGAGCGGCCGACCTGGACATCTCCGATCAGGCGATGTCGTACCGGTCGAGCATCATGACCTTGTCCCACGCGGCCACGAAGTCGCGCACGAACTTCTCCTGCGCGTCGTCGCTGGCGTAGACCTCCGCGACAGCACGCAGCTCGGAGTTCGAGCCGAAGACGAGGTCGGCGCGGCTGCCGGTCCACTTGACCTCGCCCGTGGCGGAGTCGCGGCCCTCGAAGGTCTCCGCGGTCGCGCCGTCTTCGGTCGCCTTCCACGTCGTGCCCATGTCGAGCAGGTTCACGAAGAAGTCATTGGTCAGCGACCCTGGCGTCGAGGTGAGGACGCCCTGTGGGGACTGCCCGGAGTTCGCGCCCAGCACGCGCAGGCCACCCACCAGGACGGTCGTCTCGGGCGCGCTCAGGTTTAGCAGGTTCGCGCGGTCGATCAGGAGGTACTCCGACGGCAGCCGGTTGCCCTTCCCTCGGTAGTTGCGGAACCCGTCCGCGCCCGGCTCGAGCGCGGCGAAGGACTCGATGTCGGTCTGCTCCTGTGACGCGTCCGTGCGCCCCGGGGCGAAGGGGACCTCGACGTCGTGGCCGGCGTTCTTGGCGGCCTGCTCGACGGCGGCGGCCCCGCCGAGCACGATGAGGTCGGCCAGCGAGATCTTCTTGCCCCCGGTCTGGGAGCTGTTGAAGGACTCCTGGATCCCTTCCAGGGCGCGCAGCACCTGCGCCAGTGTGTCGGGGTTGTTGACCTCCCAGTCCCGCTGCGGCTCGAGGCGGATGCGTGCTCCGTTCGCCCCGCCGCGCTTGTCGCTGACGCGGAACGTCGAGGCCGACGCCCATGCGGTGGAGACGAGCTGGGAGACCGACAGGCCCGAGTTGAGGATCTGGCTCTTGAGACCGGCGATGTCCTCCGCTCCGACGAGCTCGTGCGCCACCGTGGGGACCGGGTCCTGCCAGATCAGCGTCTCGGCCGGGACCAGCGGTCCGAGGTAGCGCTGGATCGGGCCCATGTCACGGTGGGTCAGCTTGAACCAGGCCCGGGCGAACGCGTCGGCGAGCTGGTCCGGGTTCTCCATGAAGCGCCGCGAGATCGGCTCGTAGATCGGGTCGAACCGGAGCGCGAGGTCGGTGGTCAGCATCGTCGGCGGGCGCACCAGCGAGCCGTCCTCAGGGTCCGGAACGGTGTTGGCGCCGGCCCCGTCCTTCGGCTGCCACTGGTTGGCCCCGGCGGGGCTCTTCGTCAGCTCCCATTCGTAGCCGAACAGGTTCTCGAAGAACTTGTTGCTCCACTGAGTCGGCGTGGAGGTCCAGGTGACCTCGAGTCCGCTGGTGATCGCGTCCCGGCCCTTGCCGCTGCCGAATTTGTTCGTCCAGCCCAGGCCCTGCTCCTCGAGCGGAGCGCCCTCGGGCTCGGGTCCGACGTACTGGTCCGGGTCCGCTGCACCGTGGGTCTTGCCGAATGTGTGCCCGCCGGCGATCAGCGCGACGGTCTCCTCGTCGTTCATCGCCATCCGCAGGAAGGTCTCGCGGATGTCGCGGGCCGCGGCGAGCGGGTCGGGGACGCCGTTCGGGCCTTCCGGGTTGACGTAGATGAGCCCCATCTGGACCGCGGCCAGCGGGTTCTCCAGCTCCCGGTCGCCGGTGTAGCGCTCCTCGCCGCCGAGCCAGATCTCCTCGGGGCCCCAGTAGACGTCCTCGTCGGGCTCCCAGACGTCCGGCCGGCCGCCGGCGAAGCCGAAGGTCGTGAAGCCCATCGTCTCCAGGGCGCGGTTGCCCGTGAAGATCATCAGGTCAGCCCACGAGACCGTGCGGCCGTACTTCTTCTTCACCGGCCAGAGCAACCGGCGCGCCTTGTCGAGGTTGCCGTTGTCCGGCCAGCTGTTCAACGGCGCGAAGCGCTGCATGCCCGCGCCGGCGCCGCCGCGGCCGTCGTGGATGCGGTACGTGCCGGCGCTGTGCCACGCCATCCGGATCATGAACGGCCCGTAGTGGCCGAAGTCGGCGGGCCACCACTCCTGCGAGGTCGTCAGCACCTCGTCGACGTCCCTGGCCAGGGCGTCGAGGTCGACGGTGTTGAACGCCGCGGTGTAGTCGAAGTCCTCGTCCATGGGGTTGGCCACGGCGGGGTGCTTCCGGAGGATCGACAGGTTGAGCTGGTTCGGCCACCAGTCACGGTTGCTCCCGCCCTCGGTCGGGTGCGGGCGGCGTCCGGTCGCGACCGGGCACCGGGCTTCCTGCTCCTCGTTCATCTCTCCGACAACGGCGTTAGGACTGTCAGACACGGGAATCCTTCCGGGATCAGCGGGTGAGTTCAGGAACTGCGAGCGGTGGAGCAGTCGGGGCACAGGCCCCAGTAGATGACTTCGGCCTCGTCGATCGCGAAGCCGTGGTCGTCGGACGCGGTCAAGCAGGGCGTGGCGCCGACAGCGCAGTCGACATCGGCGATCGCACCGCACGACCGGCACACGAGGTGGTGGTGGTTGTCCCCGACCCGCGACTCGTAGCGGGCCACGGACCCGGTCGGTTCGATGCGCCGCACCAGACCCGAGGCAGTCAGCGCGTGCAGCACGTCGTACACGGCCTGGCGGGACACCTCACCGAGGTCCCCACGCACGATACGGATGATCGAATCTGTGTCGGCGTGCGGATGGCCGTGCACCGCGGACAGCACCGCTACCCGAGGACGCGTGACACGCAGGGCAGCCTCGCGCAACATGCGCTCGAAGTCCGAAGTTGTTGGCACGCGCCGAAGTATGGCCGGTTTTCTGGACTCAATCAAGAATGCGCGGGCGGCGCGTCGTGTCGCCGAGCATGGGCAGCGGCGACCACCCGGGCGAGCTCGACGCGGGAATTGACACCCAGCTTGGTGAAGGCGTGGCGGAGGTGGCTGTTGACCGTGTGCGGAGAGACGAACAGCCGCACGGCCGTCTCGCGGTTCGTGAGCCCCGCGGCGATGAGGCGTACGACGGCCAGCTCGGAGTCGGTGAGCGCGGCCCACCCGGCGTTAGGACGTGTGCTGGTCACCAGCCGGCGGCGGACACCGTTGGCCCGCAAGCGCCGTCGCACCCGTCCCGCGTCCCAGGTCGCGCCTGCCTCGGTGTACCGGCCGAGCGCGCG
>Ga0193742_1002451_pt1 | contig 10681 bp, 10 predicted proteins | sample L2c1metaG_FD_165511 | JGI IMG/M metagenome (GOLD analysis project Ga0193742, IMG submission 165511) | Soil microbial communities from a riparian zone of the East river system, Colorado, United States - L2c1 | ecosystem: Environmental > Terrestrial > Soil > Riparian zone | place: USA: East River... | reverse complement strand
TGCTTGATGGTATCAATAGATGGAATGAGCTGAAAAAAGATAAAGAGACGCACCGAGGGCACCAGCCCTGTTTGATACCAGCAAGCATGACCTGTTCCGGATAGTCGGCAATAAAAGGCCCTATCCCAAAAATGATGTGGCGAAAGTGGCCGTCAGGACAGCAGTACACTGCTGGCTTTGACATAGCAGGTTTTAGTGTGGAAAGAATGGCCGATATTGAAGAATGGTACAATTGCCACTTGAACTTTTGAAAGGCGGGGTCTTTATCATGTTTACGATCACCTAATGTGCAAAATGTTCTATTAAAATCACTTCATAACATAGATGGAAAGACATACTTTTTGGAATGGCAAGAAAGCCAATTGGGATGAGGGCGTTCCGATGTGCACGCCTTACAGGGTTCTGCACAAACCCAGTTGAGAAGTATAATGGGTGGTATTCGATATCACCAGTGCTGACCCACTCCTGGCAGTGACTGTGACTGTGGTTTTGTCACTGCTGAGAATGATGGGCACGAACATGCTACCTTCGTTTTCAGCTGGGTTCTCTTCATAAATAATATCCTAAGGCATGCATTCATTTTAATAACACGAGAGATAGAATTAAAATAAATAAAAATGTACGCATTGGCGCCATGAAAAATCACCTGACATGAAATACGAGCATCTACGTGTACCATTTTTGTCTAGCTCAACATATGGTGCTGTGTCAAACTCGTTATCGAAGTCTGGGTTTGTGAGCATATTTCGAGCCACCACCTCTGGATCACGGTACCAGATCTCATATTCCTGTTTTTTCCAATTCGGCGCTGTGTCATCAACCTCTTCATCGAGCAATGTCTTGAAACATTTCCATGGAGCGTCCCCTGTGTTAAATTCAATTCAATCACTGGATCCTGTGAGCTCAAATAAGAATTACCTTCTTCAATGGCATCAATCCTGTTGTAGATATCCTTGTAGCTGTCAAAGGGTCCAACACTACTGTGTTTCATGAGCGACAATGCCCAAAGCTCAAGGAGATGGTTAATGTTCCCCTGCAACATCTCTTCCTGGCAGTAAAGGAAATCTGCAACTTTGAATTGAACCTCATCTTTGAATGGGTTCCAGTCCCCAGGAGCTGCGGTAGGGCAAGGAGGAGGAGGAGTTCCCAGAGGAAGATAATTGCCGTTTTCATCGCATGGGCATCCTAGAAAAAGGATGATACATTTTGCATTGTGGAACAGTGGGAGGTGGTCCTGGAGCAGGAGATTGATGCTCAGCTGGTTCCGAAGAGTCTTCTGGGAAGGGATCAATGTCGGGTAGCTGGGGCAATGAGCAACTGGGAGTTGGTGATGCCGGGACTTCAATGTCTGGCTGAATAACCTGCCGATGTCTGTCGGCCCTTGGGTGAACAGAACAGACATGATTTGTGCACCCAGCTTGACTATGAAAGGTTTTGGGCATCCTTGAAAAGGGCAGCGCAAAGTTTGAAAGCTTTTGTGTCGAGAGCCCTGTGGCATTGTGGTGTTAGGGAGAGAACCGGGACTTGTGAGACAGGAGTATGGCGACCAAACCACATGACTTACAGATGATCAACAAATTTTTTCAACCACACAGACCCATACCAACATGAATGTTGGTTCATTCCTTCCCTTCTCTCATCCTGCTTGTACTCAATACTCGCCGCGCAGATGCCTGAAACACAACCGGATGAAGAATTACACCATGCTTGAGTGAAGTGCAAGACAACATACTCACACGACCATCCCATTGAAAATCCAAAACCAGCCAAATGGACAAAGGCTGAGATCAAGCAGGCAGCAAAGGAGAGAAAGGAGGCAGACCAGGCCAGAAAAGCCACCGCAGAGGCTGAGAAAAAGAAGAAGATCCTCAATGCTGAGGAGAAACGCAAGCTAAGTGCCCGATGCATCGCCATTGTTGAGGATTCTATTCAACAATTGCAAAAAGAGGAACAGACAAAAATGGCTGGATAAGAAGAAAAAAAAGGTAAGCATCATTTATAACATGGGAAAGAGCTGACCTTGTGAAATTTGATCCAGGAAATTGGGAAACTCCAGGCTGAGGTTCAGGCCCATCGCCAAGTTGCTCTGACTATTCATGCGTGCCCTGACCAATGGTTGCTGGAGCAGGAGAAAGGGAAAAAGATGAAGTACATGGCACTACATGCGTGGGAGTGAGTCACCTTGTGGACTGACTTCTTCGACAGATCAAATGGGAAAGCTGCCAAAATAGGCAGGTTACACAAGAATTGGAAACAAAGGGCCGAAGTCCTGTCTCAACCACCTACCGGTCCTTCCCTCACTGCTCTACCTCCCATGAAATCATGCACAGGCCACCAAGGTCTGAATCCAAACCCTGTGAGCAATCACAACAATCTTGAGGATGCAGAACCAACCAATGGTGGAGAGATAGCTGCCGACAAAGCTGAGGAGTCCCTTGAAGCTGTGAGGAAGAGTAAGGAAGCCATAGGAGTGGCAAAAAAATCTCACAAAGGTGGAACAAAAGGTGTAAGTCAGGCTTAATCCTTCAAATTTTCATGCTTAAATGATCATGATTTAGATGGGCATTAAGCTGAAGACGGTGGACATTGCTGCTGTCAAGCATGATGCCTCTGCTCATTGTCCAGCTTGGCCACACTACAAAAACGGCCATCTTCCGTTCAAAAACCCTATGTGTGACCCCCTGACGTGGCACAATGCAGTCCTTCCTCCCATTATTGATTGGGCTGGGACAATCCAGGATCCCTTCACCATTAACTCTCATCCTGATCTCCAGGATGTTGTTGAATACCTTTGGGATGAAGAATTCCCAGAAATACCAGCGGATGATGCTGTCCAGGCTGTGGTTCGTCAGATATGTTTTTTTTTTCACTAATTATTACTCATATCCAATATAATATCCCTACCAGGCCAGTTCCGCAATCCAAAACTGGAGAAGTGCTATTGGGAAGCACGCCCTCCAGCAGCTCAACAAAATATTTGCTGCCGAACCATTCAAGAACTCGAAGAGCCAGTGGAAAGAGTACATTGAGAATGAATTGAAGGATCTAGCATACATTTATCGCAATCCACAAACCAAGGTAAAAAATATTAACCTCGGGATCGCAGTACACTGCTGGCACTAGGTGGTGTTTCCCTTGGAGAAACCTATTTTTAGACAGTTTTTCTCATGGAAACACAAAAAATTTACCCAGCACTTTAAGTTTTTGTCAAGGAAACACTTAAAGTGCTGGATAAACTTTTTGTGTTTCCATGAGAAAACCTGTTTGCAAATCACAAAACCTGTCTAAAAATAGGTTTTCCCAAGGGAAACACCACCTGGTGCCAGCAGTGGTAACTGACTGTCGCATGTCTTTGTAGTCTGGAGCATACCGCTCTTCATCAATGATGGAGGTGTACGTGGTCCATCAACAAACCATTACAAAAACCGACTGATTTTACGGTCATGGCACAGGTGCGTTGTCGCTCTGTGCAGCAGCAGTATGTATGAAACAAAATCTTTAGTTTACTATTTCTGATTATGCTCAAGCATGAGCATGCACTCAAGTTGTGGCAAACTGGGAATGCACCTACCAAGGAAACAAAAATGAGCTTTGTCTGCAGACCCTGGGCTGTTCGGACTGCCACACACCATAGGGTGATTGCCAAGCTGTCAGAACAGGTGTGGAAGGAGATCCATGATGCGTCGTCACTGGTTATGGGGTCAGTTGATGTTGATGCGACAGCTGATGACAGCGAGATAGAAGATCCTGAAGACCTCGTCCAGCTGTCGTCTGAGGGCAAGCAAGATACATAGATGTGAGTTCACTGGAAACAGGTACATTATTGAATTCAATGCACCAGCATCGTCTGAATAAAACCTCGAGGCCTTACGCTAGCACACCAATTATACCAATCGCCACGTAGATTATATCTCTACCTAGACCTAGCCAAATGCATTTATTTGGAGCCACCCCCATGGTCCACCTAAACAAAAAAATGACCCAAAGACTGAATTCCTGGCGAAGTACTGGCAGAATGATATACTGACGAAGTTATGGCAAATCTGAGTCAGAAATGACTGATGTTGCCATATTTTTTTTCAAACATCAGAATCAATAAGTGACCTGGGAAATTTTTATGGAATTGTTAGTGTTGATATGTCACCAGACGTAATATGGAAGACTGGTAGCGTCTGGCTCGTCTGGTGCCAGACGTGCCAGACGGATAGAGTTTTGCTGATGGTTTGTATATGTCGCTGAGTGATTAGCTAGTAAGCCAAACTTTGGACATGGTAAGACATTGATTACTTGTTGTCCAAAGACTTCAATATAAGCAGCAAGCAAGCAAGTCTTATTCATTCTGTGTAACATTTCAGTACAAATAGTCTGTTACTTTATGAGCAATGAGGACAAGGCAGTGAAATTTTAGCCATTGGTTGGTTGCAGTGGTTGTTCAAGTATGAAAGTCACCATGATTGGATGGCACAGCTGTTACGCAGCTTACACTGACTACTTGACTTGAGGTAAGAACGGTGCCTTGATACCTCAACAAGACTTTTTCAGTGCTCGCAAGGGATACTGTGAGCTTTTGCAATAGAGGACACTAGATTACATGACAGTTTCTCCATCATCAGTGTGACCCAAGTCCAAGCCCAAAAGATCAAACAAAAAATACATGAAACAAGAAGCTAACGAACCTAATTTTGGACCGGCCCCCAGGTAAGCGACGCTAATGCATATGAGCTCGAGCAGAAAAGCCAAAGTACAAAGTACAATGCTCTTTTCTTCTTGACATGATGAAACTCTCTAGACCAGGGATGACCAGGACATTTCTGCTTAACTGGGGCCCAACATCGTACTGTTGTGTCACTTTTCCTGGTTGCTCTCATCCCACTGGCTGAGCTTGTGGGACTTGGTCTCGTTTCCGTTCCAGTCGCAGAACTTGATTCATTCACTCTCTTATGTTCTCGCTACAGTTTTTACTGGCTGTTGCATGCAACAAGACAATATTCTCTGTCAGGTACGTAAGTGGTGTCACAATTTCCATCGATCTCAACAATGTTATATGGAGAATTAGGGGAAGCGAGAAATATCTAAATGGAAACAGTTTCATTTGTTGATGGGAGGAATTCTTCTACTCAAGCTTAGTGATCAAATCACCAGCTACATCCTCCTCGGTCACATCATTTCCCTCGAGTCCATCCTCGCAGTCAGCGGAAGAATCAGGCAGGACAGGCAGGGTGGCGAGGGACTTCTTCTTTGTGACTCTTGCCCTGGGCTTACCTCCAATGTTGGTAGTAGCAATGGGCATGGGCATGGGAATGGGCACTTGCTTTGCTAACCACTCTTCATGGAGACAGCAGTCTGACTCCTCGACATGCTTTGACACGATCACATGCAAAGCCTGGTCAATTTCATGCTTTAGGGCGTCAAACCTGGCTACACAGTCCGACTTGTCCTCTGACATGGGCGTGCTCAGAATGGGGGAAGTGCTTGGAGGACTGCATGGAGCCAAAGCTGGGTCATGTTTCTCCAAGACTGGGAGCCTATGTGCCGCCTCCGTATCAGATTCGTTCAATGAAGTGATAGAGAGAGAGGAGGGAGGAAAGACGTACATGCTCGCTTGGTCAGAGGATTCTGTATCAAAAGTGTCGTCTTTGTACTTTGCTTCGACATTCAAGCAGTCAAGCAATTTGATGGAACTGTTTGCCTCGGGATTCTCAGTAGTAGGTCTGCAACAGTGAGTGAGTTCCTCAGCCAATACACGCAGACAGAATAGAGAGACATACTCATTCTTGTGGCTGGCACGAGCACAAGCACGAGCTTGATGATGTGGCCTAGCAAAACTAGGGAACCGTTAGAGTCCTTCAGTTGGCCATGAGACGAGCAACATACAAAACTCTCCATAGTCGGGCTGGAAGGGTCATCGATAGCTGTTTCATGTCATGTCCCAAAATGGCTCTAGGAAGCAGAGTCATCAATGTTGTCCTCGGATAAGAGCAATATGAACAAGTCGCAGAACACATACTCGCTGCTATCCATGGCAAACATGGCACTTGCATGGTCTGAAGACAGTGAGGCTATGGGTGCCAGATGCCCTAGCCTGTGCCAGCTGATTAGTAACTCTCGGCATCAACGGACGAGCCATGATTCGAGAAAAGGACATACTGATAGATGGGCTCTGGTTTCCTTGGAATTCCGGACCTACCCAATGATTAAAATTTTTCAGAAACTGGAACAAGCACCACAACATACATTTCGATGTTTTCATTGTCAGGATTGAATATCTCTCTGTCCAGATTACTGCACAGGCATTAGCATAGGTGACCTGAAGCAGACGCAAGCAAGATTTCTCACTGGAGGATGTCGTTCTCCTGCTTCTCATCAGTTGACTCGCCTACAATATCTATTGTGCAAGGACTTGCCATGTTGGACCCGTGAGCGATCTCGATGTCACCTCGATCACAGTCCTTGGTCAGTAGGATTTGTGAATGACGGTCATGAGTCAATAAGAGGCCCAGACAAGCAGAACCTGGAGGAACAGGTATTGCTCAATGAACATGAGCTGCCAGTGGAGGGCAATGCCAGCAGCTGCGATGAATGAAGAAGCGATGGCGGTAATGGCATAAAAGACGATGTTCAGCTTCAAAGGCCTCGGTGCCTTTCTGGTAGTTCCAAAAAGGGTCATGACAATGGAGAGGGCGAATTGTGTCTATAGCATGAGGCATGGTAGAAGCCAAAGGATCTGCCGGATCCAAGGAGCAGGGCTTGGAGTGCAACCACTGTGGCGATAGTAGCACGAGCTAACTTTATCATCTGGATCGAATTGGGCTTTATACAGTAGACTTTGAAGTTCTTCCCGAGAATCTGACAGGGAGAAAGAGAGAGAGAGAGAGAGAGAAAGATTGTGAGCAGGTCTTCATTCATGACGGTGATATGCTTGGAGTGCGCTAGGTGGTGCAACACAAGCACTGTAGGTGAGTTCAGGGTTTGTGTGGCCTATACACTGAGACGAGCAGGTTAAACCAGGCCAACTACTTGGCTAGACTAGAGATATGCGGGCTATAATACAAGAGCTGACGGGAACAGCACCTGATACCGGTGAAAGGTGCGTGTTAAACGATAAGGGAGAGTGAAGATGATGATAAAGACAATTAGAATGAGGGCGACCAAGTGAAACCGAGTGAAAGCAAAATCTTTAAGGTGAACAGTAAGGCTAGATACTTCTTCTTGTTCTTTACAAGTAAATATATGAGGTTTTTATACTAAAATTCTAGGGTATAGGAGTCATATAACCTAAGCGGCTATACACACTCAAAGGAGATGAAGAGAATATAAAACAAATAAATGGAGAAGGAAATCAAATGAGAATAATGGAATATAAGCATGAGTCAGGAAATAAAGTCAAGAACGAGGCAACCACCGCGAGAGCGGCTGCCGAGCGATAGGAGGTGTAGGTTATGTCATAAGGTAGGAATAATCGGCTGAGGCATGAGGTGCGCTCAAGACGGGGACAGTAGATAACATGCGATGCATCACCTAGTCAACAGACGATCGGAATTGCTTGTAGACAGTCGCTCATACTGCGATCACAAAGGGATTCGCTCTAATACTTGAGCAGCGTATATGTTGATTGGAAGTGATGCATTTAGGTGATGATCATGAATAAGCATAAGGCAAAAAGTCGGTTTCATGGTGTAGAACATGGGAAGGTTCATCAACGGAAGGGGCATAGATGGACGACATACCTCGACGAGAAACCCATGCAGTAGGCACACCAACTTGATGATGTTCACAAGACGATTGTGGTCCAGATCACGACAACAAAATAGAGCAGCACACAACAGTGCGTTGGGGATGGTGGTCAGGACGACGAGGCCAAACATGAAGTACTGCTTGTAGGAAAGGAATTTCAAATCCTGGTTTGTCACCTTGGGCGGAGGTGTTATGGCGGCCAGGATGAGGTGGAGGAGAAAGGAGGCGATGGCGAGACATGAGGATGAAAGGGCTGGGAGATTGGATATGTAAACAATACTGGAAGGAGTGGAAAAGACGGTCCAGAAGTGAAAAAGGATCACAGCCCCGGAAAGCCAATGGCGACGATGACAAAAAATAGTTGAAGGAAGGACGTGATGTGGGGGATGCTGAGCTTAGGAAAATGCATAGTAGCAGGATGGAGAGAGGAGAGGGGATTCTTCTGCAAGGGGGGTGATGGCTTAACATCAACAGTCCTTATATGTAACTCCTATAAGCTTCTGTTTCTCATGAACGTGTCATGCAGTCCAGAACAAAGTGAAATAACATGTCAAATGATGAATGATGCCTGCTTTTTATGCTGTTCCTGAGAAGCATTGCCACCGCCATGCCCGGATGTATATAAAAAATAATGCCAAGAAGCGAGGGCTTTGGGCAGGGAACAACCACAATCATGACGAAGGTGCTTCTTAGATATGCTCCTGCCCAGGAATGAAAAAGAACGGATCACGCGGGGGACAAAGAATTGTCAAGCTTAATCAGACACCATGGAGTTACTGTGGGTTCATGACGTCCTCGTCAGGAGGCTCAGCTAGGAACATGGTTGTCCATTGAAACCGATGATGGTCTTTGTGCCAGCTCAGCATTTTACATGAGAAAGTTAGCCATTTTTGATCGATGCAAAGAAAGGTTTGGATTTAAACACCTTGTGGGCCTCTCTACCAAAGGGCCTCAAGATCAAGGAGGCGGTTGCTTTGTCCATCCTGTCATCTAAGTGCTGACAGAACTCACTTGGAACAACACCATACATATTATTGTCTCGCTATGCCACTACGTATATCAGAGCGGCATTGTCCCTTGAGCACGTTGGTCAACCGTGACCTCAATATTTTCCCCATATATCAAGGACAATATAGGATGGCCCTGACAACAGTATGCCTGATGCACATGAGACAGATATTCCCAGTTTTATAGAGGTAGGTCATTCTAACCAATCAATATGATGATGGCCACTGGGGGAGAGGCTGTTGGATGGTACAAATGCTATATTTGGTGGTTGTAACTTGGTAATATGTGGCCAAGTCATCATATGATCTGGGCAACAAGCTGACATGAAGTGTGCTACTTACTACTGGGGCGGGAGACAAATATCCATTCAACAGAAGCCTTGTTCCGTCATAGAGGCAGGGCTACCAGTGCAAGGAGCCCCCGAGACCAATCGGTCAACTTTGGCACCACAAAGCTTTGGCCTTGCTTTTCTCGAGCAATCTTGCCTTTTGCATTTACTCAAGACTGCTCTGTGAGTGACAGACCAGTCCGCCAGTGATAGACCAGACCAGTCTGCCAGTGAGACTGGTCTTTGAGCTTTTGCTCAGACCAGTCCAGGTGACAGACCAGTCCATCCTGAAAAGGGCTGACCATTTTTGCGACCTTGCGTTGACCATTCCAAAGGGTAGGGGGCTGGTAAACAGGACATGGCCAACCACAATAATGCTCAAAAGGAGGTTTGAAGAGGATGAGTAAGCCTCTCTCTGCAGTACAAGTTCGATGGCCAATGACATGGGTCATCCTACTTGATACAGGATAATATTGCTAGTGCTTACTGCAAGCAAGGCTGATTGAACAGAGTACTCTATACAACGACTCGACCATGAGATGGCAGCCACCACTTGGGCCCAAGTCGCTAAATCAGAGACTTAGCATATCGGCTTAGTTTTAAGGCTGCTTAGAAATCTGGTTTGATATTTTTACCAAATTTATTGTCAAAGAGAACAAGTCATTTATTATATCCAAGTTTCGAAGTTATCGTTCTAATAAACATGGTGAGAGTTGCAAAAAAAAAAGTGTTAACAGTCCCTGCTGATAACTGTTTGTGCAGTGGATGTGCTTACCTTGATGCTCTTCATTTCTTTTTCAATTGGCAACAACTCCTGATCTCCAAGTGCTGTGAGCCTACCTCCACGTATGCTCACCTGTCCCATCGTACGTCCCCTCCCCTTTCTTCAGAAGTTGAGCTATACCTAACTGCTCGCAAAAACAACAATGGATTTGCTGCCTCGTCGTCTGTTGATCGTGGTTGCTGCGTGCAGACTTTGCTGTACTGTCGGTCTAAGTGTCCATAGTCATTTGTGCCCCCATACGTATGCATGCTGAGAGCCTTCTGTGAATGAATATCTTGTGTTTTGCCTGTTACTTGTGCAACAAGCTTATGAATTTGTTGTTGAGCACATTTCAGACTAAGTTACTAAAGTAGGCAGTCAAATCGTGTTGCTGTGACTTGGAGGTCTTGAACTGTATATGTCATCATCATCATCCGATGATCCAATGCCGTTGTTGAGAACAAAAGCCCTTGTCACATGTCAACACTGAACTCTGATAACATCCTCCATTGTTGTCTTAGTTATCTCAACATCTTGATGTCTCTGATACAACAATGGGGCCACAGGTACGTACATGTACAAATACAGCAAGAGAGAAAGACTGACACTAACAGTGAAACATCAGGCTTATTCTCCATCGTCCATACCATCTGATTCCTCCCACTGCTGGCACTGGGTGGTGTTTCCCCCAGAAAAACCCATTTCTAGACATGTTTTGTGATTTCTAAAGGGGTTTTCCCATGGAAACACAAAGGGTGTTTCTGAAAGGAAAATTTGAGAAACACATTATGTGTTTCTTTCATGTTTCCCATAGATAGATTTTTTGTTTTTCTCAAGATTTATCTATG
>Ga0193742_1002449_pt1 | contig 10682 bp, 12 predicted proteins | sample L2c1metaG_FD_165511 | JGI IMG/M metagenome (GOLD analysis project Ga0193742, IMG submission 165511) | Soil microbial communities from a riparian zone of the East river system, Colorado, United States - L2c1 | ecosystem: Environmental > Terrestrial > Soil > Riparian zone | place: USA: East River... | reverse complement strand
GGAGCTAATCCCCAACACCTTTTTCGCGGTGTCCAGGACACCCTTACCGATGGATGTGATCTTGTCCCACAGTGCGCCGGCCGCCCCGGTCACACCGTTGATCAAACCCATGATCAGGTCTTTGCCGACTTGCAGCATCTGCGCGGGCAGCCCGGTCAGGAACGTCCACACCGTGGTCCACCCGGTCGTGACCGCGGTGGACACGGCCGTCCACGCGGTTTGGGCGGCCGTAACGATCGAGTTCCACAGACCGGTTGCCCACCCAACGACGGTGGCGACTAGCCCGGACAGGAACCCCCACACGGCGTTCCAGCCGGTGGTGACTGCTGTGCTGACCGCCGTCCACGCCGTGGTGGCCGCCGTGACAATCCAGTTCCATGCGGTGGTGGCCCAACCGGCGATCGTCGAGCCGATCCCGGACAGGAACGCCCACACCGCGTTCCAGCCTGTTTGAACGGCGGCGACGATCGCATTCCAGGCTGCGACGACCGCGCCGGAAACGGCGGACCATGCGGCGATGGTCCACGCTTTGATGGTGTCCCAATTGGCGATGATCAACGCGGCGAGTGCGATCACGGCGGCGATAACCCACCCGATGGGGCCCAGCGCGATGAACCAGGCCAGGGCGACACGGGCCGCCGCGAGCAGCGACTGAGCCCCGATCCAAATCCACTTACCGACGAACGCCGCCGCCGCTGACGCCATGGTGCCAACCGCGGTGAGCATCTGCGATCCGGTGGCGAGGACCCACGCCCCGGCGGCTTTCGTCGCATTGATCGTCGATTTCAGGGCGATATCAGCCCAAATGCTGACCCAGTTGGCGGCAATCCCGACGAACTTCGAGGTAGCCTGCGCGGCCTGTGTGCCGGTCGCTTTCAGCCACGCCCCGGCCGTTTTCGTCGCCTCAATCGTTGACTTGAGGGCGACGTCGGCCCACAGGGAAACCCAGTTCGCCGCGGTGCCCACGAACTTGGACGTGGCCGACGCGGCGTTACCCGCCGAGGTCAGCAAATTCTTCCCGGCAGTCAGCGAACTCGCCGCGAATTCGCCCATCTTGACGGCGGCGCCGCTGAGGTTTTGCAGCAGACCAACCGCCCCGGCGACCCCCTTGATGAGGCCGGTCAGGGGTGAGAGGACGAACCCGAGGACCTTCGCCCCGGCGCCGAACGCGAGGACACCACCGATGACGGGGGCCAGTTGCGGCGCCCACGCCGACAGGAACCCGCCGACCTGTTGCAGGATCGGGCCGAGGACTTCGAGCGCGGATTTAAGCTGTGTGCTGATCGCGTTCGACACCTGTTCGATGAACGGTTTCGCCTTCAAAAACGCCGGGTAGAATTGTTCCCACGCGGTTTTCGCCAGGTCGATCGCGGTTTTCAGGGTGCCGCGCAGGAAGTCGCCGAGTTGCTTCAGCGCACCTTGGACCTGGGCGCTCGCCATGAAGTCTTTGAATTGCTGCGTGAGGGCTTTCAGGCTGGCCAGCGACGCCCCCGCCCCGCCACCGGACAGCCCGGTGAACAGGGAACCGATCGCGCTGGCCACGTTCGAGATGATCGAGAACAGGTCTTTGACACCCTGGACCGCGTCGGTGATCCACTTCTTGAGTTGCCCGGTTTCCCGGGCCTTCGAGATGAACGCCGCCCACTTCGCGGTGAGGGCCCCGGTGTTCTGTGTCATGTCGCCGATGACCTGCAAACCGACGGATCCGATGTCGGTGAAGATTTGCAGGATCGGTTGCACCGAAGACTTGAGGTTGGCGAGGATCGCGCCGACCGTGGAGAACGCCGTGCCCACGTCGGCCACGGTTTTCTTTTGCCCGGCGAACTTAAAGAATTCCTGAACGAGCCCATTGAGCGCCGTGGCAACCCCACCCATACCCGTCTTAAGGACGGGCAAATATTTGGTCGACAGCGACGAGATTTCCGCGGCGACGTTCTTAAACAGGGCTTTCTGTACCGTCGCCTGGATGTCTTCCCACACGGGTTTGATCTTGCGCAGGGATTCGGCGAGCTTCGCCGCTTCGGGCGGCAACTTGGCGATGGCCTTCGCGTACTTTTTCGGGTCGTCCTCGGTGAGCGCTGCCTTCGCGGCGGCGCCCACCCCGTCCATGCCGACCTTCAGGGTTGCCGCGACCACACCGACACCGACCAGGGCACCAGCGGCCAGGCCGGCGAGGCCCGACAACTGGGTGAGCGCCGAGCCCATGAACTGAACGGCGCTCCCGGCGACCTGGATGGTGCCGGCCACGGCGACGAGCGCGGTACCCGCGTTGTTGATGGCCCCGACGAACTTGCCGAGGTCGGCGGTCATCGAACCGAACGACGACTTGGCGTCTGACCCGAGTTTGGTCAGGGACGAGCCGAGCGCGGACAACGCCGGGCCGGCCTTCGCCGTGTCCACGTCCACTGTGATCGTGTTCTTTTTGTCGATCAGCGTCGCCAGCTGGACACCGAGGGACGCCAACCGTGCCTGGGCGACGGCGATGTCCGCGTCGACCTTCGCCGTGTGCGGTTTCCCCGACAGCTCTTCCAAACTCAACGTCAGTTTGGCGATGTTCGCCTGGGCGACAGCGACGTCGGCGTCGATCTTCGCCTCGGTGAGATTCGGGATCCCCTTCAGTGACGAGTTGGCGTCGGACGCGGCGCGGGTGACCCCGGACGCGTCCGCGTCAATGGTCACCGATACCCGGTTGTCGATCGACGAGATGAGCTTTTCCAGGGCGGTCAGGTCGGCGAGGATCGCCTTAAGGTTGGCGTCACCGTCAATCTGTAGTTTCGACGTCCTCGTCGCCACTCGGCAACGCCCCCCTTTCTCGTCGTCTGCTGGTGGTGCCGCCCGATTGTTCCGACCATTTCAGGAGGAAGTCGGACAGTTTCAGCTTCTTACCCTTTTTGCCGCGGTTCGAGTTCGCCACAGTGAGGGCGATTTCGGCGGCGTGGAAGTCACCGCGTTGCGGGCCGAGCGGCCCAACGATCCGCTCGTAAACCTCCCACTCCTGCAACTCCGAAGCGGAAATACTTTTTAGTAGTTCGCCGACAGTGCGACCGAGGTAACCGGCGAGGCGGAAGTGGAAGAGCCGTTCGTGGTCGGCTCTGAGTCGTTTCCCATTTCGTCGAACTCGTCCTCATCGGCGACAACCCGGGACAGGCGGCGGGCGACGGTGGCGAGGCGCTCAACAGCGCCGGACCCCTTTTTGAGTAGGCCGGGGGCGTCCATGTCAGCGAAAATCCGCTGGCCGTTCTCGTCGCGGACGGCGGCGCACACCAGGCGGGCGGTTTGCCCGCGCAGCTTCTTAGGGTCGACTTCCATGTCGCCGCGCTGGCGGCGGCTCGAACGGAGCATCGACTGGCGCCAGGTGTCCAACTCTTCGCCGGTGAGTTCGTACACCCACACGTCGAGGCCCCATTCGTGGACGTGGACGAGTTCGCGGGCCAGCTTGACCGCGGCCAGCTGATCGGGGGAAGTCAGTACGGGGTATGCAGACAACGGGGGTTCTCCTGTGATTAGCGGGTGAACGCGCGGTCGAACACGTTCCCGAATGCTTGTTCCGCTTCGGGGGTGTCCGAGTCGAACGTGGGAAGAAAGTACGGTTGCGCGTTGATCCGCACTTTGCGGATGAACACGATTCCGCTACGGCCGGCGAACTTCAGTTTCTGTTTGTTCGCCACAACGGTGCCGCCGAACTCTTGGATCAGCGCGTACTTCGAGTCGGTACTCACCGACGCCGAGGTCGGCCCGTTGCGGGTCACCTCGATGGACGCGGCGAGGGCACCGGATCGTTGCGGGGCACGGTCCTGGGCGCCTTTCTGGTACACCGCCATGGCCGCCTCAATCGCCTCGGTGACGACCGGTGGGGAACTGGCGGCGATCGCGGCGTCCAGGGCACGGCGCACGTCTTTGAGATCAATGTCCACGCGCACCGTGCCCTTCCCCATTAGCGCAGGTGCCTTGCGAACGCCACGACCACAGTCGTGGTGGGGGTGGTACCGGCGGTCTGGGTGACCGTCGCCCGGACCTGCGCGGGAATGGTGGCGCTGGACAGCGTCGCCATGCGGGCGTGACCCTTCGCGGTGAACGCGGTGAACGTCAGGATCGGCGCCCACGTGGAACCGTCCGCCGAACCTTCGATCTTCACGACCACACCGGTAGGGGCGCCGGTTATGCCGATCAGGTGGACGTGCGCGGAACCACCCTTCGTGGTCGCCGCGAGGGAAACCTTCGGGTCGCCGAGAACGGCGGTGACGCCGGTGACGAGCACGTCGGACCCGAACAGCACGGTGCCGCGCTTGACGGACGACGCCCGGAATTCCCACTCGTCTTCGGCCAAATCGTCGGCCTGAACGTCGAGGTCTTCGGACGTCTGAATGAGCGGGACCAGGAATGCGGGCAGTCCGGCGACGGCGCCGCGCGGGCAAATGGTGCACGTCTGGTCGCCGGGCACCCCGAACGTCTGCTCGAGAACGTCGTCGAGGCTGTCGTCGTCGCCGGACCAGTGACCGGACAGGGTCACCGTGTTCTCGTGTGGGCCGGACAGGAATTCCTTGTCGATGGCCCCGAATCGGGTCACCTCGATGTCGTCCGCTTCGCGCTCAATTTCGAACTCGTTGAGGAACTCGGACGCGTCGATTTGGTTTACCAGGATCGTGGCATCACGACCGGCAATTGCGTGCGGCATTAGTTACTCTCCCCTTCAGAAGTTGCCGGGCGGACATATCCGGCGTCCACGACCCAATCGGGTGGCCACCCCGGAGCGGCGTCGTCGATCACGTCGCCTGGCTCCGCGCTGTGTTGCGTTCCGTCTTCCCCCGGGTACTCGGTGAGGCAGACGTTTTCCCACACTCGGCTAATGCGAGTAGGCTTATTCGCCATTCGTTTGGTGTCCTTTTCAGGCGAGTAGCTCAACGACGAGTTGCGCACCGAGGTAGGTCGCACCGCCGACTGTGACCGTTCCGTACTGGGTTCCCTCGATCACCCGGAATGGTTGGCCGTCGAACCGGGCCTTGTTCATGACCGACACCACCCCGTCGGGGCCGGGTGACACGAGCGTGTTCAGCAACGTGTGCCCCGACGTGTCCGCGATTCGGGACGCCAACACGACAACCTCGACACGCCACGTCGTGGTGATCGAGCCGCCCATCCGCATCTCGTACGCGGCGAAAGGGGAACCGGGGCGGACAACAGCGCAGGGAACCGACACGTTCTCCGGTTCGCTGGTGTACGTCTGCATTCCGGTGGCCGCTTCGAGGGCGTCGCACAGCGTTTGTCGGACGGCGCCGAAGTCGGCCACGCGTTCTCCTTAGGGAAGTTCGTACGGGGCGAGCAGCGCGCGGGCCTGCGGGGCGAACCCGGGGATGCGGACCGCACCCAAATCGGAGAACCCGGCGACGCCGCCGGTGAGGTCCTTCGATTTGAAGTGGTCGACGGCGAGGATTTGACAGGCCTGGATGACGGCCTCGGGGACGGCGGACCATCCCCACCGGGCGGTGACTTGGATCGCGGCGCGGGCGTACGTCAGCGGGAATGACTTGGTGCCCTTAGCGACGACCCGGTCGTACGGTCGGCCGTTGAGGCGGCGCAACGGTTCGGCCTGCCAGTCGGCGGCGGCCCACACGGTTTCGAACACGCCGTCGCCGTCGTCGTCGGTGGCCACGACCATCCCGGTGGTGGTGGCGTAGTCGCCGGTCCACAACAGTTCAGGGTGATCGGCGCGGAAGATACGCGGGGTGGGGACCGGTTCCAACCAGAATTGGTCACCACGGAACTCGTCGATTTGCCGGCTGGCGGCGTCGATGGCCCGCGCGTATGCGTCGTCGTGGTCCTCGGTTCGCTCGCCAATGGCCTCTTTGAGGGCCTCAATATCGATGTAGCCATTGGTGAGTGCCACTAGTAGGCCTTACGTGCCTTGTTCTTCGGCGGCTCAACGACAGCCTTACCCTTGCTTTCGGCTTTCTTACCCACCGGTGTTGCCGCGTCTCCGTACGCTTTCGCGTCGTCGTCGGACAGTTGCATGGTGGTGGTGTTGCCGTTGATCGTGACTTCGTACTCACGCAATTCCGGCATGATGCCTCCCTCGGTAGGGATGGTGCGGTCCGGTAGCCGCTCCCCGCGTGCGTCACCGGACCGCACCAAGCTCACGGCGCGATAATTCCAGCCTTGCGGCATTCGACCAGCAGGGCGTTCAACTTCGTTCGGACCTTCGCCAACTCGGCGTTGACCGTGGTTTGGTTCACCGTGGCGGTCACGTCGAGCGCCGCCAGGTCAGCGACGGCGACCTCGGCGTAATCGCCCCGGCGAGCACCAGCGGCAGGATTCGCGTATGCCATGTCAAATTCCCCTTTACGGAAGGGTGACCTTGACGAACGCGGTCGGCTGAAGAACACCGAACGCGACCCGCAGCTCGGCCAGGATGGCAACCAGGTTCCGAATGAAGAAATCGGAGTGGCTGTCGGTCATGGTGATCGAGGACTGTTCCCGATCCCACAGGATCGCCTTCCGCCAGTCACCGACATACGCGGTGCCCTGCGGAATTGCCTCGGACTCGATGACGGGCAGGTTCCACAGGGGACCCGCCGCGCCGGTCTGCGACACCGAAGAACCCGAGGGACCGCCAAAGTAGTAGCGGTTCTCGTTGTCGGTGAGCAGGTCAAGACGCTCGACGTCGGTCGGGTGCATGACATATCCGGTCGGGACGGACCGGCCAACAATGCGGACCTTCGTCTTCGCGGTACGCAGCGTCGCCAGCAGATCCGAGCCAACCGCGGCCTGCGTTTGCACGCCGGACACGTTCGCCAAACCTTCCAGGTTTTCACCGGTTCCATCACCGGCGATCATCTGGTCCTCAACCTCTTCCTCAAGACCGTACAAGAGGAAGTTGTCGATCAGAGTGAGCATTTGCGCCGCATCGGACATGGCCCTTTTGGTGATGGGGATCCAGTGCGCGATGGTCCTCACGGGCGTGGTGACCTTGACGGTGGCCAGCGCCGATTCCGGCTTGTATCCGCCACCAACCGCATTCACCAGGGCGGCACCGGACACGGTCTGCGGACCCGAGGACGTGGCTTCCGCAACGGACGCGGCGTTATTGGTGATCCCGGTGACGCGAACATATTCGATGGTGTCCGTGGTCGTGGTACCCGAGGTCACCAGGTCGCGGAGCATCAGGGGACGCTGGAACGGGCCGAGCCCAACCTGAAGGCCCAACCAGTCGTTGCGGACGAACGCCCCACCGGAGGTGTCCGACAGGCCGGTGACCAGCGCCTTCTGACCCGACGTGGCAGGGAGCAGACGCCCGTATCCGACCGGGCGGGACTGCACCCGGTGTTCCTTCGTGAAGTGCCCGCCCGGTGCGGTGGCAAGGAGGCCCTTGTATTCGTCGGACCCGATGAAATGCTGGCCGACGGACTGGCCCTGCGGAATGACGAACCCGTTGGGCTGCGGCTTGTCGGTCTTGTCGACGATGCCGATTCCGTCGCCGAGGTCCTTAATCGCCGCCCGGGTGCGGGCGTCGGCCTTCGCGCCGTCGAGTTCCTTCTTGAGGGCGCCAGCCTTACCCATGAGTTCGGTTACCTGGCCGCGCTCGGCGTCGGTGAAATCCCGATCCCCGGCGGCGTCCGCGATCGCGCGAGCCGCCTTGAGATGTTCAACCATCTCGGCGGTGATCTTGCGGATCCTCTCTTCATTACTCATTATTGGTGCTCCGTTTCCGCTGATTAGTCTGCAATGGAATCGACTTCGGCGATCAATAGCCGTAGGTCGGTGCGCAGACGATCGGAAGCGGCTCCCGTACGGGCGGGCTCATCCACCTTGACCCCGGCCGGGGGGTCGTCGGTGGTGGCGGGCTGGTCGGGCATGGCTTGTGGGTCGTCGTTGCTTATCTTGCCATTCCGCTGCCGCAATGCGACGAGCAGGTCCTGAGTGAATTTGGAAATGATGGTCTCGACGTCCGGGGCGGTAGTCGCGGCGGGCTCGTCGGGGGTTGCCTCGGGCACGACTGCCTTTCCGGTCCTTAGGTCGGTGACGGCGGGAACGTCACCAATGTTGGTGGTGATGACCACGCTCGCCGGCGTGGGGGTGTTGTTGCCGCGTGCGTTTTTGATGGCGAGTAGTTCGGTGTCGCGGTGCGCGCCGACGAGACACGGGCCGACTTCGAACAGGTCGAGCTCGCGGAGTTCGTACGGGGTGTCGGCGTCGAGGCCGTCGGGCGAATCGTCGCCCTCGGCCTTGCGGAATCCGCCGTCCTTGATTTCGTAGGCAAAGCTGAAATCGCGGATTCGACCGCCCTTCAGCAACCGGTATACCTGCATTGCTTTGGGGTTGTTGTCGATGTCGAGCTTCCCGCGCACTTTCAGACCGGCGTCGGTTTCCTCCGCGGACAGGCTGTACCCGATGTGTGAGAACGGGTCGGCCCAGTCGTGGGACCACACCACCGGTACCGGGGCGTTTTTCTCCCCATACGCGGCGAGGGTCTTAGCGAACGCACCGGGCATGACGATGTCACCGACCGAGTCGACCGTACTGAACACGCTCACGATCGCCTCGAACTCGCCCTCGCCGAGGTCGGCGTCTTGCGCGACGGTCTTCACCCGTGCCGGGGCCGTCTTTTCGTAACGCACCCGACTCACCTCATTCCGCTAGTGAAATGTCCATCGAGCACCGGCAGCCGACGCGTTCGTCGTCCGGTAGTTGCAAGTCGCCGGGGTAGCGGCCGCCGTTGGAGAACTTGGCGTCCATCGGGACCGTTTCGCCGTCCAACTTTTGATGCGACGGCCGGGAGGTGGCGGCGTGGGCCCGCCACGTTTTCGTGGCCTGCTTACCGGATTTTTCCGTGGCCTCCGCGGTGCCGAACCCGGACAGGGAGGTGGCTTCGGTGTGGGCGACCTGCTCGGCGCGGTCGGTGGCGAACCCGGCGAACATGTCCGTCACAGCCTGGCCGGGGTCGGGGGCGTCGAGCGCCGTTTCGAGTCGGGATTCGGTGCCGGCCTCGATCGCTTCGGCCGCGTAGGCGGCGTGGTTCTGCAACCACGAAAGGGTGCGGTCTTCGTCGTAGGAATCGGGGTCCAACCCGAGCGCCCGCAGCGTCGCTTTCCCGGCCGCGGTGGCGATCGCCACGGCGACGGCGAACAGGTCGCCGGTGAGTTCCTTCACCCACCGGTCCCGGTCGTACACGGCGGCCAGGGATGGGGTGTTCGGGGCGGCGGCATCAACCTTCGAGGAAATTTCCTGTCCTTGGCGGGCGAAGTACGACGACATGGTCGATTTCGCTTTGTCGATCTGCCCGTCACCGACTCGGGCTTTGATGCGCGGCCCGTGGTGTTTCGGTGGGGCGTCCGCGGTGGGCTCGCCTTCGGGTGGGGCTGAGTCGGTGGGGGATGCCTGCCCGCCGATCAGCACGTTCAGCGGCACGACGAGTTCGTCGGCGCCGTCGATTTGGGGGAGGTTCAGCATCGAGCGGGCTTCGTTGCGGGTCATGTACGGGGCACCCGTGGACGTTTGCAACTGGGTGGCCTGCTGCTCGAAGCTGCCGCGGAGCTTTTCGGCGAGGTTGAACTCGACGTAAATGTTCTTCGTCTTCCCGAAGTCGGGGAGTAGCTGTAGCTCGATTTCCTGGGCGAGCATCTGCAACCACGGCCCGAGCGTGTCCTGGTACATGATCTTGTGTTGTTCGACGATGTTCGAATAGGTGGCGTTGTCGAGGATCCCGACCATCGGCGGCGGAATGTGGTACGCCGCCGCGACTTCCTCCCGAGTCAACTTGCGCGCTTCCAAATACTGCGCCTGCTCCGGGGTCACCGACGCGGAGACGAAACTCATGCCGTCTTCGAGCAGCGGTGTCCCACCCGACAACCCGCCCTCACCGGTGTACTGGTTTTGCCACTGCAACCGGAACCGGTCCCGGGCATCCCGAGACCAATCCGGGGCCTCAACCGGCCGTGTCAGATACCCCGACGCCCGCGCCCCGTTGCCCCACAACTGTTCCCGGTAGCGGGCTGCTTGGTATTCCTCGGCGAGGATCGTCCGCAACGTCTCGATCGGGGACGAACCCTCACGTTCGTTGTTCGGGTTGTACCCGCGGAAATGGACAACCTGATCGGCCGGGAACTGTTGGACGCCGACGCCGCCCCGGAACTCGTAATGGGAGGCGTAGAACGCGTTGTCGCCGCACGGGGTGGTGCGCCGCGGGTCGAGGCGGACCAGCGCGGCCGGCTGGTCGAGGTCTTTGACCTTCAGCCAAAACGCGTTGTCGTAGATGCACATGTCTTGGACCATCGCGTCAATCAGCCGGTACCGGGTCGTGAACGGGGCAGGCTGGTCGAACAGGGCGGCCAACGGGTGCGAGTCGAGGCGTTTACGGTCCACGTCGGATTGGCGTTTGAACAGGTGAATCCCCAACTGGGCGATGTTGCGGCCCAAAAAGCTGACGACGGTGCGAACCTGCGGTTGGGTCCGCCAAATCGTGGCGTAGTCCTGGTACACCCGCGGCGCGATCTCGATGTTCGTCGACCCGGGGAAATGCCCGAGGTGCGGCCGGTCCAGTTTGGCGAGTTGCCCGCCTGAGACGACGAACGTCACCGGTCAGCCCCGGATGCCTGCACGAAATCAACCCGGTCCCGATCGACAATGACCACACCGTCGACGTCGACAGGGTTGGTGCCAGGTTCGAGCAGCGTCACGTTTCGCAACAC
>Ga0193742_1002448_pt1 | contig 10685 bp, 11 predicted proteins | sample L2c1metaG_FD_165511 | JGI IMG/M metagenome (GOLD analysis project Ga0193742, IMG submission 165511) | Soil microbial communities from a riparian zone of the East river system, Colorado, United States - L2c1 | ecosystem: Environmental > Terrestrial > Soil > Riparian zone | place: USA: East River... | reverse complement strand
TAAAAAAAAAACAAAATAATTTTTTTTTTTTTTTTTTTTTTCATTCCCGCCCGAGTTCCAGGTGCAAGCGTGCGGCGCGTTATCGATGGCATGCTGGGCGTGGAAAAATGATCCGATCCAAGCCCACCTTATCCGTTATCCCCAAAAGGCGAAACGACCGGAAGAACAAAAAAGCCGAGGAATTTTCACGATTAGGGTTGTATTATGGAACATTTTTGATGAGTTTTAATGATTGATAATGACATGATGGTGGTATGGTTCATGACGATGCTGATTCATAGATGATGATGATGTTGGGATGGATAATGCTGATGACGATGTTGTGGAGACGGAGATGACACAGGAGAAGAATGGAGTAGGAGCAGGTACAGATTATCGATAGGGTCAGGCGTCATCGTCATCGTGTCGCATTTGGTGCAAAAGAAACCAGAAGAGGGAAAATATGTGAAATAGGGTATCATCGATTGAGGGTTGTATGGGGTTGTTGGGGGGGACATGCAAGAGCTTTTGTAAAAGGGAAAAAAAAAAACATATGAAAGCGACGAGCAAGCAAAGAAGCAGCAGCAGGAAAGAATGAAATATAAGGGATGAATAAGACAAAGAAGAAAATCCAGTGTTATGCAAGTCCAATGATATTTGATGATCCCAGATGAATGCGATGAAGAGGAAAATGCCAGATGAGGATGCCATGCGATGCGACGAGAAAAACCCAAGGAGAGATAAAGATAGAGAGAGAACGAATCACTGGGACACCTGTAGTGAAGGAGCGAATATGAAGAGTCGTTTCCGCTCTTCCACCACCTCAATCTCAACCTCGACTTGCCGCTCTTCGCCATCGACAATCTGTTTTTGCATCTGCTTGACCTTCTTCGGTGGCAGTTGCATGACGGGGTATGTCTTGAAATTATCGTATGACCAAGACCGTGCTGTGGAGAATATCAATATTGGAGGTAAATAAAAATACTTCAGCGAGTAACTCACTCTCAACGGTTGGTCGTTTGCGGTATCCTGGTAATGAGGAAGCACTATCGATAGGCTGGACAGGCCCCTCTTCTTCACTGTCACTCGTGACAGAAAGAGGGCTACGTGCACTGCTTGCTGATGTGGGAACACTCCACGCACTTGAAAGCGATGCGCTCGAGCTGCTGTGTACTTTGAGCTTGACGTTGGGTACTAGCAGTTTACCCTCCATTCCTCGTGGTAGAAGGGCGCGTTCGCGTCTTGGAGGAGAATGCGCGATGGATTGGGTTGAGGTGGGAGAGGTAGGGGTGGGTGTGGCAAGATGGAGGGAGGCGCGAGAGTCTGATCGACGTTGGAATGATTGGGAGAATTTTGCGATCATCTCGTCGGATGAAGAGCGTTGGGAGGGAGGAGCTGGGGGATTTGAGAGTGCTGAGGAAGATGAGGCGCGGGGTGCACGATGAGGAGAGGCGGTGATGGAGCTGTATGCTTTGTCAGATTCGTCCCTGTAAAAGGGAGACTGAGAGTTCTGAGGGGAAGAAAAGCTGTAAACCGTGGCACGCCATGCGTTGCTGCCGTCCGTCCAGCCGGGTACAGGTTTTCTTGTCTCGGGAGGAGGACGATGTGGACCGATATGAGACTTTGCAGGAGGGGGACAAAGGGAAGAAATGAGACGACCTGCCATCATGATTCCACTAGTATATTCGCGAGGAGGGGCAATGGCTAGGTCATGATCGTCGAAAGTGGGAGGAGGTGGAGGGAGGGGAGGGAAGTTGTACAATTTAGCGAGTTTAGCGATAGATGAAGGAGGACCTGAGGAAGATGAAGAAGCTGATTCATCGCTCTCCGTCTCGCTGCTAATTGTAGAATAGCTGGAGCGTTTAATGGGAGCGGCCGTTGATGTTGGTTCGTCGCGAGCAGGGTCAAGAGGAGGACCGGAGCGCGTGGCTGAGAGATCAGCGAGTTGACATTCGTCTGAGCAATACAAAGGAATAGGGCCTTGATCGATGACTGTACGTTTCTTCAATTGAACGGGTGGGGGAGGTTGTTGCTGTTTGACTGTGCCATTGTGTCTCAACCTGCCAGTGCCGTTTACGAAACCCTGTTTCTGTTTGATGGGTTTTCTTGGAGAGGGAGGAGGAGGAGGAGGTAATTGTTGAATTGGAACTGTGATTGTGAAACGCTTTGGTTGAATTTGCCTATCGCAAGCGGGGCACCAAGCACTATCGAACTCCATGGGTGGGATGGAATTGAAATGGGGGAGGGAAGCTGTGGAAGTAGTACTTTTAAACAAAACCCCAACCAACTCAGGTCCACAATCTAGATCTCAGATAAATCGGGCTTTTACATTTCCACTTTCATCAACATCGTACCGATCTCCGGCTCTATCCCACTTTAGTAAACCGTGCTTCTCCGCGGCATCTCTTTTTTACACCACCCCAATTTTTTCATTGGCTACCTTTACTCCGACACGGCTTCACCCGTATTTCTCCCCGCTATCTCTCCGCCCATGGCTTTTCCTCGTGTTCATCCTCGGAATTATCCGCTTCATCTAAACTCGTATACTTTCATTTCACAACCACCTCCTACGACTACAGTGCGCCCCGCAGTACCACATTCCGTGTATATTTATTTCATTCCAATAACGACCCCTAAATATTGATATCCTACTCCGGACATGTCGATACTAGTGTAGACAATAGACAAGAAATCGAATTTTATGTTCAGGGAGTATTTCGGAGAGTACGGCGAATTCCCCCCTATACAACACACCTCTTGTTCGAATTCTCTATTTTTGTAGGAATCATCCTCGCCTGTCGTACGATCCCACCGGCACCTCACAAGCATATGTGTCGGTGGCAATCTCTCCTCCGCGTGCACTCCCCATGCCTACACCCCACCTACCCATGATTATCAACCAGTGCTTACATGCATATGGATACAGATAGATAATCTGTTATAGATATCTAACCTCCCCGCCGCTGATGATGATCATGGCACTTCCTCACACACCGGAGCAAAAAACACATCTGTTGACATCCCGTCCAATTGGGATAAACCCCCTCGCAGTTACACTTAACGTATACTATACGCTTTCTGAAGAAAAAACTTCTATACTACCCAAATCACTGTCCGGATATGGAACTAACGCTTTCATATATCATCTGTCCTCTTAATCATTGACTTTATTCTTTATTCCAATTGTTCTAATTAGACCATTCTCTCTCCGAAACGTGCCTTCCGTTCCTTGTCGCTTGCACTCCGGCCATCTATTCTTTCATGGCCATGTTGTGCGCGACATCGGCCACTGCTTCGAAACCGCCGGGGTTTTGCCTGATCTGCTGCTACTCTATATGAAAATTTCCAATATCATTCCGACTTGGTCAAAAAATTAAACAACACTAATGCTCAACCCAGAATGAAACAAAGTTTAATATAAAGAATTGCCCCACATTGCTATAGGTTTCTCATCATCGCCCCAAGTTCTAGGTCCATCCCATTCCGGGATTGTCGATGACAGCCAGCATCGCAGAACCTTTGCTAACATTCCGGTAACTGCGCCATCCGTTTGACCCGTTTCCCCTCCATGCACACCCAGATAACGTTAAACTACTGGCCAAAATGGGAACACGGAAGAGGTTGGTTCCAAGTATAAGCAACAGGCCAGACGGATTGCATCCGTTTATTTTCTTCGGTACACCATCGACGGCACGCCGAAGTAGCCAGTCGGAATATTAACAGCTATCAGTAATCATGACTCGATTCGACTCGGGCTCCGGTCTCGACGCTTGACCGCTCAACGCAAGGTGGAAAAGGCAGTGCAGATGGAATATTAGTATCACAAGGTGTATACCACGGGATCATCTCCTTTGATGGTGGAACGAGCACTTTCACTTTGTTTAGAACTTTGCCATGACCCCACAGCGCCCAGTATGCATGCCATGTAGTGAGACCACCGCGGGGCGATACACTGACGTTTCTTTTTTGTCTAAAATAAATCTTTTGAACTCCCTTTGACCAGCCCAAGACCAGCCAGTGTTAACACATATTTGATTAATTTTACAATTATCCCAATCGGTCGATGTGGGGTAGATTACCTGGAGTTGGGAGTTGGGAGGTATGCACCACCTGATCGTCTCGAGGCGCTAGCGGTTATAAGGTCTCACTCAGGATCTAACATGAGATTGTGGATGATCTACTTTTACAAGTACAAAGAAAACAAACAACGGCGACCGCAGACAGATGGTCCATTGATTTATTTTTTTGACATTTGGGGATTCACCATGTTCGGCCTCGCGGTTTTTGTCTTCGTCTTTGTCCAATACATGAAATGCCTTTGTGTTTTTGTTTTTTCTATATTGTTTAATCTTCCACCCAAAGTGGGTTTTCCTCCATCTCCACCGTCTCCACCTCCATCTCCATCTCCATGATGATCCATGATCCATCCGTGTCGTCCCGATCAGCTGAACACGTGACGCCACGCCGAATTCAAACAACAAACCCCGGGGGAACGAGATCATATCTATGATATTACCCCACATCTTCTAAATGATATCGATCATGACTCATTCATGTTTATACATGATTGACGCTCATTGTTTTGGAAGTAGGCCTCAATCGTGTGGAAAATGCCTATTTTATTGTTGTATGTATACAAAGAAAATCGTTGTTGAAAGCTTTGATCATTTTTTTCTACAATATAGGTCTCTTCGTCGCAAAGTGTATGTGGTTGGAATTCACAAAGATCGAAATGTTTAATGCACCCGTCAGCTTGCGGTTTAACTACCGGGATACTGCGAAAACATGTTGATATGATGGTGGCGTCAATCGCTGAATCAGAGGGGGTGTGTGTAGGTGTGTGTGGGGAAAATGACATGTCTGTAGGGGGAACGGACAAATTCGGGATCGGTGCGTCTTCCGGGTATACTTAGCGGCGCGTGGTTTACTTCATCTTATCTATGTTATAAAAAAAAATCTCAGGAAGCGTGGCATATTAGCGCCACCGGCCATATGCATTTTGATTTTCACTTGGCCGCCAACCTTCAAGGCACTGTTCAAGTAACCAAATTGGTTTTGATTCAAATGCTGCCTTTATTGCTCCCAGATTCTGATTTAATTATTAGACTGTTTATGCTTCTTTCAAGGATGGGTGTAACTAACATTTAGGATTTTGCAATTAGGACGTCATATGCATCATGGCATCGATTCGGACTCGGACTCGGACTCGACGCATGTTGATAATTTGATACGCCGAGCCTACCTCTTTACCAACCAATTTCTTGGCAACTGATTTATCCTATGTTACTCCTGTTTACTCTTGGTTACTCAGTTCCTTTCCACCTAAATGCTCCGGATCTGCCATTCACAAGAAATCCCCACCCTCGCCAATCAAGAGAAGCTCCAATTCCATATTGAAACCTTAATAGTTTGCTTTTAACGCTTATTTTCCATGGCTTCTCAAGGCTTCGTTCACGAGGACACACAGTCTGTCACAAGTCTTATCTAGCCCTTATCATATCACTACAGTAAGCAAAATACGGCACTCGCCGATGGGCTTGCCCGTGATTATATTCAATACTGGAACAGATCATGAAATCCGGGGAATTTTGCGAAGTCTGTTTTTAACGATCGAAAACGACAATTATTTTAGGTATGTTACTCTGCAAAAAATAGGGTATCACCAAACTTCCTGTTCTTTCTAGTTTTCCAAAGGACGAAATTTGGTTTATTGTTTTTTTTTTAATCTTTTTTTTTTACAATTCTAGAATATCAAAACAAACTTCGTCTTTCGCCAGGCTCAGGAGCTTCGAGTTTCAAACCTTTTTTAGCATTGTGTTCGAAATGGAAATCATTTAAACTCTCCTTGGTTTCCGGCAATTTTTGTTTGTTTTTCCTTCCATCTTGAGAAAAATTAATATCTTTATATCGTTATGTAGGGTGATGTCTCCTGAGAAAACCGGAGGCTTTGGATAGAAATCAGTTTTCGGGCCGACTACGTTCAAACGATGCCAGTGGGAACGGTTATCCTCGTCTCTCGGGGGGACTAAATGTCAGGGATAGAGTCTCTCGTGTACTTGAGTACGTTGATTAAAATTATATTAATCATGTCTGATTACCTCGTCTTAGTGCTTTTCCGTCTTCTCTCTGGTCTCTCGAAGTTCCCTCGGTCTCCCTTTCCTGGATTGGCTTGGGTAACCTTCGGGATCTCATGTAGGGTTGTGTCAGCCTTCATCTCAAGTCTAATCATCATCATCATTGGTTCCTTTCCACGGAATCATGCAGCCATGAAATAAAATGATTATGGCCTGAGGTTACTTACTTACCTACCTACCTTTTTGATGTATAAATTCACTTCCTAGTCCAATTGCCACTACTCATGTGAGGGTTCCGAGGCCAATCTATAGCTATTTAGAGTCGGCCGAAGGATAGGGCCCTGTGACAACAGTGTTGGAAATGCTGTAATTAACCCTGTCCAACGTTAAATGATGCAATTTGTATCATGACAGTGCTAAATGAATGTTAAAGTGGTGATAAAGCCGTCATCCTTTTTTTGGGGGGGGGCAAACTGGTCAACGTTGAACGTTGAACAGTGGATTGGATAAAAAAGACTCGTGGCAAAAGGAATGTGCGTGCTAGCATTGGAGATATGGCGCAAATTGAGGGTGTACGACCTCGTCATTCAAACTTGGGTGTATATTTTAATTATTCTTTCTTGTCAATTCTTAGCCCCTTGAATATCATATTAAAAAGCAAAAAAACCCGTGGCTATCAGTACATGGTCTATCCCATACAGATTAAATGTGTTACTAACCAATTACTAACGCATGCCGCCTCATACATCGACCGGGCCTACGTACCGTGGCAGTTCACAGAAGTTCACACCCCTGAAATGAGTGGCAGGCATGCTACAGCATGCTACGTCCTGCCACCTCTACCCACTGATTACTACTTAGGCGTTTTGAAGAGATCCAAAGAAGGCAAGTAGTACCGTGTTCTTCGCAACCAGAACTCATGCACACTGTACCCTGCTATCATAACTGATATCGATGGTTTTGAACATCCTATCTCGTGGTAAAAAAACGGTTGTCAACCGAAGGCGAGGCAATAGATTCTGCTTGCATGTGGAACCTGACGCACTCGTGCGTCGCTTGTCGTGAACACTGGACACCCATTGGTCGGATATACCCGGAAGCTTGCAGCTTCATCCAGGATGGTTGCGCCCTTGTCCAGGTCTGCGGGTATTATTCTTTCTTCCACGTCCATCACTCAACCGTTATCTGATCACAATGAGCCTGAAATTGCGACATTACTATCCAATCGCAAAGTTAGGTCGTCGAGATGATATTGGTTATTCACATCCGAAACCGAATGATGTGACGATGACGAGGATTTTTTCTTGATGCTTCTCTTCCCTTCTACTTCCAGGCCGCCCTTTCAAATCTTGAGCATGAACCTGAGTTTATAAAGAGCCTTTCACGACCATAGTTCCAAAACATATTCCCAAGGTGTGTTCTTTTGTTATCTATGCGGTGGTAACTGTGTGAAAAGTATCTTACCGAGCGCTCAGAGTCAGAGTCAAGGAGTCATATCGCACTATAAACACCAGTGTATTAATCTATGTATGTATGGCCCTTACTTCAGATAAGACTTTTGTCAAGACAAATCCAGGCATTTAAAGAAGACTTCGAGTTCATTTGGTCCCCGAGGAGGAAGGCAGACTCGGAAAGTGGGTTTTTGATATTAAGTCACGGACTCGGACTCTGCAATCGCGAGTGCCAGTGATCCTAGGAGTCGGACATCTGACCACTCCAAGGCAAGCCAATCAGGGGACCCATCGAACTCTCTTTTTTTCTTCGAATGAGTCGGGTAAGGCTGGGCACCGAGGTTGAATTTGACAAATTGGAGTGGACATTGGCTGCCCTCGGAATACATAAACTAAGGGACACAGTCTTTCGTTTTCAAGTCCTTCTACCTCCGCAATTCTTACATTGCTCTGGTGCGTTTAGTTGATCTACAGCCAGAATTCTCTCTATCCATGTCCTTCTAATGACGACTCGGAGCGTTCTAGCACATCCACAGACGTGGATATAAACTCACATTGCGCTTTTACGTCTGGTCTAGGACGTGACGTCAAGAGGTAAACGACGCATTTTTGAGGTGCGCTTGCATTGCCTATTACATGGATTGCCTGCAGGTAAGCATAGGAAGGTAATTCTGATTCTCAAGTACTACTATCAGGTTGACTGCCCGCCGCGTCTCCCGCATTCCATTGCGTTCCCGCCACTCATTCCATTTTCACCATTGGCCACACGTACGCTATTCTTGCATTCTTGAGGAAAGCCTGAGGCTGGCGGCATTGCAATTTGGCAGATTTATTCCTCGATTCGGTTTTCGGTATCATTAGACAAATACTACTAGTGACGACTCGGACGGCTACTGAGATTCGGACGGCTGGTTGTCTCAAAGAATGTTTTCAGATTCATTGCTAGCACTGCAATGCATGTCTAGGCACACAAGGTTCTCTGGTTCTCGGCGGAATCACCTCGCTGAATGCGAAGTCGATAAATCAAACGGACTTGATGTCATTCCCTCCTCAAACTGGCTTCTTTGGCAACAGTCGCTTTGATATATCGGAGGACTGGGTCATGGGACCTGCCTCGTAAATCCAACTTCCCCCAAATCATGTCGCAGGTCTGTCGGATCTAGAACTTGAATGTCAACGGGTTAAAGCTTGATCTAAGCCTAGCAACTGCTGAAAATTTTCTCTAGACCTACTTGCATCTAGAGTGATGGACGTGTACTATGGAAATCTCGTGACAAGGCCATAGAGCTAACGACACCTGCCGTCCATCAATTTTGGAAGTTAGGATATCAACGAGACTTAATTCTGAGTCAGGCTAGATTTTAATGTTATGGCATCCGAAAAATGGCCTTCGTCGCGGTCAAGTACTTCGTGCAGCGAGGTTTTGTGCCGTATACATCCCGGCGGTTCATGCCGCTATCTGCTAATTTTTAAGATTTTCCTGTCCAAGAACCGCGTATGCCATTGCCTCGGTACCAGTACGTATGTACTCACTTTTCTTTTTTTTCTTTCTTTTTTTGTTTGTTAATAACATCATTCATGTCCATAGGCCGTTGAGGTCGGACCGAACACTGACGAAAACATATACGCCATGGCATGGGAATGAAGGAACTAGAATGGGACTATGCAAATATGCCAGATAAATATCATGTCCAACGTTCTCTTACCAAGCCTGCTTTTTGCTTTGAAATATTTAAGTGGGTGAACGAGAACCTTTCCCGTCCATTCAAGCGCTACGTGTGCCTTCTTGCTCCAACGTCAAATTACGTGGGTACTTGATGCCTGGCCAGGTGATTGCTTCGAAAATATGTCTACGAAGCTGTCGTGAATCGGAAATAATTAAGACTCGAACACTGCCGGAAAGGCCACCTGTTTATTTAAAATCCCACTAGAACATTCCATATATGGCTGGAAAAAAATTTGTCTCATAATAGATCAGAGTGCACTTACTGCAAAGATTGACACCATTACTTCACGCCTTGGGAATAAAACTTAAGATGCTAGCACTACGTTGTAGAATCGTTACGACCACTGCCAATCAAGCTGCTTGATTTCCGTAACCGAAGTCGACAGCAAAGTTGGGTAGATGGCATAGCTGAACACATAACAGTTACTCTCGCCCGCTAAAAATATCTGATGTTCAGCTTTGATTGCCCCCGCTATCGTGATCCAATTGCTTCACGGGCTCACTCTGATGGGGATTGACTAAATCGCGGATAATTAGAGACATCTTTGCTTCGAACAACGCGCCACAGGCTCGAGGACACAGCATGGACTGAGGTTGGTATTTATATCCGGCCCGAGACAGAATGCAAACCCTGACATGGACCTGTATATACCGCCGGGTCATTGAAGCTTGAACCTTGAAGGACCAACACTTGTCAAATTGCTTATGTATTGGGTTTTTAAATTCGGAACAATAGCCCTATCCAAGTCGTTTACGATATTGTACCCTGTAAATGTCTGCCCTCAGGCTCCGTGAACGTCGGCGGCGTAGCTGCGAATGAGTCGCAGTTGAATCCTTTCTTAACTTCTTGCTTTGGAAGTATGCCAGCTGGTTCAAAAAAGAGAAAACAGGATTATTGCTCCTTCGGGAGAAATGCGGCTTTCAATTACTCACTATGTTGGGCATCCTCTCAAAAATAAACGGCACCCACTGTCAAAAAATCGCGTTGCTTACACGTTCCGCTAAGACCTGGGAACTCAGACCGATGCAAGGTGTAATTATGACTAAATTGAGCCGAAAAAAAGAAAATGCCAGATATCCAGACTTGGCCACTAGAACTAGAAGCCGTACAGATATAGTTAGTGGGGGCCGTTTGTCACTCTCCCCAGAACCCTAGGTGTTCTGAACTTTAGTGTTGTCAAAAATGCCAAGTCACCGGGCTTCTTCAATTGACCCTCTGAGAGGATGATGTCATCCATATTCGACCAACGTCACGTGCAATACGCGACAGCTCTAAATGGGGATGACCAATCTCGGTTATGGTCATGGCCGCGTCACATCACGTCACATCGCCAGAAGCGTGACAAACTGTGAAACACATGAATCTTTTGTTGCTCACTCAGTTTTCTATGGTTTAACTTCATTTTTTTTGGTGTACAAAAGTGTTTAAACATATTAGAGGCTTTAAAAATATAC
>Ga0193742_1002445_pt1 | contig 10693 bp, 6 predicted proteins | sample L2c1metaG_FD_165511 | JGI IMG/M metagenome (GOLD analysis project Ga0193742, IMG submission 165511) | Soil microbial communities from a riparian zone of the East river system, Colorado, United States - L2c1 | ecosystem: Environmental > Terrestrial > Soil > Riparian zone | place: USA: East River... | reverse complement strand
ATACCCCTCTGGAGCACAATTATTTTTTTCAGCACACACTTATGAAGAAAGTTGTAAAAATTTATATTTGAGGGGGGATGCTTGATTTCGACCGCTTTGTGAAATCTTAGGAATATAAAACAATTAGACTATAGTAAGAGAATATAGTTGAGTTTCGGTATTTTAATTTATCATATAATTTAAAATTAGGTATTTATATTTAAATTGGGTATTTTAATAGTGTTAAAATTTTACTCTTTACAAATATTAATTTTTTATACAAATATTATGAAATTTATAGAATTTAATTATGAATTGATTTGGGTAGCTAAATTAGGATATTTTATTTTTATATTTGCTGGGGGTTTAAGTATTATTTTTATTGGTTTAGTATTTATTCATTTAAGTAATAGAATTGTGGATAATGTATTTAAAGCTGTTGTTGGGACTGCTGCTGTTTCTACTTTATATAGAAATGTAACAGGTGGTAGTTCTAATGATAATGATAAAGATAAAGATAAAGATAAAGATAAAGATAAAAATGAAGATAAAGAAAATAGCTCTGGAAAATCTAATGAGGTTAATTCAGAGAATGATAATAATTCTGATAATAATAATAATAATTTATCAGAGGAGTCTAAGAACTCTAATAAATAATTGATAAATATATTAATAGATAATGTTTATTATGTTATGGAATATATTTGATTTTTTTAAAAATTATAAAGATAAATTTAATATAAATAACTCATTAGTAAAGTATTCATTTTTATTTGGTATCATATTAGATAAACTAGATATTAAAGAAAATGGGGGTGTTGTAATTGACAATTACCATTATAATTTTGCTTTAGGTATATTTTTATTATCTTTAATTTGTTTATTAAATCTTATTAATGTTATTGCTTATTTAATTGTAAGTAATTTATTTAATACAAATAGTATAAATAATAAATATCCTAAATTTAATTGAATTATAAAATATTTTGCTAACACTTCTTTATATTTTGTTATTTTTGAGGGGGTTATTTGTTTGTTATTTTTATTTGCTATAGTTATATTTTCTTTATTTGAAATTTATAATTTTAACCCATCCCCCCCCCTAATGAGAATAAACAACCTCCCGCGTAGCGGCCAGCCCCTTTTTACTCTTATTTATTTTTATTAAATTAAATATGAGGAGACTGCGCTAGCGCGATTCGCCGAAAGCGAGAATGCTATCTCTCCTTAAACAATTTAAACAATATAGGGCGGAATTGCTACACAATATGAAAATCTATCTCTAATTCTTCTCTTTAAAAAATTAAGAATTGGGTCGCGCTATAATTCTTTGAAAATCCTAATATCTAAAGGCCTCTTTTTGTAGGTAGAGATAAGCGTCTACTCTTTAGGCTCGCTCCTTCTCTGCGTCAGCTGCGTCAGCGGGTAAAGCGGGTAAAGCGGGTAAAGCGGGTAAAGCGGCGTTTGCGCTTTTTGGGGTGAGTTGCTATACAAGAGTGACTTAGACAAGCGTAGTTAGAGAGACAAGCAAATCCCGCAATAGAGCCTCTGGTGTCTTTGGAGCCTAGGGAGCCTAGGGTTTTAAATTTTAAGAGATGGGCTGGCTGCGCCAGCTGCTTCTATCTAAGAGTAATCGATAGGAGATCTCTTAAAGCGGGTTGACCCAAAGATAAGTTAACAATTGCGATAAAAGATTGGTACTCTTTTTATTTAGAAGAGAGAGTTCAAATTGTTTCTCCCAAACAAAAGAGTTAATTGTGTAATTGTATCGCGAAAGATTTCTTAATGAATATTTTTCTGCGTCAGCGATTTTTATCTTAAAAAAAAAGATAAAAAAAAAAAGAATAAAAAATACAAATATAAAATAAATCTTATAATTTAATACTATAAATATCTTTAAATATTCAAATATTTAGTTAGTTGCCTGCGAAGCAGGTCCAAACATGATAAATATAATTAAAATATTAATATAAATCTCTTTTCAATTAAAATAAAATAAACTTATGAATCCAAAAAATAAAATTCGCAATAATATATGGACAAATTATGCTATTAATTTAAAAAAACCAATTTTAACTAAAAAAATAATTAGAGAATCTTTACAAAATTTTTGGAGATTTGTAATTATACCTGCCTTAGAGGGGGGTGGCTGCGCCAGAGTTCAACATTTTCTAATTCAATTTAAGATAGAAGATTACAGTGGGAATATACAATCTATTTCTTATGTTCAAATTGTATCCAAAGAAGATTTAAATATCTTAAGTAATATCTTTTCTGAGTTTTGGGATATAAAAAGTGAGGATTACCATTCAATGAGTATTAAACAAATTATTTTTACTTATAAGATTATACCCAGAGACAAAGAAAATCTCATAAGTAAGAATAAAAAACTACAAAATAGAAAAAATTTAAATATTAAAACAGTTAAAGTTTCCAAATTTAAATTTAGTGGTCATAATTTACCTTGTACAATGGCTTCCACAACATGGGGAGTTACTCATTTTTATAGTAATTACACAAAAGCCATAGTTTACAAAGCTAGATCTAATAGGGAATATCATATAAATATTTTTGATAATTATATTTTAGTTGCTTTAAAAATAGATAATAAAACATTATTAAACTTTAAAGATACTTTATTACTAGAAAACAGTTACGATTTGTATAGTTTTAAAAGAGAGTTTAAAAATCAAACATTTATAGTAGAAAACAGTGAAATAGTACTAAAATATATTAACAGAAAAACTAAATTTATTTCAAAGATTAAACCTTCAATATCTTTATCTGAAAAATTTATAACTATGGATCTTGAAACTAGAAACATTAATGGTGAATTCTCAGTATATCTTGCTAGTATATATGATGGAGTCGCTAAACGAGTAACTAGTTTTTATTTGGATGATTATAAAGATTCAACTGAAATGCTAGAAATAGCAATACTATCCATAATGAAAAGAAAATATGATGGATATAGGGTATATTTACATAATTTTTCTAATTTTGATGGTATTTTTTTAATTAAAATATTAAATAGGTTGAGCGAGGATATATTCCCATTAATTAATGACAATAAATTTATCGAAATAAAATTTAAATTTGGGAACTATTGTTTAAAATTCAGGGACTCATTTTTATTATTACCTTCTTCTTTAGAGAAATTAGCTACAGGGTTTAATGTATCTAAAAAAGAAACATTTCCAGTATTATTTGTTAATAATGCTAATATAGGATTAAATTATAAAGGGGTAATACCTCCAATAGAATATTTTGTTAATCTGGGTGAAGATAAATATCTAGAATATTGTAAATTATTTCAAGGTAAAGAATGGGATCTAAAATTAGAATCAATAAAATATTGTAATCAAGATGTTATCACTCTGTATCAAATTATAAGTAAATTTGCAGATATAATATTTGATGAAATAAGATTAGATATTTCAAAATTTCCTACTATTTCTTCTTTATCATTTGGTATTTTTAGATGTAAATTTTTAAGAGAGGATTGCAAAATTCCTATAATAACTGGGAAAATTTATAATGATATTTCTTTAAGTTACACAGGTGGTAGTGTGGATGTTTTTAAACCTTATGGTGAAAATCTTTTACAATATGATGTTAATTCATTGTATCCTTTTGTTATGAAAGAAAATCCGATGCCTGTAGGTTCACCTGTATATTTTGAAGGGGATATTAGTAAATATGAAAAAGATCTTTTTGGATACTTTGAAGTTAAAGTTGAAGCACCTAAAGATTTAAATATACCATTACTTCAAAAAAGATTAAAAATTAATAGTTATAAAACTGTAACTCCTGTAGGTTCTTGGAAAGGTTTTTATTTTTCAGATGAATTATTTAAAGCTAAAGAATTAAATTATAAAATTGAAATAATAAGAGGATATCTTTTTAAAAAAGAGATTATATTTAAAGAATTTGTAGATTATTTCTACGAAATGAAAGTTAACAGTGAAAAAAATTCTCCTCAATATATTATAGCTAAATTGATTTTAAATAGTCTTTATGGTAGATTTGGTATGAGTCCCTATAAAGAAAAACATATTATTACTAATAGTTCAGATTCTTTTGATATTTATAATAAATTTACCGTTACTAATGTTATTAATTTTGACCATAAAGAATTAATTTCTTATTTAGAATTTAATGAGTCGGATGAAGAATTAAATTTTGTTAATATTTCTATTCCTATAGCTTCAGCTGTTACTGCCTATGCAAGGATTTTTATGTATAAATTTAAAACCTTAAATACAAATAAATGTTATTATACAGATACTGATAGTGTGGCTTTAGAAAAGAAACTAGATGATTTGTATGTAGGGAAAGAATTGGGTAAATTTAAACTAGAATATATTTCTGAAAAAGCAATATTTTTAGCCCCTAAAGTTTATTTTTGTAAAACTAATTTAGGGAATATTTGTAAAATTAAAGGTTTCAAATTAAACAAAGAAGGAGGTATTAAATTTGAAGAATTTTATGATTTATTATACAAAGATAATAAGATTTCTCTTAGCCATGAAAAGTGGAAAAAGAATTTATCAAAAGGTAATATAACAATTGATAAAGAGTACTATACTTTAAAAACCACAATTGGAAAAAGAGAGTTAATATTTAATGAATCAAATAAATTTGTAGATACAAAACCTTTATATTTAGTTAAAGGTGAGATAGGTTAATTCAATTTAAAGCTCTAATTTTTATAATTTTTATATAGAAATATTACCACTGTATAGTATCAAATACGACTCTTTTATTCGGTATTTAAATTTAAATTAAATATTCGCTTTAAACACCCCCCCCCCCCCCGCGTAGCGGCCCTGCTTTGGACAGTTAAAACCAATCATTAAATACCATAATAATTTATTAAGAGACTCATAGGTTTTTAAACAGAATTTTTTTTTCATGTTCTTCTAACAAATTACAAATTATATCAAGTATAATAAATGAAAAATATATTCACAAATTTATTATCTCCTTATTTCCTTGCGTTGCAATTTTGCTTGCTCCGCGCCTGCGCCTTGCGTAGCATTTTGGGTTTTATTCTTAAATTTATAAACCTCTTTTGCGCTGCAACTCCTTGCGTAGCAACATTCTTATTTCTACTATTTTAATATTAAAGAAATAGTCAAAAAGGCGCTGGCGCGGAGCGACTAAAAGTTCTAGAAGCTAAATGCCAAAAGCACAGAGGAATTAAGAAAAAGGAGGAGCAATACTCACCTAATTTCAATTACAGTTTATCTTTGAGTCCTAAGACCTCCACCTATCTTTTGACTTTTAGAGTCGCTTTTTTTATTCTTTAATATTAAAATTTGAGTAAAAAAAAGGCGCTGGCGCGGTGCGAGGGATAGGTGATAAAATTAGTTAATAAAATTAATTATATAAAAAACTCCTGTAATGGCATTCGGTAGCGAGCCAGAAACAGGTGCAGGAAATGATTTACTTTTTTTTTTGAATAAAAAGCCTAATGTTTGTAGTAACATGATAAAGAACTTTATCAATTTTCATGGTCCCAATTTAGACTCGAAAAGCGAGTTAAAGAGTTAAGAATTCCTGAAAAGAACTAACTAGATTATAATATTCACGTTATCACGGGCTCTTATCTTTGCTGGCGCCTGCAGCTAGTTTATTCTCAATAATGTTATAAACGATTAATCTTTATTGGTCAAATTTGCGACTCTTAGCTCTAATGCTAATTCTATAACCATTCCTACTCTATTTTTTTTATTCTTATTTTTACTTAATATTAAAGAGATGTAAATAAGGGAGAAGCGCTGGCGCAGCTGACGCAGCTGACGCAGCTGATGCAGCTGACGCAGCTGACGCAGCTGACGCAGAGCGAGGTTATAAGAATTAGGAGAGTAGCTTGATATTATATCTTTAGCTGATTTATTTCATTACATTGCTACTGCCTTTGGTAGGTAATAACAAGATTTCAACTACCACTCTAGTTTTTGGCAACTACGCGACTCACGCAAGCGCAGTTGGAGCGATGTTTTTATTCTTATTTTTTAGAATACGCAGGATTTAAAAAAAGGGCCCGGCGCCTCCGCCTCGCTTCTTTTTTTTTTAGATTCCTAATATATAAGCGAGGCCTGCGGGTTCTAGGGGATTACTCCAGGCTATTTAAACTAAAAATAAATTAAGACAAAAGGAGACTTGTATCCCGATAGAGCGTATATTTAAGCCCTCTTCTTTAAATTTTATCCTCTAACAGCCCTGCCTTTGGCAGCTCCGCGCCAGCGCCTTTTTTACTCAAATTTTAATATTAAAGAATGAGTCCTCCTCTCCCTTTTAAAAAACTCTTTAATATTAAAGAGAATTAAGAAAAGGGTTCTAGCCTTTCTTATAAATAAGAATAAAATTGGCAGAAGCGCGGCGCTGGCGCGGTAATAAAATAAAGGAGGAGCGAGACGCTAATAATAGAAGGTAGGGCGGCTAGGCCTCGCTAGAGTCGTCTTTCTGTTTGTTACAACTCAAGGTGTTGCTAGCAAAGCAGTTGTTATGGTTTACGCATCCTTAATAAACCTTAGAACTACAAAAGTAATAAGGGGCCGCTACGCGGGAGGGTGCTTTTTTTTTGATGAAGAGTAGATAAAGGGAAGCTAGACAATTTGTGAAATTATTTATATTATCTAAAAAAAAAACTAATAGCACTAAAATTTTAGGTAATTTAGTAATATTAGAAAAAAAGATACTTTTTTTTTTGAATACAAATTAATTAGTTTATAAAGTATTGGGATAGTAATATTTTGGATAAATCTAAATCACCTTTTGGGGGTAATTCTGGTATATAGATCTTAGTTCTTTTTTGTAAAATATAATCTTTTCCTGCGGAATCTTTAAAAATCTTACAATTATTATCTATTAAATTTTGTAATATTCTTTCATTTAGTTTTTTTAAAAAATCTTCATTAGAATATAATTTAACAAATTCTGATACAACTAAAGATTTTAATTTATCTATATTATTAGGATGAGACCCAAAACAATCGTGTACTGTTAAAATATCAGGAAATTTAACATTGGTTAAACCAATATTGATAATGTTCATTAAGTGAGAAGCATCTAAAGAATGTATAATATTAGGAATAATTGAATTAACTTGTTTTCTAGTATCCATTTTATCTGTAAATTCTCTCAAAATAACACTCTTAGTTTTATTTTTAAATGAAATAGAAACTTTATTTTGAATAGATACAGCATAAAATTGTGTGATTTTTAAACCGGAAGGTGTAAACCAAGTTAAAGGTATACTACAAATTAAACAAAATTTAACTATAGCTTTAATATAATTATAAACACCTTCTAAAGAAGGCAAAGATTTAAAAATTTGGTTATTTATAATTTCAGCTAATATATATATTTCTCTGCTACTTAATTTTGTAAATTCATTTTCTAAATATGTAGGAACTAAGAAATAAGTTATTTTATTTTTATTAGTGATTTTATCAAAAGAATTTCTCAATTGATCCGCGATACCTATTACAGAAATATTATAAACTTTAGTCATAATAGGTAATTTTAAATGTTTTCTACTCATTTTTATTTTTTTAAACTCAGAGTGTTCTAAATTATTTTCTCCAAATGAATTAATAGCTTTATTAATGGGACCCACTAATTCTGAATAGATATCTCCTACTTTGTCTTCAATAGTTTGAGGTATTAGGTTTACTTTCATTCCAGTTTCTAAATCTTTAATTAATGCGGCTAAATGCTGTATTCCACTACAAGTAGCATCTAAAAATATAGGTATATGAATTTTAGCCTTCGGATTATTATGCATTTCTTTCAATGTTAAACAAAATGAAGTAAATAATATTAAATTATTGGCTTTTAATATAAAATTTTTATCTAAATTTATAATATTATTATAATTTTCTTTAACCCATTCTATTCTTTCTTTAAAACTATTCTTAGATAAATTATTAATATTATAACAATTAGCCCCATAAATATATAAATAGTCTTTACCTTTCTCATTTATTACCATTCCATCATATAAATTTAGTAAACCATTAGGTAATTCTCCACCTTGATACGATAGAAAAAAAGAATTAGTATAAATTCTACCCCTCCAATCAGCACTAGTACAAATATAAAAAGGATGTTTAAGTTTATTTAAAGAATTAGCAATTTTTAATGTTATAAAATTTTGATTTATATCAGTTTTATTTTTTAAAATATTTTTAAAATAAAATTCTAAAATATAAAACCCTTCATTTTCTAAATAATTTAATAAATTAGTATTAATTTTAAATTTAATAGAATTAAGTTTATTTATAGACAAATATAAATTTTGTCTTTCCTCTATTTTATGATCATGAACATTTGATCCAGTTATTATCTCATTTTTATTTTCATTATTTTCTAAATAACCACCATATTCACTATTTGACCATTTATTAGGAGGGCATAGCATAGGTAAAGAAACAGGAGATAAAATAAAATTGTTCTCAATAAAATTAAAAAACTCATCATTAATCTCTAAAATAGCTAAATCACTATCATTAACATCATCTAATAAATTTTGAGATTTGTAACTTCTTTCAAATATAAAAGTAGGTTTTCTACAGAATATTTCAATAAAGAAAGAACCTAATTTTAATTTAATAACTTCATTAAAACCTTTACTTAAAATATAAAAATTAAAGGTTATATAAGATTCTTTGTCCAAATAATTTTTCCATTCTTTACTATAAATATTATATAATATTTCATTAGCAATTTTCATAGCTATACTAGTAAACCCTAATTTATTATAGAATGTAATCATTATACTATAGGTAATAATTAAATGATTTTTATTTAATTTTTCAGGCAGTCCTGGAAACCTCTTTTTAATTCTATTACTTTCAATTATTAAATTTAGGGTTTCATCTGCCTTTTTAATTATATATCCCAAACTATTTCTAGCTTTAGTTTCTGTACTATCTAATTTTGCCACAATATGCTCTAACCATTTACTTTCTATTTTTCTTTGTTTTTCTAAAGGATTTAATTTATCCTCTTGAATAATTTCCTCAAAATAATTTACAAAAATATTAATATTTGTATCTTTATCATGCCCCGCTAAGGCGGGGCAGGAGTCTATTTTTAATTTTTTAAGAATATTGTTAATCTCTAATTCTTTTTTTGCTAGTGGATCTTTTAGAACTAAAGATTCATCTGGATTAAATTTAGAAGTAGAAAAATATCTAGCTGCAGGCGCCAGCATAGCATTAATCTTAGGTTTATCTTTCATTTTATATTTAGAATATTTATTTATCTTATTTTCAATAGTTGATAGCTTATCATATAAAGCATTTAAATTGTTAATACTAATATTATCCGAATTATTTTTAAATTCCAGTAATTCTTTCTCTGTTGTTCAGTAGATACTATTTAATTTTTCAATTTCTTTTAAATTTTTATCTATATTTAATTGCATATTTGAAAGTTTAGAATAAAGATTTGGATTATTAATAACAATATTTCTTTCCTCTTTATATCTCTTCTTTTCTCTACTTGACATTCCAGTAGCTCTAATTGAATTAATAAAATCATTATTTTTATTAATTTCATAAGTTATAGAATTATTAAAATTATTTAATTTAGAAATTGAATCCTTATAGAATTTAAGCTTATTTTCAAATTGTTTAATTATATTAGCTTGTAAAATACCAAATGATAATAAAATATTCTTTTGATATAGTCTAATTATATCATTTCCCTGCGTCACCGGCTCAAGCGGCGTTAGCGGCGTCAGCGGCGTAAGCTGATTACTATTAATTTGAAAAGTTGATTCTTTATATTCATTTAAACTTAAATTTGCTATCTCAATTTTGTGCCCTAGAAATTCTTTATAAAGATCCAAAGGAATAGTTTTATTTAACAATTTACTATTAGAAATATTATATATATTTCTTTTAAATTCCGACATATTATTGTAATAGATTTCATTTAAAAATGAATTTAATTGTATTTCAATAGAATTTAATATATGTCTTCTACTAGTACACCCAGCACTAATATGAATATCACAAATTTTAAATTTCCAAATAATATTACTCCATAACATATTATGAAATACAAATAAAGAATTCTGATATATATTATCCAAATCTTTTGCTTTCATTTCTTTGTTTCCAAATATATTCCCAAATAAATCATTATTTTTAATAGTAAAACTTAAATGGCCAATTAATTGATCAATACTTACAAAAATAAAAATAACATTATTAACTCTACGTTCCACAATATAATTATCATGTACTGTAATATTAGTATCCTTTAAGATATCTTTAATTTGTTCATCCTCATATACTAAGAATAAATAACTTAATTTATCACTATCAAATGTTGCCGATTCTATCATATCTTTATAATTATCAATTACTCTCTTTTTACTATCTTCATAATACCCAACAATTGAACTAATTAAATGTATTTTCTTATTATTAATATGATATTTATCAAAACTTCTAGCAAAACAGGCGTAAATTAAAAAATTATTGTTCATTATAAAATTATTTTGTATTAAATTTAAGAAAAGATTTATATTTATATATTAGATAAAGCTTTAATAACTTCATTACTAATATAATTTATATTTTAACTATATCATTCTTATATTTTACCATTTTATCTCTCAAAAAAAATCGCTTGCGCGGATAGAGCCTAAAAAGAGATTTTCTCATTATTCCCCACCCTCCCTTTGGCAGGC
>Ga0193742_1002444_pt1 | contig 10694 bp, 10 predicted proteins | sample L2c1metaG_FD_165511 | JGI IMG/M metagenome (GOLD analysis project Ga0193742, IMG submission 165511) | Soil microbial communities from a riparian zone of the East river system, Colorado, United States - L2c1 | ecosystem: Environmental > Terrestrial > Soil > Riparian zone | place: USA: East River... | reverse complement strand
CCTCCGCAGCCCCGACGAATGCCGGGCCCGCCGAGAACCGCGCCGGTCGATCCGGCGACAGCCTCAGCGTGGGGGTGCGGTTGAGCCGCGTTCGACCAGAACCGGGTCCGGGTCGCGGACGACGACGTGTCGCGGCGCAGCGCCTTCCATGCGTTCCAGCAACAACGTCACCGCCGCCGCCCCAAGCTCACGCATCGGCATCGCCACCGCCGTCAGCGCCGGTACCAGATGCGCCGCGTACAGCACGTCGTGGAACGACACGATCGACAGCTCCGCCGGCACCGCCACGCCGAGCGAACGCGCGGCGGTCAGGGCGCCGATCGACGCGAGCACGTTCCCACCGACCACGGCCGTCGGACGGTCCAGAAGCGAGAGCAGCGAGCGCATGCCCGCCTCGCCGGACGCGACCGTGTGGCCGCCACTCACCACCCAGTCCTCGTTCGCCGCGACGCCGGCCTTCGTCAGCGCTTCCCGCCAGCCGCGGATACGGGCACCGGAACGCTGGGTGCCGCCCACCTTCAGGTGGCCGATCCTCGTGTGGCCAAGGTCGATCAGGTGCTGGGTCGCCAGGCGGGCGCCGGCGACGTCATCGAGGGCCACGCTCGCCAGCGTCGTCGACCGGTCGTTGAGCAGCACCGTGGGAATCCGGGAGCTCGCCTCCTGAATGATCTTGCGGTCCTGGGTGGTGCCGGCGCGCTGCAGAAGCAGGCCGTCGATGGCGCCGCCGTGCACCGCGCGGTGGAACGTCTCGTCGCCGCGGGCCAGTGCGTCGATGTCGGCCAGCAGCACCATGTAGCCGGCGTCGGCCGCGGCCTTCTGTGCGCCTAGGGTGATCTCGCCGTACAGCGGGTTCGCCACGTCGTGCACCGCGAGACCGATCGCGCCGCTCCTGCTGTGCCGCAACGCCCGCGCCGCGTGGCTCGGGGTGTAGTCCAGCTCCCGCGCGGCCGTGAGCACGCGATCCCGCGTCTCCGCGCGCACCTGAAGCTTCGGGTCCGCGTTGAGCACCCGCGACACCACGGCGGGCGTGACACCCGCGCGTTTCGCGACATCCGTGATGCTGACCCGCACACTCCCCCCTCTCACGCCAAGACTCGACAGCCTAAGGGTCGGACAGTCCGTCGATCAGCGTGACATGCCAGCGGCCGAGGTTACTGGTGAACAGCTCGTCACCGCGGAACGCCAGGTTCGTCGGGTGGCACAACAGGTGCGCCGTCGGATCCGCGAGCACCGTCGACACCGTCCCGTCCGCATCGACGCGCAGCACCTGGCTCGGTTCGTAGCACCCGACGTACAACCGGCCGTCCGGACCGAACGCGATGCCGTCCGGCACCGTGCCAGGCAACGTCACGACCAGTTCCGGCACGCCCGTCGTGAGCGGGATCCGGCTGATACCAGGCAGGAACGACTCCACCACGTACACGGCATCCGGCGAAAGGGCCAGGCCGTTGGCGAAGTTCAACGGCGCCGCACACCACAACCCGCCGGTGCCGTCCGGCGCGAACCGGTACACGCCGCCGCCCGGCTCGCCAGCGACGTTGCTGTCCGACACGTACACCGTGCCGTCCGCCGCCACGGCCGGGAAGTTCGGTGTCACGAAAGGACGATCGCCGCCGTCCGCGAACAGCTCGACGGCTCCGGACGATGTGTCCACAGTGAACACCGCGCGATGCGCGAGGTCGCAGGCGAAGAGCCGCCGGCCGTCCGGCGCGAACGCGATGCCGAGCACGAATCCCTCCGTGCTCGCCACCTGCCGCAACTCCGCGCCGTCCGGCGAGATCCGGTAGAGCTGGCCGCGCTCGCCGCCGCACCAGACGCTGCCGTCCGGTGCCACGGCCACGCACTCCGGGTGGTCCAGTTGCGGCCGGCTCAGTGTGCCGTCGTGGAAGACTCGGCCGCGCGCCACTCCTGCTCCACCTCCTCGACCGGCTCCTCCACCGGCTCGTCGCGGAACCGCCGCATCCGCCGGCGCTTGCGGTACTCGTCGAGCGCCACCGCCAGGATGATCACCGCACCGCGGACGACCTCCTGCCAGAAGCTGTTGATGTCCAACAACACCAGGCCGTTGTTCAGCACGCCGAGGATCAGCACGCCGAGCACCGTGCCCGACACCGTGCCCTCGCCGCCGGACAGCCGGGTGCCGCCGAGGATCACCGCGGCGATCACGTTCAGCTCGAATCCGACGCCGATCGTCGGCTGGAACGAGTTCAACCGGCCGACGCTGATCAGCCCGGCCAGCGCCGCCGCCAGCGCCACGATGACGAACGCGATCACGTAGATCCGCGCCACCGGCAGACCTGCCGACCGCGCCGCCTCCGGGTTGCCGCCGGCCGCGTACAGGTAGCGGCCGAACACCGTGCGGTTGAGCAGGAAGTACGTCAGCACGACGACGACCAGCGCCAGCAGGATCGGGATCGGCACCGGGCCGACGTACCCGATACCGATCTCCTTCAGCGAGTCGCCCTCGGTCTGCACGGCACGCGCATTGGTTGTCAGGTAACCGATTCCGCGCAGTACGGCCATCATGCCGAGCGTCGTGATGATCGCGTTGATGCCCAGCCGGGTCACCAGCAACCCGTTGATCACACCGACCACGACGCCGACGGCGAGCCCGGCGACGATCGTGACCGGCACGCTGTCGGTGGCGTTGTAGATCGTCACCGACGCCACGCCGACCACCGCGAGCAGCGAGCCGATCGACAGGTCCACCTGCCCGGCCACCATCGCCACCGTCATGCCAAGCGCCGCGATCAGCTCGATCGACGACGCGCGCAGCATCTTGGTGATGTTGTCCGTGGTGAAGAAGAGCCCGTTCGTGGCAATCGTCAGGTACACGCAGATGACCAGCAGCGCCAACAACAACGGCACCTGCTCGTACCGCCCCAGCGACCGGACCGCACTGCGAACCCTCATCACGCACCTCCCAGTGCCGCTGCCATCAGCTTCTCCTGCGTCGCCTCGGCGTGCGTGAACTCGTCCACCAGCGCGCCGTCGCGCAGCACGTGGATCCGGTCGCACAGCGACAGCAGCTCAGGCAGCTCCGACGACATCACCACCACCGCGACGCCGCGCTCGGCGATGCCGGCGATCAGCTTGTAGATCTCGCCCTTCGAATTGACGTCGATGCCCCTGGTCGGCTCATCGAGGATCAGCACCTCGAGGTCCTCCTTCATCAGCCACCGCGCCAACGTCACCTTCTGCTGGTTGCCGCCGGACAGCGCCGCCACCTTCTGCTCGGCGGACTGCGCCTTGATCCGCAGCCTGTCGATCGCCTCGGCCACCATCCGGCGTTCCTTCGACCGGTTCACCCGCCCGCCGGTGGACAGCCTGCGCAGCACGGCGAGCGTCATGTTGTCGCGGATCGTGGACACCAGGATCAGCCCGTCCGCCTTGCGGTCCTCCGGCACGTAACCCATCCCGCGATCCGCCGCCCTGGCCGACGAGTTCCTCGGCACCCGCCGGCCGCGGATCCGCACCTCGCCGGCCATGGTCCGGTCCAACCCGAACAGGGCCCGCGCCAGCTCCGTACGTCCCGAGCCCATCAGCCCGGAGAATCCGACGACCTCGCCGGGCCGGGCAGCGAACGTCGCGCCGCGGATCAGGTCCGACCGCAGGCCGCGTACCTCGAGCAGCGGCTCGGTGTCCGGTGTGGACCGTTCGATCCTCGGGAACAGACTGGACAGCTCCCGGCCCACCATCAGCGCCACCAACTCGTCGGCGGTGACGTCGGCCAGCGCCGCCTCCGCCACCTTGCGGCCGTCGCGCAGCACCGTCACCCGATCGCAGACCCGAAACAGCTCGTCCAGCTTGTGCGACACGTACACGATGCCGACACCCTGCTCGGTGAGCCGCTCGATCAGCTCGAACAGCGTCTCGATCTCCGCGTAGCTCAGCGCGGACGTCGGCTCGTCCATGGCGATCACCTTGGCGTCCATGGACAGCGCCTTGGCGATCTCGACGAGCTGGCGCTGCGCGACGGACAGGAAGCCCAGCCGGGTGTTCGGATCCACCGACAACCCGACGATGTCCAGCAGCCGCACCGTCTCCCGGCGCAGCCGAGCGCGGTCAACCGTGCCGATCACCGTGCGCGGCAGCCGGCCGAAGTACACGTTCTCCGCCACCGACAGGCTCTCCACCTGGCTGAGCTCCTGGAACACCACGCTCACGCCATGCCGGTACGCGTCGCGCGGGCTGCCGAGCACGACCGGGGTGCCGTCGACGAGGTAGCCGCCCTCGTCCGGCGTGTGCACCCCGGCCATGATCTTGATCAGCGTCGACTTGCCGGCGCCGTTCTCGCCGAGCAGTGCGTGCACCTCACCCGGCCGGACGTCGAAGTCGACGTCGGCCACCGCCAGCGCGCCGGGGAATCGCTTGGACACCCCGGTCAGCGCCAGCACCGGCACGTCGGACAGTTCCGTCGAGGGGGTGGTCACTTCTGCTTGTCCAGCAAGGCTTTGACCGCGTCGTAGTCGATCGTCCAGTCGTCCCCGCTCTTCGTGTAGAAGTCGTCGAGGTTGTCCGGTGTCAGCACGGTAGCCGGCGTGACGGTGCGCGCCGGGATGTTCTTGCCATCGTTGACGGCCTTCGCCTGCTCGATGAGCGTGCGGCCGACGTACTCCGGGAACATGCCGAGGCCCGCCCTGTACGGACCACCGGAGGTGAGCGCGGACTTGCCGGCCCGACCCTCCACCCCGAACCCGAGCGTGGTCAGCTTGCTCACGTCCAGCCCGGCCTCCTGGTAGGCCTGGGTGCCGCCGAGGGCCGAGTCGTCGTTGATGCCGAAGATCATGTTGACGTCCGGGTGCGCGGTGATCGCGTCCGCGGCGACATCGAGCGCCTGGTCCTTCAGCCCGCCGCCGTTGATCTCCTGCACGATCTCGTAGTCCGCGCCACTGGCCGCCAGACCCTGCTTGAACCCGGCCACCCGGTCGCGGGTGTCCACTTGGGTCGGCAGGCCGACGATCAGCACCTTCGCCTTGGTCTTCATGGTGTTCGTGATGTGGTCGCCGGCCCACTCGCCGAGCATCCTCGCGGCCGCGAGGTTCTCGATACCCACCGCGGTCGCCGCGCCCTCCACCGAGTTCGACTCGGTGACCACCGGCACCTCCGCCTCGGCCGCCTGGCTCATCACGCTGGACAGGCCGGCCGGGTCGACCGGCGAGAGCATCAACACGTCCACGCCGCGGGTCAGCATGTTCTCCGCCTGGGTGATCTGCTTGTCCAGGTCGACGTTCGCGTCCGACCACTCGAACTCGAAACCCTGCGCCTTGGCCGTGTCCTCGGCGCCCCTGATCACGTTCTGGTACCACTCGTGGGAGCCGAAGTTCACCACGTAGCCGACCTTCACGCCGTCGGACTCGTTGGGGTTCGCGCAGCCGGTGAGCGCTGCGCCAGTGGCCAGCGCCAGCAGGGCCGGGAGCAGCCTGGTCATCCTCATGTGGACCTCCTCGTCCATCTGCTCGGGCTATTAAAACGGTTTACTGAACCGGTGGCAATAAGCCCCGGGTAGTCAGGTGGTCGCGACGCCGGGTAGGTCTGGATCAGCCCAGGACTGGTTGGGCACGAGGGCGAACCAGTCCGGCCGGCCGGGGTCGCGGTCGTAGGGGTAGTCGCCGAGCTCGCGATACAGCTCGGCGTACCGGTCGAGCTTGTCCCGATCGAGCGTGACACCGAGGCCGGGCCCGTCGGGTACCCGGATCCGACCGTTCGCGTAGCCGAGCTTGCCGCCGGTGAGCACATCGTCGGTCAGGTGGTGGTAGTGCGCGTCGGCGGCGAGTGTCAGGTTCGGCAGCACGGCACCGAGCTGCAGCATGGTCGCCAGCTGGATGCCCAGCTCCCCAGACGAGTGCACGGCGACGCTCTGCTGGAACGTCTCGCACACGCCCGCCGCGCGCACACACGCGCGGATCCCGCCCCAGAAGGTGGTGTCCAGCAGGACCACGTCCACCGCGGGGTCGCGCAGGTTGGTGGCCAGCTGCTCGAAGTTGACCACGACTGTGTTGGTGGCCAGCGGAATCCGCACGGCGGCGCGGACCTGACGCATGCCGTGCAGACCCCAGGTCGGGTCCTCAAGGTAGTCGTTGTCCAGGTCCTCGATGGCCCGGCCGAACCGGATGGCGTCCTCGACGGACAGCGCCGCGTTCGGGTCGTAGCGCAGCGGATCGCCGGGCAGCGCCTCGGCCAGCGCCCGGTAGGCCCGCAGCTCGTAGGCCGGCGGGAACACCCCGCCCTTGAGCTTGTGGCTCGAGAACCCGTTGCGCGCCTTGAGGTCAAGCGCGTGCTGGACGAGCTGGTCGACGGTGCGCACCTCGCCGTCGCCGGCGTCGTTGGGGTAGCGGAAGAACAGGTAGCTGGCGAACTCCACCTCGTCGCGCAGCTTGCCGCCGAGCAGCGTGTACACGGGCGTGTCGAGCGCCTTGCCGACGATGTCCAGGCAGGCGAACTCGATCGCGGCGAGCAACTGGGTGCGGTTGTTGTACAGCGACGACGTCGGGTTCGACAGCTTGAACCGCAGCTCCTCGACGCGGAACGGATCGTGGCCGAGAAGGTAGGAGCGCAGCCCCTGGAACGCCAGCTCCGCGCTCTGCCCACCGCCGCCCATCTCGCCGAGCCCGACGATCCCCTCGTCGGTCTCGACCTCCACGACGGTGCGCACGAACCGGCCCCAGTGCGCGCCGTTCGCGTGCCGCAACGGCGCCTCCAGGGGCACGGTGACCGTGGTGGCCCGCAGATCGACGATCTTCATCCGCCGCCCACCCTCCCCGGTATCAATGATTCGCTCGCAAGCTCGCCCATGCTCAGTCCGGCAGCACCACGGGCACGACGGCCATGAGCCCGCCGTCGACCCGGTGCTCCGCCCCGGTGATGAACGACGCCCGGTCGCTGGCCAGGAACGCCACCAACTCGGCAACCTCCGCCGGCCGCGCCACCCGACCGAGCGGGTGGCTGCGCCCCCAGGTGTCGATCAACTCGTCGGCCGTCGTGTCGTGCGCGAACCGCTCCGCCGCCCAGCGCAGCATCGGAGTGTCCACAGAGGCCGGACACACCACGTTGGCGCGAATCCGGTCCGCGGCGTGGTCGACGGCGATGGCCCTGGTGAGCGCGTTGATGCCACCCTTGGACGCCGCGTACGCGGCCACGCCGGCCTGTGCGGCGAACGCCTGAACGGAGGAGATGTTGACGATCGCGCCGCCGCCACGCTCCATCAGCAGCGGCACACTGAAGTGGCAGACGAGGAACACGCCCTTGAGGTTGACGTTCAGCACCTCGTCCCATAACGCCTCGGCGGTGTCCGCGACCGTGCCGTAGCGCTGGATCCCCGCGCTGTTGACCACGATGTCCAGCCCGTCCCGTGTACTGTCCACAAAGGATTTCACCTGAGCGGAGTCGCGAACGTCGGCGACCACCCCGATCACCTCGAGCCCCGCGTCGCGCAGCTCCCGCTCGGTCGCGGCGACCTGGTCGGCGTCGTTGGCGCAGAACACCACCGACGCGCCGGCGGCCGCGAGCCGCTCGACCACCGCGCGGCCGATCCCGGCTCCACCGCCGGAGACCAGCGCCACCTTGCCGTCCAACTCACCCATGAGCGTCCTCGCGGAAGTAGTCGGGATGCTCCGACGCGAGCACTCCGACGTGGTCGTGCACGAGCCGCAGGTGCCTGGCGAGCACCCGGTCGGCCGCGCGGATGTCCTTGGCCAGCACCGCACTCACGATGTCGGCGTGCTGGGTGATCAGATCGGTCAGTACGTGCGGGCCGGGCAGGCTGAGCCGCCGCACCCGGTCCAGGTGCGCCTTCGCCGACTGCACGACCGGCCACACCCGAGGGTGCCCGGCGATCTCCAGCAGTCGGCGGTGCAGGTCCTCGTCGGCGGCGAACCACGTCCGCAGATCGCCAGCTGCCGTGGCCAGCCGCTGCGTGTCGAGCAGCGCACGCAGCTCGGCGCCGTCGGCCTCGGTGATCCGGCGCGTGGCCGCCGGCAGCGACGCCCGCTCCAGCGTCTCGCGGATGAACTGCGCCTCGGCGACGTCGTGCAGGCTGATCCGGGACACGAACGTGCCGCGCTGGGGCAGCACGTCGACGAGCCCCTCGTCGGCGAGCCGGATCAGCGCCTCGCGGATCGGCGTGCGGCTCACGCCGTAGTGCCCGGCAAGCTCGTTCTCCGACAGCGCCTGTCCCGGCAGCAGCTCCACGGACACGACCGATTCGCGGATCAGCGCGTACACCTGAGCGCGCACGGTCGTGCCACGCACCACACCGTTCCGCTGCGCGTTGACCACGCTCGCACACTAGTATGGTAGTGCGCTAGAGACAAGAGCCTGCTCCTCCATTCGAGCACCGCTCAGCTGTACTCGAAGCCCACGCCGTGGGTGCGGGCGAGGTCGCTGGAGTGGCCAGCATGGATGAGAACGGGGTTGCCGTCCTTGTTGTGGATCGTGAGGCTGACCCGGATCCGCGCGCAGCCGGCCAGTTGGTCCTTCGTGAGGTACAGGGTGTTCGTCGCGGTGCGATGGTGCTTGTCGGTGGAGATGAACCGGTCTGCCGCTGGGCTCCGCACCAACTGTCCACACGCGACACCCGCCGCAGTCTGCGGTTGTGCCTCGACCCAGGTGCGCACCGACGTGCCGTCGTAGTCGGGCGAGCCACCTGGACAGATCGACGAGCCGGCCTTGCAGGTGGTGAGTGCCGCGTCCTGGGTGATCGCGATCTTCGTCGCGTCGGTCGCCGGCACGAACGTGAAGCCGAGGGTGGTCGCGGTCGCACCCCGGTTCACGATCCGCTCGGACTCGGCGGGCAGCGTCCAGCGCCTGGTGTTCGGGTACTCGCTGCGAATCAGCTCCGCACCAGCAGGGATCCGCATCTCCACCCGCCGCCCGTCGACGATGATCGTCGAGTAGCTCGTCACGGCCGCGACGCAGGTGTAGTCGCCGCCGGCGGGCGCGACGAACAGCCAGCGCAGCGTCGGGGTCAGCTGAGTCTCCCCCGGCGGCACCAGGTTCGCCGCCCAGTAGGCACCCCGCTCACCGGCGAACGGCGTTCCGTCGGCATTGTGACAGTAGACAGCGATGGTATTGCCGACGTTGTCGCCACTGGCCAACGGCGTCACGTTCGCCACGCTCAGGTTCTTCGTGTACAGATAGGACGCCGCGCCGGCTTCGGCGTGGAACGTCTGGCGCACGCCGGGAATCTCGCGGTAGGGACCGGCGTTGCGCGTCACCTCGTAGCGGAACTCCGGCGCCGCCACGCTGCCCTCGGCGGGCACCGCGAGCAACCCGGCACCGATCACCACCAGCGGTAGCACCAGCCTGATCGCCCGTCGTATCCCCGTCCGCATCATACGACTGTGTATACACCGCGACCGCCACGGTCGGGACAACCATCGTGCCCTGTGCGTTCTTCGCGCTGCCACACCCTTTTGTCGGTGCCCGCTCATAGAATCGCTGGTATGAGTGCGATCGAGTCGATGTCCGATGAAGAAGTCCTGGAATACCTGAAGACTCTGGAACGAGAGCGTGCCCGTCTGGACGCGCATGCGGCTCGGGCGATGGCGCATTTTCGCAGAATCGCGCGCGGATGCACCGGACTATGTAGCCGACGAGGTGGCCGCCGAGCTGCGGTGGACGCCCAGCTACGCCGGCAACCGGCTGGCCGACGCCGTCGAGCTGGTGGAGTCACTGCCGAACACGCTGGCAGCGCTGGAGTCCGGCGAGATCGATTGGGTGCGGGCCTCCCTAATCGTGCACCACACGACCGTGTTGGATCCGGAACCTCGGAAGCAGGTGGAGGCAGAGATCCTCCCGTATGCGGCGACCCGCACGGTGAAGTTGATGCGCGAGAAGCTGACTCGCGAGGTCGCGAAAGCCGATCCCGACGGTGCGGTGGAACGACATCAACGCCGGGTGCCGGACAGCACGGTGGAGTTCGCTCCGGAAGAGGACGGGATGGCGAGTCTGAACGTGTACGGCCCGGCCGAAACCGTGCGCCCCATCTTCGACGTGCTCGACCAGTGCGCCCGCTCGGCGAAGGCGGCGGGCGCGAAGGTACGTCTCGGAATGTTGCGCCTGGACGCGCTCGCGGGCATCACCCTCGGCGGACAGCTACAGAACCGAGTCACCGAATTCCGAGTCACGATCCCCGCCAGCCCGCTGGCCGGCGCGTCGAGTACACCGGGCGAGGCGCACGGCTACGGCACCCTCACCAACGATGTAGTGCAGAAACTGGCGTCCGGCCCGAACGTCTTCTGGAGACGCATCGTGACTGACCCGCTGACCGGCACCGTGCTGGACGTCGGGCCGCGGCGTCGGCACACAGTCGCAATCGGCGAGTTCGTGAAAACGCGAGATCGGCGGTGCGTCTTCCCGGGATGTGGCCGCCCAGCCGAGTCCTGGCGAGTCGGCGGCGGGAGTCTCACCCGCCGCCGCTCTCAGAACCGTGCGTGACACTCTCGCGTCACACGGCTCCCATCGTCCAGCCTGCTGGCCGTGCACCGAATCGCCAGTGCGCGAACATGCCGCGATACGCCTCATGGACGCGGAGCAGCAGAGCACGCGCTCTTTTGCGACTACGGTTTAGCCGTTTGTATTTGCGGCGTAGCCAGAGCACCAAAGCCTTATTGATGCCCTCCAGGAACTCGATCAACTCGGACCGGTAGAAGCGGCCGTAGTAGTTGATCCACCCGGACAGCATGGGGTTGATC
>Ga0193742_1002441_pt1 | contig 10697 bp, 9 predicted proteins | sample L2c1metaG_FD_165511 | JGI IMG/M metagenome (GOLD analysis project Ga0193742, IMG submission 165511) | Soil microbial communities from a riparian zone of the East river system, Colorado, United States - L2c1 | ecosystem: Environmental > Terrestrial > Soil > Riparian zone | place: USA: East River... | reverse complement strand
GCCTTCTCTGCCCTTTCTCGTTGTCGTTTTGCGACGGGCGCCAGTAAAATGCGAGCACTGTCCAACGCCTCTGCCGCATCCAAACGTCGGGAAATTGGGTCTTTGTTCGAGTGATGACCGTTGAGCGTTGAATTCATGGGTTGCATGAGAACAGGATTTGAGCTACTCTCCCCATTAGCCGCATTAGACGCGCTATTTTTCCTGGTCGAGGAAGAGGATGACCCGGCACAGAGGTCGTTCTCGGCTTCATGCTTTGATCCTCGTTCGACGGTAGGCGACGACGGGTAGAAAAATGACGGTCCCTCAATTGCAAGCCTGCTTTTGCCGCGCTGGGCTGACAACGAATGGGGTTTTATTCCGTTTCTCCAACCCCCAGAAAGTCGCTCCAGGACTTCGATGAATTCGGCTTGAGCCATAGACCTAGGAGGCAAGAAAATTGGATAACCCTCCAATCCATCAACAAGAGACGCGGTACGGGTAAACGTCGGAAGAATAGTGGCAAAATCGGCTAGCATCAATTGACAGATAAGAACACTGAAATGGGATTCAACAAGAAGGGGATGATAGGTGGTGAACATAGCGGCGGCATCTGGTATTGGTGGAGGCAGATTGGAATGGTTTCCGGGACGCATGGACTCAGACAAGAGGAACGAATATTCAGTTTGGTAGGCAAGGTCGCCATCGGGCATCGCATTGGGTGAGTCCAACGAGTCGAAATGCGACAAAAACTTCTCGTGGTCGCGTAAACTCTTCTTTAACAACTGAGATATATGATCTTTGAACCATTTTTCTCCTAGAACTGCAGTATACGCAAGTGACTTTGGACCGTCGTGCTTGCCTAACGGCCCATCAGGGTTCCCAATCTCGACGCCGCCATATTTCGAATTCTCGATGTAGCACAATCTTAACTCGGCGCCATCTACCGAAGGAACTTTGCGAACACCTTCAATGTTTAAGATGGCAGCTTCGATCGTATAAATTGCTTGCTGAAGATAAGCAGCCCCACGAAGAAAGAGAAGCTGAGGTTCAATAGGGTCTGGAGCATCATCCAGGACGGAAGGATGCTTTAACAGAGGTTCCCCATCCGAACCATCAACGGTACCCTCCATCGCACTAGTGCCGTCAGGTGGAGCTTGACCGTTTGTATGATTTGCAGCACCTTTCCGACGCTTTCCATGCTTGCTAATTCGAGATTCGCTCTGCGAGCCATTATTGTGATGGACCAGTTGAGCTTTACGAACTGCCCTAGCTTCTTTAAGCGCATGGGTAAAATCCTTGGTCGCCTGTGGAAATTCGTCGCGGAAGCAATGGACGATTCCGCGAGTACGATAATATTCGAGTCGTTGAGGATGGGCCGCAATAAGCTCATCTAGAACCCTAGTATTTGTTGACTCAGCCAATTGCCTGGTTAAACGATATCAGCAAGGAATGTTAACTCCGACAAATTAGCATTTACCGAGAAGGGATTTTTTCGTGGAAGAAATGAACGTATTTCGCATGCGCATCGTTAGGGTCTGCGCGATACAAGTTAGTTTCTAGGATATCTCAAAACCGTATTTTAGCCTTACATACCGACTTTCAGTACGCGTTCTGCAACATCGTCGAAAACGCTGCCACCCTGCATAACCATGACACTAGATGCTATTTCATCTGCCTTGTAAGCTTGGGCAAGCTTTTGAACGGCAAGGGCGCGTAATCTATGAATCCGCATCGCAGACATGGCAACATTTCTGCCCCCTCCATTGCTAATACCGAGTGGATTAAGACCAAGTGATTGAGCAGTTGCCCATGGACTGCCGTGTAAACTGGAAGCTCCTCTCATGGTACCCAGCTCTGCCGCAGATAAGCCCGATGAAGCACGGACAGATAGTTCCGCTGCTTCATCTATAAGTTGTCTTATGGACCTCACCGAGCGGAAGACGCCGGGGTCGATAGGCGGAGGCGTTGCCTTGCCAGGTTTTGAAGGAGGGAATGGTGGTGGCAACGGTATCGTTGAGAATGTGTTACGAGGTGAATCTGGAGGCGAAAAGTCGCCTAATCCATGAAAGCCACGGTCGCGCTGTTTGCTAGCATAATTACTAGACGAGGGTGGTGGAAGTGGTGGAAGACGCGTTTCTGACACTGTGAGAGTGGCCGGGTCTAGATTGAGGCTCAAAAGGGAATCAAGAAGTTCCACAGGCAGCTGCAACCAAGGGCCCTAGCGAAAGGTTGAGCTTTTGAATTTGACTTAGATGGGTTCGGAAGGAGTACGTACATGGTAGGAGCTTATATAGCGCCAGTGTTTATTTCTGCTGATACAGAGCACCGGAGGCCGACCTTCTAAGTCGAGCTCGTCTTGGGCTTTCGCTCTGGATGCCGCCTCTTTAGCTTTCGCTGACTTCTTGGATTTTTTCTTTTTCTTCTTTTTTTGAGCAGTCGTTATAGTGACATCTGGGATCTCAGCGTCGATTGAAGTGGGAGATGTCCTTCCAGAGTGAGTAAGAGGTGTAGATATCTCTGAAACGGCGATAGCGACGTTGTCGGTGTCTGGAGATGAAATCAAGTCATCCAAAGATGGGGTGTTGAAAACCATGTTGTCAAAGGGAGACCTAGATGATCTCGAAAAGCAAGAAAGCTGAGAATAACGACGTCAAAACCAATCAAAAAAAACTGCAGTAATTTCGCGGACTTTCCCACGCCCTCAATTGTTTGTTCATCATGCATCACAGTGAGCAGATGTGTATCTACGCTATGTACATCATCATATGGCATCCAAACCTGTTTATTACAAGGAGCCATAGAGAGTCTTTGAGAAACAAGAAGTTGATCATCGAACCGCTTGAGAATATCCAATAGAGCTCACACGTTCCAGATGATGCAGAGTCCATAGATAAGTACAAGTAAGGTATACGTAAACATGCTACAAAGACGAAGTGCAAAAGATGAGAGAGGTCATGTAAATGTATGTGACAAAGAAACGTTAACCAAAAATGAAGATATTAGACAGAAATGAGATCGTCGGCAGTTATAGGTTGGTGACAAGGAACCAGAAAGAATCTAGTCGCAAGTGATTAAGAAAAAAAGTTTGTAAGATCAGTCAACGCCAAGTTCATCAACTCACAAGAAGAGGCAAAATATTCAACCCACAAGTAGACCATTTAGTCCTTTGATCGGGGAAGACCGTGCTCATTCTCGCAAGATAGTAGAGTTCTCAAAAACGAAGGCGTAAAGCTCTTTCCCTCGTCAAAGATCCGAAGACTTGGCGCAATACCTTCAGGAGAAGCACGAGCCTTGATAAGACAGAGTTCGTTGAAGGCAACAGAAAAGGCAAAGTTGATGTTGAGCCTGTATGCGTATGAGGCTTTCACTTCCTCCACGTTGCGGGTGAGAAGGATATTCTCGATTGGCTCAGCATACTCTCGAGCGGCTTTGAGTGTAAGATCCTCTTGGTCGGATTTGATTTGGAACCCCTTTTTGGACTTTGAGGGCGAGTCTTGGTCCTTCTTGGAAATTGCTTTCTTGAATGTTATATTGGCGAGGTCCACGTGTTTCCGAATCAAATCCAGTTCATCGGTGAAGTCTCTCTTGTTTTTGCGTTTGAATACCTCAATTGCGTGGGTCACAGCATTTTCATAGGGAGCTTTCAGATCAGCGTCGCGATGAGCGTACTCATCTAGTTTCGATCCCGCTTGTCTGTGCTGCCCAAGGAGTTCTCGACCTTTCTTTTCGCCGGCGACTTTCAGTCGTGTCAGAATATCGAGAAAGGATTTAGAATTCGAGGCCCAAGGACTGTATACCTTGCGATCCTTTTCAAGGATCCCTGGCTGTAACCGATGACCAGTCTTGCTGGCATCTAATAACGTGGCAACACTGGCGCAGCCATTGTTGATAAAGCTCGAGGAGAAAGTGGTGTGATATTGACGTACATGTATGCCAGGCGAATGGATCCGGGGTGTTCATATCCGTGCCTTGCAACGCAGTGATCATGGCAAGTCGAATAAATCCCCACATTGCTTTGCGCGAGATTGGCCATTAACGTTTCTTGGAAAGCCTCATGGGCCGCTCTCGTGGGCAAGGCATGGATTCGATTGACGAATTGCGCTACATTTTCGACACCATTGAGGGGCAAAAACGCCTCAGATATCGCACCCTCCGGACATTCCGTCAAAGGTTTATTTTCAAATTCCTTAACAAGCAAGGGATCCCAAATGACCACCAGCTCATCTGAGGAGGAGTTTCAGTAAAAGGATTGTCAAGATAAAAACAACTCACCGCCATCCGTATCTAGGTTAAAATATAGATTGTAAGAAAATCGAGAAGCAGTACAAAAGGATTAACGTACCACCACCAGCAAGGATGCTAGCGAGACTACGTGAACCTTGCGTTGGAATGATAACAACGTCTGGCCAACGGTGTAGCTCTGTGACATCGACAGCTCTGACCTAGAATACGTTAAATAATCAAAATAATTATTAGAATCGAGGGTGAAGCCCTTGCCTTCTGCATATCTGAGGGCAGTCGGATCGGGTATCTACCAACCTATAAACATTGTCATAAGCGAACTACAAATAAAGAAACAGAGACTCACCACTACATCACCAGTAAGGACATGAAAGAGCATTTCGGTGCGCGGATCCTTCTGAGGTCTAGACGAGCGATAGAAAATCTCGCCTTCTTTGAGTATACCTAAAGGGTCTAATGCAACTTCGGATAGGTCACCTACTTGGTGAGAAACGGCCTACCTGGGACAACGTATGCGCCGAGAGACTCGGAGATCGGGATATGGCATTTTTCTACTGAGGTTTTGATGACTTGCTCAATGATATTTCCTATCTTATCGAAAAGCAATTTGCTGTGAGCTGGGTGAAATCCAGATTGGATCAGCTCTACAGCTGATTCATACAACGCAAGAGGAGCTAAGAGAAAACTATCAATTTGGAGATGAGCATACGTTAAAAGCAGGCAGCTACCTCCGCTATACTTATTCCTCCCTGTGAAGGTCGAAAACGGGGTTTCGTCTGCCTTGGAGTCCTCAGCTGAATCTTCTCTCTCTGGATCTTCATCCCGACCCCAATCACGCCCCTTGAGACCCAAGACTCGATTCAACGAGGCAGTAAGCCTCTGTGTTCGAATGCCTGAAACTTTTCCACACTTGTTGACAGCATCCCACAAGAAAACCATTGCATGCGGCTTGTCCCATTCCAAAAGGGGAGAGATTTCGTTAAGGAGGCCCTGCTCCATCAAGTGGATTAGAATTGAGTCGGGAATGCCATTAGAGAAAAGGTTGACGATAGATTGTGCAGAAAGTGAAACTGATGAAGATGGGCGAGAGGGAGCCAAGAGATCGAAAATGCGGTGAGCTCGATCAAAGCCACTATTCTTGATCTTATTCTGTGAATCTCGAATCCAGATCTTCGGCTCATCGGATTCATCTGTTGGATGGAGGATCCAAAAACCTTTCGAACCATCGATACGGCCTTGAATGCCTGCTGGAAGGCTTTCGTAGTTGAACGATCTTACTATAGTTACCAAAGCCTTGTGATTTATGAGACCGCATCCGTCGGTCATCAATTTTTCCGTCGGCGGTTTCCCGTCTGCCTTGAGCCAATCGGAAGCAGCTAAAATACTCGGTAAGAGAAATAATATTCCAAAGGAAGATTTACCTATGTCGTCAATTAAATGGATGTCCTCAATCGCAAACTCGATAGCGGGGACTGAGTTTGATAGTCCAAGCGCAAACCGTGAAGAGTATTTGCCGATTGCCTACATTAGGGAACAGGTAAGCACGGTCCGGTCTGGAAAGAGGCAAATCTGAACTTGAGAATAATTTTTCCTTGCTTCAAGGGGATTGTGCCAGTTAATAAACTCCCGGAATGACTTCCGGAACTGGTCACCACACCAATCCTGACTTTCGCGCTCCCAATTTTCACTGCTTTCCACCATGTATAAACCACCATCCTTTGAGTGGAAAGGCACAAAGACACGTCCACACAGGATAAATTTCGCCACGAAGAAAGCTCTTATCGCGTCGTTCTCTTCGCGAAAGAGAGTGTCCGACATACGCACTTGCAGAAAGCGTCTGGAACCGTAGAATCTGGCGAAGCGATGAGAGCGTCTTTTTTCCATCGGTTCAAGAGTGAGTTTGTAGCCTGTGTCAGCTTTGACAAGACGCATGACCTGCTGCACCTGCCCGCCATACCACTTGGGTACGCCTTTCCATTCCCCCATGAGACCCAGCCCTCGAGATTTATTCTCCTCAATCGCAGCTTGCTCGCGGTCAAGCTCTTTCCTGGAAAAAGAATAAAAAGGCACTCATTTGTATCAAATAAATTAATAACAGCGATGTCTAAGAACATACCACAAGTAAAAGTCAGAAGGGTTTGCCGACGCCGCTGACCTGCCACGCATAACGGTCTGGACCTGGCAAGCTGCATGGGCGTTGTCCCCGGTTACGTCTCTGAGTTTCCCCTTCACTTCCTCCCATGTCCAGATCCCTAAGGAAACTCCCCTCGCAAGTTCATATTGAGTTCCCCAAGCAATATGAAACCGATCCAGAAGGGTTTGCGTTTCCTTGTTGTGGGCGATTATAACCGGCCTGAGTTCAGTCCCAAAAGAACTCCTGGCAAATGAAGGCAAGGACCTGGGGTTCTGAGCTCCAACCCCAGGTGATGATAGTGGTGAGTTGGGTTGCGTGGGCACTGGAGATTGAATGACTTGAGGAGAAGCGCGCTTTCGCATTGTTATATTGGAAGCCTGGGCATTGATCTTGAACGACAGGAAGGCCGGATGTGGGAGGCAGCGGCGATTTCATGAGACGGTCGCAGTACTGAGCCGCTGTTTGCTCTAGCGACGGAGAGGACGGTTTGGTTGAAAACCCAGTCGGGCCATCACTGGAATCTATCTTAAATGAACCGACCGAACTGGTACTGCTTGAAGATGGCAATACCGAGAAGAGCGAGTTTTCCGAGGAAACGGACGAATTTGTAGACGTAGGAGAACGGATATCGTAGAGGGACGCCGGTTGAGTGGGTTGTTGGGAGGTGTCCGTGTCTGTCAGATCTACAACAGATGTTACTGGGTGAGACTTTAGATTAGCCTCGATTGACTTGCCTAGTGAAGAAACACGAAGCGTGAATAGAGAAAATACAAAGGTCAAGAGTCGACCGTACCTTCTTCGTCGGAATCTTTGATCACAACAACACCATATTCATGGCCCGCCTATCATCTTTCGGATATATGCTAACGTTTAAACCATTGAACTTACCCTGGGTGTGTGTACACTCTTTCTGGGGGGTTTTGAAGGGGCTGGATCGAAATCCAGTCACAAAGTAAGCAAATGGCAAAGGATGATTACTTAAGTTTAATGCGATAAAAGCACCTTCAATCCCCTTCATTCGGCTGGACGGAGTACCACGCGGTCCAAAAGCACTTTGAGATAGTGTTGTTGGACTACCGATGAATGTTCGGGTTGCGCTGGGAGATGAGGAGGCATCTATGGCTTGTTGAAAGAAAAATTCCGATGCACTATGTAAGCGAAAGTGGGCACTAACTACTTTTGACCGGTGTTATAGATCCTCCTTTCACCTGTGGCGCCTTTTCCGTAATATCTCGAGCAGTTGGAGTTTTCACCTTGAGCAAAGATGTTGGAGCTTTATAGGACTTGGGAGTCTTCCCTAGATGAATTGGGGAACGAGTTTTGACTTCGTCGTCAGATATGATCCAGCTGGAGTCCTCCGAGTCTAGATATCGATTTCCTTAACAAAGCAATGGCGCCGCAGCCCAAGAAAACAAACCTGTGTCAGAGCTATCTGAGCTTGGAGGAATATTTTCGGTAAGATCCTACTCAAGTTAAGTTAATACCGGGCCCTGTTTTCATAGTTATCGAACATTGACCATTAATGGCAGGGGTGTCATCTAGGGTTGTGGGTATCGTTGCAGAATCGAAGTACAGGCTGAAAGAGTAAGGTATCCGAGAAAAGGTAGGTATCCAAGAAAAGGCGGGTATCCAAGAGAAGAGAAGATATTGGATTCAGTTGACGCGGATGACTAGTAGATGGAGGGCTGATAAAAGAGGCGCTGGAGCGGGTGTGACAAACGCGAATGTTCCATAGATCATGTGCAACCGCGAATGCATAGTCACACTCGCTCAAACTTTTCAACCTTAACAAACTATGTATACCTCCTCAGCAGCCCAAAAGGCGAAACGACGAACGCATGCCCGTCCAGAACTCGCAGATGAACAGAAGCAGGAAATAAAAGAGGCATTTGAGCTGTTTGACACGGATAAGGATGGATGTGTGGACTACCATGAACTCAAAGTCGCGATGCGGGCTTTGGGTTTCGATTTAAAGAAGGCAGAGGTGCTGAAAATTTTGCGGGATCACGATAAAGACAATACTGGCCTGATGGACTTTCAAGACTTTGCCAAAATCAGTGAGTAAACACGTTCTTTTGTATTGTGCATGGGTATGGGGTTAGCTTCACAGCTCTTCGTACTCGGATCTGGGTCACGACGCGTCGTCCGAGATCTAGCCCCATGTCCCGTTGCGGCTCTGTTCGATGCTTGATACGGATAACTTACCACTCGCTTCTGCCCTTAGTGAGCGAGCGAATATTGGAACGAGACCCAATGGAAGAAATTCGTCGCGCCTTCAAACTATTTGACGATGATGGAACGGGGAAAATCAGCCTACGGAACCTAAGACGTGTAGCAAAGGAGATTGGGGATCGATTAGAGGATGATGAGCTGTACGTTCATTTGCTTGCCCATTCTATTTACTTTCAACGCGTCCAATACAGAAAAGCTATGATTGACGAATTCGACCTTGATCAAGACGGCGAAATCAATGAGCAAGAATTCTTTGCAATCATGACGGACGAAGCATAAGCAGCATGACCCGTTTTTACTTGCACTCTCCGGATTTATCGCTGTCTTTTCCATGTCTTCTACGCTACCGCTCTTTAATTGTATGCCCTGACTCTTGTATCTCATCCTGCCACGTCGTTTTAACCTAATGTGAGTAAACGCCTAGTCCTATCCAACCTTATAACTGATTCGCTGGGTCTAGCTAGACCTTTGACATTGATGTATTACTCAGAGTACTCTATATATTCCCATCTACCATCAAGCGCCGGAATATCAGGTGTACAGCTCGGATTTCGTTCAAGCATACCTGTATGCAAGCCGGAGCAGCCACCGTAAACTTGGTGATTTTTGGTGTGTTAGTTGCTCATGATTTTTTCATCTCCAGTGAACACGGGAGATGCAACGAGCCTTCGTTCGGCTGAGCTGACTGATGTAGATGTGATCTACAGTCTCATTTTATCTTTACTGTGGAGCCGTATAGAACAGTCTCATCAGCCATAACGGCGTTCAACTTTTGTCAGTCAACCGAGAAACTGCGGACTGCGAGAATGGTCATCGACACGGGCCCATTCCCTTCGGCCTTCCAAGAACCCTCATCATGCAAAACGGAAAAAAAGTCAAATCCCCGTCATCCAAGGAAAAGTGTCATTATGTACCTCGGAGTCTTCATAATACACTGCAACTAACGAAACTCCATGCGCTGTCGGAATAGAGCGACATCCCTTAAGTCATCAGTATATTCTTGGTGGTATCCGGAATCCAGTAGAAATGATCCGCTCTCGGACTCGGAGCTATGTAGACACAGCGACTGACGGGCTAGGCTGTGCAGACTGTGTGCGCTTAAACTAACTTCAACGCTTGAAATTTGAAGCTAGAAGACATGATTATGAGTAATAATCACGACAAGAAATTGTGTTTATGCGAATACTCCGGTACCCATTTGTACAATAGTCGGAAATGATTAATGAAGGCCGAACACATTTCAAATCGCAGTGATGATGTATTAATCCACGGAAACCGATCTGCATGGTTATTAAAGCCCCACGAGACATAATTCACAATCTTTTTCATATACATATACCTCTTGTTTGGCACTCAAGATCCAACTTTTATAGGTTCAAGCCGCCTTCTACTGCTGGTGCATGTTTGTTGCACAAACAGAGCCAGTTTCTCTGATCTTGTCCGGTACCCGGACCGGAGCTAGGCTTGCTCCGAACCTATAAATTTTTACTGGATTACTGCTCCCGCGACCGGTTAACATACAAAGCCCGAATACCCTGCTGGGGACGTGTTCGCGGTCTTACGGGATTGTTGTGAGTCCATTCCCTTTCTCGTCCATAGAGTCAGGAACGTGTGTACCGTCGGTAGTTTTAGATGGATGCGTGACATGACTAATTTTACTGCGCAAGCACTTACTGCCAAAGGGCCCATCATTGTTTGCGCCACATTTAGCTCAACTTTTGCATTGCTATCAGGGAGTCGATGATGATAGAAGGGATGGTATTAACATCCAGAACAAACAAAAAAAAAGTCCTGAGTACACACACCCTGTTCCTATCGTTTGCAGCCGTGTAATCTTGATCTCGCGATATTGAACCCTTTTACCTCACTGTCGTGACGAAAGAATTTCTTTATTACAAATCATATCTCAGACAAATCTCAGACCCTCAAAGATAAGAAAATCATGACTCTCTCCTTGGGTGTGGGAAAAAAAATAGATGTAGAGGTTCGAATTAACTGACAACCCAAGGATAAATTATAGTCATACCTCCAACATTTTTCTTTTCTCGCTACCGGTTTCGAGCCTATGGTTGTTGACTATCGTGTTCGCTTCCATACGCTCAACACCCGT
>Ga0193742_1002439_pt1 | contig 10707 bp, 9 predicted proteins | sample L2c1metaG_FD_165511 | JGI IMG/M metagenome (GOLD analysis project Ga0193742, IMG submission 165511) | Soil microbial communities from a riparian zone of the East river system, Colorado, United States - L2c1 | ecosystem: Environmental > Terrestrial > Soil > Riparian zone | place: USA: East River... | reverse complement strand
GTCGGTGATCGCCAGGAAGAACATGCGGTAATCGCTCACCAGAGACCACAGCGGATGGGTGAAGGTCGCCGGCCGATTCCGCTCGACGCGAAAATGCGCAAACCACGCAAATCCATATCCCGCTAGCGGCACCGCCAACCACCACCACCCGCCCGATGCTATCGCCAGCCCCAGGAACACGAACGTCAGCGCGGTGCCGATATAATGCAGCCGCCGGGTCTCCACCTTCGAATGCTCGCGCAGGTAGAATGGCCAGAACTCGGCATAGCTGGCGATGCGTCCGGCCATCTCGTCACCTCATCCGTTCGTCGGCCCAGCGGTCCATCGTCGTCTCCAGCACGGACATCGGCATCGCGCCCGCCGACAGCGCGGTATCGTGGAAGCTGCGGATGTCGAACTTCGCGCCCATCCGTGCCTTCAGCTTCTCGCGGATCGCCAGCCAGCGCGTCTGGCCGACCATATAGCTCGTCGCCTGCCCTGGCCACACGGAATAACGCTCGACCTCGGTCACCATCGTCGTCTCGGGCTGGCCGGTATTGTCGACCATATACTTCACCGCCTGTTCGCGGCTCCAGCGCTTGTGATGCATGCCGGTATCGACCACCAGCCGCCCGGCGCGGAACATGTAGGATTGCAGATAGCCCAGCTTGCCGAACGGATCGTCGGCATAGACGCCCATCTCGTCCGCCAGCCGCTCGGCATACAGCCCCCAGCCCTCGGTATAGACCGAATAATTGGGCAGCTTGCGGATATCTGGAATCCCCTCCGCCTCCTGCGCCAGCGCGATCTGGTGGTGATGCCCCGGCGTCGCCTCGTGATAGGTCAGCGTCGGCAGCGTCCAGCGCGCATTCTCCGCGGTATCGCGCAGGTTGATGTAATAGGCGCCCGGCCGCGATCCATCGAGAGCCGGAAGCATGTAGTAACCGCCCGGCGCGCCCGCCTCGGTCTCCGGCGGCACGCGGCGGATTTCCACCTTCGCCTTGGGCAGGCGTCCGAACATCTCAGGCAGGCGGCGCTGCATGTCCGCCATCTGCGTGTTCAGATCCTCGAGCAACTTGGCCTTGCCCGCATCGGTGTTGGGATAGATGAAGCGCTTGTCCTTCCCCAGCGCCTGCAGCCGTTCGGATACCGTCCCCTTGGTCATTCCCTCCTCTTTCAGGATCGCGTCGGCGGTGGCGCTCAGTTCGGCTATCTGGTCCAGACCCAGCTTGTGGATCTCGTCGGCGGACATGTCGGTCGTCGTCGCATAGCGCAGCGCATAGGCGTAATAGGCATCACCCTTGGGCAGCCGCCAGATGCCCGCATCGTGCACCGCCTTGGGCCGGATCGCGCGCAGCGCTGCCGCCTGGCGCGCCATCGCCGGATAGACCTCGCTGGCGATGATCCTGGCGCACCGCGCCGCCCAGTCGCCGGCGATCCCCTTGGCCTTGGTCTTGGCCGCCAGATTGGTGGTCAGCACATTGGCCTCGGGCGTCGGCTTCATGATCGCGGCGAACTGCACCAGCGCCTTGTCGATGGCGAAATCAGGCGCGATTACCCCCAGCGCATGTTCGGACGCGGTGCGCTTCGTCTCGTTGTCCATCTGGACGGCGAAAGCCTGGACGCGTGACAAATACGCCTCCGCATCGGCGGCGGTGGCGATGCTGTGCTGGTTGACCAGAAAATCGGGCGTCGCGCGGTACATCCCGCTCAGCTGCGAAACGCTGTACGGCTCCGGCCAGCTGTGGGTGCCGTAATCGAACGCGTCATAGGCATCGACGATGTTCTGCCACGGCCCGGCGAAGGTGTCGTAATTGACCCGGTCCACGCCGGACAGGCTGGTCGCGTCGATCGCCTTCAGCCCCGCCAGCCCCTTGCGGTACAGCGTGTGCTGCTGTTCGATTCCGGCCACGGAGCGATCGTCCAGCTTCGCCTTGGCGGCGGCGTTCGCGCCAGTGTCGAGCCCCAGCGCGGTGGCGAATTCGGGGCTGGTGGCGATCAGATCACGGTACAGCGAATCGAGCAGCGCGTTCAGTCGCCCCGCCTCGCCACCGCTCTGCGCGGCGAAAGCGCGCATAGGCAACAGCCCGGCCGCGCCCAGCGCAACGGCGGAGCCCAACAGATTGCGACGATCGATCATATCACCCCCGGACCCGATTACCCTGTGGACGGTGACATAGCCCGATCGCCTTGGGCTTGAGAAGCCGTCAGACTTCCGCGCCCTCCAGCGCCTCGCTCGCCGCCAGCCAGCGCGCCTCAGCCGCCTCCAGCTTCGCCGCCACCTCGGCGCGCAGCTTCATCAGCTCGCCCATCGTCAGCTTGGCGAGGTCGGCGCGCGCATCCGAAGGCGCGAACATCGCATGGTCGATCGCGCTCTTCTCTGCGCCCAGCTTCGCGATCTCGGCTTCGGCCGCCTTGGCGTCCTTGCGCAGCGCCTGCTCCCGCTCGCGCGCCTCAGCCGCCAGCCGCCGGTCTTCCTTCTTGTTCGCCTTCTTGCCCGCCTTGTTGCCGTCCTTGGCGTCGCCCGACAGCACCAGCTTGATATAATCGTCCAGCGATCCGTCATATTCGCGCGCCGTCCCGCCATCGACCAGCACCAGCCGGTCGGCGGTCGTCTCCAGCATGTGGCGGTCATGGCTGACTACCACCACCGCGCCCTGATAGGCGTTCAGCGCCTGGATCAGCGCCTCGCGCGCATCGACGTCCAGATGGTTGGTCGGCTCGTCCAGGATCAGCATGTGCGGCGCATCGCGCGTGATCAGCGCCAAAGCCAGCCTTGCGCGCTCGCCGCCCGATAGCTTGCCCACCTTGGTCATCGCCTTGTCGCCGGAAAAGCCGAACCGCCCCAGCTGTGCGCGCACCGCGCCGGGCGACGCGCCCTTCATCTGGCGGGTCATATGCTCCAGCGGGGTGTCACCCGAATCCAGCTCCTCGACCTGATACTGGGTGAAATAGCCCACCCGCATCTTGCCCGAAGCGGTCATCCCGCCCTCCATCGGCGCCAGCTGCGCCGCCAGCAGCCGCGCGAGCGTCGTCTTGCCGTTGCCGTTGCGGCCCAGCAGGGCGATGCGGTCGTCCGGGTCCAGTCGCAGGTTCAGGCGGCTGAGGATGGTCGTCTCGCCATAACCCACGCTCGCCATGTCCAGCGTGATCAGCGGCGGCCGCAGTTCGCTCGGATCGGGAAAGTCGAACGACAGACTGGGATCGTCCAGCAACGCCGCGATCGGCTGCATCCGCGCCAGCGCCTTCACCCGGCTCTGCGCCTGCTTGGCGGTCGAGGCGCGGGCGGAATTGCGCGCGACATAATCCTGCAGCTTCTCGCGCTCGACCATCTGCTTGGCCCGCGCCGCCGCCTGCTGCGCCTGCCGCTCGGCCCGCTGCCGCTCGAACGCGTCGTATCCGCCGGGATACAGCGTCACCTTGCCGCGATCGAGGTGGAGGATGTGATCGACCACATTGTTCAGGAAATCGCGCTCATGCGAAACGATCAGGATCGTCGCGCGATAGGATTTGAGGAAATCCTCCAGCCACAGCACCGCCTCCAGATCGAGATGGTTGCTGGGCTCATCGAGCAGCAGCACATCGGGCTGGCTGAACAGCAAGGCGGCCAGCGCCACGCGCATCTTCCACCCGCCCGAAAAGCTGTCGAGCGGCCGGTGCTGCGCATCCTCGTCGAACCCCAGCCCAACCAGAATCCGCGCCGCCCGCGCCGGCGCCGCATGCGCGTCGATCGCGATCAGCCGCTCGTGGATCTCCCCGATCCGTTCATGATCGTGGCACGCCTCCTCTTCATGCAGCAATGCCGCGCGCTCGACATCGGCGGCAAGCACCGTCTCGAACGGTGAAGCCTGTCCCGCCGGCGCCTCCTGCGCGATATACCCCAGCCGAGACCCACGCGGCATCTCCGCCGCGCCATTGTCCGGCTCCAGCAGCCCGGCGATGACCCGCACCAGCGTGGACTTTCCCGCCCCGTTCCGCCCGATCAGCCCGACCCGGCTGCGCGGCGGCAACGCGGCAGACGCGCCGTCAAGGATGACGCGCCCGCCAAGGCGCACCGTGATGTCGTTGATATTGAGCATGGTGCCGCGCGGTTAGCAGGGGACGGGGGCGCTGGCGAGGGGGTGATCGTTCTGCGTTGGCGACTGGTCGAGGCCCGGCTATCCTGAGAGGCTAACGGAGGATGCTGTGAGCAATATTCGAGCGGTCGATATGATCCTGTTGGATGACTTGTTCGAAATGGGATCGGGCTACGTGCTTAATTTCTCTGACCGCACATTCACCCAATTCTTCGCCTCCGAATATCGACATCGATGATCCGGCATACGCCGTGAACGGACGCTCCAAAGGCAAGCGTCTGCGTTGTTTTTTGCAGACTGTTGACGATCGGACCGCCGCCCGAACGTTGGAAGCTCTCTGGGAGTACAGGGAAGCCATCCGGCTTCGGATGGGCAACGCGGAAACAGTAAGCAATGCAGCGGGTCGCTTGCTTGAACTGCTTGATCGCATAAAGTCTGGACAACGACCGGCTGCTCAGGTGACGCCGCCGCCGGCGTTCAATGTCAGTCGTATAACTGAGCTTCGAGCAGACCTCCTTGCCCTGAGCAACCTTGAACCCCAGCCTCGTGGTTATGCCTTTGAGGCATTCCTCAAGAAGCTCTTCGACGCCTTTGGCCTGAAGGCACAAGAGGCGTTCCGTAACAAAGGTGAACAGATCGACGGCAGCTTTTTGTTGAATAACGAAGTTTATCTCATTGAAGCGAAATGGCAGTCGAAGCTCGTTGATATTAGCGACCTTCATACGTTTCACGGAAAAATCGAGCAAAAGGCAATGTGGACACGCGGTCTTATTGTCAGCCACGCAGGGTTTTCGGAGGATGGTCTGCACGCGTTTGGTAGAGGAAAACGCGTGATCTGTATGGACGGTTTCGACCTTTACGAGACTTTAGATCGTCAGATACCTTTGAATCACGTGCTCGAACGAAAAGTCAGAAGGGCAGGAGAAACTGGAGACGTGTTCGCTCGTGTCCGTGATCTGTTTTGACCATTGAACGCGGATAAGCCGAAGCCGCTCATCCCAACATTGCACCCCGCCGCGCCCCATCCACATCCGCGGCACATAGTGGGGAGCACATCATGGCCACCGCACTCTACGATCTCACCGTCCCCTCCTTCCTGCGCGGCTTTTCCTCGCTGTCGAAGCCGCTCACCCGCGCCTAGTGCGCCCGCCGCCCGAAGCGCGGCGCCAGCATCCCAACGTTCCGCCGATACTGCGCGTAGTCCTCGCCGAACAGCCCGGTAAGGTCGCGCTCCTCGTAACGGATGGCGATCAGCATATAGGCCGACATGCCCGCCGCCAGCAGCAGGTGCCCATATGTCATCACCGGCGTCGCCCAGAAGGCGATGAAGAAGCCCGCATAAAGCGGATGGCGCACCGCCTTGTAGAAGAATGGCGTCCGAAACCGCGGCGCCTGTGCGGTGCGATTGCGCGCGTGCAGATAGACCTGCTGCAGTCCGAACAGTTCGAAATGGTTGATCAGGAAGGTACTCAGCAGCACGATTCCCCACCCCGCCGCGAACAGCGCCCAAAGCACCGCCACGCCGATCGGGTTTTCGACACGCCAGACATCGCCCGGGATCGGCCGCCAGAACATGAACATGATGATCAGCGCCAGGCTCGCAAACACGACATACACGCTGCGCTCGATCGGCGGCGGGACGACCCGGGTCCATGCCCGCTTGAAGCCCGGGCGCGCCATCACGCTGTGCTGGACGCCGAACAGCGCGATCAATGCGAGGTCCACCGCCAGCGCCATGGCCAAGCCACTAGCCGGCCCGGAATCGACAGTTCGCGGCAGTTGCGGTAAATCGGCAACAAAGCCAATAAGATAAAGGAAAGTAGCAAAGAATATCGCATACGCCACAAAAGCGAACAGCAGATAGAGTCCACGAGTCATGATCCGACCCCCTGACTTGCCAATGACTCAGCATAGCAAAATTGCCGTCAAGTCACCATCAGATTACTTGGAGATGACTTGTGTCATCCGCGCCGATTGGCGCTGGATGCCAAATTGTCAGGGGTGCGGCGCTATCTCTCTCGGTTGCCTCACGAAAAGTGGCGCATTGCAACCGATGCCGCCCGCGCCCACATCCCGCGGCACACACGCAGGGAGCGCATCATGGCCACCGAACTCTACGATCTCACCGTTCCCGCCTTCCTGCGCGGCTTCTCCACGCTGTCGAAGCTGCTGACCGCGGGTGAGGTCTGGGCGAAGGAGGCCGGCATTGCCGAGGCCGACATGCTCGACACCCGCCTGATCGCCGACATGCACCCCCTCACCTCGCAGGTGCAGCGGATGAGCGACAGCGCCAAGCTGTTCCTAGTCCGCATCGCCGGCGCGGAGAATGTTGCGATGCCCGACGAGGAAGCCAGCTTCGCGGATCTCCACGCGCGCATCGACAAGACGGTGGCCTTCATTCACTCCGTCCCCCGTGCGGATGTGGACGGCAAGGAGAACGCACCCGTCACCCTCACCTTCCCCAGCGGCAGCATGGATTTCACCGGTCAAAGCTATGCGCTGGGCTTCGTGTTGCCGAACCTCTACTTCCACCTCACCACCGCCTACGCCCTGCTGCGCATGCGCGGCGTGCCGATCGGCAAGATCGACTATCTGGGAGGACGCTGAGCCATGGCCGAACGCTTCGAACGCCACCGCCAGCCCTGGACCCAGGATGAGATCCAGAAGCTCCACACGCTGGCGAAGAAGGGCATGGGGCTGAAGAACATCGCAAAGGCGCTCACCCGCAGCGAGGAATCGACCAAGGACCGCGCCAAGGCCGACGGGCTGAGCATCGCGAAGATGCGATAGCCGCCTACTCAAACCACCAGGTCTGCCGCCAGGCGCGTTCCTCGGCCACCGCGCGTCCGGCGGCATCCCTTGCAGCCCGATAACGGAACCGCCCCTCGATCAGCCGGCACGTCGTCGCATCCAGATCGCTCCGCCCGCTCGAAATCGCGACCGCGCAGCCCCGTGCGCGGCCGTCGGCGCCGACGGTAAAGCGCACCGTCACCGCCCCCGTCGCCCCGGCCCGCCGTGCGCCATCGGGGTAGTCGCGCGGCGTGATCGCCCCCGCGATCTGCCGTGCGCGCACCGCACCCCCGCCGCCCGGCCCATCGCCCGCACCGCCGCTGCCCGTGCCGACGCCCAGGCCGCCGCCGCCCGTTCCCGGACCCGCCACCGGCGCCGCGCCCGAGGTCGGCGCGCTGTTCCGGCTCGCCACCGGCGCGGCGATCACCGGAGACGGCACCGGCACCACCAGCGGCGGCGCGACCACCAGGCTCGGCCGCGCCTCCAGCGCCGGGGGCGCGGCGGCCCCCTCCTCGCGCGCCGCCGCGCGTTCGGGCTGGGGCGCCTCCTCCTCCGGCGGGGGTAACGGCTCGGTCACGTCGAACGCCGCCAGCGTTTCGCTCGCATGGCGAACAGGATCGAAGCCGAGCCCGGTCACCAACAGATAGCCCAGCACTGCGTGGAGCAGCGCGACGCCCAGCGCCGACACCGCCTTGTCGCGTCTGCTGTCCTGATAGCCCGCCATCATCGCGCCTCTTGGATGCTTCATGGCATGAACCGCCGCTTGCCGATATCCTCCGCGCATGACAGGGCGCCGCGATGCCCGCCGCCGACCAGTTTGATGCGATCATCCTCGGCGCCGGGGGCGCAGGGCTGATGTGCGCGCTGACAGCAGGCCAGCGCGGACGGCGCGTGCTGGTGATCGACCATGCCGATGCGCCGGGAAAGAAGATCCTCATCTCCGGCGGCGGGCGGTGCAATTTCACCAATATCCACACCGCGCCCGATCGCTATCTTTCGGCCAACCCGCATTTCGCCAAGTCCGCGCTCGGCCGTTACAGCCCGCTGGATTTCATCGATCTGGTCGAACGCCACGGCATCGCCTGGCACGAAAAGACCCTCGGCCAGCTGTTTTGCGATGGTTCGGCCAAACAGATCGTCCAGATGCTGCTGGACGAATGCGAGGCTGGCGGCGTCGAAATCCGCCTCTCGTCACCGATCGCAGATGTCACCCATGCCGACGGCCATTTCACCGTCACCCACGGCAGCCACACCGCTATCGCGCCCGCGCTGGTGATCGCCACCGGCGGCCCCTCGATCCCCAAGCTCGGCGCGACCGGCTTCGCCTATGATCTCGCGCGCAAGTTCGGCCTGAAGGTCGTCGAGCCCCGCCCCGCGCTCGTCCCGCTCACCCTGGGCGGCGAGGAAACGCTGTTCCGCACCCTCTCCGGCGTCGCCACCGAAGTCGTCGCCCGCGCAGGCAAGACCAGCTTCCGCGAAGCCGCGCTGTTCACCCATCGCGGCCTCAGCGGCCCCGCGATCCTGCAGATCTCATCCTATTGGCGGAACGGTGAGAGCGTCGGGATCGATTTCCTGCCCGACGCCGCACCCGGCTGGCTCACCGCCGCCAAGCGCGCCCGCCCCCGCGCGCACCTGCGCTCGGCGCTCGGCGAGCACCTGCCCGATCGCCTTGCCGAAACCCTCGCCGAACGGCTCGCGCTGCCCGGCGAGCTCGTTGCCCAGCGCGACGCCGCGCTAACCGAGGCCGAACACCGCCTGGCAGACTGGCGCTTCACCCCCAATGGCAGCGAAGGCTTCGCCAAGGCCGAGGTGACGGTCGGCGGCATCGCCACCACCGGCCTCTCCTCGCAAACCATGGCCACGCGCCACCTCCCAGGCCTCTACGCGATCGGCGAGGCGGTCGACGTCACCGGCTGGCTCGGCGGCTACAACTTCCAATGGGCCTGGGCCAGCGGCTGGGCGGCGGGGCAGGCGCTCTGATCGTCGGCGCCCAGTCCCGAAATGACGCATATACCGTAAGTATCGTTGCGACATGGGAACAATAGAAGCGTATTCTCTGTTGAATGGCACAGAAGGAGAAACGTTATGTTCGCGTATCCCTGCAATGTTGCTGCTGGTGAATCCGGCTACCGGATCACCTTTCACTTGGGTGAACGCAATGTTTGCCCCGGCTGCGGCAAATCGAACTGGCTGGTCGGGCGGATGACTGCCGAATGCGCCTTTTGCGCCACCGCGCTTCCACTCGAAGGCGGTAGCGCCTTCGGCACCGGCCTGTTCACCACACGCGGCCGTCCGGATCTGGCGCCCGAACTGCCCAACTGAGCGGGCGGTCGTTGCCGGGCGCGTGATCGCCCCGGCAACGTCCTACCCGCTATGCCAGCGTGCGCACCTTGGGCTCGCGCGCAAAGAAGCGCTTCTTCGCCGCCGCGATGAAATCGCCGCCCAGTCCGGTCACGCCTTCGTCGGCCTCGACCCCGGCCTTGTCGAGCAATGGCTTGGCCGCATCGCTCGCGCCGATCGCCTTCAGATGGCCGAACGCGTTCATCACGAACTGCACCGCCGCGCCTTCCTTCAGCAGCGCCTGACAACCCGTCTCGGACAAGATGATCGCCACCGCGTCGAACACCTGGCTCGGCGTGCCCGCCAGCTGCCCATCGGCCTTGCGCAGCGATCCATCGGCCAACTTGGCCCCGCCCACCTTAGGCGCGACCAGCACCGGCTTGCCCTTCGCGCCCTTCACCGCCTTGATCACCGCGTCGATTTCGCCGCCATCCGATCCATCGGCATAAAGGATGCCCACCGCGCGGCCCTCAAGCGTCTCCTTCATGTTCTTCTGAATCGACAGCGCCGGGCTCGGTTTCATATCGACGGGCTCGCGCGCCGCCGGGTTCTTCTCGGGCAGCGGAATGCCCAGCCCGTCGGCGACGCGCCTGGCCAGTTCCTCGTCGACATTGCGCAGATTGCCCACCATCCGCGGCTGGACCTGCTCCAGCCCGACCTTGGACAGTTCGAAGGTGAATGACGACGCGATATGCGCGCGTTCATTGTCGGTCGCCGAAACCCAGAACAGCCGCGCCTGGCTGTAATGATCGGCGAACAACTCGGCGCGCACGCGCAGCTTGTCGCCCTGCTCGTCGGGGCCGGTCGGTGCGGTCGATGTCGCGAAGCCCGTCGCCGGGCATTCGCGCGGGCCGCCCTCCTCGCCATGCGCGGCCAGGCTGTTGGGCTCGTAGTTCGCCCGCCCCTTGGGCACATTCATCTGCATCTGCCCGTCGCGCTGGAAATTCATCACCGGGCATTTGGGCGCGTTGATCGGGATCTGGTGGAAATTGGCCGTTCCCAGCCGCGATTTCTGCGTATCGAGATAGCTGAACAGCCGCCCTTGCAGCAGCGGATCGTTGGAAAAATCGATCCCCGGCACGATGTTCGCCGGGCAGTAGGCAACCTGCTCGGTCTCGGCGAAGAAATTGTCGGGCCAGCGATCCAGCACCATCCGCCCGATGATTCGAACCGGGATCACCTCCTCGGGAATGATCTTGGTCGCGTCGAGAACGTCGTATGGCTGCGCTTCGGCAAATGCCTGGTCGAAGGTCTGGATGCCGAACTCCCACTCCGGGAACGCGCCGGTGTCGATCGCCTCGAACAGGTCGCGCCGGTGATAGTCGTTGTCCGCCGCCTGTAGCTTCATCGCCTCGTCCCATACCGTCGATTGCAGGCCCAATTTCGGCTTCCAGTGGAACTTGCAGAACGTCACCTTGCCGGCTTCGTTGACCAGCTGGAAGGTGTGGATGCCGAACCCCTCGATCGTCCGCAGCGAACGCGGGATCGTCCGGTCGGACATCGCCCACATCAGCATGTGGGT
>Ga0193742_1002437_pt1 | contig 10722 bp, 9 predicted proteins | sample L2c1metaG_FD_165511 | JGI IMG/M metagenome (GOLD analysis project Ga0193742, IMG submission 165511) | Soil microbial communities from a riparian zone of the East river system, Colorado, United States - L2c1 | ecosystem: Environmental > Terrestrial > Soil > Riparian zone | place: USA: East River... | reverse complement strand
CGCTACGTCCTTCTGCGGCGGGCGAGCGCGGCGAGCGGCGGGAACAGCAAACGCTGCACGAACGGCGGCGGCATCGGCGGGAACAGCAGTGTGACCATGTCGCGGTGGCGCTCCGCGAGCGCGGCGGCGCGCACCAGCGCGCTCGGACGCGTCGGCAGCCCCCGGCGCGAGATCAGGCCGGCCTGCGAGAGCTCCGCGACCTCCTCGAGAAACGCCTGCAGCGAGGCGGGCGGGCGCACGTCGCAGCGCACGTGCGCTGGCGCGTCGCCGTCGTTGCGGTACGCGTGCCGCACGCCGGCGGCGACGACGACCTCCTCGCCGGGCGCCGCAGTTCGCCACTCCTTCCCGGCCAGGAAGCTCGGCCGCCCCTCGAGCACGTGGAAGCGCTCCTCCATCGCGGGATGCACGTGCGGCGTCACGCCGCCGCCCGGATCGACCCACGTGTCGATGTGCAGGACCTCGCCGCCGTCAGGGTCCGTGCTGCGGGAGAAGCTGTACCGCTGCCGCAGTGCCGGGTCCTCGATCACATGGTCCGCCATGGTGCCCGCCTCCTAACCTAGTATGCGTTAGGAACCTACCTATGGATCGTTAGGTTGTCAACGCGGAAGCGCATGCCGGCCGCCGAGCGGCGCGAGGTGATCGCCCGCGTGGGGACGGAGGTCTTCGCCGAACGCGGGTACGACGGCGCGTCGGTCGACGAGATCGCGCGGCGCGCGGGCGTCTCGGCACCGGTGGTCTACGACCACTTCGCCTCGAAGCAGGACCTGTACGAGCGGCTGCTCGAGCGCACGCGCGACGAGCTGCTCGAGGTCTGGCGCGAGCACCTGTTCACCGACGAGTCGGCCGAGGTCCGGATCCCGCGCGCGATCGCGGCGTGGGCGGAGTACGTCCAGTCGCACTCGTACGCGGCCCGGATGTACTTCCGCGACGCGACCGGGATCCCCGCGGTGCAGGCGTTCCACCGCGAGATCCACGCCCAGGGCCGCGCCGCGCTCGGCGCGATCCTGGGCCGCGAGCAGGGCGCAGCCAACATCGCGGGCGGCGGTGACGCGGAGGCGCTCGAGATGGCGGCCGAGGTCATGCGCGCCGGGCTGGCGGGGCTCGCGATCTGGTGGACCGAGCATCCGCATGTGCCGCGCGAGCGGGTTGTCACGACGGCGGTCAACGTGCTCTGGGTCGGGTTCGAGCGCGTGCGTGGTCTGCCGCCGGCGCGTCGGGCGGGCGCCGGCGAACGTCAAGGGCCGCATTGAAGGAGGCCCGGAGTGGGGTGGCGGTTCCGCGGAACCGCGCCCGAGCGTTGTGCACGTTGACGGCAATAGTTCCCGTCAGCGCGCAACCCGCGGCGCGACTGTCGCCTTGACCCCAATTATTGGGGTCAACGTGACAATCGCCCGGCGAAACTGCCTCGCGAGCCGCCACCGCCACCCGAACCCTCCCCCTCAATGCCGCCGTTGACGTTCGCCGGCGTCGCCTGCCGCAGTTAGGGTGCGCGCATGCCGCACCGGCCAGCCCCCGTCACCGACCTTGCATGGAGCCCGCAGCAGGCCGAGGACTTCGGCACGCGGGTGCTCGACCTCTGGACCGAGCTGCTCGAGCGCCTCCCGTCACTCCCGGTGACGCGCGAGTTCACGCCCGCCGAGGTCGCGCCGGCCGTCGCGCTGCCCGTGCCCGAGGAGCCGATGGCGGTCGACGACCTCGTCGCCCACCTGCGCGAGCTGACGTTCGAGCAGTCGCTCCACACCGCCCACCCGGCGTTCTTCGCGTACATCAGCGGCGCCGGCACCGTGCCGGGCGCGGCGACCGAGCTGCTCGGCGCGGCCCTGAACCCGAACGTCGGCGGCTACCGGCTCGGTCCCGGCGCCGCGGAGATCGAGCTGCATCTCACGCGCTGGCTCGCCGGGCGCTTCGGTCTCCCCGAGGGCGCCGGCGGGATGATCATGACGGGCGGCGCGATGGCGAACTTCGTCGGCCTGAAGTGCGCGCGCGACGTCCTCCTCGGGCACGGCGTGCGCGAGGACGGGGTGCGCGGCCTCGGTCCGGTCGGCATCTACGCGTCCGACGAGGCCCACGTCGTGATCCGCCGCGCCGCCGACATGCTCGGGCTCGGGGCGGGCGCGGTGCGGGCGATCGCCGTCGACAGCGGGCAACGCATGCGCCCGGACGCGCTCGCCGCCGCGATCGAGCGCGACCTCGCCGCCGGCGTCCGGCCGCTCGCGCTCTGCGGCACCGCGGGCACGACCACGACCGGCTCGATCGACCCGCTGCCGGTGCTCGCCGACCTGGCCGCCGAGCACGGCATGTGGTTCCACGTCGATGCGGCCTACGGCGGCGCCGCCGTGCTCTCGGACGAGCTGCGCGGCCTGCTGGACGGGGTCGAGCGCGCCGACTCGGTCGCGGTCGACCCGCACAAGTGGCTCTACACCGCGCAGTCGGCCGGCTGCGTGCTGCTGCGCGACTTCGGGCTGCTGAGCCGCTCGTTCCACGCCGACGCCTCCTACATCTGGCTCGACGAGGACGCACGCCACGGGATCGACTTCGCCATGCACGGCCCGCAGTTCTCACGCGGGTTCGCCGCGCTCAAGGTCTGGGTCTCGCTGCTCGCCCACGGCCGCGCCGCGTACGGGACGCGGATCGCGCACGACGCGGCGCTCGCCCGCTATCTCGGCGAGCTCGTCGCCGAGCAGCCCGACTTCGAGCTGATGTGCGAGCCGCGCCTCTCGATCTGCTGCTTCCGCTACCGCCCGCGTGACTGGACCGGCAGCGAGGAGCAGCTCGACCGCGTCAACGAGCGCCTCATGACCGCGATCCACGCCGACGGCCGCGTCTACTGCTCCAACGCGGTGATCGACGGGCGCTTCGGCCTGCGCGCCTGCATCGTCAACTTCCGCACCGAGGCGCCGGACGTCGAGCGCCTGCTCGCGGTCGCGGCGGAGCTGGGACAGCTCGAGCAGCAGCGGAGCGTGGTCTGAAGGCGTCAGGATGCGGTACGGCCCGGCACCGCGACGCCGGACTCGTACGCGAGCACGACCGCCTGCACGCGGTCGCGCAGCCCGAGCTTCATCAGCACGCGCGCGACATGCGTCTTGACCGTCGTCTCGGACACGATCAGCTCGGCCGCGATCTCGGCGTTCGACAGCCCGCGGGCGATCAGCCCGAACACCTCGAGCTCGCGCGCGGTCAGCTCGTCGAAGCCCTTGGGCGGCGTCGTGACGGCGGGTGCCGCGGACGCGAACTCCTGGATGAGCCGCTTCGTGATCGACGGCGCCAGCAGCGCGTCGCCCTGGGCGACGATCCGGATGCCGGCGGCGAGCTGCTCCGGCGGCACGTCCTTGAGCAGGAACCCGCTCGCGCCGGCGCGCAGCGCCTCGTAGACGTACTCGTTGAGATCGAACGTGGTGAGCATCAGCACGCGCACGGGCGGCGCGGTGTCGAGCGCGACGACCCGCCGCGTCGCCTCGATGCCGTCGAGCTGCGGCATGCGGATGTCCATCAGCACGACGTCGGGCTTGAGTCTCCGCGCCTTCTCCACGGCCTCCACGCCGTCGGCCGCCTCGCCGACCACGTCGAGGTCGTCCTCGGCGTCGAGGATCATCTTGAAGCCGGCGCGCACCAGCGCCTGGTCGTCGGCGATCAGGACGCGCAGGCTGCTCATGTCCGGGCTCCCGCGGTCAGCGCCGCCTCTTCCTCGCCCTCGAGCGGCAGCCGCACGGCGACCTCGAAGCCGCCGCCGCGCCGCCGGCCGGCGTGCAGCTCGCCGCCGTACATCCGCACGCGCTCGCGCATGCCGACCAGCCCCTGGCCGCTGCCGGCCAGGCGGGCGTCGACGGGTCCATCGCCGCGATCGGACACGAGCACCTCCACAGCGTCGGCACGGTAGTGCACCCGGACGTCGGTCGGCGCGCAGCCGCCGTGCTTCATCACGTTCGTGAGCGCCTCCTGGAGTACGCGGTAGGCGGCGAGATCGAGTCCGGCGCTGAGCTCCGGGCGGATGCCGTGCACCTCCACGGTGACCGGGACGCCGGCGGCGCGCGCCCGCGCGACGAGCGCGTCGAGCTTCGCCAGCGTGGGCTGCGGCGCGTAGTCGGCGGGATCGTCCTCGGCGTGCAGCAGGCCGAGCAGGTGGCGCATCTCGGCGAGCGCCTCGCGTCCCGCGCGCTCGATCAGCGCCGCCGCCTCGACCGCGCGCGCCGGCTCGCGGCCGAGGATCCGGCGCGCGCCGCCGGCCTGGATCACCATCATCGAGACCGAGTGCGCGACCACGTCGTGCATCTCGCGCGCGATCCGCCGGCGCTCGTCGGCCACGGCGCGCACGGCCTCGGCCAGGCGCTCCTCCTCCGCGCGCAGCGCCTCCTCGTGCAGCTCGGCCGCCAGCCGCACGCGGTTCGCCGTGGCGCGGCCGACGACCCAGAAGAGCATCCCGAACAGTCCCGGGAAGATGATGTCGCCGACGATCGCGTCGTCGTTGGCCAGCGCGGCCGCCGCCATCGCCAGCCAGATCGCCGGGATCGCGAGCGCGGCGCGCCGGCCGGGCACGCGCAGGCCGGCGTTGTAGGGGAACACGAACAGGCCGAGGAACGCGACGATCAGGTCGGACTGCGGGTGCAGCGCGAGCGACAGCACGCCGACGATCAGCGTCCACGCATAGATCGCGCCGAGCGGATACTGCCGGCGCACGAGCGGCAGCAGCGCGATCAGCGCCACCGCCGCCACGGCCGCGTCCCGGTGGTTGCCGTCGAACGTGCCGCCGGCCAGGTCGGCGACCAGTACGGCGAAGAACCCGGCGCTCATCAGCGCGTCCCACGCCCACGCGGGGAACCGGCGCAGGCGCTCGATCACGCCGGCGGCTCCACGGGCAGCCGCGCGGCGACGCGCCAGCCCCCGCCGTCGACGGCGGCCGTCGAGAGCTCGCCGCCGTACACGGTGACGCGCTCGTGCATGCCGAGCAGACCGCGCCCTTCGGCGCCCCCGTCGTCGCGGATCTCGACCGCCACGTCGGCGGCGCCGTACGTGACGGTCACGTCCGCGCGCCCGGCGCTCCCGCCGTCGCGGGCCCGGCCCAGCGCCTCCTGCACGACGCGGTACGCGGTGAGGTCGACGCCGGCCGGCAGCGACCGCGCCGCGCCGGAGACCGTCAGGGCGACCGGTAGTCCGGCCGCAGTGGCGCGCTGCGCGAGGCCGTGGACATGCGCGAGGCTCGGCTGGGGCGCGAGCGCGAGCTCCTCGTCCTCCTTGCGCAGTACCCCGAGCAGCCGCCGCAGCTCGGTCAGCGCCTCCCGGCCGGTGTGCTCGACGGCGGCGAACGCGCTCGCCGCGCGCGCCGGCTCCCGCTCGGCCAGCCGCCGGGCGGCGCCTGCCTGCACGGTCATCGCCGAGAGCGCGTGCGCGACGACGTCGTGCAGCTCGCCCGCGATCCGGGTGCGCTCCTCGACCGCGGCCGCCTCCGCCTCCGCCACGCGCTCCTGCTCGGCGCGCCGGGCCTTCTCGCGCAGCGCCTGGTTGAGTCGCGCGCGGTTGCGCAGGAGGTGGCCGAACAGCATCGGCGCCGCGACGGTGAACATGGTCGTGAAGACGAACGACGGCAGGTCGTTCTCGATCGTGTCGCTGAAGACGCTGCCGACGGTGATCGTGGAGCCGACGACGAACGCGACCGCCAACCGGGTGCCCGCCAGCGCGGCGCCCGCCGAGTACGTGACGAAGATGACGACGAAGAACACGAGCACGACGTGGTCGGTCAGCTCCGGGCCGATCAGGTCGCCGGCGACGAGACCGCCCGTGGCAAGCGGGACCGCGGCCAGCGGCGCGCGGCGGCGCAGCGCCACGCCGAGCCCGAACGAGCCCGCGATGGTCAGCGCGAGCAGCAGCTCCGCGCCGGCGAGCTCCGTCATGAACACGATCTCGGCGCAGACCTCCAGGTAGACCGCCGCACCGATCAGCGCGTCGAGCCGGTACGGCGGCAGCGCGCGCACGCGGGCGAGGAGGGTGCCTGGCACGGGGCCCATGGGCCTCCGAATGGTGACGCGTGCGACGAGCGCCATCGTCCTCCCGGCTGACGATCGCGTCTCATCCCGAAGGAGGACGCCGGTTCATACCTGCGCTGCCCCCACGATCGACACTGCGGCCGACGACAGGCGACGCGGCGGACGCCATCGTCTCACCCCATGAGGACATGGACGGCCCAAACGCATGTCGCCGCCGACCCCGCGGTCGTGCTCGACGTGCTCACGGACACGGATGCCTGCCGGCGCTGGTCGCCGGTGCCGTTCGAGTTGGACGGCGCCGGCGGCCGGCTGGCGGCGGGCGCGCGGATGCGCGTGTCCGGCCGCCTGGTCGGGCGCCGCGTCGGCTTCGACGTCGAGGTCCACGAAGCCGGCGACGGCCGCCTCGCGCTTTCGGCGCACGGTCCCGTCGCCTTCGACGTCGCCTACGAAGCCCGCCCCGCCCGCGGGGGGAGCGAGGTCTGCGCCTCGATCTCCGTCCGCTCCGGCAGCGGCATGTTCGGCCGCGTCGCCGAGCAGGCCACCGCCGCCCTGCTGCACGCCGGCGCGCTCGGCGTCGCCGTCGACCGCATCGCCGCCTCCGCGGCCTCCTGACACCGACGAGAGAGGACCACCCGATGAGCGTTCTGCCCCGCGAGGCCCCCGCCACGACCGCCGCCGTCGCCGCTCGTGCGGTGACGCGCCGCTACGGCGAGGGCGAATCCGCCGTCGACGCGCTGCGCGGCGTCTCGCTCGAGGTCCCGGCCGGCCAGTTCACGGCCGTCATGGGTCCCTCGGGCTCCGGCAAGTCGACCCTCATGCACCTGCTGGCGGGGCTGGACCGGCCGACCGCGGGCTCCGTCCACGTCGGCGGCGAGGAGATCTCCACGATGGGCGACCGCCGGCTGACGCGGCTGCGCCGCCGGCACATCGGCTTCGTCTTCCAGTCGTTCAACCTGCTGCCGACGCTGACGGCGGAGGAGAACGTCACGCTGCCGCTCGCGATCGCGCGCATCAAGCCGCCGGCCGACGAGGTCGACGCGCTGCTCGCCCGCGTCGGGCTGACCGAACGCCGGGACCACAAGCCGTCGGAGCTCTCAGGCGGCCAGCAGCAGCGGGTCGCGATCGCGCGTGCGCTGATCGCCAAGCCCACCGTGCTGTTCGCGGACGAGCCCACCGGCAACCTCGACTCCGCGGCGGGCGCGGACGTGCTGGCGCTCCTGCGCGACGCGGTCGCGGCCGGCCAGACGACCGTGATGGTCACCCACGACCCACGCGCCGCCGCGGTCGCCGATCGCGTGCTGTTCCTCGCGGACGGCCGCATCGTCGGCGACGTGGCCGAGCCGACCGAGGACCAGATCATCGCCGCGATGCGCGAGGCGGCCCACCGATGATCCGGATCGCGCTGAAGTCCCTGGCCGCGCGCCGGCTGCGCACCGCGCTCACGGCGCTGGCCGTCGTGCTCGGCGTCGCGATGGTGAGCGCGGCCTTCACGATCACCGACACGATGCGCGGCGCCGCCGACTCCCTGTCGAGCGCCGCCTACGACGGCACGGACGCCGTCGTGACCGCTCGTACCGCGTTCGAGGTCGACGCGGGCGACTGGACGGCCGAGCGGCCGACCGTGGACGCGAGCCTGCTGGAGCAGGTGCGCAAGGTGCCGGGCGTCGCGGTGGCGACGGCCGACGTCACCGACGAGGCCAAGATCGTCAAGCGCGACGGCAAGCCGGCCGGCGACGGCCCCTACTTCGGCGTCGGCTTCGACGCGAAGACGCCGGGCGCCGAGCAGCTCACGCCGTTCCGGCTCGCCGGCGGCCGCTGGGCGAGCGGGCCGGGCGAGGTCGTGATCGACGCCGGCACGGCGGCCGACCAGGGCTACCGCGTCGGCAGCACGGTGCAGGTCACGACGCGCGGCGAGCCGCACGACTTCGAGGTCGTCGGCATCGCCCGCTTCGGCAGCGTGAAGTCGCTCGGCACCGCGACGTTCGCCGTGTTCGACCTCGACGCGGCGCGCGCTCTGCTCGGCCGCGGCGACCAGGTCGACGGGATCCTCGTCGCCGGCCGCGACGGCGTCCCGGCGGCGGAGCTGCGCGCCGCGCTGGCCGACGCGCTGCCGGCAGCCCAGGTGGCGAGCGCCGCGCAGCAGGACCGCTTCACGCTCGACGGCCTGCGGCAGTTCATCTCGATCATCCGGGTCGTGCTGCTCGTGTTCGGCGGCGTGGCGATCGTCGTCGGCGCGTTCACCATCTTCAACACGCTCTCGATCACCGTCGCGCAGCGCACGCGCGAGCTCGGGCTGCTGCGGATGGTCGGCGCCGCCCGGCGCCAGGTGCTCGGCTCGGTGCTCGTCGAGGCGCTCGCGATCGGCGTGATCGCGTCGGTCGCAGGGCTCGGCCTGGGGTTCGCGCTCGCGCAGGCGCTCGACGCGCTGTTCGACGCGATGCAGATCTCGCTCCCCGACGCCGGCACGGTGTTCGCCACGCGCACGATCGTGGTGGCGATGCTCGTCGGGACGCTGGTCACGCTTGCCGCCGGGCTGATCCCGGCGTGGCGGGCGACGCGGGTCGCGCCCGTGCAGGCGCTGCGCGCCGCGACGGCCGGCGCGGGCCGCATGCGGCTGACCGCGCGCGTGGTCCGCGCGGTGGCGTCGCTGATCGGGCGGCCGGCGCAGGCGGTCGGCGGCGCCGCGGGCGGACTTGCGCGGCGCAACGCGATGCGCCAGCCGGGGCGGACGATGATGACCGCGACCGCGCTCGCGATCGGCGTCGCGCTCGTGACGCTCGTCACCGTGATCGCCACGGGGCTGAAGGACACGACCCGCGGCGAGCTCGACTCCCGCATCGCCGCGAGCCACGTCGTGACGGGCGCGGACGGCTGGTCGCCGACCGATCCCGCCGTGCGCGCAGCGCTCGAGCGCGGCGGCCTGAGCGTCACCGCGGTGCGCCAGGACCGCGGCCTCGCGTTCGGTCAGAAGGAGACGGTGAACGCCGTCGAGGGCGACGCGCTCCGCTTCGACTGGGCGCACGGCGACGACAGCGTGCCGGGGCGGCTGGGCGACGACGGCGCGGTGGTGGACGAGGGCTGGGCGTCCGAGCACGGTCTGGCCGTGGGCGATGCGTTCTCGCTCACGTCGGCCGCCGGCACGACGCTCGACCTGACCGTGCGCGGCATCGAGCGCTCGCCCGTCGTCGACGCCATGGGCCTCGGGCCGGTGACGCTGGGCTCCGCCGCGTACGACCGCGCGTTCGCGAACCGGCAGAGCGTCTTCACGTTCGCGTCGGGCGGCGATCCGGCCCGGGCGCTGGCGGGCCTCCCCGACACCAAGTCGCGCACGGTCGGCGCGTTCATCGACGACCAGCTCTCGATGCTCGACCAGCTCCTGGCGATCCTGTACGTGCTGCTCGCGCTCGCGGTGATCGTCTCGCTGTTCGGGATCGTCAACACGCTCGTGCTCGCGACGTTCGAGCGCACGCAGGAGCTGGGCACGCTGCGCGCGGTCGGGATGAGCCGGCGGCAGGTGCGGCGGATGGTCCGCCACGAGAGCATCATCACGGCGCTGATCGGCGCGGTGTGCGGCATGGCGGTCGGGCTCGGGCTGGCGGCGATCGTCACGACCGTGTTCGCCGACGAGGGCTTCTCGTTCGCCCTCCCGGCCGGCTCGCTGATCGCGTTCACGATCGTCGCCGTCCTGGCCGGCGTGCTCGCCGCCGTGCTGCCGGCTCGGCGGGCGGCGAAGACGAATGTGCTGGTGGCGTTGGCGTACGAGTAGGTAACTCCCGGAGCGCAGGCGGGAGGCTGCCTGCGCTCCGGCTCCGTGGCTCGACAGGGTCAGCCGGACGCCGAGCACCGGAGCGTTCTCACGCGATGCTCGGCGCCGCCGCGCGACACCGTCAGCCGGACGCCGAGCACCGGAGCGTTCTCACGCCCTGCCACTCCCGCCTGCGCGCCGGAGTTACGTCACGCGATGCTGGGCGCGTCCGGCAACTGCGCCAGCGCCGCCTCGAGATCGGCCTCCGAGAACTCCGGGTCCTCGAGGCGGCCGGCCAGATACGCGTCGTAGGCGGCGAGGTCGAAGTGGCCGTGGCCGCAGAGCCCGAAGAGGATCGTCTTCTCCTCGCCGTCGGACGCCTCCTCGATCACCGCGCGGATCGCGTGGGCGGGCTCCGGCGCGGGGATGATCCCCTCGCTGCGCGCGAACCTGACCGCCGCCTCGAACGTCTCGTTCTGCCGGTACGCCCGTGCCTCGACCCGCCCCGCCTTCACGAGCGCGCAGACCATCGGCGCGTCGCCGTGGTAGCGCAGCCCGCCGGCGTGCACGGGCGGCGGCACGAACCCGTGGCCGAGCGTGTACATCGGCATCAGCGGCGTCATCCCGACCGTGTCGCCGTAGTCGTAGGAGTACACGCCGCGCGTGAGCGTCGGGCAGGCGGCCGGCTCGGCGGCGACGATCCGGCACTCCGCGCCCGCGCGCAGGAACGGGAACACGAGCCCGCCGAAGTTCGAGCCGCCGCCGACGCAGCCGACGATCACGTCGGGCATCCCGGCTCCGGCCAGCTCGAGCTGCGCGATCGCCTCCTGCCCGATCACCGTCTGGTGCAGCAGCACGTGGTTGAGCACGGATCCGAGCGCGTAGTTGCAGCGCGGGTCGCCGGCCGCCACCTCGACCGCCTCCGAGATCGCGATCCCGAGCGAGCCGGTCGGATGCGACGCCTGCGAGCGCCCCGCCGCGGTCAGCTCGGACGGCGAG
>Ga0193742_1002436_pt1 | contig 10722 bp, 12 predicted proteins | sample L2c1metaG_FD_165511 | JGI IMG/M metagenome (GOLD analysis project Ga0193742, IMG submission 165511) | Soil microbial communities from a riparian zone of the East river system, Colorado, United States - L2c1 | ecosystem: Environmental > Terrestrial > Soil > Riparian zone | place: USA: East River... | reverse complement strand
ATCGGTAACATGACATTCTCGATAGCGGACAAGTTAGGAATCAGGTGGTAATTCTGGAATACGAATCCGATCGCTGTAGCTCTATAGGTAGTAAGTTGGCGCTCCGGAATTTTTGTAATTACCTGGTCGTCGACTTTGATTGATCCACTGGTTGGCAAATCTAACGCGCCGAGCAGCGCCAGGAGCGTACTTTTCCCGCTCCCGCTTTTACCGATGATTGATGCGAATGTACCGCTCTGCACCGTAAAGCTGATGTCTTCGACGGCGTTCACGTCTCCGCTCTCGCTTTTAAACGTTTTCGTAATATTTGAAACAGTTATCATGAGATTCCTTTATTCCGAGCGAATTGCTTCGGCAGGCTTAATGTTTACGATGAACCAACTGGCAACGACAGTACCAACCAGGGCGATAAATAGTGCTGCGCCGAGACCATAGAGCACGATGCTCCAATCGAGTTTTGCGCTGACATCGGTGATGTCTTTGACTGCACTGGACACTTGGAAGTTACCTGGTCCACCTGCAATTCGCATGCCGCCGCCACCGGGGCCACCCTTGCTCATGCTCGGGCCGCCGGCATCGCTCGTGCTACTGGCGCTATTCACGAGTCCGTTGGTAATCGGACCGGCCGTCAGGATACTAAACACGATACCGACTGCTGCTGCGATCAGCGTGAATGTGCTGGCTTCGATCATAAATTGTGTTGTGACGGCTCGGTTTTTGGCACCAATCGCCTTCATAACTCCGACTTCACGTCGACGCTCACGAACGATCATGACCATGGTCAGTAGGATGATGACGGCACCAGTGATGACAGCCGCGATCAGGGCAAAGAGCGATAGATTTCGAATACCTTCGAGTGGCGCAACGGTCGTTTCGGCGTTTTCCTGTTGGCTCACTACATCGGCACTTTCACCCAAAGCTGTCTGCAAACTCGAGGTAGTCGCGGCAATATTATCAATCGAATCAACCGTCACTGTTGCTGCAGTTACATTTCCGGTTTGGGCCGATAGTGTTTGTAGCGTAGCGAGAGGCATGACGATGGCATCACCAGCAAAACGGTTGCCGGTGGAGTCAATAATGCCCGCTACGGTGATGTCTTTGCCATAGGCCGTAAATGTCGAGCCGACTGTGAGATTATTTTTCGTCGCTATCTCTGCACCGATAAGCGCTTCGTTGGCGCTTCCAGCAGCATTGATCTGCTTTCCATCAGATAGTTTGACGGTTCCAATATTCGTGACGGTGGTTGCGTCAGTCGTACCTGTCACCATAATTGGTAATTTGAATGGCGTTCCATCTGCATTATCTCCGCTTATTGCGATCTCAGGTCCGCCGTTGCGGCTACCGAATCGTTTTCCGAGGCTCCCGGCTTCGATGGCGGATTCCAGATTGGTAGTATCGCCAGTCGTTAAACGGTCGCTCAGCGTTGATACAACGCTCGTGACATGTGACGTTTTAGTTATTTTGCTAATTTGATCTGCACTAAGCGGTTCACCGCCACCATCAAATCCACGTGCACCCGCGGGTGAAACGCTAATCGTGTTTCCGATGGAGCTTTTGACTGATTCAATTTTCTGGTCGACTGCCTGGCGGGCAATCAGCATGCTCAGAGCCAATCCGATACTGAGTCCGAGTATGACGATGACGCCAAACGCGCGTATGCCGTTACGAAACGTGTTGCGCACGCCTCTTGTTATAATATTCACGGTTACATTCATCCTTTCATTGGAAGGGTTAGTAGATAGTAGTAGGACGAATCCTACGATGAGTGTAGGTTAGCCGTGCTGAAGGTTTGCTGAGGGTTTCGCAAGATTGAGCCGGATTGTAAATGTTGTGCCCTTGCCTATGACACTCGTCGCCTGGATAGTGCCATCCATACGTTCAATGACTTGTTTTGCAATTGATAGTCCAAGTCCGTAGCCTTCGACATTCGCTTTGCTACGCGACTGGTCGGCGCGGTAAAAACGATCGAAAATGTGCGGTAGATCGATGGCTTTGATGCCGTGTCCTTGATCCCGGATCTCAATGTAGGCACTGCGGTTTCGTCGGTAGGCATCGATGGTTATTTTCTTTTTATCAGGGCTGTATTTAATCGCGTTATCAATCAGGATCGATAGCACGTCTTTGAGGCTTTCATGATTCGCCTCGATTTCCAATGGCTCAATTTCATTGATGATTTCAATGTTGCGCGATTTGGCGCTCGCAAAATACGGACTTGCGGCATCGATGACCACCTGCTCCAGATTCACCACCTGTAATTCCATATCGTGACCGTTAGACAACTGAAGTAGCCTGTCCGATAAACCGTGGAGTTTATTCACTTCCTCGAGGTTACTTTCTACTAATTTTTGCAGTTTCGCCTTATTTAAGTCATGAGAACGCAGCGCTACCTCGATTTCACTGCGCATCACTGCCAGCGGCGTGCGCAGTTCGTGGCTGGCATCACTAATGAACCGTCCTTGGGCTTCGGCGGCTTCTTCGATCGGCTCAAGTGTCCGCCGGGCTAGTAGATAGCTCACGACACCACCGACCGCCAGTGCTGCCACGTTCACGAATGTAAGATTCTGAAGCAATGCCGCCCGCGCCTCCGTCGCACGCTCAATCCGGGCGTCTTCTAAAACATCTTGGACGTTAAACCCTTTGCCTGAAATAATCGTCTGTGGCAGCTGGCGGTTAAACTCATTGCTGGATACTTGATAGATAACCGTGCTGAAACTTATACATATCATCATGATGATGAGCAGGTACCAGCCTGTCAGCTGCAACGTCGCGGATTTAAACAATTCGTTCATTATTCACCTATTTTATAGCCAAACCCGCGAACCGTCTGGATAAGTACTGGCTCTGGAAAGGGTTTATCAATCTTGTTGCGCAGATAGCCGATGTAGGCCTCAACAGTATTCGGCAGTATATCCGCATCAAAATCCCAGACATGGCTGATGATATTGGTTTTGGATAACACGCGGCCATAGTTGCGCATCAAATATTCCAGGAGCGCGAATTCAGTCGATGACAGTTGGATTAGCGTCTCGCCTCGCTTTACCTGAAAACTGATCGTATCGAGCGTTAAATCATTGACGCGAAGCAAGTTGCCGACATTGTCCTGGGGACGCCGCAACAGTGCACGGACACGGGCGAGCAGTTCTTCGAACGAAAATGGCTTCGTCAGGTAATCATCCGCTCCGCCGTTCAATCCCCCGACACGGTCTTTGATCTGACTTTTTGCGGTCAACATGATGATCGGTGTCTGGATGCCCTTGGCACGGATTGATTTACATATTTCCAGGCCGTCCATACCACCCGGCAACATGCGGTCCAGGATAATCACATCGTATTCTTCATTCAGCGCGGCAGCCAAGCCATCCTCGCCATCATATGCCAATTCGACATTCATATGTTCTTGCTTAAAGCCCTGCTTCATCGCATTGGCTATTTTGTGCTCGTCTTCGACAATAAGTATTTTCATAATTAAAAGTGTAGTTATCTAATCTGAATTATAACTGAGAGTTCCCTAGAGAGGCACATTGCCATCAAAAAGCCGCCAGGGTTTAGGCTTAAACGCTGACGGCAGAACTATGAGCTCCCCCTTTCTGGTTCGCATGGGCGAGGTCATCTTTCGATGACAGTACAAGCATAATTGTTACGTTTGAGAAAGCGCTGAGAACATCCGTCCGCCGCACCAGCCAATGGAAAATAAAAGTAATCTATGATATAATTACCTCAAGCAAGTGGTTAATTATAACCTCTCCGTCGTCTTATATGAATCCTCTCCGGTTTCCTATCATCGCGGTCAGACAAATAAATACGTGCGATATCAACAAAACCAGAAGGACAATATCAACATGGCAATGAAACTATACGTAGGCGGACTCGCTTACAGCGTTACTGCAGAAGAACTAGAAGCATTATTTGCTGAACAGGGACAAGTAGTAAGCGCAGTGGTCATCAAAGACCGCGACAGTGGTCAATCAAAAGGCTTCGGCTTTGTAGAAATGGCTGAAGTCAAAGACGGCCAGAACGCTATCAAAGAACTGAACGAAAAAGAAGTTAGCGGCCGTAAAATTATGGTCAACGAAGCTCGCCCACAAGAAGACCGACGCTCAGGCGGCGGTGGTGGCGGCGGTTCACGCCGTTCATTCTAATACCCTAAAAAGTATGTAGATAACCAAAACGATACCGGCCGAAAGGCCGGTGTTGTTTTACGAAAGGATTTTATGAAAATTAATAAACATATCGAAATTGTACGCACAGATATAAAAGGGCTTCCTTCAATGAGTGCTAAATCGGCGCTGAGAGCACAGGCAGCTTTGAGTAATCACTATCAACATGTTGGAATATTTGTCATCAATAACCGAAGTGACCTTGAGCAGCTTGTACGCAACAAACCCGATTTAATATTCTCCGGCCTAACACTCCTAATATTTGACCGTCATTCTACCGAGACAAGGGACGTAGTATGGCTGTCAGACTATTTGGACCAACATGCGATTAGTTACACCGGCTCGCAGGCAGCTGCCATGCGGTTTAGCGTTAACAAAGCCAAAGCCAAAGCCGTCGTTCAGGATGCCGGAGTAAGAACAGCACAGTTTTTTACCGCACGACCCAACGAACATAGTGCCGAGGAAGACCTGCCTCTTCAATTTCCCCTTTTCGTAAAGCCACTTGATGCCGGAGGCGGCAAAGGAATCGGTAATGATTCGGTTGTCCGCAATTTCCCTGCATTCCAGCAAAAAGTTAAAGCCATTTATGAAGCATATGGATCCAATTCTTTAGTAGAGCAATATTTGGACGGCCGCGAGTTTAGCGTGGCAATTTTAGATAATGAATCACATGACGACCAGTGGGTCATGCCTATTGAAATTATCACCGAAGCAAACGAGCATGGGGACAGGATATTGGGATGGCAAGTCAAAACAGAAGACAACGAACAGGTTATCTTGGTAGGTGACGAGTCAATCCGCGCCCAAGTCTGTGAACTCGCAGTGGCTGCATACAATAGTTTAGGGGGCCGCGATTTGGGACGAATTGATATCAGAATGGACGAGTCAGGAAAAGCCCATTTTATCGAGGCTAACTTCATGCCAGCACCGGCAACGCGTTATTTTGCCGGAGCTTTTCACGTTAACAAAGGTACTTCGTACGAAACGACGCTTTTGAAAATTATCGGCCCAGGACTTCGTCGCAGTAGCAACATACCTCGGGTCATGCCTGCCGCACTAGCCCCAATTGCTACAATTTTTCCTGTTGAGCCTTTTGTCGAGAGTCTACCCCTCGCTTCTTAAAAGTCTCCCTAGGCATTTAGACCTTGCAAGACATTGTATAATCCATAGTGTAGACCGACGACTTGTTTAACTGCAGGTAAAAAGGAAAACTGTGATGCTCATAGACCATATCCCTTCCCCGACCGGACAGAAAAAGCTGATAGTGCTACTGCGAATCACCGCCATTATCGCCGGAATCTACCAGATAGTGTTTGGCGACCTGGTCATCGGTATATATATCATGCTTGCGACGGCGGCCATCATGCTACCCGGGTTATTCACGCGCAACTATATCAAATCAGTTCCGCTTGAGCTGGAATTAATCTTTTCCATCATGGTCCTGCTTCAGCTCGTCATAGGCGAGACGATCGGTTTTTATCATCTTGTTCCCTTTTACGATAAATTCGTACATTTTTCGTTGCCGTTTTTCATAGGACTTATAGGATTTCTGCTCGCGTATACACTACATAAAACGGGTGGACTACGGATGACGACTGGCCCGATGTTATTTATCATCGTGCTACTCACCATGGGAATCGGGGCAACGTGGGAAATAATCGAATACACATCCGACACGTTCCTCAGCCCGCACATTACCTTTCTGGGTCATTTACAGGGCAACGCGAGCGAAACACCCCTGGTTGATACCATGAATGATTTAATATTCGATATGTTTGGTGGCATCTTTGGCGCCGTATTGAGCCTGCGTTATATCCGTGCTAAAAGCAGAAATAAAAATTCCCGGCTCACTATGCTTATGAAGGAAATTGTGAATAGTTTTAGTAGGTAATGACGATGGTTATATTGCCGGGCTAAGCCCTATCCGTCCGTCGGCTTGCCAGTATTAAAATCAAGCGTCCTATGCGGTGCATAGCTGCAGTAATCACTGATAATATTCGGCTTTGCCGGGTTGATAATAACAAATGCTAGTTCTTTTGCTTTGGCGACGTCCGCACTAGGCAGTTGATCGATCCAGCAGGTCCCAAACCATTCAAGAGCCTGGTATTGGTCGTGGATAGCTGCCCACTGCTGATTCGCTGATATGTTATTTCGCTGGCGATAATCGTAGGCTCCAAAGTCAAAGCCGAAATTCTTTGTCCGCGCAAAACCAACTTCTGTCGCAACAATTTCACCAGCTTTAAACGTGGTCCGTTTGAATGGAATATTCGGATCCGTACGCGTATCGTCCTTTTTTGGTTCGGGGGTCGTTTCGGCAATCGATTGGAATGCTGGTGCCAGCGTATATAGGTGGTCGAAGCGAAATGCAATGCCGCAATCGGTTTCAAATGTTAGCAAATATTGTAGCTCTGATGGATTGCCTTCGTAATAACGCGACAGTCCTACCAGCGTCGCATCGGCCGGCATACTAACATCAATTTTGCCACTATCGGGGTTAGTCAATCGTAGTCCACCATGAGGTTTATAGCTGTACCCGCGATATGTACCCGGCATACCAATAACCATGATTTTTGACAGGTCAACCGGAGATTGGTCAAATATGAACGGATCTTTACACGTTGGCGGCTTGCCTTCTGACGCAAACCACTCTAGTTTTTGCTGGTTAAATGCCCACTTTACGTCACCACTGTTAGTAACGTGTGCTGACCCAGGATTATTTGTTTTATTCGTGGCAGTAAAAACACGGTAGCCAATGACCGCAATAACACCTATAACTGCCACAATGATAAAGATTTCAATAACAGAAAAACCAGCTTGTCTGACGCCGTGTTTACGCATACCAGCAGTGTACGCCATAAGCGTTATGCGGACAATGGGATACGTGGTGATAGTTTGATACTATATATTGACTTATTATAGCAATAATGCTATAATGTATATTACTTAGACCGTTAAGTGAACATTCACGACACCGATATGTAGGAGACAGGCATGACGACCGAACGGCTTGTGTTTGCTTTTACCGCACTCAACGTCGCGTTAATAGCTGTTGGCCCTGCCATGGCTCTGCGTGGTGAGGGCGGCCGCACCTTCAAAGCAGCCCGTGACGCGCTGCTCCGCTGGACTGGCTTCAACGGTGGCTCCGTCATCTGCTACTGGTTCCTGGAGGAGCGCATCAACCCCAGCTTCGAGACTGCGGGCTGGTACCGATACTTCCACTTCTATGCCGGTTGGGCGGCGTTCTTCATCGGTCTCATCATCGTGGTCTACGGCTTCACCAGAACCAAGACCCGACGTTAGCGGCTAAGTACATGCCGCCGAAAAGGATTCGCTGGAAAGGTTTAAACACCTTTTCACACCCCGAACCTTTTCGGCGGCCTTTTCAATTGGCTACATATCGTCGGCAAAGCCAAGACTACCCAGGCGGGTGGTCTTACATAGGTAATGCTTCATACACACAAACAACACCGTCTTTTGAAGCAACGAGTGGGCAGCCCTTGGCTAGCTCCTGGGCTTCTTCCATGCTGTTAGCACTCACGATACTGTACCCTGTAACTGGCTTGTCTTTGACGGGCATGACTCCGCCCTGGTAAACGGCTTGTCCACCATCATTGAAAGGATTTCCGGCATCAACAAGCTTATCGCCTAATTTCCCGAACCATTCGCCCCATGCTTGATCGTCTCCGGCGTCAGTATCCGAACCGGCATAGTATACGTATACATATTTTCCCATTGTTATTTCTCCTTCTGGTTCGATAACCGAACCCTTTTGTTTAATTCCCAGTAATCATTCCTGCATCCTGGAAATATAGTTTTCTAATGAGGCATCAGCGCTGCCCCATTCGGTGTGATATTGCATGAGCCATTTTTGAGTCAAGTTCAGAGTTTTGTGATTAAGCGCGACAAAATTAGTACGTCCAACTTTCCTGCGGACGATCAAGTTAGCCGCTTCTAGTGTGCGAATATGCCTATGGATTGCGGGCAACGAAATGTCATGGTGCTTTGCTAGCTGCCCGACGGTTGCCGGACGAAGTGATAGTTCATGAATAATCCCACGGCGTATTTGATTAGCAAGTGCGTTGAGCACTCTATCTAGTTGGGATGAATCATAAGGAATATTCATGATAGTTAACCTATATGTTAACTATACTCGTATTCTTATGCGTGTCAATTGACCGCCCGAGATCCGGCGTATATACGATTATCAAATAACATGGTATAAATAGCACATGGAACACCGTGGTGACATAATCAATTTCAGCCAACGTGAGTTTGGGCTATGCGGTCTGTGGTCCATGCGCGTACATGAAGCCAGTGCTATAGCCGCTGAGCTATACGAGCAGAGTGAAAAATTATATAAAAGAGCCTTTTCAACGCCTGGTGACATGCGTACTTTCAATACGGCGACTGAACTACGCCTACTGGCTGATGAAGTGGAGCGTCATGCCCCCGAACTCGATGATGAAAATGTTGCAAGGCTTTTTGATGGGCTTGAAACGTATCTGAATGAAGCATCCTAAAAATCCTGCATAAGCAAAGTCCGTCCAAGTTGCTATGTACGGAATAAGATCTTACACTTGTACATAACAGTAATTGAGGTACGGTTTGCTTGTTTGTACGACTTATTGATTTTAGCTGGCCAAAAAAAATATCAACAGCAGTCATAGTATTGGCTGTTATTTTTGTGTTACAGATAGCTGGCGGTCTTGTCATTGGGCAAACTATGAATGTATGGCTAGGATCGATGCTCGATGATGTTATGCGGCGGACGCAAGCTGATGTGTCTATTGACGGTGATAACTGGGATATATCCAAATACAATACTGACCCAGCCATAAAGGGTGGGTACCGGTTATACATATTTTCTAACGACGGCTTTGTTGTTGACCGCCAGCGTCCTATTGGTGGTTTCTTTGATATTTCAAATTTTAAACAGCAATCAGAATATACCGACCCCCAGACTATCCATACAATTACCGGCCAGGAATGGAGGATGTACTCGCGGATTATTTCTGACAGTGACCAAGAAGTCGGAGTTATAAGTGTGGCTAGCCCCGGCCCATTCGCATCTAATATCTCCGACGTTGACCATCAACTCAAGCAGACGGCCGCCCAAATTGCTTCCAAGGTACGCGTCAAGAATGGCCAAGCCGATGCGAGCGCGGTCGATAACCGCCTGGTCCCGATTGGCACACCATTCCAGATTGTGAACAAGTACAACCGAATTCTGGCCAAAAGCCAAAACAGCCATAGTATTGACCAACTACCCGATACTATTGACGCTACTTATGTATTGCGTGGCCTAGAACGCTCAGGCACAAAGCAAGCCACAGACACAAAGACTGGTGAAAGTTTTCTGACAGCATCCAGGCCGCTGATGGACAACAATGGAAATCAGAGAGGAGTCGTCATCGCTTCCCTGCCATTGGCTGCGAACCATTTTGCTTTAAAAACGTACGCGATATTCTGGATAACTATCGATCTACTGGCGATGCTACCGCTGCTCATACTTGCCTGGCGGCGCAGGAACAGGAACCGCGTGATACCTGAAAATACAAAATTACTGCGGTTACAAGATATTGAATCAATCAGTTTTGTTAAATCTGAAAACAGCCTGCAAATAAACCAACATAAAATTCCGCTAACGTACGCGACTAACCAATACTATTTATGTATCGCACTACTAACTTCTCGCAGGCGAATATGGGAAACTGACGAGTTGATAGAAAAATTTGGTGAGCAGCACGGTGACATGAGTTGGCGCAAGGTTTACGACACAATGGTTAACCTAAACAAAAAGACATCACAGATTATGGAACCGAAGCTTATTATTACCAATAATAAAACGTATCAACTCAACCCCGAATTACAAGAAAAAATTCGCTAAATTTCACATTAGTACATTCTGATTCACTTGAATCCAACTTTCCTCAAACCTCAATAGTGTTTAATCATAAGCGATGTTAACGTCAGTTTTATTGAACAATCAACACAAAATGATCATCCCGGAGGGAATACCCATGTTTGGCAAAGTATTACACAAGATTAAGATCGTGCCCGTTATGCTATTCATGCTCGCAACTGTTGCAGTGATTGGCACGCAGCCCGTCTCTGCTGCTGGCGCCACCCGCTATGTTGCCACGACTGGAACCAACGCTGGTAATTGTTCTAATCCTGCTAGCCCCTGCCTAACGATTACCTACGCGATTGGCCAGGCAAACAATGACGACATAATCGATGTTGCCGCAGGAACCTTTAGCGAAGTCATAAATGCTAGCAAACCCTTGACTATCAATGGTGCACAGGCTGGCGTGGACGCACGCAATCGTAGCGCCACGGAAACAGTTTTGCAGACTCCTGGAGGCCAGGATAAAACCCTCAACATCACCGCAAACAACGTCGTCATAGATGGCTTTACGTTTAATGGAGCGACGGGCACAAACTCGCTCGGCGTAAATTTGCTGGGTACGAGTGCAAAAAACGCTATCATCCGTAATAACGTATTCACAAATAACAAGGTTGCGCTAGACTCCGTCGGCCAAGACATTAGCGGGCTCCGGGCCAG
>Ga0193742_1002435_pt1 | contig 10723 bp, 7 predicted proteins | sample L2c1metaG_FD_165511 | JGI IMG/M metagenome (GOLD analysis project Ga0193742, IMG submission 165511) | Soil microbial communities from a riparian zone of the East river system, Colorado, United States - L2c1 | ecosystem: Environmental > Terrestrial > Soil > Riparian zone | place: USA: East River... | reverse complement strand
TCGAGCGAGTTCGTTCTGCCGACCCCGCTCGGTCCGGCGTCATTGCGCATGCGGTATGAGGGTGCCGGCGGCGAGGCCCGCGAGAACGCGTTCGTCCTCAGCGCTCCTGGGGGTGATCCGCTGGTGGAAGTCTCGATGGCGCCGAGCGACATCGAGCGGGCGCGCACCCGGCTGCGGCGAAGGGCTGCGGCAGCGGTGCTCGTCACTCTGAGCCTGACGCTGCTGCTGTTGATGGGCCCGCTCCTGGACCGCCGGTCGGACGCGAAGCAGCCATCGACGTTCGTCGCGGCGACTGCGGCGCTCGTGGCGCTGCTCGCTTCTGCCGGGGCGCTCGTCTGGGCCGCGCTGCGGCTGGGCGCCGGCTCAGTCCCCAGCGCGCCGGCGATGCTCCTCCTGGCTGGAGTGACGAGTGCGGGCATTGTGGCCCTCCTCGCCGGACCGGTCGGACGATTGCGTGTCGCGTCGCGTGCGCGGCGCACGTCCGCCACCGATGCGCCTCTCCGCTTTCTCCTGCTCGAGCTCTGCGCGGGGGCCGCGGTGGCGGCGGTGCTGGTCGCGTTCGATCGTCTGCTGCTGCGGGCCGTCGATCCCGCGACCGTCGACCTGCGACATTTCTCGCTGCACCCGTGGGTCGCGGCGAGGCTTGCATTGTTGACCGGCATCCTCGCCAGCCACGTCGCGGCCCTGTGGGCGTGCACCTTGATGCTGAATGCGTCGCTGGCGCGGTGGCGATTCGGGACGCCGGTTTCGACGCTCGTGCGGGCGCGCACGGCGCTGGTCTGGATCGTGCCCACCGTCGCCGTTGCCGCGCTGGCCCGCCTGCGGGGATGGCCAGTCCCTGACGTCGCCATCGTCGCGTCAGCCGCCGTCTGCGCATTGGCGGCGCTTGCAGCGCCGCGTGTGGTCGTGTGGTTTCGCCATGCCACCGTGGCCGCGCGGATCGTCGGATTCTTCATCGCGTTCCTGATGCCTGCGCTGCTCTTGTACCCGTCGCTGGACTTTCACGCCGAGCGCGCCATGCAGGCCCTCATCGCCAGCCGATTCGCCGTGCAGGCGCAGCGGCAGCAGCAGACGCTGCAGGAGCACCTGCAAGAGGCCCTGCGCGAGATTGACGCGCTGAGGGTCCTGCCGGAGCTGGTGGCGCGTGATACCGGCGAGGCGGACGCCGAGCCGCGGCCCGACAATGCGATCCTGGTGTGGAAACAGACTGCGCTCGCACGCGCACGACTGACGTCGGCGATCGAGCTGTACGATCGCTCGGGGGGCCTGGTCAGCCGGTTCGCGCTGAACTACCCCGAGTACTCGGTGGCGAAACAGGCGCCACAGGCCGCGTCGGGCTGCGAATGGGACGTGTTCGGCGAGGCCACACCGTTTGGATCGGAAGAACGCAGCGTCCTGCACGCCGATCGCCGGATTTGCGTCGCCACGCAGGACGGGGGCCTCGAACCCGTCGGCACGATCGTGGTGCACGTCCTCCTCTTCGACTACCGCACGCTGCCGTTCATCACGTCGCGGAACCCGTACTTCGAGGTCTTCCGCCCTGCCGAGGGGGCCGCACCGCGTGAAGGGACCACGGGCAGCGACGTCGACGTCGCGATCTACGGCTGGAGCCTCAGTCCGATCTATACGTCCGGGCGAGCGGCGTGGCCGATCACCGACGCGCTCTTCGCGCGCATTTACGATCCCGCGCGTCGGCCATTCTGGGCTGCCATCGCGACCGGAGGGCGCCGCTACAACGTCTACTTCTCGAACGACCGCGTGTTCATCTATGCGATCGGCTACCCCACGCTGACGCTGTTCGATCACCTCGTGCACCTCGCGGAGCTGACGACGCTGTCGGGGCTGGGGTATGTCCTGGTGCTGCTGGCGACCGCGATGTTCACGCGTCTGGCCCGTGCCCGCCCGAGGCTCGGCCGGGCGCTGCTCAGGGAAATCCGGGCGAGCTTCTACCGCAAGCTGTTTCTCGCATTCGTCCTGGCCTCGATCATTCCTGTGCTCACGCTCGCGATCGTCATCCGCACGTATTTCGCCAACCTGCTGGCCGCCGACGTGGCGCTCGAGGCCACGCGCACCGCGGCCGTCGCGCAGCGCGTCATCGAGCAGTCGAATGTGCTCCTGCAGCGGACCGACGCCCCCGCGAGCGACGACGTGCTCATGTGGATCAGCCAGGCTATCGATCAGGACGTCAATATCTTCGACGGTCCCGAGCTCAAATTCACGAGCGAGCGCGACCTGTTTGCGTCCGGCCTGCTGGGGACTCGGACGCCGGATGACGTGTACCGCGCCATTGCGCTGCAGCGGCTGCCGAGCTTTGTCGGAGAGGATCGGATCGGCACCTTTCCCTACACGATTGCGGCCGCGCCGGTCCGGGCGGGAACGCAGCGGTTCATTCTCACTGTGCCGCTGGCAAACCGGCAGCGTGACATCGATCGCGAGATTGACGATCTGGATCGCGGCGTCCACCTGCTCGCGCTGATCTTCATTCTCGTGGGGGCCGGCATGGGCCTCTACATGGCCGAGCGCATCGCCGATCCCGTCAGGCGGCTGACGCGGGCGACCCGGCGGATCGCACGGGGAGACTTCGACGCGCAGATAGCCGTGAAGTCATCGGACGAACTCCGGCGGCTCGTCGACGCCTTCAACAGCATGGCGGCCGAGCTGAAGGCCCAGCGCACGCAGCTCGAACGCACGCACCGGCTCGAGGCATGGGCAGAAATGGCGCGTCAGGTTGCGCACGAGATCAAGAACCCGCTGACGCCCATCCAGCTGTCGGCGGAACATCTCCTTCGCGTCCATGCCGATCGCGGCGAGCCGATGGGAGAAGTGCTCGAGACCTGTGTCACGACGATCCTCGGTCAGGTGCGGCTGCTCCGCCAGATCTCCGGCGAGTTCTCCAGCTTCGCATCCTCGCCCATCGCGAGGCCGGCTCCTGTCGACGTCCCGGAACTGGTGGCGGAGGTCGTGGATCCCTATCGGACGGGCCTCACCGGCCGGATTGAGATCGTGAACCGCGTGACGTCCCCCCTTCCGCCCGTGTTCGTGGATCGGACCCTCATCGCGCGCAGTCTTGCGAACATCGTCGAAAACGCCCTGCACGCCATGCCGGGGAATGGCGTGCTCATGCTCGACGCGTCGTCTGACGGCGAGTTCGTCACGATCGAGGCGCGTGACACCGGCGTCGGGATGGACGAAGAGGCACTGGCGCGCGTCTTCGAGCCCTATTTCTCCACAAAGACGACTGGCACCGGTCTCGGGCTGCCGATTGCGCGCCGCAATGTCGAGCTGAATGGGGGCACGATCGATGTGGAGAGCGTCAAGGGGCGCGGCACGCTGGTGAGGATGCGGCTGCGCGTGGCGAAGTGAATAAGCGTCCGCGAAAGCGTACGTAAACCAACGACCGGGGTCTGGCCACTATCAGGGTGTGGGACTCCTGCCCTGACTAGAGGACGTCGGGGCCGACGTCTGCTTCGCTCGCCGGCTGCGGGCGCCGATTGATCCGGCCGTACACCCAGACACCCAGCGCGGCGACGACGTAGGCGTACGAGAGAACGACGAGTGTCAGGCGAGGGTGAGAGGCGATGAGGGCGAGTGCAACGGCCGCGAGGAAGAGGACCAGATAGGACCGTCGCCAGCCGACGTCCATGACCTTGACGCTCCGGAAACGGATCGTGCTCACCATGAGAAACGCCGGCACGAGCACCATCGCGAGCGCGGGCAGCGCCGTCTCCCGGAGGTGGAGCCCCTGCGGGTACCAGAAGACCGTGGAGGCAATGACCGAGGCGGCGGCGGGGCTGGGCATGCCGACGAAGTAGCGTTTGTCGATCGTCGCGCTGGTCGTGCTGCTCTGCACGTTGAACCGCGCGAGCCGCATGGCCGCTGCGGCGACGAACAGGAACCCGGCCGCCCATCCGAGGCGCTGCAGGGGCCAGAGCCCCCAGGTGAAGGCGAGGATCGCAGGCGCCATGCCGAACGACACCACGTCTGCGAGCGAATCGAGCTCGACGCCGAATGCCGACGTGGAGTTCGTCAGGCGCGCGAAGAACCCGTCCAGGGTGTCGAGGATCATCGCGATCCCGATGAAGAGCGCGGCCGTGTCGAAGTCCGAGCGCGTCGAGTACACGACGCACGCATACCCGCAGAACAGGTTCGCGACGGTGAAGAGCGACGGCAGGAGGTACACGCCGCGCCGGAAACGATGCGGTTTGTCGTCGCGTCGCCGCATGCGCGCGCTAAGCGCCATCGGTGCTCCGGAGAATCGCCAGGACGGTCTCGCCGCCCACAACACGATCCCCGGCCGAGACACGCAGCTCGGCGTCCATCGGCAGGAACACGTCCATCCGCGATCCGAACTTCATCAAGCCGACCCGTTGTCCGCGTTCCAGCGTGTCTCCCTCGCGTACGCGGCAGACAATCCGGCGCGCCAGCATGCCGACCACCTGCCTGAACACGACCGTGCGACCGCCGTGTTTGATCCAGACCTCGTTCAGTTCGTTGTCGTTCGATCCTGAATCGTAGGCAGGGAGAAACTTTCCCGGCCGATAGTCGATGCGCTCGACGCGGCCGTCCACGGGCGTGCGGTTGATGTGCACGTCCATCGGCGACAGGAAGATCGTGATCTGCTTCCACTCCCCCGGAGGCGCCCATTGTGGATCGCTCAGGCCCGCGAACATCACCCGGCCATCCGCGGGTGAGACGACGAGATCGGCGTCCTGAGGCACCAGACGCTCGGGATCCCGGAAGAAATACGTCAGGAACCCGCCGAGCACGGCGAATGATGCGGCCAGCGCCGGACGCCGCCTGGCCGCAAGCGCGGCGGCGGGCACGAGCGCCGCCGCGATGAAGGGCCATCCAGCACGATCGATTTTCATGAAAACGGATGCTCGGAAATGAACTCGCGGGGACCAGCGGCGCGCGCCGGAGGCGCACGTCGACGCTGGCCCTCGTGAACCGGAATGGGGTGACGGCCGCGTTACTGCCGCGCGGCGTGCGGCGCCGCGCCGTCGGTGGAGTGACGGCGCAGGATGCTTTCCATCTGATCCTTCAGGTGCAGCTTGTGCTTTTTCAACCGGACTTCTTCGACTTGTTCGGGCTCTGAGAGAAAATTGCGGGTGGTGAGGTCGTGGATTCGTTCGTCGAGGTCGTGGTGCTGGGTGGCCAGGTGGCGGTATTCATCATCGCTCTGCAGCAGTTCGCGCTTCAGCTCTTCGAAGTCTTTCGGCATTTGCGCCTCCTCTGAGAAGGGGGTTCTTCACACATGGTGGGCAGCCATTCAGGCAAGCTACCACAAGACCCCGGGACCTTCAAGGATGCGTATTGGCCGGTGGTCCCTGCAGATCGTGGCGCCAGAGGATGAGCCCATCCTCTTCCGGCAGGCTGTAATAGTTCGGCCTGACGGCCGCGACGACGAATCCCAGCCGCTCGTACAAACGCAGGGCGGCCGTGTTCGACCGCCGCACCTCGAGCGTCGCCCGGCGTGCGCCCTCCGCGGCCACGTCCCCCAGCACGTGCTCCATCAGGGCGGTCGCGAGCCCCTGCCGGCGCATCGAGTGGTCGACGGCCAGCGTGTTGATGTGCACCTCATCGATGATGAGCCAGCAGGCGCAGAAGGCCGCCACCTCGCCGTCAGCGAGCTTGAGCACATAGATCCGCGTGATATTCGCATGCTGGAGCTCGCGCGCCAGCATGTCGCGCGTCCAGGGATTGGAGAAGGAGGCCGCCTCGATGTTCGCGACCCGGTCGAGCTCTTCGTCGGTTGCGAGGCGCGCAATCGACCACGGCTGTTCCTGCATCGACCTTCAGCCCTCCGCGCCACGCCGCGAGCGTGCCAGCTCGGCATCCGGTCTGCGAATGTAGATGGGTACCACCGCGTGCGGGAGCACGGCGCGCTCGATGGAGCCGGCGGCAATCTGTCCGATCAGCCCGGCGAGCGGAGGCGGCGGGAGCACCCGCGCGTCTTTGAACCGGCCCGCGATCTCAGCGCGGTACCGGACGGCGCCGTCTCCGATGAAGACCGGCGTCCCGCCAGGGGTGTCGCCCCACGCGTCGAGCAGCGCGGACGGCTGTGACGATTGAGCCTGCACGAGCACGTCGCGTCCATCGGGTGCATACACCTCGGAGAAGACTTCTCCGCGATGCGCATCCATCCAGGCGGCGATCGGCGCATGCGGGTTGATCGCGGCTCTCGCCAGTGCTTCGAGCGCCGACACGGGCACGACGCGCCGCGCGCGCGCCATCGCGAGCCCCTGCGCCGTGGCAATACCCACACGAAGGCCCGTGAACGACCCCGGACCCGCGGCGACGGCAAACAACTCCACGTCCTCGATCCGGAGCGATGCCTCTCGAAGCACGCGCATCAGATCCTCCGGGAGACGCTCGCCGTGCGTGAGCTCAGGGTTGCCGATCTGTTCGGCCAGGACGATATCGCCGCGCAGCACGGCGGTGCTGCCCGCGGAAGTGGTCGTGTCGAGGGAAAGTATGATCAATACCCCAATGTTATACTTCCGCCAGAAACTCCCCCTAAATGTCCTCCCCTCCTGTGTCTTCTGAACCTGCCGGCTCGACTCCGGCGATGCGGCAGTATTTCGAGGCGAAGCGGCAGTATCGCGACGCGATCGTCTTCTTCCGCATGGGGGATTTCTACGAGATGTTCTACGAGGACGCGCTCACGGCGGCGCGTGCCCTCGAGCTGACGCTGACATCGCGGTCGAAGGACTCGACTGGCGGTGCCATCCCCATGTGCGGGCTCCCCTATCACGCCGCCGACGGCTACATCGCGCGCCTGGTCAAGAAGGGCTTCCGCGTGGCCATCTGCGAGCAGATGGAGGATCCCAAGAAGGCGAAGGGACTCGTCCGGCGCGAGGTGGTCCGCGTGGTCTCGCCGGGCACCCTGACCGATGCGGCCTATCTCGATGCGCGCGAGCCCGCCCTGCTGATGGCGATCTGCCCGATGCAGCCGGGGCCCGGCTTCGGCGTCGCGCTGCTCGATGTCTCGACGGGAGAGTTCACCGCCGCCGAGTATCCGGGCCCGGACGCCCGCCAGGCGCTCGCGGACGAGCTCTCGGTGCTCCGTCCCCGCGAGATCGTCCTGCCGCCCGGGTCCGACGATGTGGCGGCGCTCGTGACGGAGTTGCGGCTGGAGGCGCGGCTCACGCCGGTGGATGAATGGACGTTCGAGCTCGAGTCGGCGCGGCGGTCACTCATGACGCAGATGCAGACCCAGACGCTCCACGGCTTCGGCCTGGACGATCGGCGCGCCGCGACGTCGGCGGCCGGCGCGCTCGTCCAGTATCTGCACGACACCCAGAAGGCGGACCTGGCACACGTGCGCGAGATCGCCTTCCGCACGTCAGCGGACTGCATGGTGATCGATCCCACGACGCTCCGCAATCTCGAGGTGATCGAAGCGGCCGACGGCGGGCGGACAGGCTCGCTCCTGCACGAGATCGACCGCACGATCACGCCGATGGGCGGCCGGCTCCTGCGCGCATGGCTGCTCAGGCCATTGGTTGCGCTCGAGCGGATCCAGGATCGGTTGGACGCCGTCGAAGAGTTTGCGTTCCGAAGCACTGAACGGGCCAAGGTGCGCGACACGCTCAAGTCGATCCACGACATCGAGCGGCTGGTGGCCCGTGCGGCGCTCGGTGCCGCCGGGCCGCGCGACCTCGTATCGCTGCGTCAGTCGATCGCGGCCGTCCCGCGCGTGCGCATGCTCCTCGACGAGTTCCAGGCGCCGCTCGTCCGCAGCCTGGCGGCGGAGCTCGATGACCTTGCCGACCTGCGCGACGAGCTCGATCGCACGTTGCTCGACGAGCCCCCCGTCATGGCGCGCGACGGCGGCGTCGTGCGGGACGGCGTCGATCCCGAGATCGACGATCTTCGCGGGATCAGCCGATCGGGCAGGCAGCGCATCGCGGAGATGGAAGAGGCCGAGCGGGTGCGCACCGGCATCTCCTCACTGAAGATTCGCTACAACCGCGTCTTCGGGTACTACATCGAGATCTCCAGATCGAACCTCGCCAATGTTCCGGCGGATTACGATCGCAAACAGACGATTGCCGGCGGCGAACGCTTCACGACTCCGGCGCTCAAGGCGTACGAGGTGAAAGTGCTCGGCGCCGATGAGCGGATCCTCGAGCGCGAGGTCGAGATCTTCGACGCGCTTCGCCGGCGGGTCGCCGCGGAGGCGCCGCGCGTGCAGGACACGGCGCGGGGTATCGCGTCCTTCGACGTGCTGTGCTCGCTGGCCGAAACCGCCGCGCTCCAGAACTACATCAAGCCCCAGATGCATGCCGGCGACGAGCTCGTCGCGACCGATGCCCGACACGCCGTCGTGGAGCGCCATGCCGCTCACGCCTTCGTCCCGAACGACGTCACGCTGGACGCGGCCGAACATCAGCTCATCATCCTGACTGGCCCCAACATGGGGGGCAAATCGACGTACCTCCGGCAGACCGCGCTGCTCTGCCTCATGGCCCAGGCGGGCTCGTTCGTGCCCGCGCGGACGGCGAAGCTTCCGGTCGTGGATCGCCTCTTCGCGCGCGTCGGCGCATCGGACAATATCGCGCGCGGGCAGTCGACCTTCATGGTGGAGATGCAGGAGACCGCGAACATCCTGCACTGCGCCACGTCGCGCAGCCTCGTGATCCTCGATGAGATCGGCCGCGGCACCTCGACGTTCGACGGGCTCAGCCTCGCCTGGGCGGTGGCGGAGCACCTCGCCTCGAACACCCGTGCGCGCCCAAAGACGATCTTTGCCACCCACTACCACGAGCTCACCGACCTCGCCGACGCGCTGCCCACGGTCGCCAACTTCCACGTCGTGGTCCGCGAGTGGAAAGAGGACATCGTGTTTCTCCGCAAAGTGGTCCCCGGCCGCTCCGATCGCAGCTACGGCATCCAGGTCGCCCGGCTGGCCGGCCTGCCACCGAACGTCGTCGGCCGGGCCCGGGAAATCCTGAACGGCCTCGAGCGCGACGAGCTGTCGCGCGGCGGCAGACCGTCACTGAGCGGCGATGCCGCGGAGAAGCAGCGTCAACTCGGGCTGTTCCAGGCGCCGTCCGCCGAGGACGACGCGGTGCGCCGGCGACTCCGTGCGATCGACGTGAACGCGATGACGCCGATGCAGGCGCTCGCGCTGCTGGCCGAGCTCAAGGACGAGGCCGGAGAATGATCCGCACGCTCAGCGCGCGGCTGCTCGCGCTGACTCTTCTCCTCGCGTGCCTTGTGCCCGGTCAGGGCTGCCGGGAGGCGCGCACCGACGGCAACTACATCGTCGTGGCGATGCAGGACCCGGCGATCAATCTCGATCCACGCGTCGGGACGGATGCGGCGTCGCAGAAGATCCACCAGCTGCTGTTCAGCACGCTGGTACGAATCGACGATCAGCTCAGGGTCGTGCCGGAGCTGGCTGAATCGCTCGAACAGCCGGACCCCGTCACCTACGTGGCGCACCTGCGACATGGTGTGCGGTTCCACAACGGCCGGGAACTGACATCGGACGACGTGGTGTACACGTTCCGGAGCTTTCTCGACCCCGACTTCCGCGGCAGGTCCAGCGCGTACCGTCAGGTCGCCGCGGTCAACGCGCGCGACCGCTACACCGTCGTGTTCACGCTCAAGGCGCCGGCGGGATCCTTTCCCATCAATCTGGTGATGGGTATCGTGCAGTCGGGATCCGGCGCGGCCAATGCGCGGACGCCGATTGGCACCGGGCCCTACAGCCTGGTGCAGTTCATACCCGACGACCGCGTGGTCCTCGCCGCCTTCAACGAGTACTACGGCGGCCGGCCACGCAACGAGGGGCTGACCCTCAAGGTCATTCCGGACGACACGATGCGCGGCCTCGAACTGCGCAAAGGCAGCGCGGATCTCGTCGTCAACGATCTCTCTCCCGACATCGCATGGCAGCTTCGGCAGGAAGGGCGGATGCAGGTCGCGACCGCGCCGGGCACGGACTACGCCTACGTCGGGATGAACCTTCAGGACCCAATTCTGAAGCATCTGGAGGTTCGCAAGGCCATCGGCTATGCGATCGATCGTGAGGCCATCGTCAAATATCTGCGGCGCGGGTTTGCGACGACTGCGGTGGGGATCGTGCCGCCGATGTCGTGGGCGTTCGAGCCACGGGTGTTCGACTTCAAGTACGATCCAGCGGAGGCGGAGCGGCTGCTGGACGCCGCGGGCTATCCGGACCCTGACGGTCCGGGGCCGATGCCGCGCCTGCGTCTATCGCTCAAGACGTCAACGGCGGAGGTGTACCGGCTGCAGGCGGCCGCCATTCAGCACGATCTTGCCCGCGTGGGGATCGCGCTCGAAATTCGTTCGTCCGAGCTGCAGACACTGTCAGCGGATGTTCGCCGGGGCAGTTTTCAGCTCTATACACTGCAGTGGGTCGGCGTCACCGATCCTGACATGCTGCGGATGGTCTATCACTCGGGTCAGCAGCCGCCGATAGGGCTCAACCGGGTCCACTACAGCAATGCGAACGTCGACCGGCTGATTGAACGGGCGTCCACGGCGATCAGCGAGGGTGAGCGCGGCGAAATGTACACGCAGGCCCAGCGGCTCATTGCCGAGGACGTGCCGTACATCGGCCTCTGGTACCGCACGAACGTCGCCATTTTTCAGCCGGACATACGCGGCGTTTCACTCTCCCCCATTGCGGACTACACATTCCTCAGGCACGTCTATCGTGAGACGGCCGGCGGACTCCACTGACGGCTGG
>Ga0193742_1002434_pt1 | contig 10725 bp, 10 predicted proteins | sample L2c1metaG_FD_165511 | JGI IMG/M metagenome (GOLD analysis project Ga0193742, IMG submission 165511) | Soil microbial communities from a riparian zone of the East river system, Colorado, United States - L2c1 | ecosystem: Environmental > Terrestrial > Soil > Riparian zone | place: USA: East River... | reverse complement strand
AAGCAGCACGCTCACGCCACCATCAGCATATAGAACACGACGACCGGCGACATGGTCAGGATCACCGACCAGATGCCGACCGCCCAAAGAACGTCCTCGGTCGTAAAGCCCTGTTGATCAGGGAGAATATTGTTTTCGATTTCCACGACGCGCCCCCGCGTTTTTCGTTATGGCGAGTTTGATACGCGACCGCTTTTAAAATCCCGGTCGCAATTTCGCTGGCATTTGACCGCAGGTGCTACCGCCGATTAACCACGGCAGCATCCGCGTTTGTTGTCAGGCCATCAGCAGGCGGTAGGTCAGGACCGGCGCAAAGCCGATCAGCATCGCCCACAGGGCGAAGGATGAAACCAGCATGACGTCCTGCACTCGCTGGACGCGTTCGCTGGTCGGAAATTTCCAATTGTTGCTGGTGTGGTCGGTCATTTGGTGTCCCCCCGTTTTTCTTAATGAGGACATCAATACGCCGGAGATTTTAAAGTTGCGGGCGGCGTTTTCTGCGATTTTGATTGGCCGGGATCATCAAGCGTTAACCAGCGTCCATCGCGACGGCGGCAATGATCGCGGTTAACATCACGCCAACGCGGTCGCGCAACTTTGCGCGCCGGCATCCACTCCGTCGGAAGATATTCCAGGCTACACCATGCGCCTCCGCATCATCCGAGCCGGTGTGGAGCGACAGAAAAGCCGTCGCCGCGGTCTCACGCGCGCGGCGGCTTTTTTGTGGGCGATGGGATTTTCGCGCCGCCTCTCCCAAAGGAGAGGTGAGAACGCTCGCTACGCCCGCCGCAACAAGGGTGGCGCGCGCCGCGCGCGCTCCGCATCCAACCGGGCCGCGAGCTCGGAGCTTACTTCCACCATCGGCAGCCGGACCTCGGCGCTGTCGATCAGCCCGCTCTGCGCCAGCCAGTACTTTGCCGGCGCCGGGCTCGGTTCGGCGAACAGCAGCCGCGTCAGTTCGGAAATATTGTCCCAGCACGCTTGTGCCGCATCGCGGTCGCCCTGCTGCATCAGCGTCCGCACCGAAGCGAAGGCTACGGTTTCCAGATGCGCCGATAGCAGGATGGCGCCGTCGGCGCCGTCGGTGAGCGCCTCGTGATATTGCGCATCTTCGCCGGTCAGCACGCGAAAGCCCTTCGGCCGCCGCGCCAGGAAGTCGAGCGATTGGGCGCGGTCGGCGGAGCAATCCTTGATGCCGACGATGTTGCGGTGGGCGGCGAGCTGCAGCAGGGTCTCATTGGTGAGGTTGACCGCGGTGCGGTAGGGAATGTTGTAGAGCACGATCGGCCATGAGGCGTGATCGGCAAGCATCGTAAAATGCCGCAGCAGGCCGAGCTGCGACGGCCGCGTGTAATAGGGGCTGGCGATCAAATAGCCGTCGATCGGCCAGGCAGCGGTTTCGTCCAGCGTATCCAGCATCTTCTGCGTGGCGGCGCCGGAGAGGCCGAGACAGATCGGGATATAGCGCCCGCTGTCCGAGATCTCGGCCCGCGTCACCGACACCAGCCGCTCGAGCTCGTCGAGATCGAGCGTCATGCCCTCGCCCGAGGTGGCGGCGAGGATCAAGCCGTCCACGGGGTTATCGGCATAATGCCTGATCATGCGGCGCAGCGAAGGCTCATCGAGTTCGCTGTTGCGAAATGGCGTAACGAGGGGCAGCCACAGGCCCTGTAATCGGCTTTGTAAATCGGTCGTCATGGTTCCATCTCTTGGGGGCTTTGCCGGAGACGGGACACATAAAAAAACCCCGTCCAGACGGCGGGGTTTTCGGGATCGGCTTGGCGGTTGATCTATCGCGCGCGTCGATCTCGGGTCCCCGTGTAGGGACCTTTTTTCGACGACAGAGCTGCGCACGAATTCGTGATCATGTCTCGATGATGATGGGAGGGCAGCGCGTTGTCAATCCGCGCACGGTCGATGATTTTTTTGTTCTGGAGATGAAACGATCTGGCGACGATGGAGGCGGAGCCGAATTCATCTGCAGATGAAGCGATCCGGAGAAGAAAAAAAGCCGGGCTCAAGAGAGCCCGGCTTAAGGTATTGGCCACGTGAGGCCGACACAATCACCTTCCAAGAGGGATTACTGAGCGCCCGCGCCACTGGAGGAGGGGGACATATGCGCGACACGATCGCTCAGCGTGTAAGCACTATGATCCCCATCGGCGCCTTGCGTAAACCGTCGAGGTCGCATGTCAGACATGCGGAGACCGGGGGCTTTATAAGAGCCGCTAATCCGGAAGCGAGCTAACGAAGCGTCAGCACTCCTAGGAGGGCCAGCGCTGCGCCTTGCTCACCACGAAGTCGCGGAACACCTGCACGCGCGCCACCGTCTTCAGCTCTTCCGGATAGACGAAATAGGTGTCGATCTGGATCGAGTCGGTCTCGCCGAACAGCTGCACCAGGCGGTTGTTCTCCTCGACCAGGTAATCCGGCAGGGCCGCGATGCCGAGGCCCTGCTGACAGGCCCTGACAAGTCCGAGGATGTTGTTGACCTTGAAATAGGCTTCGCGCGGGCCTGAGCCGTTGCGGCCGGCGTCGATCAGCCAGCTGCGGTTCTGCAGATGCGGTGGCACCTGGGAATCGCCGAGCATGATGATGCGATGCGAGTCGAGGTCGTCGAGCGTGCGCGGCGTGCCGAAGCGCTTGATGTATTCCGGCGAGCAATAAGCGTGGAATCCGATCGAGAACAGCTTGCGCTGGATCAGGTCCGGCTGAGTCGGCTTGCGGGTCCGGATCGCGACGTCGGCCTCGCGCATCGACAGATCGAGATCTTCGTCGGTCACGATCAGCGAAATGCGGATATCCGGATAGAGGCTGGTGAATTCGTCGAGCCGCGGGATCAGCCAGTTGATGCCGAGCGCCGGCGGCGTGGTGATCTTGAGGTCGCCCGACGGCCGCTCGCGGCTGTCGGTGAGCTTGGCGCGCGCCGCCTGCAGCTGCATGAACACGTCATGCGCGGTGCGGAACAGCAAGTCGCCCTGTTCGGTGAGGATCAGTCCGCGCGCGTGGCGATGGAACAGCGACACCGCAAGCTCCTGCTCCAGCGCCGAGACTTGCCGCGAGACCGCCGATTGCGAAAGCCCCAGTTGCTCGCCGGCATGCGTGAAGCTGCCCGCTTCGGCTGCCGCGTGAAACACCTTCAGCTTGTCCCAATCCATGTCCGTAAATCCGTCCCGTGTTCGTCGCATTTTCATTCCGCCGCCGCCCGATCACTCGCGCGCAGTGCGAGAAAGCGTTCGGCCTCAAGAGCTGCCATACAGCCAAGGCCCGCTGCCGTGACCGCCTGCCGCCAGGTTTCGTCTGCGACGTCGCCGGCGGCAAACAGGCCGGGAATCGAAGTGGCGGTGGAGTTCGGCGCCACCTCGACATAGCCGGATGGTTTGAGCTTGATCTGGCCGGCCACGAGGTCGGTGGCCGGGGCGTGGCCGATGGCGATGAAGACGCCGTCCGCCGGCACTTCCGACAGCGCGCCGGTCTTGACGTTCTTCAGGCGGACATGGGTGACCTTGCCCGGGTTGTCGGTGCCGCAGATCTCGTCGATCGCGCTATCCCAGACCACCTTGATCTTCGGGTTCTTGAACAGCCGGTCCTGCAGGATGCGCTCGGCGCGGAAATGATCGCGGCGATGCACGACGGTGACCTGCGAGGCGAAGTTGGTGAGGAACATCGCTTCCTCGACCGCGGTGTTGCCGCCGCCGACCACCATCACTTCCTTGCCGCGATAGAAGAAGCCATCGCAGGTCGCACAGGCCGAGACGCCAAAGCCCTTGAACTTCTCTTCCGAGGGCATGCCGAGCCAGCGCGCCTGCGCGCCGGTGGCAAGGATCACGGTCTCAGCGAGATAGACATCGCCGCTGTCGCAGGTCAGGCGGAACGGCCGTTGCCCGGTTTCGAGCTTGGTGACGAGATCGGTGACGATCTTGGTGCCGACATGGGCGGCCTGCTTTTCCATCTGCTCCATCAGCCACGGGCCCTGGATCACGTCCGCAAAACCCGGATAGTTTTCCACGTCGGTGGTGATGGTGAGCTGCCCGCCGGGCTGGATGCCCTGAATCAGCACCGGCTCGAGCATCGCGCGCGCCGCGTAGATCGCTGCGGTGTAACCGGCGGGGCCGGAACCGATAATAACGACCTTGGCATGAATAGGCGCGGGCATCGGCAGCTTCCCTCTCTTTGGAGGATTTTGATGAGGACTTGTGCGAGGAAGCGCCGGGAATGCGTCGCGCGGCGCTAAAAGTGTCAAATCCAAGTCTATGATATCTGGGTAGCTATGCAAGAATTGCAATTCAAATAAGCGAATTTTCCCCGGAACTGCGTCACTTTCCGGCAAAAACACGGAAAATGGCGCAGTGCACGCGCAATAAAATTGCGCAAGCTATGGTACCTGCGCTAAGAGTATTGCCAGCAATACCTTCCCAGTCAGCCTGGCTGCTGGAACCCCAAGGAACCCCAAAGGAACCCGACCGCGTGTCGAAGAATCTCGACGAAATCGACCTTAGAATTCTTTCCGAAATCCAGGCCGATGGCCGAATCACCAACGTCGAACTGGCCAAACGGGTCGGCATTTCGCCGCCGCCCTGCCTGCGCCGGGTCAGGACGCTGGAGGAGGAAGGCTACATCCAGGGCTACCGGGGCCTATTGGATCCGCGCCGGCTCGGCTTCGACGTCACCGTGTTTGCCTCCGTGCACCTGTCCAGCCAGGCCGAAGCCGATCTGCGCGCGTTCGAGGAATTCGTCCGCGCCGAGCCCTTGGTGCGCGAATGCTGGATGCTGTCGGGGGAAGTGGATTTCATCCTGAAATGCGTGGCGCCCGACATGGCGACGTTCCAGGAGTTCGTCACGCACCTGACCTCGGCGCCGCATGTGCGCAATGTCAGGACGTCGCTGGTGCTGCACAATTCGAAATACGAGCCGGCCGTGCCGCTCGATTTGAAGGTGACGGGATAACGCGAAGCGTTATCCCGTCATTCCGGGGCGATGCGTAGCATCGAACCTCAGGTGCGCAATTGCGCACCGGGGTATCTCCAGATTCCAGGTCTGGTCCTTCGGACCATCCCGGAATGACAGTCTTAGCTAGAGCGATGCTCGCGCCTCAACCCTTCCCGCGACTTGCGTCGACACTGATCGGTCCGCCGCCGGCCGTCGACAGATAGAGACACGCAAAGCAGAACAGGATCGCGGCGGTGCCGCCATTGAGGAGCGGCAGGAACACCGGCTTGGCGACGTCCTTGAACATGTGTCCGATGAAATAAGCGAACGCCATTTCGCCGGCGAGAATGAAGGCGACCAGCCGCGTGAACAGGCCGACCATCAATAGCGCCCCGAGCACCAGTTCGAGAGAACCGGCGACCATGGTGATGGGCGGCGGATTCGCGAACATTGGAATTACTGGAAACTTCAATATTTTGGCGATGCCATACTGCAACAACAGCAGCCCGGTGATGAAACGAAACAGGCTCAGTGCTGTCGGCTGCCATTTCGAAAGTAGCTTATCGATTGCGTCCATGTTGTCCCCCAAAGTTTGTAGCGCGTCTCATTGGTAACGTGTCGCGGCTTGGAGGAAAAGCGCGCCGCGCCAACAATTCGATGACGTTTTGCGGAGCAGCAAAAGGAATAATGCGGGACGTAGAGTGTTTGCCGTGCCGGTCGCGCGGTTACTTCAAGGTGACTTCACGCTGCGGCACTAGAGCGCAGCCTACTTGGCCTCAAGGTTCGAGACGCGCGGCATTGCCGCGCTCCTCACCACCATGAGGATTTCAGACCTCATCCTGAGGAGCTACGCGCAAGCGTGGCGTCTCGAAGGATGAAGTCACCGAACCGGGAAGGTCTGCCGTCTACTGCGCGCCAAGACAGCGGATCGCTTTGGGCTGACAGGCAAAGCCGATGTTGGAGCAGGTCGGCGGGCTACCGCTGGCGCCGCGCGTGCAGTTGACGCAATCGTCGGTCCATCGGCTGCAATTCGGCGGGCCTGATTGCATCGAAATAGCGCTGGGTACTTTGGGCATGCTGCGCGGCGGGATCGCGAGTTCGGCCGCTGCCGCCGCGTTGCATCCGGCGATCACGATCGTCAGCGCGAGGGCGAGGCAGGCAACGACGTTGTGATCTTGTCGAACGTGATCTGGCCGCATGCCGTCCACCTCAAGGCAATGAACCCACGTCCCGGCCCGGACCGGCGGGCGATGCCCGCCGGGAAAAGCAATCTAGCGCCACTCGACCTTGGTGATCTCGTAGGCTTTGGCGCCGCCGGGAGCCACGACCTCGACGGTTGCGCCCTTCTTCTTGCCGATCAGCGCGCGCGCCAGCGGCGAGGTGATGGAGATGCGGCCCTTCTTGGCGTCGGCCTCGGGCTCGCCGACGATCTGCCACACCGCTTTCTTCTCGGTGTCCTCGTCGACCAGCGTCACCGTCGCACCGAACATGATGGTGTCGCCGGACAGCTTCGAGATATCGATGATGTCGGCGCGTGCGAGCTTGTCTTCCAGCTCGGCGATGCGGCCTTCATTATGCGACTGCTCTTCCTTGGCGGCATGATACTCCGCGTTCTCCGAAAGGTCGCCATGCGAGCGCGCCTCGGCGATATGCTCGATGATGCGCGGCCGGTCTTCCGACTGGCGCTTCTTCAACTCGACCCCCAGCGCGGCATAGCCGCCCGCAGTCATCGGAACCTTTTCGACCATCTCTTCCGTCCTTCGCTCGTGCGAGCCGCCTTAACGAGCTGCGCGCACAAGGCACTCTCTTCGATTTCGATTCGGGGCTTTGCGGGGCCCAAACGCGAGCCCGCCAGCCTATTAATTTTCGGCCCCGTCAAAGGCCGATACAACATCCAAACGAGCGGTGGGTTCCAGCCATACCGGCTTTATTGCCAACCGTTTAGCGGGCAATTTGGCCCGGCGAACGATCAGTTTTCGGAAAAGTAACTCTGCAGCGTGCGGACCTCAAGGTCCCCGCCCAGATAGGCGCGGATGCCCTGTGCGGCCGCCACAGCACCCGAAAGAGTGGTGTAATATGGCACTTTATGCAAGAGGGCAGCCCGTCGCAACGAACGGCTGTCGGCCAGCGCCTGCGGCCCTTCGGTGGTGTTGAAGACGAGCTGGATGTCGCCATTGGTGATGGCGTCAACGATATGGGGCCGGCCCTCCAGCACCTTGTTCACCTTCTCGGTGGGCACGCCGTTATCGGCGAGGAAGCGCTGGGTGCCTGACGTTGCCATCACCTTGAAGCCGAGCGAGTGCAGCAGCCGCACGGCTTCCACAATGCGGGTCTTGTCGCTCTCGCGCACCGAGACGAAAACCGTTCCCTTGCGCGGCACGCGGGTGCCGCCGCCAAGCTGGCTCTTGGCGAACGCGACTTCGAACGAACGGTCGATGCCCATCACTTCGCCGGTCGATCGCATCTCAGGTCCCAGCACGGTGTCGACGCCGGGGAAACGCGCGAACGGGAAAACCGATTCCTTGACGCCGACATGGCCGAGCTTGCGCTTCTTCAGATTGAAATCCGCAAGCTTCTCACCGGCCATGATCCGTGCCGCGATCTTCGCCACCGGCGTGCCGACCACCTTCGCCACGAACGGCACCGTGCGCGACGCCCGCGGGTTGACTTCGAGCACATAGATCTCGCCGTCCTTGATGGCATATTGCACGTTCATCAGGCCGACCACGTCGAGGCCGAGCGCGAGTTCGCGGGTCTGCCGTTCGAGCTCGCCGATCATCGCCGCATCCAGCGAATGCGGCGGCAGCGAACAGGCGGAATCGCCGGAGTGGATGCCGGCTTCCTCGATATGTTCCATGATGCCGACGATGAAGGTGTCCTTGCCGTCGCACAGGCAATCGACGTCGATCTCGGTGGCGTCGGAAAGATAACGGTCGAACAATAGCGGGTTCTTGCCGAGCACGGTGTTGATCTGCCCGGTCTTGTCGTTCGGATAGCGCGCCCTGACATCGGCGGGCACCAGTTCCGGCAGCGTGCCGAGCAGATAATTGTTGAGCTGATCCTCCTCGCGGATGATCTGCATGGCGCGGCCGCCGAGCACATAGGATGGGCGCACCACCAGCGGCAGGCCGAGATCGCCCGCCACCAGCCGCGCCTGCTCGACCGAATAGGCGATGCCGTTCTTGGGTTGCTTCAGCCGCAGCTTGTCGAGCACGCGCTTGAAGCGGTCGCGGTCTTCGGCGAGGTCGATGGCGTCGGGCGAGGTGCCGAGGATCGGCACGTCGGCGGCCTCCAGCGCGCGCGCCAGTTTCAGCGGGGTCTGGCCGCCGAACTGCACGATCACGCCATGCAGCGTGCCGTTCTTGCGTTCGGTGTCGATGATCTCCAGTACGTCTTCGGCGGTGAGCGGCTCGAAGTACAGCCTGTCAGCGGTGTCGTAGTCGGTCGACACGGTTTCCGGATTGCAGTTGACCATGATGGTCTCGTAGCCGGCGTCATGCAGCGCGAAGCAGGCGTGGCAGCAGCAATAGTCGAACTCGATGCCCTGGCCGATCCGGTTCGGACCGCCGCCGAGGATGATGACCTTCTTCTTGTCGGAGGGCGCGCTCTCGTCGGCGACGCTGCCCGCGAACGGCGATTCATAGGTCGAATACATATAGGCGGTCGGCGAAGCGAACTCGGCCGCGCAGGTGTCGATGCGCTTGAACACCGGACGAACCCCGAGCGCGTGGCGCTTGGCGGTGATGTCGGCCTCGGTGCTCTCGGTCAGCACGGCGAGCCGCGCATCCGAAAAGCCCATCGCCTTCAGCGTCCGCATGCCGAAGGCGTTGCCGGGCAGTCCATTGGCCTTGATCTTGGCTTCCATGTCGACGATGCCACGCATCTCGGCGAGGAACCACGGATCGATCTTGCAGGAGTTGAAGATCTCGTCGTTGGACCAGCCGAGCCGCATCGCCTGCGCGACCTGCAGGATGCGGTTCGGGGTCGGCGTGCCCAGGGCGGCTCGGACGGCGTTCTTGTCGTCGCCGCGGCCGAGGTCGTCGATCTCGATCTCGTCGAGGCCGGTCAGCCCGGTCTCGAGCCCGCGCAACGCCTTCTGCAGACTTTCCTGGAAGGTGCGGCCGATCGCCATCACTTCGCCGACCGACTTCATCGACGTCGTCAGGGTGTGGGAGGCGCCGGGGAATTTCTCGAATGCAAAGCGCGGTATCTTGACGACGACGTAGTCGATGGTCGGTTCGAACGAGGCCGGCGTGGCGCCGCCGGTGATGTCGTTGGCGATTTCATCGAGCGTGTAGCCGACCGCGAGCTTGGCTGCGACTTTTGCAATCGGAAAACCCGTAGCCTTCGACGCCAGCGCCGACGAGCGCGACACCCGCGGGTTCATCTCGATCACGACCATGCGGCCGTCGGCGGGGTTGATGCCGAACTGCACGTTGGAGCCGCCGGTCTCGACCCCGATCTCGCGCAGCACCGCCAGCGAGGCGTCGCGCATGATCTGGTATTCCTTGTCGGTCAGCGTCAGCGCCGGCGCGATGGTGATGGAATCGCCGGTATGCACGCCCATCGGATCGAGGTTCTCGATCGAGCAGATGATGATGCAATTGTCCTTTTTATCGCGCACCACCTCCATCTCGTACTCTTTCCACCCGAGCACGCTTTCCTCGATCAGCACCTCGTTGGTCGGAGAGGCGTCGAGCCCGCGCTCGATAATGTCGAGGAATTCTTCCTTGTTGTAGGCAATGCCGCCGCCGGTGCCGCCCATGGTGAAGGAGGGCCGGATAATGGCAGGCAAACCGATTTCGGACAGCGCCATCAGCGCCTCGCCGAAAGCGTGCTCCTGATAGCGCTTGCGGCGGTCGTTCTCGCCGAGTGTCCACTGCCGTTCGAGTTCTTCAAGTGCTGCGCCGGACGCTTTCTCTCGTTCGGCAAGGTATTTATCGCGAAACGACTTCTTCAGCGCCGAGGCGTTGGCGAGCCGCGATTTCGGCGTCTCCAGCCCGATCTTGGTCATGGCCTCGCGGAACAGCATGCGATCCTCGGCCTTGTCGATGGCGTCGGCGGTGGCACCGATCATTTCGACGTCGAACTTGTCGAGCGTGCCCTGACGGCGCAGCGACAGCGCACAGTTCAGTGCGGTCTGTCCGCCCATGGTCGGCAGCAGCGCAAAGCCGCCCGGTATGACGTAGCGTTCTTTTTCGATGATCTTGCCGACGATTTCCGGCGTGATCGGCTCGATATAGGTGGCGTCGGCCAGTTCCGGGTCGGTCATGATGGTGGCCGGATTGGAATTGACCAGGACGACCCGGTAGCCCTCTTCCTTCAGCGCCTTCACCGCCTGGGTGCCCGAATAGTCGAACTCGCAGGCCTGGCCGATCACGATGGGACCGGCGCCGATGATCAGGATGGTGGAGATGTCGGTTCTTTTGGGCATCAGGTCTCGCGGACTGGAATTTGGGCACAAAAAAAGGGCGCGCATGCCGCGCGTCCCTTGAGCCATAGCGGGAGGTTACCCTCGCGCGCGGGTGGTCTTTAGACCAGATTCCGCACCCGCGAAACCCCCAAAAACGGGCCATCAACGGGGAAATTAGGGGATTTTGCGCTCGGTCCGCCTTCGCTCTGCGAGCTACGGCGGGACAGCCTTCGCCACGACGGGGCCTGCCTAGCCGAAGCGGCGGAGCCGCGAAGGCTGGAGGCCCGGCCTGGATTTGAACCAGGATAAAGAACGATGCACCGTTCCCGCGTTGTCGCTTTCCGCCACCGGGCCACGGCGATTATTCCCGATCACGGGAGAGT
>Ga0193742_1002430_pt1 | contig 10730 bp, 8 predicted proteins | sample L2c1metaG_FD_165511 | JGI IMG/M metagenome (GOLD analysis project Ga0193742, IMG submission 165511) | Soil microbial communities from a riparian zone of the East river system, Colorado, United States - L2c1 | ecosystem: Environmental > Terrestrial > Soil > Riparian zone | place: USA: East River... | reverse complement strand
GTCCACGGCCTTGTCCGCGTTGCCGGTGACGGTGAACGGCGCACGGATCCCCTTGCCGACCATGCCCGGCTTGCACGCCGTCTGGTACTTGCCGCCCTCGGCCACCTCGACGATCAGCCGCCGGGTCAGGCCAGGCGTGACGTTCTCCACCTCGCCCATGATCCGGTCGCCCTCGGCGTAGAGGTAGAACTCGGTGACCCGGCTGCCCTTGTTGGTCACCTCGAACGTGATCGTGCCGGCCTTCGACTCGCCGCGGGCCACCGTGCAGGCGTCGTCGCTGGCGGCCACCGTGATGGCGCCACCGGCCTCCTCTTCCGGGGTCGCCGTGCCACAACCAGCGACGAGCGCGACAGAACCGGCCACGACAACGGTGGCTCGGACGAACGTGGACTTCACGAGTTCTCCTTGACAGGGACCGATTGTGCGGCGGCCGGCGCAGGCTCGGATGCCTTGCGCGGCCAAAGAAAGACAGTCAGCACGACGACCACGTAGCCGACCAAGGCAATCGCCTGCAGCACGGTGGTCAGCGCCGAGTAGTTGAGCAAACCCTTGAGCAGCGCGCCGAACCAGGAGTCCTCCGGCAACGGCCCGGACAGGTCGAAGGCGAGCGTGGACAGGCCGGGCAGCACCCGAGCCTCCTGCAGGTCGTGCAGCCCGTAGCCGAGAATTCCGGCGGCGACGAACACCAGCAGCACTCCGGTGACCGTGAAGAACTTCCCGAGGTTCACCCGCAGCGCGCCTCGGTAGATCAGCCAGCCGAGGACGACGGCGACCACGATGCCGACCACGAAACCGATGAGCGGCTCGGTGGTGCCGCCCTCGGCCGTGCGCACGTTGGCGTAGAGGAAGGCCATCGTCTCCAGGCCCTCACGGCCGACGGCGAGCAGTGCCAGCAACGCCACGGCGAGCGGCCCGATGGCCACCGCGTCGGACAGCTTGCCGCGCAGGTCCTTCGAGATCGTGCGTGCGGTCGCCCGCATCCAGAAGATCATCCACGTGACGAATCCGACGGCGACGATGGACAGCGAGCCGCCGATGATCTCCTGCTGCTCGAACGGCAGCTCGCCGATCGTGTACGCGACGGCCGTGCCGATACCTACACAGACGAGCAGCGCCGCGGCCACGCCGCCCCAGACCCATTTGATCGACTCCCGCTGCTCCGACTTGACCAGGAACGCGACGAGGATGCTGACGACCAGCGCGGCCTCCAACCCCTCGCGCAGCCCGATCAGGGCGCTGCTGAACAGCACCTGTCCTCCTGGTGTTCCGTCGATGTGCCAGCGGAACCTTAGGTAAGGCTAGCCTGCTGTGTCCAGCCAGCTGGCAGTCCTGCCCGGAACGTCTGGTTCGTCCCCCCGGCGTGACCAATGCACTGAAGGACGCCTTTGCAACGTTCAACGCAGTGAAGGACGCCTTCAGTGCATGGCGGCGGTGCCCATATGACGCGGTCCCCGCCGGTGCCTCGCGCAGGCCGTCCTGGCGGGCGAACCCGCACACGGCTGGCAGGTCGAACAGCCACTGGCGGCTCGGTCGATGGCCGTGCTGTCGGTCTACCTGCGCCAGCGCGGGTCGCCGGAGTCCAAGCCCGTCGGCGCCCCGCACGGGGCGACGGAGGAGACCGGCTGACCGGATTGGTCTAGACATCCAGCTCGCGCGGTGGTGTCATGAGCTGGATACGGCGTCGTGGCGGTCGGGGTGGTGGGCATGGTGCTGAGCAGACGGCGAATCCTGCACGGGGCACTGGCGTCGGCGATCGGACTCGCCGGCGGCGGCCGGCTCGCGATCGCCGCGCCCGCGCCAGGCCGGGTCCTCCCGGCGCCCGGCGGGCACTATTCGCCGAACGCCGATCCGTTGGCGCCCATGGCATTCCTCCGCCTGCCGCCCGGCGCGGTCACCGCCCGCGGCTGGCTGGCCGGGCAGCTGCGGCGGCAGCTCGACGGGCTGTGCGGGCACTACCCGGAGATCTCCCACTTCCTCGACATGAACACCAGCGGCTGGATCCATCCGGCCAACCAGGGCTGGGAGGAGGTCACCTACTGGCTGCGCGGGTACGTCGACCTGGCGATCGTGACCGGCGATCCGGCCGCGCTGGACACGTCGCGGCGGTGGCTCGACGGGATCCTCGCCACCGAGCAGCCAGACGGCTTCTTCGGGCCAACCGAGCTGCGCACGTCGCATGACGGCGGCCCGGACTTCTGGCCGTACCTGCCGCTGCTGCAGGCATTCCGCTCGTGGGTGGAGCACACCGGCGACGAGCGCGTCCTCGGACTGCTGTCCCGGTTCCTGCGCTACATGAGCACCCAGGACCCGAGCGCGTTCGCCACCAGCTGGATCTCCTACCGCACCGGCGACGTGCTCGACGTGATCTTCTGGCAGTACAACCGCACGACCGAGGCGTACCTGCTCGACCTGGCCGACGCGATCCACGCGCACGCCGCCGACTGGACCGGCGCGTTGCCCAACCGGCACAACGTGAACATCGCCCAGGGCTTCCGCGAGCCGGCGCAGTACGCGCTGCGCACCGGCGACGCGGCGCTGACCAAGGCCACCTACGACTGCTACGCGGGCGTGCTCGCGGGCAGCGGCCAGTTCCCCGGCGGCGGATTCGCCGGCGACGAGAACATCCGGCCCGGTTTCGGCGATCCTCGGCAGGGCTTCGAAACGTGCGGGATCGTCGAGTTCATGGCCAGCCACCAGCTGCTGACCAGGATCACCGGTGACCCGGTGTGGGCGGACCGGTGCGAGGACCTGGCGTTCAACCTGCTGCCCGCGTCGCTCGACCCGGACGGCAAGGCCGTCCACTACGTCACGAGCGCGAACGTCGTCGACCTGGACAACGAGCAGAAGACGCAGGGGCAGTTCCAGAACGGCTTCGCCATGCAGGCCTTCCACCCCGGCGTAGACCGGTACCGCTGCTGCCCGCACAACTACGGCATGGGCTGGCCGTACTTCACCGAGGAGCTGTGGCTCGCCACGCCCGATCTCGGTCTGGCGGCGGCCATGTACGCCCCGTCGGCGGTGACGGCGACCGTCGCCGACGGCGTCGCGGTCACCATCACCGAGGACACCGAATACCCGTTCGCCGACACGGTCTCGCTCACCCTGTCGCTCACCGGCAGCGCCGCTTTCCCGCTCTACCTACGGATCCCGGCGTGGTGCGCGGCGCCGGCGCTGACCGTCAACGGCACGGCCGTGCCGGCGCCCGCCGGGCCGGCGTTCGCGAAGATCGACCGCAGCTGGACGGGCGGGGACGTGGTGGCCCTGCGGCTGCCGCAGCGGACCACGCTGCGGACCTGGCGCGGCAACCACGACGCGGTCAGCGTCGATCGCGGCCCGCTGACCTACTCGCTGCTGATCGGCGAGGAGTACGTCCGCTACGCCGGCTCCGACCAGTTCCCCGAGTACGCGGTGCACGCGACCACGCCGTGGAACTACGGCCTGGTGCCGGATCCGGAGCTGACGTTCACCGCCACGCCGGGTCCGCTGCCGGACAACCCCTTCACGCACGACGGCAACCCGCTGACGATCACCGCGCCGGCCCGCCGCGTCGAGCAGTGGACGGCCGACCCGCAGCACGTGGTGACCCCGCTGCAGCCCAGCCCGGCGCGCAGCGAGGCGGCGGTGGAGCCGGTGACACTGATCCCGATGGGCGCCGCGCGGCTGCGGATCACCACCTTCCCCACGGCGGATCCGGCCGGCCGGCCGTGGACCAAGGGCACCACCGTGTTCCGCATCCGCAACCGCAACTCCGGCAAGGTGCTGGCCGTCGACCAGATGTCCACGGACGACGGCGCCCAGGTCGTCCAGTTCGACGACAGCGGCACGGCCGACCACGCCTGGCAGCTGGTGGACAACGGCGACGGCTGGTACCGGATCGTGAACCGGCACTCCGGCAAGGCGCTCGGCCCCCGCGAGGCGTCGACGGCCGACAGCGCGCCGGTCGTGCAGTTCCCCGACGGCGACGCCGCGCACCTGCGGTGGCAGCTGGTCGACAACGGCGACGGCTGGTATCGGCTGGCGAACCGGCACTCCGGCAAGGTTCTCGGCGTTGCGGACATGTCGACGGACAACAGCGCGCACGTCGTGCAGTTCGGCGACAACGGGACAGCCGACCACCTGTGGCTGCTCATCCCCGACCAGCCGGTACGGGTGGCGAACCAGCACGCCGCCAAGCTGCTCGGCGTCGCCGGAGAGTCCACTGAGGACAGTGCGCAGGTCGTGCAGTTCGCCGACGTCGGCCGCGGCGACCAGCGGTGGACGTTCGTGGCGGACGCCAACGGCTGGTTCACCGTGCACAACGCCAACTCGGGCAAGGTACTGGCCGTCGACCAGATGTCCACTTCGGACGACGCCAGCGTCGTGCAGTTCGCGGACAGCGGCACGGCCGACCACCAGTGGCGCCTGCTGCACGACGGCGCCGGCTGGTTCCGGCTCGGCAACCGCAACAGCGGCAAGGTCCTCGCGGTGCTCGACGGATCGACCGCGGACGACGCACCCGCCGTCCAGTTCACCGACAACGGCGACACCGACCACCGCTGGCGCCTCTTCTAGCCCGACTGCGATGAATGACGCTTTCATCCCGCTCAGCGCGATGAATGACGCATTCATCGCACTGCCGGGGACCGGACACCGGCAGTGCGCCACGAACGGGCGGCACCCGCAGTCTTAACTTGATTCGTTCAAGAAAATGCGCCAGACTGCGGCCGTGCCCACGACGTCGGACTTCGAGCACCTGCTGCGGGAGGCCGCGCTGCGCGTGACGCGGCCCAGGCTAGCGGTGCTGTCCGCGGTGCACTCCCACCCGCACGCCGACACGGAGTCGATCATCCACGTCGTGCGGGAGAACCTCGGCGAGGTGTCCCACCAGGCCGTGTACGACGTGCTGCGCGCGCTGACCACCGCCGGACTCCTCCGGCGCATCCAGCCGCACGGTTCGCTGGCCAGGTACGAGGCACGCGTGGGGGACAACCACCATCACGCCGTGTGCCGGTCCTGCGGGGTGATCGTCGACGTCGACTGCGCCGTCGGCGAGACGCCCTGCCTGACCGCCTCGCAAGCCCACGGTTTCGCCATCGACGAGGCCGAGGTCATCTACTGGGGCCTGTGCCCCGACTGCGGTACCGCTACTCAATCCCGGAAGGATTCCCGTGTCTGACAGCCATGACACCGAGCTCGCTGACCTGAACGTGGATAGTGCCGAGGGCTGCCCCGTCGCCTCCGGGCGTCTCAAGCACCCGACCGAGGGCGCGAGCAACCGTGACTGGTGGCCGAACCAGCTCAACCTGAAGATCCTCCGGAAGCACACGACGGTGTCCGACCCGATGGGCGAGGACTTCGACTACGCGACGGAGTTCAACTCCCTCGACCTCGACGCCCTGGCGGCCGACGTCGACGCGGTGCTGACCACGTCGCAGGACTGGTGGCCGGCGGACTTCGGCCACTACGGCCCGCTGATGATCCGGATGGCGTGGCACAGCGCCGGCACGTACCGCATCGACGACGGCCGCGGTGGTGCCGGTGCCGGCATGCAGCGGTTCGCGCCGCTGAACAGCTGGCCGGACAACGGAAACCTCGACAAGGCGCGTCGGCTGCTGTGGCCGGTGAAGAAGAAGTATGGCCGCAAGATCTCCTGGGCCGACCTGATGATCTTCACGGGCAACCGGGCACTGGAGACCATGGGCTTCACCACCTTCGGCTTCGCCGGCGGCCGCGCCGACGTGTGGGAGCCGGACGAGGACGTGTACTGGGGCCCGGAGAGCACCTGGCTCGGCGACGAGCGGTACAGCGGTGACCGCGAGCTGACGCATCCGCTCGGCGCCGTGCAGATGGGCCTCATCTACGTCAACCCGGAGGGCCCGAACGGCAACCCCGATCCGCTCGCCGCGGCCCGCGACATCCGCGAGACGTTCCGCCGGATGGCGATGAACGACGAGGAGACCATCGCGCTGATCGCCGGCGGCCACACGTTCGGCAAGACGCACGGCGCGGCCGACGCGGACGAGTTCGTCGCCGCCGAGCCGGAGGGCGCGCCGCTGGAGGAGCAGGGCCTCGGCTGGAAGAACAGCTTTGGCTCCGGCAAGGGCCGGGACGCGATCACCAGCGGCATCGAGGTCACCTGGACGGGGACGCCGACGCGGTGGAGCAACAGCTTCTTCGACAACCTGTTCGGCTACGAGTGGGAGCTGACGCAGAGTCCCGCCGGTGCCAACCAGTGGGTGGCGAAGGACGGCGCGGGGGCGAACACGATCCCCGACCCGGCGGACGGCTCGCTGTCGCGTCCGCCGACGATGCTCACGACCGACCTCGCGCTGCGCTTCGACCCGGTCTACGAGCCGATCTCGCGGCGCTTCCACGAGAACCCGGACCAGCTGGCGGACGCGTTCGCCCGCGCGTGGTTCAAGCTGACGCACCGCGATCTCGGCCCGATTCAGCGCTACCTCGGCCCGCTGGTGCCGGCCGAGACGCTGATCTGGCAGGACCCGGTGCCCGCCGTGGACCACGACCTGGTCGACGACGCGGACGTCGCCGCTCTCAAGCAGCGGATCCTCGACTCCGGACTGTCGGTGTCGCAGCTGGTGTCCACCGCGTGGGCGTCGGCCTCGACGTTCCGCGGCGGTGACAAGCGCGGCGGCGCCAACGGCGCGCGGATCCGGCTGGCGCCGCAGCGCGGCTGGGAGGTCAACGAGCCGGACACGCTGGCACAGGTGCTCGGCACGCTGGAGGGCATCCAGGAATCGTTCAACAGCGCGCAGACCGGCGGTAAGAAGATCTCGCTCGCCGACCTGATCGTGCTCGGCGGGTGCGCCGCGGTCGAGCAGGCGGCGCGCAACGCCGGCCACGACGTCACCGTTCCGTTCACCCCTGGTCGCACTGACGCGTCGCAGGACCAGACGGACGTGGAGTCCTTCGCCCCGTTGGAGCCGACCGCGGACGGGTTCCGCAACTACGTCGGCAAGGCGCACCCGCTGCCGGCCGAGTACCTGCTGATCGACCGCGCGAACCTGCTGACGCTGACCGCGCCAGAGCTGACGGTCCTCGTCGGCGGTCTTCGGGTGCTGGGCGCCAACTACCAGCAGTCGCCGCTTGGCGTGTTCACCTCGCGGCGGGAGTCGCTGACCAACGACTTCTTCGCGAACCTGCTCGATATGGGCACGGAGTGGCAGCCGGTCTCCGCCGACGCGGAGACCTTCGAGGGCCGCGACCGCGCGACCGGTGCGGTCACGTGGACCGGCAGCCGGGCCGACCTGGTGTTCGGCTCGAACTCCGAGCTGCGCGCGGTCGCCGAGGTCTACGCGAGCGACGACGCGCAGGAGAAGTTCGTGCGCGACTTCGTGTCCGCGTGGGACAAGGTGATGAACCTGGACCGGTTCGACGTGGCCTGACCGCCCCGAGCCACTGCCATGAAGGCTCCCTTCAAGACGTTCACCGTCTTGAAGGGAGCCTTCATGGCGTTGTGGCCGTGGTGAGGGCGGTGGTGAGCTGGTCGAGTGCGCCGGCGATCCACGGCAGGTCGGCGACTGGGCCCGCGACGAGCTGGTCACGATCGCCAAGGCGGCGGACGCGGAGCTGCCGTGAGCATGCCGAAAACCGTGCCGCCGTCGGATTTCCCCAACGGCGGCACGGTCCTCGTGGTGTGGATCAGCAGACGTTCAGCCACGAGATCGGGTTGGTGTACCCGGTGACGTCGCCGTTGCGGACCCAGCCGTAGGAGTTCAGCGCGGGGACCCAGGCGTAGGACCACCAGCCCCAGGGGCCGTCGTGCTGGCAGTACAGGTAGATCCAGTCCGCGCCGGTCGAGCCGATCGAGCTCGGCCCGCCGTACTCCGAGAACACGACGCTCGAATAGGTAACATAGATCCAGCCCTCACTCTGGATCTGCATTTCCGTCGCGGTGCCGGGCGCCGATTCCGTGGCGGCCGCCGTTCCCGCGGTGCCCGCCGCGCCGGCGAGCGCGAGGCCGAGCGTCAGCCCGGCGGCCACAACGAATTTACGAATGTTGCGCATTTGAATTCCTCCCTCGAATGGCGCTCTGATTCCCAGAGAAAGAGCGCGCATTGAGCAGAGTCCACGCGATTCGGCGGCGGAGCCACCAACAAACGCCTACACAGTTGGAGTGTGTGTGCGATAAGATCAGTCGGCTCTGGGGGGGAATCGATCATGAATTTCGGTGCCGAACTGCGACGACTGCGTGAGCGAAGACGGTTGACGCAGGAGCAGCTGGCCGAGAACGCCGGTCTGAGTACCAACGCGGTCAGCGCGCTGGAGCGCGGCGATCGCCGCCATCCGTATCCGAGCACCGTTCGTGCGCTCGCGGCGGCGCTCGGGTTGACCGACGGGGAGCTGCGGAGCCTGCAAGCCCTGGTGCCGCAACGGTGTCGTGGCGGCGCTGCGGTGTTCGCGCCGCGGCAGCTGCCACCGGCGCCCCGGCACTTCACCGGACGGGAGCGCGACCTGAGCCGGCTAACCGCCCTGCTCGCGCCGGGCCCGGCGCCGGCGAGCGCGGTGGTGATCTCGGCGATCGACGGCACGGCCGGCGTCGGCAAGACGACACTGGCGCTGGTCTGGGCGCACCAGGTGCGGGAGCGGTTTCCCGACGGCCAGCTCTACGTCAACCTCCGCGGCTACGACCCAGGCCAGCCGGTGGCGCCCGCCGAGGCATTAGACGGGTTCCTCCGCGCGCTGAACGTGCCCGTCGCCGACATCCCGGCGTCCGTCGCCGACCGCGCCGCGCTGTTCCGTTCCGTGGTGGCCGACCGCCGCGTCCTCGTCGTGCTCGACAACGCCAACAGTGCCGAGCAGGTGCGGCCGCTGCTGCCCGGTTCGGCGTCCTGTCTCGTCGTGGTGACGAGCAGAGCGAGCCTCACCGGGCTGGCGGTGCGGGACGGCGCGGTGCGGATCAACCTCGACCGGCTGCCGGTCGCGGACGCCGTCGCCCTGCTGCGCGACGTCGCCGGGCCGGAGCGGGCCGATCAGGAACCCGACGCAGTGGCGGAGCTGGCCCGGTTATGCGCGCGGCTGCCGCTGGCGCTGCAGCTCGCCGGCCAGCGCGCGGCCGCCCGCCCCCGCAGCCGGCTCGCGGACGTGGCCGCCGAACTCGCCGACCAGGCGCAACGACTGCACCTGCTGAGCACCGGTGCCGACCAGTTCACCGCGATCCGGCCGGTGTTCTCCTGGTCCTATGACGCGCTGCCCGACGCGGAGTCGTCGCTCTTCCGGCTGCTCGGCGCGCACCCAGGACCCGACATCGGCGTGCCGGCCGCTGCCGCGATCGCCGGGGTAAGTCCCGGGCGGGCGCGGGTGCTGCTCGACGGTCTCACCGACGCTCACCTCGTCGAACACGTCGGCGGTGACCGCTTCACGCTGCACGACCTGCTGCGCGCCTACGCCGGCGAGCGCGTCGAACCCGCGGAGCGCCGGCACGCGCTGTGCCGGCTCCTCGGCTACTACCTGCACACCGCGGCCGTCGCCGACCGCCTGCTGCACCCCGGCCGCCACCGGAGCGTCACCGACGGGGCGCCGCAACCGCCGGATCCCCACCGCCTCACCACGTTCGCCGCCGCGCTCGAATGGTGCGAGACCGAGCGGGCCGGGCTGATGGCGGCCATCTGCGCCGCGGCCGACGCCGGCCTGGACACCGTCGTGTGGCAGCTCGTGAACAACCTGTGGAGCTTCTGCTACCTGCGCAAGTACTGGCCGGACTGGATCGCGGCGAACCAGCTCGGCCTGGCCGCCGCGGTCCGGTCGGCCGACCGCAATGGCCGGGCCAGGATGCTGAACGGTCTTGCGGTGGCGTACGTGGCCGTCCGCAGGACCGACGAGGCGATCGACTGCTTCCGCGGGGCACTGCCGCTGTTCGCCGCGACCGGTGACCGGTGGGGCGAGGCCAGCGTGCTGGTCAACCTCGGCGACGCCCACCTCGGGCTGCGCGACTACGCGGCGGCGGCCGACTACTCGACGCGGGCGCTGGCCGTCGTCGGCGAGCTGGACAACCCGTACGTGGAGGGCACCGCGCTGGGCAACCTCGGCGAGGCGTATCTCGGCCTCGGCCGGTACGACAAGGCGCTGCGCAACTTCGTGGAGGTGCTCGCGCTGTGCCGGCGGATCGGCCACCGGCACGGCGAGGGGATGACGCTGATCCACCTCGGCGAGGCGTGTCTGGGGCTCGGCCGGTACGACGAGGCGCGGGAGTACCTCGCGCAGGCGCTCGACCTGAGCCGCGACACCGCCGACCGGCACGGCGAGGGGCAGGCCATGCGACACCTCGGCCACGTCTACGCCGCGACGCACCAGCCGGACCGGGCGCACCGCCACTGGGCCGAGGCGCTGGCGATCCTCACCGAGGTCGGTGATCCCGGCGTCGAGGAACTTCGCGCCGAACTCGCGGAATACGACCGCGCGCCGCGGAATCAGGGCGTCGATGCCGGAACCCCGATGGTGCTGAGCTGACCCCGGCGGGCCCGCCAGGCGGCGACCAGGACGAACGCGACGATGATGAGCATCGCCCACGAGGTGGCTTTCGCCGGAGCCACCACCCGCCACACCTTCAGCTGGTGTGGGTACTGCCAGGCGCCGAAGTACGTCGCCACGTTCTCCGCCACCCACAGGAAGAAGCCGATCAGGCCGAACGACAGTCCAGTTGGCCCGACGGCGCCGGAAAGGGTTGTACGGGACACCTTCCGCGAAACCGTTGCCGCACAAGGCATCCCAGCCTCAACTCTGACTCAACTCTG
>Ga0193742_1002429_pt1 | contig 10730 bp, 3 predicted proteins | sample L2c1metaG_FD_165511 | JGI IMG/M metagenome (GOLD analysis project Ga0193742, IMG submission 165511) | Soil microbial communities from a riparian zone of the East river system, Colorado, United States - L2c1 | ecosystem: Environmental > Terrestrial > Soil > Riparian zone | place: USA: East River... | reverse complement strand
CGGTGCCACCGGCTCCAACAATATCCGTCACGGTGACATTCGTCCCACTGAGGGCGAAATTGTAGTTGGATGCCGGGCCGGCGAAGACGGCGGTGTCGGTGCCACCGGCTCCATTCAGGCTGTCGTTGCCGTCACCGCCGACGAGAACATCATCGGTAGTGCCACCCGTAAGCGTGTCAGCGCCACCAAAACCGAGCAGCAAATCGGCACCGGCAACTCCGTTCAGGACGTCCGAACCATTCGTACCGACATTGCTTCCCGAAGCAACGTTGAGAATTCGCCCGTTGAACGACGCGGTCTCCATCCCGAGGAGCGTATCGGTTCCACCCGCCCCGGACACAGCGGTCACGGCGAGGTTGGAGCCACTGAGTCCAAAGGTGTAGTTCGCGACGTCAAGGCCGAATACTGCTTGATCGGTTCCACCGCCACCGTTCAAGACGTCATTGCCGTCTCCGCCATTGAGCGTGTCGTTGCCGGCTTGCCCAAAAAGGGTATCGTTGCCGCCAACGCCATTAACGGTGTCATTACCCCCGAGGGCGTAGATGACGTCGTCATTCGCCGTTCCAACGGTCGACGCACCGGTGTCATTGCCCGTCGATCCCGTCTTGATGATGAACGTTTCATTGCGGAACAGGCCGCCGGAATCCGCCGATCTTGCGTTAAGCGTATAGGTTGTGTTTACGGCCATCGCCCAAACGGTACGTGTAACGACACCACTGCCGGAGATGGTGAAGTTGGGTGAACTTCCCGCTTGCAGGGAGTAAGTCCACGGGGCCGTGCTATCCGCGTCTGTGGTGCTCAAGTTCGCGATAACGGTGTTGGCCAAAGGCAGAGCCGTATCGCTCGCCGGTTGAACCGCATTCCACTGAATGTCGGTCGGTGCCTCGTTGAGGTTATTGAGCAGCACCGTGAACTGCCGAGAGGCGATCCGCCCCGCGGGGTCAAGGGCAGCGGCACTGGCGGCATCGATGTAGCTGTCTATGACGATCTGGTACTCGTTGTCGACCTCGTAGTTGAGATTGGCCGATCCGCCGCTTGCGACCTGGATCTGCTGCACGCCACCGACGGTGACGAGCTTGAACCGGCCGCCCGCGTTGTCCGCCAGCACATGGGTCAGGACATCGATGTCGCCGTCAGTCGGACCGCCAGGTGTCTGGTCAGGATCGTAGTCCGGGTTGAACGGGATCGATGTAGCGACGACCGTGTTGGTGGCGCTGTTCTCGTTGACACGGAAGGGAGCCGTGGCCCCGTCCGTTGCCGCGGAAATGATTGTTTCGGTTGCGCCGTTATTGTCCTGAAACACCGCAACGGCGCGCAAGATATGACCTGGGTCGACCGAACGCACGGTGTAAGTAGCGCCGGTCCCGATGTCCGACCAACCCGCGTTGCCGCCGGTTTCAGTCGTTTGCCATAGGAAGGTCAAACCGGAGGGCAAGCCCGGAGACCCCGGGTAGCCATCGGCATCGGTAACACCCGACAGCGACGCCGTTAGAACCTGGCCGACATAGGGCGTGACAAGCGCCGGAGTCGCTGGATCGCCGTCGAGGTCGTACGTCGTCGAAACGTCGGCGGGATTGACGAGCTTGTTCTGCAGGTCGGCGATCGTCACCGTACCCGTCGCAAGCTTGTTTCCGCCGGCGATCACCACGCTCTTGTCTGCAAAGCGCAATATCTCGACGTTCTTCAAGAGATCGGTGTCGTCGGTCAGCGCACCGCGGCTGCTGGCGAGTTGCAGCGGAAGACCGTCAGGCCCGACAATGACGGCGCCGACTGCGCCGGTGTCTTTATCCCTGACGGAAATAAATCCGTCGCCGTTCACGTCGAATGCTGGACGCCAACTGGCGGAGTTAGTCGAAACGGTGCCTCCATCGTTGACGATGCCCGAAATCCGCCCTTCGATTTCGTATTCGGCGAGCGTGCCCTGGAAGATGGCTGTATCGGTGTTGCCAGGCGTCGTGTCGTACTTGATCTCGCGCACGATGCTGAGTTCGCCGGGATTGAGGGTTCTGTCCAACATCAATGAAGTGAGCGACCTCCCGCCGAATGCCACGCTTTGGAAATCGGGACTGCCTGCGTTGGGACCGCTAGTGAAGGTGTTGTAGACCTTGCCGGCATGTTCCCCCGCCACACTGGTGTCCGTGCTCAGCGATTCGGCCGAATAGGTCACGCCGTTATGGACAATCTTGATGCGCACGTTCAGCCAGGCGTCTCCGTCAAGCATGTCGTAACCGCCGCGACCACGCAGGAAGTCGTTGCCGTCGCCGCCCATCAGGATGTTGCCATCCCGGTAAGTCGTGGCCGGCAGGGTAGTGGTGCCAGGGATCGGGGTCGCAGCGCCAAACAGCGTATTTCGAGCGCCCCCGAACCAGGTGTTGAACCCGTCGATGCGGTCGATGCCTTCCTGGGTCAGGAGGTGATCGGCGAATAGTTCCACCGGAATCGAATCCGGCGCGGATGAACCGCCGCCTTTATGCCCGCGGTCGTCACCGTCGAGATGGTCGTCCCACGTCCAGCCCGAGAGAGCCTCTACCTGGTCGAAGCGGTCGCGCAGCACGTCGTTCGGAATCGTGGTGAAGATGGGAATCTGTAAGTCGAAGTTCACGCCGGCGACATCCATCTTGCCGATGCCCCAATCGAAGCCGAACATGCCCTCATAGCGAAACACGCTGGGAGCCGAGGTCATGATATCGTCGCCCGATTCCGCGTCGTAATCGGTCTCGTCGCCCTGGCCGAACATAACGTCGTGGCCAATGATCGGCGAATTGAAGAACAGCTCCGAGTTCTCGCCGGCGATGGTGTCGAATCCGTCGCCGCCTTCCATCCAGTCGTCACCCTCGTTGCCGAGCAGGAAGTCCTTACCCTGGCCGCCGAGGATGAAGTCGGCGCCGTCGCCGCCGAAGACTTCGCCGGCATCTTGGCCGAGCACGATGTAGTCGGTGCCCTGGTTGCCGAACAATAAGTCCGCACCGCGGGCGCTGGTGATAACGTCGTTGCCCTGGTTGCCACGCAGCACGTCGTCGCCGAACGGATCCTCGATGATGTCGTCGCCCTCACCGCCGAACACGTCATCGGACTCGGTGCCGCCGTTGAGATAGTCGTTGCCACCATCGCCCCAAAGGGTGTCGATGCCGCTGTCACCATAAATCCTGTCGTTGCCTTCGGTGCCGCCGAGTACGAAGTGTTCGCCGCCCTGGACTCTGAGATAGCCACCGACATCGTGGGTACCATCCGCAACGGTGCTTCCGGTGTAGTCACGCACGACCTTGGGTCCGAGGATCGCCTCCAGCACCGGGTTGGATCCATCCCAAACCGGATCGTTGCCCGCGGCCAAGCCGTTATAGTCGGTCTGCGCGATGCCTCGGTCGAGCTCGATGAAGTGATCCGGCGTGGTGAAAAGCGCACCGTTCAAATGCGTCGCATATTTGTCACCGAGTTCGGTATTGCGCATCACCAGGTCAGCGAAGGTGTTGGGCTCGAGCTGGTTCAGGAAATTCAGGCCCTGCGTCCGAGTCAGGTAGTACATACGGTCGCCGAACTGCAGGCTCTCCATCTGGAACTCGAACACGTAGTTGAAGGTCGTGCCCAGCATGCCGCCGAACTCGGGGTTCTTCTCGGCCAGGCCGCCGATCCACAGGTCGATCAGATTAAGGCCGCCACGGGTGTCGTCATTCGGTCCCGCCGCTCCATCTGGAGCCCAGGAGCCCGTTGCATGCAAGAAGTCGAGGCGATCGCCGGGGGCTCCCGCTCCTCCGAAAACGATCGCTTCAGCGGCCGCGCGTTTGCCTGCAAGGGTGGTCTCCGCCGTGATGGTCGAATGCGAGCCATAGGCCGCGATGAAATTGACGACCGAAGCCGCGTTTTTGATGTTGAGCGCAAAATCAAACCAGCTGTCATAGGGCTTGAGGTCGGCGAGACCGGTATCGTTGTAGAGTTGCGCACGCGTGTCATTAAGAGATGGAATGCCGGTTTCGCGGCCGCGGGACAGATTGAGCACCGCGAGATCAAGCGGCAGACCCAACAGGTTACTGCGCACGTCCGTGACGATGAATTCGTCCATCGCGTTACCGACATCGCGCGACAGGCCACGGATGATGTTCGCGTTGATCTGCTCCAATGTCGTACCGCTGTCGATATAGGCCTGCGGATTGAGGAACACCGCAAGCAGCGTCTGTTGGCCCTGGACGGAGTTTGGGTCGCCGGGATTGAGTGGATCCAGGTTGTTGTCAAGACGATCGACCGTACCGGTCAGCATCGAGTGCCCGAAGCGATAGACCGTGTGCGCGAACTCGGCCACGATCGAGGGATCGATATTGGGGCTGTTGTTGAAGATGAAGGGATCGACCATCGGCTGGATGCGGCGAGCGAATTCTTCGAACACCAAATGCTGATACTGCATTTCGGTGCCAAACCGTGCGGCCTGGAACAGGCGTTCGCCATCCCACACGAGATTGGCAGGATTCAGAGCCTGGACCTGAGCCGCCGTCAGGGTGCTCGCCTGGTCGACCAGCAGCCATTCGTTGAGGAAAGCAACGTCGCCGCTCGCGATGAGGGTCGCCTTGTTGACGTCAACCAGGCGGTTATGTTCGGAGTGGAAGATTGAGTGAACAGTTGTCAGAGCAATGTTCTCATTGCCGCGACCGTCGCCGGTGATCATATGCAGATCGAGCAATTCGTCATCGTATGCGACCTTACGACCCATGAAGTCGATGGCGATCGTATTGCCGGCAACATTATCTGCATCAGCCTCGACAACCTGCACGCCCCCTGGCGCCGGACCATTGGTATCAAAAACGGTTCCCGGCACTGCATTGTGTGCGAGGTCATTCAGGAAAGCGTGGTTGGTCCGCAACGCGGCAACCGGAATGGCCAGTCCGCCACCAGCGGTGCCTTCGAGCAACCAGTTCCCGGTGGGATGTAGTGCGTCCGCCGGCATGACAAGTTGAGCGAATCCATTGGGACCCGGAATGAATTTGCCGTATTGATCTGTCGCGAGCAGCGGCACGTTGAGGACATCACTGTCCTCAAGGATAAGCCCTAGCATCGTACGAGCCTGCTCCTTGACATCGGCCCAGTTTCCGATGGCGTGGTTGACCGATCCGGTGGTGGGGCTGCCATCCAGCATCTTTCCGGTGCTCACGGCCTTGCCATTCAAAAGTATATACTCACGCAGGAATACCTGATGCGAGGGATGCGAGGTGTAGGTCTGGTTCTGGTCGACGAAGGAGGTTGTGGTGTTCTCGTGCTGCGCCACCACTTCACCCGGAGAGACCACGCCGTCGTTATTCGCGTCCCCAGCAACATAAGTCGGCGTCGCGCGGCTCAGCGTCATGAACCGCATTTCCGATGGCAGGTCATCGGCGTTGCCAAACACGTGATCGGGGCCGGCGATCAACGGATCGTCGGCTTGCAGCGGCACGTACACCGAGCCGTTGTTGCCCTTGGTGACCAAGTCCAGCCCATGGTCGAAGAACTGGCCGAAGAAGGTCATCCAGGCATTGAACCCGGGCGACAGGCCGATGTCGGGGGACTGGTTGGGGATCGTCTGGAGGTCGGTGTCGGTGATCTCAAGGTCATTCGCATTCACCACGCCACCAGGGGCCACCGGGTTCATGCCGGGATGGTCTGCCTCGAACTGCTCGAGCGACAACGGATTGCCAAGGTAGGCTGAAATCGCCGCCGGATTATTGACGGACATGTCGACGATCAGATTGGAAATGATGCGCGGATCGGAATCGACGACACTGCCGGCCACGGCATAATTTGTGTTGGTGACCCCGTTGAAAGCTGCTTCGTCGCCTTCATTCCGGTACACCGGGTCGGTCAGCCGCGGAAACAGGGTGTCCGCAGCCCCGAAATCACTCTGTCCCGCCAGCAGATTGTTATCCGTGCCATCGACAGTGCGCAGGCCGGCCGGCAACTGCGCCGCATTCGCGGCGGTCGTGCCGTAGGCATCCATGATCGCTTGAACGGTCGAGACCGGCGTCGAGGTGTAGCCGAGGGAAGTCGCCTCCGAAATCTTGATCTGCTTCAGGATGTACTCGAGGTCGGCTTTGTTGACATTAAAGCTGGTGGGCATGGCGGCTCTCCCTGCGCAGTCGCGCTTTGCTGTTCAACGTGATGCGCCGTGGCTCACGCTGATCGTGGACCGTTCTTCAGGGTCATCAAAACGTTTTCGATTGACACCGATAAGGGGACAAGGTCCCGAGATGACCGAGGCACAAGGTCCCTCGATGAACGGGGAACAAGGTCCCGAGAAAGTTCAGGACCAAGGTCCCGAGACATCGCCCGGCGAAGATGCTTTCTTTGATCGACTACGATCGGTCGTTAGCGTTAACGCCGCTTCAGGTCAGTCGGACGTTATTTCATGACGCTGGATGTGCTAAACACGGGTCTGTATTGCTCGACGAGCGACCGAGACGAGCAGCGCTCGTCAAGTGGCTCGGAAACGTCAAACGCTGCTCCTCGCTTCAGGCAAGGACTCACGATGATAACTTGGCCGTCTGTTAAGACCGGCTTTAAAAATCCTTCGTTCGGACTTGCTCACCAATTTGTCCTGGCTGCGGGCGTAACGATAGCTGTATCGATGGGGCTGCTCGCGTTCGCGATCTCGCAACGGATCGAAGCCAGCATGATGCAAACGGCCGCCGAAGAAGGCGCGCTCTTCATGGAAGTGTTCCTCGGTCCGTCAGCTCAAGAACTGGCTACGTCCCGCAGCTTGTCTCCAGAGAGTGCAAAAAAGCTCGATGACTTGCTGGCGGGCAAGGTTGGCGAACGCATGAGATTGATCAAGATATGGTTGCCGGACGCTACGCTGGTGTACTCGACCAACAAGGAAACCATCGGCGGCCGATTCCCTTCGCCGGCTATCTCCGCAGCTTTCGAAGGCAAGGTGAATGGCGAGTTCGATTATCTGGACGAACCGGATAATGCCACCGAGCAAAACCTGCATGTTCCGCTAATCGAGATCCACGCGCCGTTATACCGCACCGGGACGCAGGAGATCATCGCGGTCGGTGAGGTATACAACGATGGCAGACGACTTGCGGCCGATCTGGTTTCGATTCGACTCATATCCATTGGGATTGTTGGTGCGGTCACCGCTCCGATGATGCTGATACTGTTCCTGATGGTTCGTCGCGCTGCAAACCTGGTCACCGACTACCAGTCAACTCTCATGAGGAGTGTGGTCGAGGCGAAGAAACTCGCCGCGCAGAATCACAGGTTACGCCGCGTCGCAGACGATGCCCGCCTGGATGCCGCGAACTCCAACGAGAATCTCCTTGCCCGTATTGGACAGGATCTGCATGACGGCCCGATCCAACTCGTGAGCCTCTTAATGCTCAAGCTGACCGACCCGACCGGCAAGAAAGGAATCGAGACCGGATGTGACGGTCCATATGATCCCGGTACTGAGGCTCTGACCGCACGGATACTAAGCGAGCTCCGCAACATCTCGACCGGTCTTGTGCTCCCCCAATTGGAGGGGCTGACGCCCAACGAAATACTCCGACTTGCTGTGCAAAACCATGAGGATGCTACGGGGACGAAGGTCAGTCGTCAGATTGGTGACCTGCCCGGAGATCTCACGCTACCGCTGACAATATGCCTGTACAGGATCGTGCAGGAGGGATTGAACAACGCTTATCATCACGGGAAAGGAATAGAACAGCGCGTCGAGGTTTGGGCGGATACACAATCGATCGTCATTGCGGTGAGCGATAGCGGTCCCGGACTTGTCGACAACAGTCACGCGAACCCGCGCAACAGAACAGGCCTTGGCATCGCCGGTTTGCGCAACCGTGTCGAAGCCCTTAAAGGCACATTTGAAGTGATATCGCAGCGCAGCATCGGGACTCAAATTCGAGCGAAGCTTCCGGTGGCCCGAACAGAAAATTAGAATTGCGATTGATCGGCGCGCAACCTTCAGTCGGTCTCCGTTTCCTCTAACGCATAAACTGTGAGGACGAATCATTCACGGAGAGGTCGCTTAAGTTAATGATGTGTAAACAACAACGTTTACTTTTGTCTCTTGGTCGCGCTATATTTACAGCCCACCCAATTCGAAAGTGGAGTTTTTTTGTAGCGTTGCATTTCAGGGGGCCATTATGAGTACGGTTTCCATTGGCTTGGTAGATGACCACCCATTGATGATTGAAGGTATAGTTGCGCTGTTGTCGCGCGCTCAGGGTCTGGAAATTTTGTCGACGGGTTCGACGGCAAGAGACATCATCGACATTTCCTTGCGCTTCCATCCAGACGTCATCATCGTCGATCTGAGCATGGCGGGCGACGTCTACGCGGCAATTGCGACGTCTATCAAGGTCTCTCCAAACACAAAGGTCGTCGCGTTCACCGCTGCGACCGGCGTGGACTCAGCGATCCGTGCACTCGACGCTGGCGCAAACGGATACGTCCTGAAGGGCAGCAGCGCACAGGAGCTCATCCAGGCTGTTGAATCGGTTTGCCACGGCGAGACGTACATTACGCAGAGCTTTGCGAGCCAGGTCATCGCAGGATTACGAAATGCCTCAGTGCGCCGGGTGGCGGCCGAAGCCGTCAGATTTAGTATCCGCGAGGACCAGATTGTTCGGCTCTTATTGCGCGGTAACACCAATAAGGAGATCGCCGCTTCGCTAAAGATCAGCGAGAAGACCGTAAAAAATTACATGACGATCTTGATGCAAAAACTAAACGCTCGTAATCGCCTCGAAGTTGTTATTGCTGCTCAAGCACTAAGCGAGCGTGAATTGGAAGGCTCTTTCGGAAATGCATATTCCCAACCGCGTCAGCTCTCTTGAGGGAAGCCGCAGGCGCAGGGCGTTTTGCCAAAGGGATCTTCGTCGACCTTGAAAACGCTCCTTGTCAGGCCGAAACTTTCGACGAGAGTTGTCCTGAACACTAGCAATGCGCGCCGCTCGCTTTCGGAACCGTCAGCTCGTTCAGTTGCGCCGACCTTGTCCGTTTCGCATCGACGCATTCTCTGCATTGCTTGAGATCAACTGGGGCCGGAAACTACCCCTTGTGAAGCGGTCTACCGTCATTCAACATTATGCGCTTGAGGACTTGGGCCTGGTGCTGCGCCCAACTCTTCAACGATCGCGTGAAGATCTGCGGCCTGCTCAATCAGGGAGGCCGCAACCTGCGGATCGGTTGATGACTTGGCGAGCTGAAGAAGCGTCTCCGCCTGACGCGTGAAATACTCTCTGCCGATCACGATGGTCGTCCCCACAACTACCGGTCCGGTGACCCGATGCAGGAACCGGACATTCGTTCCGGCCCAAATGTACAATACTGAGCATAAGAAGTCTCCGTAAACTTACGGACAACGGCAGGGAAAATCTAGAGGGCCGTTGAGGGGTCGCAGGTGAGTGTCAGCCACCACAACACAGAACCTGCCCTACTCTCGCGCACCATGTCGGGCGGGAACACGATTGCGCCGATGCCGTCTGACGGCCGTAAAGGCGGCGTAGCCGATCAATGGAACTTGCTCGGCTGGACGAGTCTCGGGACCTTGGTCGCATCCTTTTCAGGACCTTTTACCCTTACGGACGCCCTTCAGAAAACCTTCAAATGACATCGTAAAGCAGCCTCGATGCAGCGTGAGGCATGTGTTGGCATCACATTGTTTTGGCAATCACATGGAGCACCGCGCTCGATAGCGCAGAGGAGGTGTGATTGCATGCGCCAAGCTATCGAGACCGCGCCGAGAGACGGGAAAATCGTCATTCTCGAGGATGACGCGAGCGGGACCTATGACACCGCTCACTGGTCGCGCAAGACGTATCAATGGGTCGGTGAAAACGGCGAGCCGAGCAAGATTACACCGACGCATTGGTATCCAAGGCCGCGCGACAAATATCTCCTGCGAGAGGATGACAGATCGCCGAGGCGATTTGCAGCCTGGTCGATGACCGCAACTCTCATCGCGCTGGCGGTTATCGGCGTGTATTTCCGTGCCGAAGTCGCCGGCTATGCTACCAGATATGCCGGTCTCCCGGATATCTTTGGGATCAGTCGCAGGCAGATCGTCGAGCAAGAGACTCAGTCGCCAAGCCGCGGCTCGCGGAAGACCGATTTAGTGGCGGTGCAGGATGAGGCCGAATCCGATCAGGCCAGAGCCCAGGTAGAGGCGCAGGCCAAGCAGGCTGGGGCGGCGCCCGCGCCGGAAGCGCGACAATCCTCGGAGCAACCGCCTGCGGACAGTTTGGCGAATGAGCTTGCTGAGAGCCGGCGCACTGTCGATCGGCTCACTCTGCAGTTGCAGACGGAGACCGCGAATTCCGCGCAATCACTCGGACAGGACCGTGAAAAAACGGCCGCCCTCGCGCAGGAAGCCGACACCGTGCGACGGGAGCTAGCCGCGAGCGCGGCGCAATATCGTCAAGCGCTCGATGAAGAACGCGCGCGTGGTGCCGCACTCGCGGGCGAACTAGCGAAGGCGAAGCAGGAAATTGAGACCCAGGCAGCGCAATTGCGCAAGGCGAGCGACGAAACGAGGCAGATCAGGCAGGCAGTAGCCGCGACGATATCCCAATCGCTCGAAGAGGACCGGCAGAAAACCGTTGCCCTCGCGCAGGAGACCGCAGCCGCTCGACAAGAGTTGACCGCAAGCACAGCGCAGCATCGTCAAGCGCTCGACGAGGAACGCGCACGGAGCGCCGTCCTGGGGAGCGAACTTGCATCGGCGAAGCGCGAAATTGAGATCCAGGCCCGCAAGGCTAACCATGAAA
>Ga0193742_1002428_pt1 | contig 10730 bp, 10 predicted proteins | sample L2c1metaG_FD_165511 | JGI IMG/M metagenome (GOLD analysis project Ga0193742, IMG submission 165511) | Soil microbial communities from a riparian zone of the East river system, Colorado, United States - L2c1 | ecosystem: Environmental > Terrestrial > Soil > Riparian zone | place: USA: East River... | reverse complement strand
ACATATCCGGCCACCATGGTCACCCGTTCTGCTTTGGCCGGACATGCCGAAAGGGCGGCCCCTTGCGGGACCGCCCTTCGGTTTGGTGCTGGGTGCGGCCGGCTAGTGCCGGGCCGCGAAAGTCACTTGACGGTGACGGTGGCCCCGGCGCCCTCGAGGGCCTCCTTGGCCTTCTCCGCGGCGGCCTTGTCGACCTTCTCGAGGATGGCCTTCGGCGCGCTCTCGACGAGGTCCTTGGCCTCCTTCAGGCCGAGGCTCGTGAGGCCACGCACCTCCTTGATGACCTGGATCTTCTTGTCGCCGGCCGCCTCGAGGACGACGTCGAACTCGTCCTGCTCGAAAGCCTCTTCGGCAGCGGCGCCGGGGGCACCCGGGGCAGCGGCGACGGCGACGGGAGCAGCGGCGGTCACGCCGAACTCCTCCTCGAAGGCCTTCACGAACTCAGAGAGCTCGAGCAGGGTGAGTTCCTTGAACTGGCCGAGCAGCTCTTCGGTGCTGAGCTTCGCCATTTTGGCGGTCCTTCCGTAAGTGTCTTGCTAGCTGATGACTGAATGGGGTCCTGCGTGAGGTGATCTCGTCAGCTGTCGGCTGACGGGGTCTCCTCGGTGCTCGCCTCGGCAGGTGCTTCGGCCGGCGTGTCCTGCACGGCCGGAGCCTCGTCTGCCACGGGGGCAGCCTCGGCCGGCAGCTTGTCCTGCAGCGCCGCGAACAGGCGGGCAGCCTGAGCGAGCGGAGCAGCGAACAACGACACCGCTTGCTGCGGGGCCGCCTTCATCGCACCTGCGAGCTTCGCGAGGAGAACCTCACGCGACTCCAGGTCAGCGAGCTTGTTGATCTCGTCAGAGTCGAGTGCCTTGCCGTCCAGCACACCGCCCTTGATGACGAGAAGGGGATTGGCCTTGGCGAAGTCACGCAGCCCCTTGGCCGCGACCACCGGGTCGCCCTTGATGAAGGCGATGGCCGACGGACCCTGCAGCAGCGAGTCGAACGACTCCACTCCCGCGTCCTTGGCCGCGATCTTGGTCAGCGTGTTCTTCACCACGGCGTAGTTCACGTCGTCACCGAGCGTAGTGCGCAACTGCCGCAACTGCGCCACGGTGAGTCCGCGGTACTCGGTCAGCACGGCGCCGGTAGAGCTCTTGAAGTTCTCCGTGAGCTCTGCGACGTCGGCAGCCTTGTCCGGCCTCGCCATGGGTCTCCTTCCGCCTTGTCGATCGACAAGGTTGGGCTTCTTTGCCACACCGGCCAGGACCCTCAACATCGAAAACGCCCCTGCGCGGGCGCAAGGGCGTGAAAAACTCTCCACTACTTGTCACCTGCGCGGGCCGCCCACGAACTTGTGGGACCTTCAGTCGCTCCGGGAGCGACAACCAGCGGTCTTCGGCAGCCTCAAGAGTAACCGCCGGTGACGCCCGCACCAAATCCGGCTAGGGATCGACTGCTGGTGGGGCGACGGGGTGGGGTGGGATCCAGTGGCTCATGGCGGTGGCGGCGGCCCAGCCGGTGAGGCCTAGGACGAGGATCGCGGGGGCCAGGCCGGCCAGGGCGGTGACTGCGGCGAGGAGGAAGGGGCCGGCGGCGTTGCCGGTGTCGGCGAAGAGGCGGAAGGCGCCGAGGAACTGGGCTCGGCCGACCGGTGGGGAGGCGTCGGCGCCCAGCGTCATGATCACGCCGGCACCCAAACCGTTGCCGACGCCCATCAGGAGGGCGACCGCTGTCAACGCGTGGACGGAATGCGTCAGCGGTAAGAGGAGATGCGCCAGGCCCAGGACTGCCATGGACGGTACTGCGACCCACTTCCGGCCGAAGCGGTCCATCACGGAGCCGGCCGGATAGAAGAGCAGCATGTCGACCGCACCGGAGATGCCGAAGATCAGGCTGGTCGTCTGCGGATCCAGGCCGATGTGCTCGGCCCACAACGGGATCACGACCTGGCGGGATGCGCGTACTGCGCCGACGAGGAGAGCGCCGACGCCGAGTGTTCGTAGTACGGGGAGGTGGTCGCGGATCACCGTGCGGGTGGACTGCATGGCGACCGGCCGGGCCAGGCGGTTGCGGCGTACGGACTCGAGGTCGGGGAGGCTCGCCAGCACGGCGCAAGCAAGCAGGGCGGCGACCAGGTGGACCCAGTAGGCGCCGTCGGTGCCGAGGAAACGCATCACCAGGGCTCCCAGGAACGGGCCAACGAAAGAGCCGATGCGTTGGACGCCGCCGAGTGTCGACAGGGCGCGGGCTCGCAGCTGCAGCGGAACGGCTTCGCTCAGGTAGGCCTGGCGGGCAAGGCCCCAGACGGATGCGGCGAGTCCGGTGGCTCCGATCGCGAGGGCGAGTCCCCAAACCGTCGGGACCACCAGGCAGGCGACCAGCGCGACGGAGACGAGCAGAGTGGCCAGCAGCATGGCGCGGCGTTCGCCGATGCGGGTGGTGAGGGCGCCGGCGGGGATATCGCCGATCACCTGGCCGACACCGGCCGCGGCGACGACCAGGCTGGCTACGGCGAACGAGGCGCCGAGGTTGATGGCCGACAGGGCGATAACCGGAGCGATCGCGCCCTGCCCGATGCCATAGAGCAGCGCGGGCAGATAGACAGAGGGGGCGATCTTCCAGAGGCTCACCGGTTCCTGCATCGGCGGACTACCGGGCCGGTACAGCAGCGGGCGCGGTGGCGAGCGCTATGCAACGTTCGCGTACTGCGGTGGTGGCGCCGAGTAGTTCGGAAGCTGACCAAGCGGCCTGGGCGACCTGGTCACCTAGCTGGCTCAGGCGGTCCGGCGGCATCCGCAGTTCAGGACCGGAGAGGCTGAGGCAACCGACAGCCTGGCCGGAGAAGTCGAAGACCGCTGCAGCCACACTGCGGATCCCTGGAGTGCGCTCGGCCATGGACCGGGCATACCCGCTTCGCCGGGCCTCAGCCAACTGCGCAGCCAGTACTGCGGGATCAGTGATCGTCTGCGGTAGCACCTGTTCGAGCGGAACAGCCAGTACTGCGACCTGTTGCTCCCACGGCGCAAACGCGAGCAACACCTTGCCCGGCGCACCTTGCGGCAACGGGACCGGGATGCCGAACTCGGTGTACGTACGGCGCAACTGGTGATGGCTCTCAACCTGATCGAGTACTACGCGCTCCCCAGAGGGCAGCAACTCGTGCACCGCGGCAGTCTCCTCGGTGTCGTCACGCAGCGCCCGCAGTACGGGCATGGCCGCGTCCCGCAGGGTGTCGGGGATCCCGCCGCTGCGGGCCAGCTGGGCGACGAGCGGTCCGAGGGCATAGCGGCGGTCGACGGTCTGGCGGACCAGGCCGTTCGCCTGCATGGCCAGCAACAACCGGTGCACGGTACTGGTGGACAAGCCGGTCGCCCGGGCCAGATCGCTGATCCCCTGGTCCGGCCGCCGGGCGTCGAAGCAGCGCAGGATCGCCACCGCCCGATCGATCGATTGGACCGCGGTACGGCGCGGAGCCGCTGGATCACCTGACATACAGAGGCCCTCCGGATACAAGATCGGCAGCAGCATACGGGCCAATTTCCCACAACGCGAAGCCCTATCCCACGATGCGGGAAATCGCGACTGAGCGGAAGTCACCTGGCCCCTGCCTCTCAGAGGTTCCTGCCCCGGAGCTACGGGTCTAGGCTGACAGCGCCCTGACGTCGCCCGAGTGGTCGAGTCAGGAGGGAGGGCGAACATCCCCGAGCGCCACGCCGACCGACCGCAGCGACTGGGCGGCACCGGCTCCAGCCGGTGATTTCATTCGGTCTTGCTCTGGGGAGGGGCAATGCGAAAGAGCAAAGCGGTTGCAGTCCTCATGATCCTCGGTGTCGGGGTGGCGACTCTGTCCACCGTGGGCACTACGCAAGCCGCACCTGCGGGTCGGTTCACCTATCAAGCCGGGCCCGGACATCCTCCGCTGTCCGGTGTGGCTGATCGAAGCCTTCTGACGGGAACCGAAGGGGTGCAGAGTTCGGCCGCCCGCCGTGCTCCGGGAAGCACCACCAGGTCGGACGACATCCAGGTCAACGGTGACAACAAGCGGGACCCGGGAGCCCAGCGACAGGGCAGCGGGGAGGGTTACCCCGCCAACGAGACGTCCATCGCCGTCAACCCCACCGATCGCAGAAACGTCATCGGCGGAGCGAATGACTACGAGCCCGCCGTGGACTCCGTGATGGGCATCTACGCATCCTTCGACGGTGGGAGGACGTGGCCGTACAGCGGGCACGCGCGACAGGTCATCACGCCGAGCCGCAAGATGCTCGGCTCAGGTGACCCCGTCATCGCCTTCGACCGCGAAGGGACCGCCTACGCCTCCTTCATCGCCTTCGGCCGCGACGACTGCGATTCGTATGTCGCGGCGATCCGCTCCGAGGACCAGGGCGTGACCTGGACGGTGCCGGTGGACTCGGTACCAGCCGACTCCGGGCTTGTGCTCGGCGACGGCATCGTCGTACACAACGGCGGGCCGGCGGACTGCCGCATCTTCCACGACAAGGAGTGGATGACCGCCGGGCCCCGCCCAGCAGACGTTCCGCTGGTTCCGGGGACCGACCTGGGCAAGGTCAGCGCTGACCGTCTGTATGTCACCTGGACCAGATTCGACTTCGGTCCGGGCGGCCTGGGGTTCCTGGACGCACCGATCTTCCTCGCGTTCTCGGACGATCAGGGCAGGCACTGGTCGACGCCGGACGAGATCTCCGGTGCCTCCGCGGCGTTCTGCGGACCGCAGTCCGGCGACGCGGACCCACCGGCGTGCGACGAGGACCAGTTCTCGATTCCCGTGGTCGATCCACGGACCGGCAGGCTGTACGTCGCTTTCGAAAACTTCAACACGCCCGGCGATGCGGCCAATGCGCCGGGCAGCGTCGGCCAGTATCTGTTGGTCCGCTCTGACGATGGCGGCCAGACCTTCTCCGATCCCGTTCGGATCACGGGTGTGGTCGACGGCTCGGGTTCGTACCCCGTCTGCGCGGACAGGCAAACGCTGGACAACATGTGCGCCAGGGTCAATGCGAACGGGAACATCGACGTGGACGCCAGGACCGGGGCCTTGTACCTTGCGTGGGCCGACAACCGGAACGGCACGGCCACCGACACGAACGTCGACGTCTTCGTGACGAGATCATCCAACGGTGGACAGACCTGGAGCCCGGCCAGGCAGGTCAGCACGAACCGGGACGACCAGTTCTTCCCCTGGCTGTCGGTGTCGCCGGCAGGGATTGTCGCTGTCGCCTACTTCGATCGCGGGTTCGCCCATCCGTTGATCGACACATCGCTGGCTCAGTCCACCAACGGCGGATCGACGTGGTCGGTCAGGAGGGTCAGCGAGGTCTCCTGGAGTCCCGACCTGGCATTCAGGACCGGGGTCTTCATCGGTGACTACAACAGCCTGGACACCACCGCGACCGCGGCGCTGCCGTTCTGGACCGACGCGCGATTCGCCGAGCCCGACGTACCTGGCAACAACCCACCGCACCAACAGTCGGACGTGATGGTCGACGTCGAACCCCTGCGCCAGCGGTAGGAGCGCGGCTGGCCCAGGGCAGGGCGGCTCAGCAGAACCGTGCCTGCCCTGGGTCAGATCGTTTCGATGCCGAAGGTTCGTAGTTTGCGGTAGAGGGAGGACCGGGCGATGCCCAGAGCGGCGGCGGCCTGGACCCGGTTGCCGTCCGCGTCGTGCAACGCCTGGACGATCGCGTCGCGCTCGACTGCCTCGAGGCCGGTGAGCTGGCGGCGGGCGGAATTGTGGCAGTAGCCGGGGAGGTCCTCGGGCTGGAGTTCGCCGACCGGGCGCTTGCCGATGGCCGCTCGGAGCGCCTCCTCCAGTTGGTGGATGTTCCGCGGCCACGAGTAGCCGCAGATCACCCGCATCGCCGCCGGGCTGACGCGGCGTTCGCGCAGCGGGGAGAGCTTGGCGAGCACCTGCGTCACCACGATCGGGATGTCCTCGGTCCGGTGGCGCAGCGGCGGCAAGGTGGTGGCGTGATCGAAGTGCACCAGCGCATCGCGGAACGGCAACTCCGAGTCGACGCTCGCGTTCGACAACGTGGCCGCGACGTACGCCGGGCTCTCGCTGTCGGCCAACGCCATCAGGAAGGTGTTCAGCCGATCCACCCCTTCGGTGGACAGGGCATCGAGGTTGCGGAAGATCCACAGCGTCGGAAGGGTGACGGATTCCAGTGCCTCCTCGGCATTGCCGTACGAGTCCTTCGACAACTCGGCGGCATCGATCAGCATGCTGCGGCCGTCCGGCGTGACGCTGTGGTACATCTCGGCGACCAGCGAGAACTTGCCTGTGCCGGTCTCGCCGATGACCAGCAGCGACTGGTGCTGCGCGAGCGCGGACGCGATCTCCGCACACGCTCGCTTCCAGAGCGGGGACTGGCCACTGCTGCTGAGCTTCTTGAAGCCGGCCAGTGGATGCCGGACGGAGGATGGGTCCGACCGCGCTGGTGTCGCGGCGGAGATGACCGACGGCAGTTCGCCTGCTGGGGCAGGGGTTTCGAGGGTCCGCAGAGCCACCTCGACCACGACGCCCGCCACGTCCTGGCTCACGAGCACGCGGGTCCCGCGCATCCGGACGACCCTGCCGGTCGGGAGCTCGATCTCGTCGACCACCTTGTCGGGCCGCGTCCCGAGGTACCGCATGTGCTCCTGGATCGAGCGCTGCTCAGTGGCGTCGAAGAGCGCCTGCGCGACCGCGTTCGCCATCACCACGCTGCCACCGATCGCCACCACCGCGCCCCGGGTCCGCGAGTCCACCCGGACGAAGGTCTCGAACACCGCCTGCTGGAGGCGGCTGCGGTCGAGCAGCAGGTTCCGCTCGATCTGCTGGGCCGCCGATCGGACCAAGGAATGCATCAGCGGGTTGGAATGCTCCGCCAGGCAACTGATGTCGAGGACACCTTCGATCTGACCGCTCAGTGGGTCCCGGATCGGTGCTCCGGCACAGGCGAAGGGCTGCAGCCGTTGGTGGAAATGCTGGGCGCCGACGACATGGACCGACCGCCCCGCTTCGAAGACGGTTCCCACGCCGTTCGTCCCGACATCCGTCTCGGCGTACCCGAAACCCGACGCGAACGAGATGTCGTCGAGGCGTGCCCCGACCGCGGGACTCGTGTCGAGCCGGGTGAGGAGCCTGGCCTTGCTGTCGGTCAGGGCGATGCTCAGCGGGATGTCCGAGGTGTCCTCGCTGAGCCGGTCGAGGATCGGCTGCGAGCAGCGGACCAGGCGCGACGACGTGTCCAGATCACTGAAGTACTCCGCCCGCACCTGGTCCGGATCCACGCCCGCCTGGACGGACCGTTGCCAGGAGGCAGCCACCACCGCCGGGACATCGCGAAACGCGGCCGTGCCCGAGGCGAGGAAGTCCGCCCGGGCGGCCGCGATCTGCCGGCTCTGGTCGGTGGGGTCCAAGGTTGTGCCTTCCACCACCCACCTTGTCCGAATCTGAGACAGCGCGCCAGTCCTCGGACACTGTGAACTGGTAAGCGCAAACTCCTGGGCCCAGGCTGCCAACGACGTCCCTGGGCCTGGGAGCCAACAGTCGAGCCGTCAGTCCAGCACGGCGAGCGCGTCGATCTCGACGAGCATCTGCTCCAGCGGGAGCCCGGTGAAGACGGTGGTCCGGGACGGCAGCACGCCGCTCGGGCAGCGCGGGCCGACGAACTCGCCGTACGCCTCGTTCATCGGGACGAAGTCGTCGCGGGTGGTCAGGTAGACGCGCAGCATCACCACGTCGTCGAAGCTCCCACCGCCGGCCGTCAGGACGGCCTCGATGTTCTGCAGCACCCGGGTCGTCTGCGCCTTCACGTCACCTTCGAACACGAACCCGCCGGTCGCCGGATCGACCGAGCCCTGACCCGACACCTGCAGGATGTTGCCCTTGCGCACCCCCTGGGAGAACACGGGCATCGGCGCGGGCGCCTCGGTGGTGGAGACGGCGGTCTTGTCGGACATGCAGGGTTCCTCTTTCGTCAGTCGTTGAAGTCGCGTCAGTTGTTGTAGTCGGCACCGATCGCCGCCGTGGTGGCCAGCAACTCGGGCAACAGTTCGAGCACCTGGTCATAGTTGAGCAGGAGGTCCGGTACGGAGACGGACACGGCCCCCACCACCCGGCCGGAGCGCTCGGTGATCGGAGCACCGATGCAGTTGATGAAGGACTCGTGCTCGGCCCGGTCGTGCGCCCAGCCCTGCTCTCGCACCTTGTCCAGCTCGTCCCGCAGTTGGTCCGGCCCGCCGATCGTGTTCGGCGTGAACTGGTGATACTCGATCGTGGCCAGCAGGGCCTCGCGCTGCCGCTTCGGCTGGGCCGCGAGCAGCACCTTGCCGACAGCTGTGCAGTGCAGGGCCGCGGGCACACCGACCTGCGAATACATCCGCACCGACTGCACGCTGTCGAGCTTGTCGATGTAGATGACCTGCCCGTTCTCGTACGCCGCGAGGTGCACCGTCTGCCCGGTCCGCTGGTTCAACTGCCGCAGGTGCGGCCCAGCAACAGCCCGTACTGCGTGCTGCTCGCGGGCCGCATCCGCCAAGGAGAAGAGCCGGGAACCCAATCGGTACCGGTGCGCCTCGTCCCGCCGGACGAACCGCTCGGCCTCCATGGTCCGCAGTAGGCGCAGCACTGTGGTCTTGTGCACCTCCAGCTCGGCCGCGAGCTGGTCCAGCGAGCGCTCCCCCTCTCCCAGGCTGACCAGGATCTGCAGGGCTCTAGCCAGACTCTGACTCACACTGCACCTCCTACCAGCGCAGGCGAACTGATGCCGCCCGGACCTACCTGCGTCCCCGCCCAGTCCTCGTCCGAGCAGCTCAGCAGTGCTCGTCGGACAGCGGGTTCCGGTGGAGCCGCATGATCATCCGGCACAGCAAGCACAGCCGCCGCACTCAGGTGCCCCAGCCGCAGCCGCTGCTCCATCGGCAAACCCTGCAGCGTCCCGGCCAAGTACCCAGCGGCGAACGCATCTCCGGCGCCGACAGGCTCGACCACCTCGACAGAGAGTGCCGGGACCTCCGTACGACGTCCGCCCGGCTCCAGCGCGAGTGCCACATGGGCATCGGACTTCAGCACGATCGTGGAACGCGGCCCGAGCAACTCCCGCAGCCTGGCGGGGTCGCTGGTCCCAGCGAAGAGCATCGCCTCATCCGCACCGATCAGCACGACATCGGCAGCACGCAGCAACCGCCACAGTGGCGCCGGATCGGTGTCACGCCACAGCGCCGGTCGCCAGTTGAGATCCACGCTCAGCGTGAAGCCCAAGGTGTCCCGGAGGGCTGCCAAGCGATCCAGTAGCGCAGCAGCAGTCGCAGAGATAGCCGCGGTGATCCCGGTGGTGTGGACGAGCTCAGCACCAACCAGGCGATTCCGCACGGCCGGCCGATCCAGGAAGCCGGCATCCATGGCGGCCGCGGCCGAACCAGAGCGGTAGTAGTGCATCCGTGTCCGACCACCGATGGTGTGCTTCACATAGAGACCGGTCGTCCTCGACCCCGCCGACCTCGACTCCGCGAGCCGCCAGGTCACGCAGTACATGCCGACCGAAGCCGTCCGCGCCGAGCCGGGAGATCCAGCCGGTCGGGATATCGAGCGCGGCCAGCCCGCCGGCCACGTTGCACTCCGCACCGCCAACGGACCGCCGGAACGTCTCGACATCCTCCAGCGGCGCACCGGTCTCGGCGGCGAGCATGATCATCGCCTCGCCCAGGCAGACTGCTCGAGGCACCAGGTCGACCATCGGCGAGATCCTCTCGAGCGGGCGCCGGCGAGTGATGTGATCCCGGTCGCTGGCGTTGACGGAAGTTCTGGCGCGATGCTACAACCGACACATCAGAATGCGCAACGCACGTTGCAGATAACGCAATGAGAAGGGTTCCGCATGACAGCCTCCTACGATGCCGCCGCCGTCGCAGCCCTGTCGGAGCGGCAGGTGAGTTGGCAGGACAAGGCGCTGCCGCCCGCGTTCTGGGGCCGGACGGTCGCCGACGTGCTCGCCGACAAACCCCGGCTGTCCAACCTGCCGACCCCGCTGCTCACCCTGTCGGCTCCCGGTCTGCAGCACAACGTAGCCACGTTGGCCCGCTGGTGCGCCGAGCACGGAGTCGAGCTCGCGCCGCACGGCAAGACCACGATGGCTCCGGCGCTCTGGGCGTCCCAGCTCGACGCCGGCGCCTGGGCGATCACCCTCGCGAACGGCTTCCAGCTCGGCGTTGCCCGGACCTACGGCGTCAGCCGGGTGATGATCGCGAACTCCGTCATCTCGCCCCTGCAACTGCGCTGGATCGCGGACGAGCTCGCGGCCGACGAGGCCTTCGAGGTGCTCGTCTGGGCCGACTCCGTCCGCACGGTCGAGCTCCTCGAGGCGGCACGGTCCGAGTACGTCGGCCCCGGGGCCAGGCGACTCGACGTACTGGTGGAGGTCGGGGGCGCAGGCGGGCGGACCGGTGCGCGGGATGCCGCGACCGCACACGCTGTCGGAGAGGCGATCGCACAGTCGTCGACCCTGCGGTTGGCGGGCGTCGCCGGGTACGAAGGGGCGATCGCGCACGGCGCGGACGAGGCCGGCCTCGAACACGTCCGGTCGTACCTCCGCGACCTCGCAGCCGTCCACACCGGCTTCCAGTACCTGTACGACGCTGATCTGGTCCCTGTTGTCAGCGCCGGCGGCAGCGCGTACTTCGAGCAGGTGGCCCAGGTCCTCGGCCCGCTCGGCGAGACCGGCGCCCGGGTGGTCCTCCGGTCC
>Ga0193742_1002427_pt1 | contig 10731 bp, 10 predicted proteins | sample L2c1metaG_FD_165511 | JGI IMG/M metagenome (GOLD analysis project Ga0193742, IMG submission 165511) | Soil microbial communities from a riparian zone of the East river system, Colorado, United States - L2c1 | ecosystem: Environmental > Terrestrial > Soil > Riparian zone | place: USA: East River... | reverse complement strand
GGCTGGCGGCCGGTTCCCGAGGTGCAGTTCGACGGATTCGTGTTCCCCGGCTACGACCAGCTCGTCTCGCAGGTGGCGCGGATGCGCACCCGCACCCGCGGAGCCTTCCCGATGCCGATCACGCTGCGCGTGCCGAGCTTCGGCGGGATCCGCGCCCCCGAGATGCACGGCGAGAGTCTCGAGACGTTCTTCATGCACGTCCCCGGTCTCAAGGTGGTCTCCCCCGCGACGCCGCACGACGCGTACCACCTGCTCCGCCAGGCGATCGCCTCGCCCGATCCGGTGATCTTCATGGAGCCGAAGTCGCGCTACTGGAACCGCGGGCCCGTCGACCTGGCCGACGAGACCCCGCTCACCGGCGCGCGCATCACCCGGCCGGGCAAGCACGCGACCCTGGTCTGCTGGGGCTCGATGGTGCACCGCTGCGAGCAGGTCGCCGAGCTCGCCGCCGAGGATGGCCTCGAGCTCGAGGTGCTCGACCTGCGCTGGCTGACCCCGCTCGACGAGGACGCCATCGCCGAGAGCGTGAGTCGCACGGGCCGCGCGGTGATCGTGCACGAGGCTCCGCTCACCGGCGGGCCGGGAGCCGAGCTCGCCGCGCTCATCTCGAGCCGCTGCTTCGGCAGCCTGAAGGCCCCGGTCGAGCGCGTGACAGGATTCGATGTGCCCACCCCCGCCGGCGACCTCGAGGATGAGTTCATCCCGAACGTCGATCGCGTCCTGTTCGGGGTCCAGCGAGCATTGGAGTACCGCCGTGGCTAGGAGTCGCAATGGCTGAGAAGTCCTTCCCCCTCCCCGACCTCGGCGAGGGCCTCATCGATGCGACGATCCTCGAGTGGCTCGTGAAGCCCGGCGATCGCATCGAGCGCAACGACCCGCTCGTCGAGGTCGAGACCACGAAGTCGGCGCTCGAACTCCCGTCGCCGATGAGCGGTGTCGTCAAGACCCTGCACGCCGAGAGCGGCGACAGGGTCGAGGTCGGGGCGCCGCTCGTCACGTTCGAGACCCCGGATGCCGAGGCCGGCATCGTGGGGACGGTGCCCACCGAGGAGGCCCCGACCCGATCCCGCGTGCGGCTCAGCGTCCCGGAGGACTGAGACGCGTGCCGGAGTCCGTGACCGCTGCCGACGGCGTGCGGCTGAACGTCATCGAGCTGGGCCCGCCCGACGGCGACGTGGTCCTCGCCGTGCACGGATTCGCCTCCAGCGCGGAACTCAACTGGATCGCGGCGGGATGGGAGCGACCCCTCACCGAGGCCGGGTACCGCCTCGTCGCGTTCGACCTGCGCGGGCACGGGGCGAGCGACCGCCCCGCCGACCCGGATGCCTACCGCCTGACGACGCTCGCCGGCGACGCGCTACGGGTCCTGGATGCGGTGGGAGCGGACCGGGCACATTGGCTCGGCTACTCCCTCGGGTCGCGTCTCGGTCTCGAGGTCGCGAGGATCGCGCCCGACCGGGTGCGCACCCTGAGCCTCGGCGGCCCGGCGTCGGCCGATCCGACGGCGGACCGCCTGATCACCATGGCGGACGCCCTCGGCCTCGACGATCCGGCGTTGCACGCGTTCGCGACCGGGGTCTCGACCGACGCACCGCCCATGCCCGACGCGCCCCTCGGCATCCCGACCCTCGTCGTCGCGGGCACTGCCGACGACATCGCGATCGGCGCCGAGCAGCTCGCGACGCGGTTCGGTGCGCGCTTCGTCGAGCTGCCGGGACGCACCCACACCAACGCGATCACATCGCGCGCGTTCAAGGACGCGGTGCTGGAGAACCTTTCGACGAACTGAGCGCGCGATCCAGGAAATCGGTCGCGATGCGCAGCATGGGCTCGGTGGTCCAGTACTTCTCCTCGCCGCCCGCGACCGCGAGGTCACCGTGACCCGCGCCCTCGATCAGGTAGCGCGTCGTGTCGGCTCCGGCGGCGCGGAGGGCGGCGTGCAGGTGCGCGGTCTGAACCGGCGACACGATCCTGTCGTCGGAGCCGTGGAAGTGCAGGAACGGCGGCAGCCCGGCCGAGGCATAGGTCGCCGGGTCGGCGACGCGCACCGCGTCGGGCGCGTCCTCGAGCGCGACCCCGCCGCCTGCCCCGAGGACCCAGCGCGCGAGCGGGATGTGGGGGCCGCTGTTGGCGGCGACCGTTGCGTCGTCGAACCCGGCCGCGATGAGCGTGAGGTCGGACCCGCCGAACTTGTTGACAACCGCCTGCACATCGCTGCCCTGGCCGGCGTCGCCACCGGACTCGAAGCGCGCGTCGCCGGGGGTCACCCCGGCCATCGAGACGAGGTAGCCGCCGGCCGACTCGCCCCAGAGCGCGATGCGCTCGGGGTCGATGCCGAAGTCCGCAGCGTGTGCGCGGAGGTGGCGCACGGCGGCCTTGACGTCCGAGACGCCCTCGACGTAGGTGGCGCCGTGCTTCGTCGTGCGGTACTCGACGCTGGCCACCACGTAGCCCGCCTGGGCGAGGTGACGCCGGAGGGTGCCGCCTCCGGCCTTGACCGCGTGGATGAATCCGCCGCCCGGCACGTAGACCACGAGCGGGCGTCTCCCCTCGCCCGCCGGCACGAGCACATCCATCCGGAGAGCGATGGTCGCGCCGTCCGGCCCGGCGACCCGGGCGAACTCGACGTTACGCACCGTGCGGATGCCGCGGCGCGGCGGCCTGATCTGCTGTGCCGCGTCCGCCTTCACCACCGTGCTGTCGGCCGCGTCGAACGGGGCGGAGTGCGACGAGATCGGGATGGGATGCCCGCGCAGCGCGGCGATCTTCGTCATCAGCGTGGGGATGTTCATCGTGCGGTGGTCTCCTCGTTCAGCGGACGCTCTTGATGGGGATCAGCGCGAGCCCGCTCAGCACGACCGTGATCATGCCGAACACGAAGATCGCGGGGTAGCCGAGCGACGCGATCAGCAGTCCGGCGAGCGCCGTGCTCAGGGCCTGCGGCAGGTTGGTCGCGATGTTGAGGATGCCGAGATCCTTCCCGGCGGCCGCGCCGTCCTTCGGAAGCACCTCCGTCATCAGGGCGGTGTCGCAGGCCGTGTAGAGGCCGAACCCGATCCCGCTGATCGCGCTCATGAGGATCATGCCGGTGAATGTCGGCATCACCAGCGGAAGCACGAATCCGGCGACCACGAAAGCGGATGCCACGTAGACGAACACCTTGCGCCGGCCGATGCGGTCGCTCCACGCGCCGCCGACCAGCACGCCGATCACGGTGGTGGCCAGGCTGACCAGCGCCAGCATCCCGATCGACTGGTTCGCGTCGGCCAGCTCGAGCCCGATGTAGTCGGTGAGCAGGAAGAGCTGGAAGAAGAACACCATGAAGTACCCGAGGATGAAAAGGAACCGGGCGGCGAACGCCCAGGCGAAGTCGGGGTGCTTGCGGGGGCTGATCCAGAGGCCGGCGAAGAACAGCCGGGCGGTGAGCGGCTCGCGTTCCGTGCCCTTGCTCGAGTAGTCGCGGTTGATGAGGACGAAGAGCAGGACGGCGATGAGGATCGCGGCCCCGAAAACCGTGTAGCCGATGCCGAGGTTGTTGGCCAGCTGACCGCTCACGATCACGCCGAGCGTGAGACCGAGGGTCGTGCCGAGACCGAACATCGCGCTCGCGACGCCGCGCTTGCTGCGCGGGAAGCGATCGGGGATGAGCGCCGTCATCGGACCCTGCACGGAGTTGAGCGACACCTGCAGGATGATCCAGAACACGCCGATCCAGATCACCGAGGTGAGCGAGCTCATCCCGACCAGCAGCAGGGCGCCGATCGCGGCGCCGATGATCATCCACGGGGCGCGCCGGCCGAGGCGGGAGCGGGTGCGGTCGCTGAAGGTGCCGATGATCGGCTGGGTGAGCAGGGTGAAAACGAAGGATGCCGTGGAGATGAGGGCGAGGTTCGCGACCTTGTTGGGCTCGTCGATCAGCGTGAGCTGGTTGGGCAACAGCACCTGCCCGAGGCCGGCGTAGCTGGCGAACATGACGAGCGCCAGCACGGCGAGCGAGGGCAGCATGCCGCGGGGGGTCTGCGGGCTGCGCGAGGCGCGCTCCGCATCGGATGCGGTGAGATCGGGGGTTTCGGTGGACACGGTTTCTCCTCATTGAGAACGTTCACGACAGGGTGCCTCCCGCGAGGCTTACCCGAGTATGCGCGATCCGGCCAAATAGTTCAAGCGTTGAACTTAATGAGGGTGGCGGGATCGGCGAGGAGGCGATCGCGGGCAGCCTCAACCGCGCCGCGGAGTCCGGCGTCGGCGCCCAGGACTCCGGCGAGCACCGAGGTCGCAAACGCCGAACCGGGCCCGGCGATGAGCGGGCGGTTCGCCTGAAACGCGTCCGCGATCGAGGTCGTCAGGGCCGCCCAGTGCCCGCCGATCACCACGACCCGCGGGTCGGAGGCCGCCGCGATGATCTGGAGCGCACGGGCGATCCACGCAACCGCACCCTCCCAGGCGGCGACGGCCCGGTCATCGCCGGCGAGCACGCGAGCGACGAATCCCTCGAGCGCGGCGGACGGGCTCTCATGCATCGGTCGCGGATCATCCCCCGCCGCATCCAGCAGGGCGTCGATCCCCGCGATCGTGACGAGGCAGCCGTGCTGGCCGCACGCGCAGGGCCTGCCGTCCGGCACCACCGGGAGGTGCCCCATCGAACCGGCGAGGCCGTGCGCCCCGCGCACCACCCGGCCGCGCACGACCAGCGCCCCGCCGACGTTCGAGTCGCCCTTGATGAACACCGCGTCGCCCGTGGATTTGAGCGCGCCGAGCTCGGCCGTCGCGGCGAGCGGGATGTCCGACTCGAGTCGCACGATCTCGGGAGGCAGGGCCGGGACCCGTCGCAGCAGACCGGCGATCACATCCACCTCGTCCCAGCCGAGGGCGATGTCGCCGAGCACGCGCGGCGGCCTTCCCCCGACCGGCGCCAGCACGACGATCGTCACGTCGGCGATCCGGCGGTCGGCGGCGGCCGCGGCACCCCAGGCGTCGCGGACCACGTCGCCGAGCACGTCGAGAACGGGCTCAGGGTCTCCCATCGGGCGGCCGTGGGGTCGCGAGGCGCGATAGAGCTCCTCGCCGGCGAGGGTCACCAGCAGCGCGGTCACCTCATCGGCGGCGAGCTGAACCGCCAGCAACGCGATCCGATCGGCGGCGAGGGTGAGGCGCGTCAGCGGGCGCCCCTTCGACCCCCCGACCGGCGACGCCTGACTGAGGATGCCGGCCTCGACGAGCACCTGGGCGAGCGCGGTGACGGATCCGCGCGTCAGTCCGGTGGCGTCCGAGATCTCGCTGCGCGCGCTCGGACCGACCCGCACGAGATGGTCGAGCACGAGCGACAGGTTGTGGCGACGGACATCTCCGCTGACCAGGCCGGTCGCGCCGTCGGATGGCATGGTCTTGATGCTAGACGGAGCCAGTGCCCGGATCTGCTAGTCGCGGTCGACGATGAGGTTCGTGATGCGCGCCGTGCAGAGGCGGCGTCCGGCGTCGTCGGAGACCACGACCTCGTGACTGGTGACCGTGCGGCCGAGCCGGATGGCGGTCGCGACCCCGGTCACGATCCCCGCGCGCACCGACGCGTGGTGTGTCGCGTTGATGTCGAGCCCGACGGCGCTCTTGCCGAGCGAATCGGCGTGGATGACGGCCGCCCACGATCCGAGCGCCTCGGCGAACGCGATCGACGCGCCGCCGTGCAGCAGCCCGAACGACTGCCGGTTGCCCTCGACCGGGAGAGTCGCGACGACCCGGTCCGCCGATTGCTCGACGATCGTGACGCCCATCTTCTCGTCGAGTTCACCCAGCGCGATCTTCCACACGCGGCCAGTGTAAGCGCTTGCCGCCCCCGGACCCGTGCTGCCATAATGAATTCCTGAACGATCGGTCACTAATTCGGCGGGTCGGTCACCAATTCGAGGGAGCGACGTGCGCATCGAGAGACGGGCGGATCGCGTGGTCGCCACGCTCGACCGGCCGGCGGTCCGCAACGCGATCGATCAGGCGACGATCGACGCCCTGCACGACCTGTGCGCCGAGCTGGAAGCTGAGCCGCGCATCCTGATCATCACCGGTGCCGACGGCGTGTTCGCCTCGGGCGCCGACATCGCCGAGCTGCGCGACCGGGATGCCGACGAGGCCCGCGTCGGCATCAACGCGCACGCGTTCATCCGCATCCACGACCTGCCGATGCCGGTCATCGCGGCGATCGACGGTTACGCCCTCGGCGGCGGGGCCGAGCTCGCCTACGCGGCCGACATCCGCATCGCCTCGCCGGCCGCCCGCATCGGCAACCCCGAGACCGGGCTCGGCATCATCGCCGCGGCCGGCGCGACCTGGCGCCTGAAGGAGATCGTGGGCGACGCCCTCGCGATCGAGATGCTGCTGACCGGCCGGGTGCTGGATGCCGACGCCGCCCTCGCGGCCGGGCTCGTGTCCGCGATCCACCCGGCCGACGAGCTGCTCGCCGCCGCGCACGCGATCGCCGACCGGATCGCCGCCAACGATCCGCGCGCCACGCAGCTCACGAAGCGGGTGTTCGCCGCCCCGCGCCCCGCGCACCCCGCCGTCGACCTCGAGGCGCAGGCCGAGCTGTTCGAGAGCCCGGAGAAGCACCGGCGGATGACCGCGTTCCTGGAGCGGAAGAAGCGATCGTGAGCGTTCCGGAGTCGGTCGGCGTGCTCGGCGGAGGCCGCATGGGTGCGGGGATCGCGCACGCGTTCCTGCTGGCCGGGGCGCGCGTGATCGTGGTCGAGCGGGATGCCGGGCTCGCCGAGGCCGCAGGCGCCCGCGTGCGCGAGAGCATCGCCGCGAGCGTGCGGCGCGGCACGACGCCGGAGCCGGAGGACGTGCTCGGCGACGCGCTGACCGTCGGCACGGACGTGGGCGAGTTCGCCGGCTGCGGCCTCGTCGTCGAGGCTGTGCCCGAGGACCTGACCCTCAAGATCGAAGCCCTGGGCAGGATCGAGGCGACGATCGCGCCCGGCTCGGCCATCGCATCCAACACCTCTTCTTTGTCGATCGACGCGCTCGCCGCCGCGCTCGACCGGCCAGCCGACTTCATCGGCCTGCACTTCTTCAACCCGGTCCCCGCCTCGCAACTGGTGGAGATCGTGCTCGGCTCCGCGACCTCGCCCGAGCTCGCCGCGAACGCGCGCGGCTGGGTCGCGGCGCTGCGCAAGATGCCGATCACCGTGCGCGACGCCCCCGGTTTCGCGTCCTCGCGGCTCGGGGTCGCGATCGGGCTGGAGGCGATCCGCATGCTCGAGTCCGGCGTCGCGAGCGCGACCGACATCGACCTCGCGATGACCCTCGGCTACAAGCATCCGGTAGGGCCGCTGCGCCTCACCGACATGGTCGGCCTCGACGTGCGCCTCGGCATCGCCGAGTACCTGCACGGCGAGCTCGGCGACCGGTTCGAACCACCCGCCCTGCTGCGACGCCTCGTCGCGGAGGGCAAGCTCGGCCGCAAGACCGGCCAGGGCTTCTTCACCTGGGAGAACGAATGAGCACCACCACCCCCCTCACCCCGAGCTACGTGCAGGGCGCGTGGTGGGTCCCGGATGCCGCGGCCGCCGCCGGCGCGACGATCGTCCGCGACGCCTCCACCGGCGAGCCCGTCGCGGCCGTCACCACCGAGGGCCTCGACCTCGGAGCCGCGCTCGAGTACGCTCGCACGGCCGGCCAGGCCTCGCTCGGTGCGCTCACCTTTCACCGGCGTGCGGTGATCCTGAAGCAGCTCGCCACCGCGCTCACCGAGCGCAAGGACGAGCTCTACGCCCTCTCGACGCGCACGGGCGCTACCAAGAACGACTCCTGGGTCGACATCGACGGCGGCATCGGCGTGCTGTTCACCTACTCGTCGAAGGGCCGGCGTGAGCTGCCCAACGCGAAGGTCTACGTCGACGGCGCGGTCGAGGCGCTCTCGAAGGACGGCAGCTTCATCGGACAGCACATCTACACCCGGCTGCCCGGTGTGGCGGTGCAGATCAACGCGTTCAACTTCCCGGTGTGGGGGTCGCTGGAGAAGTTCGCCCCGGCGTTCCTCGCGGGCATGCCGACGCTCGTGAAGCCGGCCACCCCATCCGGGTACCTGGCCGAGGCCATGGTGCGCATCATGGTCGAGTCGGGCCTGCTGCCCGAGGGATCCCTGCAGCTCGTGTCGGGCAGCGTGCCGACCCTGTTCGACGAGCTGCGGCTCGGCGACCTGGTCGCGTTCACCGGGTCGGCGTCGACGGCCGAACGGCTGCGGGCGCACGCCTCGGTGCAGACCGGCGGCGTCGTATTCTCGAGCGAGACCGATTCGATCAACGCGTCGGTGCTCGGTCCGGATGCCGTGGCAGGCACGCCCGAGTTCGACGCCTACGTCAGGCAGCTCATGGCCGAGCTGACGGTGAAGGCCGGGCAGAAGTGCACGGCGATCCGGCGGGCGATCGTGCCGAACGCGTCCGTGGATGCCGTGGTCGAGGCCCTGCGTGCCCGCCTCGAGGAGCGGGTGGTGGTCGGCGACCCGCGCGGCGAGGGCGTCACGATGGGACCGCTCGCCTCGATGGAACAGCGGGATGAGGTGCTGCGGCAGGTCGGCAAGCTCGTGGCCGCGGGTGGCGAGTTCGTCATCGGGAGCGCCGAGAGCCCCGAGGTGACGCACGCCGATGGCTCGCGCGCGCTTGCGCCCGAGGGCGCCTTCGTCGCGCCGATGATGCTGCGGTTCGCCGACTCCGGCGCCGATGCCGTGCACGAGGTCGAGGCGTTCGGTCCGGTGTCGAGCATCTTCGGCTACGACACCGTCACCGAGGCCGTCGACCTCGTCGCCCGCGGCGGCGGATCGCTCGTGACCTCGGTCGCGACGCACGACCCGGACTTCGCGGTCGAGCTCACCACCCGCATCTCGGCGTACAACGGTCGCGTGCTGCTGCTCGATCGCGACGACGCGCGGTCGTCGACCGGTCACGGCTCGCCCATGCCGCACCTCGTGCACGGCGGGCCGGGTCGCGCCGGCGGCGGCGAGGAGCTCGGCGGAATCCGGGCGGTGCTGCATCACATGCGCCGCACCGCGATCCAGGGGTCGCCTGACATGCTCACGGCGCTCACCGGCGTCTGGCACACGGGGGCAGTGTCGCAACCGGGCGGGGTGCACCCGTTCCGCAAGAGTCTGGCCGAGCTGAAGCTCGGCGATCAGGTGGTGTCTGCGTCCCGCGAGGTGACGATGGAGGACATCGAGACGTTCGCCGCGTTCACCGGCGACACGTTCTACGCCCACATGGACGAGGAGGCCGCCGCCGCGAACCCGTTCTTCCCGGGGCGCGTCGCGCACGGGTATCTGCTCGTGTCGTGGGCGGCCGGCCTGTTCGTGGATGCCGCGCCCGGCCCCGTGCTCGCCAACTCGGGCCTCGAGAACCTGAAGTTCGTGACGCCGGTCTCGGCGGGCGACACGATCCGCGTGGAACTCACCGCCAAGCAGATCACCCCGCGCGAGACCGACGACTACGGCGAGGTGCGCTGGGATGCGGTACTGCGCAACCAGCGGGACGACCTGGTCGCGTCGTACGACGTGCTGACGCTCGTGGCGAAGGAGCTCGACGCGGCTTAGGGCTCGTCGGCGCTACCGCCATGTCACCCCTCCGTGAAACGGTGGATTCCATGGAGATCACGCGTTTGCAACCTGCCGGCCTCGTCGTGAGCCCGGCGTTCAGCCATGTCGCCGTCGTTCCCGCGGGAGCGACCACGATCTACGTCGGCGGTCAGGACGGCGTCGACGACACCGGCGCGCTCGTGTCGGACGACGTCGTGCAACAGTCCGTCCGGGCCATCGACAACGCCAGCGTCGCGCTCGAAGCGGCGGGCGCATCGCTCGCCGATGTCGTGCAGTGGACGGTACTCATCCACGTGGATGCCGACCTCAACGCGGCCTACGGCGCCATCGCGCCTCGGCTGGGCGGCGCCGGTGCTCCGCCGCTCGTCATCGCAGCCCGCGTCGCCGGTCTCGGCGTGCCCGGCGCGCTCATCGAGGTGAGCGCGATCGCCGCGGTGATCCCGGCGGGTCGCTAGAGAACCCGGCTGGATGTACTGCTAGAACGGCGGCGGATCGCCGTCTCTCACCGACCCGGTCGGGATGACCCATTGCCGTCGTCCATCGGGTGTCTGCCGGAGCGCCCACCTGGTCTGATGTTTGAGCCGATGGTGATGTCGGCACAGGTGGGCGAGGTTGTCGGCTCGCGTGGCTCCGCCGTGCTCCCACGCCTGGGTGTGGTCGATATCCGAGCCGCTCGCCGGACGACCGCACCCCGGGAAGACACAGGTGCGATCGCGGATCGCGAGCCACTTCTTCAGGTCTGCCGGCACCCGGTAGGTGGTGCGGTCGACATCGAGGATGGTGCTGGAGACGGGATGCACGAGCAGCCGGGTGAACGACGGCGCCAGCCCGGCGAGCTCGCGAGCCGTCTCGGCGTCGATCGGCCCGTATCCGTCGAGCGTGCCGGGCTCTTCGCTGCGGCCGAGCAGGGTGAGCACCGGTACCGTGACGCCCACACTCACGCCGACGCGCGCTGTCGACCCCTCGCCGGTCGTCAGGTCCGCGGCCACGTCGGCACGCAGTTGTGCGAGCGTTCGGGTCTCCCCCTCGACGACCAGCAACGCGCGGGCCGCAGCGTCGATGCCGGCGAAAGCCCGGTGCGCGGTCGCCGCGGGTAGTCGCATGCTCAACCATGCCATCCCGTCGACATCGTCATCGAGCCACACGCCGCGTGATTC
>Ga0193742_1002425_pt1 | contig 10736 bp, 10 predicted proteins | sample L2c1metaG_FD_165511 | JGI IMG/M metagenome (GOLD analysis project Ga0193742, IMG submission 165511) | Soil microbial communities from a riparian zone of the East river system, Colorado, United States - L2c1 | ecosystem: Environmental > Terrestrial > Soil > Riparian zone | place: USA: East River... | reverse complement strand
TCACTTTCACCACCGAGGTCGGGCGGGTCGTCGGCTCCTTGCACCGCGATGCAGGGATGCGACCGACCTTATAGAGCGGGTTCTGCAGGACCACCCGGTTCTCCGCCGCCATCGGATCCACCGACGTCGCCGAAGCCGACGGAGCCGGTGTCGGAGTCGACTCCTGTACTTCGGGTGGCGTGCTCGGGGTCGAACTGGTCGCCATCGATGCGGGTGTCCCGTCCGACCCAGCCTGGCGTACTGCGACAACGCCCGCGACCGCCGCGATCCCGAGGACGGCGCAGACAAGCACCAACCGGCCCCACCGACTCTTGTTCACCGGCAGACAATAGCCCGGCACCGGCCAGGAAGGTTTCCTCGGCTTGAACACCCCTCGATGGCAACTTTTAGTGACGGAGCCATGGCAGTCGGACGCTCAGGGCCATTAGGGTGATCAGCACCATGAGCATCCATGAGCGGCATCGGTTGGCTGGGGTGGTCAACGCGCGCGGGACGTTCACGCCGTTGGGGGTCTCGCGGTCTTCGCCTGGGGTGGCGGCGGCGGTTGCGGAGGCTTTGCCCGAGTTCTTCGTGATGGAAGAGCTCGGCGATCGCGCCAGTGAGGCGATCGCGCATGCCACGGGAGCTCAGGCCGGCGCTGTCGTTCACTGCACGGCCGCGGCGATCACCATCGCGGTGGCGGCTGCGATGGCAGGCACTAACCCGGACCGAATCGCAAAGTTGCCGGATGCAACGGATATGCACAACCGGGTCGTGCTGCCCGCCGGTCATGCGATCAACTACGGGCAGTCGAACCTGCAGGCCGTACGGCTGGCCGGGGCGCGCGTGGCCCTGGCAGGGGACGAAAACCGTTGCAGCATTGACGATCTGGACGAGGAACTGGACGGGCCGGACGTTACTTGTCTGCTGCTGGTGTCGTCGCGGCTGACCACTGGTGAACCGCTGGATCTGACGGCCGCGGTCCGGGCTGCGCATCGACGAGGGGTTCCCGCGATCATCGATGGCGCGGCTCAGTTCCCTCGGACCGCCGATCTACTCGCCACGGGTGCAGACCTGGTGTTGATCAGTGGGCAGAAGTATCTGGCGTCGCCGACCGCGGGATTGGTTGCCGGGACGCGGCAACTAGTGCAGGCGCAGGAGAAGGGCATCGGCCGCGGGATGAAGCCGACGAAGGAAGCCGTCGTCGGAGTACTGGCCGCATTGGAGGAGTGGCAGGCCATGGACCGCGCGAAGTGGGAGGCCGACCAGGCGGCGAAGGTGACCTCGTTCGTGCGGGCGGCCGATGAGCTCCCGGGGATCGCGGCCGAGGTGCTGCCCGATCCGACCGGGCTTCCGTTGTCCCGCGCGCTCCTGAAGGTCGATGGCGATGCCGCGAAGGTGGCCACCGAGCTGGAGGCCGGGGACCCACCGATCTACGTGATGACGGACCGCTTGGCCGACAACGAGCTCGTCCTGGAACTGGTCCCGCTCGACGCCGTCGAACTCGAGATCATCCTGCTCCGCCTGACCACCATCCTTACCGCCTGAGCCTTGCAGAAACAGCGAAGCCCCCGGTCCACACCGGGGGCTTCACTGTCGAACTTACTTGTCAGCGCTGGTAGGACTTGCCGCCTTCGTAGCGGTTGCCCTCGGTACGGCGCGGGCCGCTGCCGGAACGCTCCGGACGACGGCTGCCACCGCTGCTGCGACCCTCGTAGCTCCCACCGCGGCTCGGACGGCTGCCACCGAAGCGCTTGCCACCCTTGTTGAAGCCACCGCTGCCACGCTGCGGCTTGGGGGCCGGCAGCTTGACCGGGTAGCCGGACGGCTTCGTGCCACCAGTCAGATCGGTCACGACCTCGTCGCCCGGACGAACCCGGACCGGCTCGGTGTTGACCCCGGCCGACTCGGCGAGGCGCATCATGCCGCGCCGCTGGTGCGGCAGGACCAGCGTGACGACGGCACCCTTGCCACCGGCGCGCGCAGTACGGCCTGCGCGGTGCAGGTAGTCCTTGTGCTCGGCCGGCGGGTCAGCCTGAACAACCAGGCCGACGTCGTCGACGTGGATCCCGCGAGCTGCGACATCCGTGGCGACCAGCACCGGAACCGAACCGTCCTTGAACTGGTCCAGCGTCCGGTTGCGGGCACCCTGGGTCAGACCACCGTGCAGCGCCGCGGCCATCACGCCACGGTCGCGCAGCTGGGTGGCGACGCGGTCGGCGCCCAGCTTGGTGCGGACGAACACGATGGTGCGGCCGTCGCGGCTGGCCAGCTCGGCCGTCAGCGACTGCTTGTGCGCCGGCTCGATCACGAGCAGGTGGTGCTCCATCGTGGTGACCGCGGCCTGGGCGGAGTCGGTCGAGTGCGTGACCGGGTCCTTCAGGTAGGTCTTCACGATGGTGTCGACGTCACCGTCGAGGGTGGCGGAGAACAGCAGCCGCTGGCCTCCGGCCGGGGTCATGTCGAGCAGCGTGGTGACCGCCGGCATGAAGCCCATGTCGCACATGTGGTCGGCCTCGTCGAGGACGGCGACCTCGACCGCGCCCAGGTCGGCAGCGCCCTGCTCACACAGGTCGATCAACCGGCCGGGGGTGGCGATCAGCAGGTCGACGCCACGGCGCAGCGCGTCGATCTGCTTCGGGTAGGGCAGGCCGCCCGCGATCAGCTTGATCGAGACACCCATCACGTGGGCGAGCGGCTCGAGCGCGTCGTGCACCTGCATGGCGAGCTCGCGGGTCGGCACCAGCACCATGCCGCGCGGACGGCGCGACTCGGTGTGGCCACCGGCCAGCCGCATCAGCGTCGGCAGGCCGAACCCGAGGGTCTTGCCGGAACCGGTCTGACCACGGCCGAGCACGTCCCGGCCGGCCAGTGCGTCCGGGATGGTCGCGGTCTGGATCGGGAACGGCGTGGTGATGCCGTCGCGAGCCATCCGCTGCACCAGCCGCGGCGCCAAGCCGAGCGCGGCGAACCCATTGCCCTCGGCAACCTCGCCGAGGTCCACCGGCGCCTCGACCTGCGCCCGCACCGGGCGCTCGCGCTGCTCGAACTTGCGCTCGGGGCGGTCGTAGGAACGGTCGCCCCGATCGTTGCGCTCGACACCGCGCTCAGTGCGGGGGTCGCGGTCGAAACCACGGCTGTCCCGGTCGTTGCGGTAGGCAGGCTTGTCGGCGGGGCCCCGGTCGTACGAGCTCTTCTGGTACGAGCTCTTCGGGTATGACGAGGTGGTGCGGCTGTCAGACGTGGTACGGCTCTCCGAGGTAGGACGGGATTGCGGGCTGGTGCGGTTCTGCGAGTACGTGCTGTTCTGCGGGCGCTCGGTGCGCGACGAGTTCGTCCGCTCGGCGGCGCGGTAGCCGCGGACCGGGCGGTCGTTGTCGCGCGACGGGGCGTCGCGGCGCTCGCCACGGCTGCCACGGTCGGAGTACTGCGACGGGCCGCCGCGGCGCTCGGGGGTGCGCTCGACGGCAACCTTCTCGACCCGGGCCGAACTGCGGTCCGTGCCGGGCGTGGTCGGTGCGTCCAGCTCGGCGGCCATCCGCTCGCCGTACGACTGGGTCTGGAACTTCTTGTGGCGCGGCTTCTTCACCCGGTCGGCGGCCTCGTTGCCGTCAGCGGGCACATACTGGTCCTGGTGGTGCTGGGACACGCAAACTCTCTCTCAACGTCACGGCTCAATGCCGTATCGGAGCCGCACGCAAGTGCCGGCCACGAAAAGTGGCCGGATCTGACGTGCAAGGCAGGAGATTGGCATCGACCTGCGGGTGCTATCGCGTTGCACCCATGTCGCCGGGGAATCATCAGCGGGTTGCCGAAACCGACGGGTCGGAGCGCCTGGGAAATGCTCTGGTGACGCGACTCGCGCACCGACGACGAAAAGTATACCCCGTCCGGCCCCACCCCTTGACCACCACCACCAACCGGCGTACAACCACCCAGCCCCGGTACTCACCATTCACCGGCCCACCAGGCCGCACGCCACCCCCTCCCGGACCTCCAGCACTATCCAACCGTCGCCAGCGCACGAGACGTCGCCGACCGCAGGCGCGGTGACCTGTGGGCAACCCCGACCCGAGCAAGTTGGTGAGTGCTGCGGGTCCGCCCAGCCCCGGGTTCCCCTTGCCCAAGGCACCGGGAGGGCTCAAGTTCGGTTTAGCTCTTGTGTGGCGGTTCTAGGGTGGCGGTATGGCGGATGAGACCATTCCGAGCAAGGATCATTGGCTGTCGATCGGGGAGATCGCCGGCCGGTCGGGGGTCGCGGCTTCGGCCTTGCGGTTCTACGAGGACCAGGGGTTGATCGCCTCGAGACGGACCGTGGGCAACCAGCGGCAGTACCAGCGCAGCACGCTCCGGCGGATCGCCTTCGTCCAGGCAGCGCAGCGCGTCGGGCTCGCCCTGGCCGAGATCAAGGCCGCTCTGGATTCGTTGCCGGAGGACCGGACGCCGACCCGCGCCGACTGGAGCCGGCTGTCCAAGTCCTGGCGCAGCCGTCTCGACCAGCGGATCTCCGAACTCGAGCGACTCCGCGACGACCTGGACGACTGCATCGGCTGCGGCTGTCTCAGCCTGCAGCGCTGCAACCTCTACAACAAGAACGACCGTTTGGCCGACCGTGGACCCGGTGCCCGGATCCTGAACGTCGGCATACCCGGTGAGTTATGAGCGGCATAGGCCCGGCAGCGGCCAACGAGGGTTAACCCCTGCCTTTTTCCCGATCTGGTGTGCATTTCTTCAAGCCTTGGCAACATCCCGGTCTGTAGCGAACAGTAATCCGCTGGTCGCTTTCCGCCACAGATCCGGAGTGAGGCCCTCCCATGTCCCATCGCCGCATCCTGACTTCGCTTGCCGCGCTCGCCGCGGCAGCCCTGGCAGTCCCCGCCTTCGCCGCCGCCCCCACGGCGCAGGCTCCCGCCACCTCGTCCACGGTCGCCGCGTACACCGGTTCGCCCCAGGACGAGGCCGCCACCAAGGCCTTCTACGACGCGGTGATGAAGTCCGCCCGCGCGAAGCAGGCCAAGGCCGGCAACAAAGTCGCCGCGGTCACAGTCACCTACGCGGTCGACGCGCCCACCTTCCAGTCCCAGATCAACTCCAGTACCTCGATCTGGAACTCCTCGGTCAGCAACGTGCACCTCGTCGAGGGCAGCAACTACGACTTCTACTACACCGAGGGCAACGACCCGCGCGGTTCGTACGCGTCCACCGACGGCCACGGCAGCGGCTACATCTTCCTGGACTACGCGCAGGCTCAGCAGTACGACCCGACCCGGATCACCGCCCACGAGACCGGGCACGTGCTCGGTCTGCCAGACCACTACTCCGGCCCGTGCAGCGAACTGATGTCCGGCGGCGGCCCCGGCCCGTCCTGCACCAACCCCAACCCGGACGCCAACGAGCGCGCCCGCGTCAACCAGCTCTGGGCCAACGGCCTCACCAGCCTCGGCCAGGCCGCCTTCCACACCTCTAAGTAGAAGCCCCCAGAACTCTCCGGCTCGGACCGCCTTTGCAGGGGACGGCTCCGGGCCGGAGTTCTGAGCTAGCGGGCGTGGGGGCCCGTAGTGCCGCGGACGACGAGTTCGGGGCGGAAGAGGTATTCGGTGTGAGGAGTGGCGTGGCCGCGGACTTCTTCCAGGAGTGACTGGACCGCTGCCAGGCCCATTGCCTGAACCGGCTGGCGGACCGTCGTCATCGGGGGATCCGTGAACTCCATCATCGGGGCGTCGTCATAGCCGACCACCGAGATCTCGGCCGGGACCGCGAGGCCCCGCTGACGGGCGGCGCGGATCACGCCGAGCGCCATCATGTCGGAACCACAGACCACCGCGCTGACGCCGACGTCGAGCAACCGCTGGGCCGCCGCCGCACCACCTTCGACTCCGAACATGCTCAGCTCGACCAACTCGTCCAGGTCCGCGTCACTCAACCCGAGCTGGGCCTTCATCGCGGTTCGGTAGCCGGCCAGCTTCCGCTGCACCACGATGAACCGCTCCGGCCCGGACGCGAACCCGATCCGGCGGTGGCCGAGGGCAACCAGATGCGAGACCGCCAGCTCCATCGCGGCCGACTCGTCGGACGAGATGAACGGGGCATCGACCCCGGGGAGCCAGCCGTTCACGAAGACCACTGGGAGATTCCGCTCGACCAGGGCCTGGTACCGGGCGTGGTCGGCGCCGGTGTCTGCGTGCAGGCCGGACACGAAGATGATGCCGGACACCCCGCGCTCGAGGAGCATCTCGACGTACTCCTCCTCGGTGGCGCCGGAAGGAGACTGCGTGCACAGCACCGGGGTGAAGCCGCGCTGCGAGAGCGCGGACTCGATCACCTGGGCGAACGCGGGGAAGATCGGGTTGATCAGCTCCGGCATCACCAGCCCGATCAGGCCGGCCGAGCGGCGGCGCAACCGGGTCGGGCGCTCGAACCCGAGCACGTCCAACGCGGTCAGGACCGCCTGTCTGGTCTCGTCGGCGACCCCGGGTCTGCCGTTCAGTACCCGCGAGACCGTCGCCTCACTGACCCCCGCCTTGACCGCGATGTCCGCCAGCCTCGCTCTGCTGCTCACGGGCGCACCCTACCCACCGCCTGGTCACCTTGCAGCAAGAACCTGCAAGAACTTGCAGGCTCACGCTGCGTACAGGTGTCCAGAACCTGAACAGTACGGACATCTCTTCTGGCGTACACCTTGTCAGGAGCTGCCGGTCAGGTCAGGATGGGCGCACCCCCGCCCGGGGGCCTTTACTCGGATCGTCCGGCACGTTCCTGCCGGTGAAGGAAGGTTTCGTCATGGCTACTGTCTCGTTCAAGTCGGCAACCCGGGTCTACCCGGGAACCGAAGCCCCCGCCGTCGACAAGCTCAACCTCGAGATCGAGGACGGCGAGTTCATGGTCCTCGTCGGCCCGTCAGGTTGTGGCAAGTCCACCTCGCTCCGGATGCTCGCCGGCCTCGAAGAGGTCAACGAGGGATCCATCTACATCGGCGACCGCGACGTCACGCACCGTCCGCCGAAAGAGCGCGACATCGCGATGGTGTTCCAGAACTACGCGCTCTACCCGCACATGTCCGTCGCGGACAACATGGGCTTCGCGCTGAAGATGCAGGGTGTCTCCAAGGAAGACCGCGCGAAGCGCGTGATGGAGGCAGCGAAGCTGCTCGGCCTGGAGGACTACCTGGACCGCAAGCCGAAGGCGCTGTCCGGTGGTCAGCGTCAGCGGGTCGCGATGGGTCGCGCCATCGTGCGTAACCCGCAGGTCTTCCTGATGGACGAGCCGCTGTCGAACCTCGACGCCAAGCTCCGGGTCCAGACCCGCACCCAGATCGCCGAACTGCAGCAGCGCCTCGGGGTCACCACCGTCTACGTCACCCACGACCAGGTCGAGGCCATGACGATGGGCGACCGGGTAGCGGTCCTCAAGGACGGTCTGCTCCAGCAGGTCGACACCCCGCTGAACCTGTACGACGGCCCGAAGAACAAGTTCGTGGCCGGCTTCATCGGCTCGCCCGCGATGAACCTGCTGGACGCGGACCTGGTCGACGGCGGCGCCAAGCTGGGCGACTACATCGTGCCGGTCGAGCGCGCCATCCTGGCCAAGGCCGGCAACGACAAGACCCTGACGCTGGGTGTCCGGCCGGAGGCCTTCAAGGTCTCCGACAACGGTCTCCCGGTGAAGGTGGCCGTGATCGAGGAGCTCGGCGCCGACGCGTTCCTCTACGGCACCGCCGAGCACAACAACGAGCACCAGCAGATCGTGGCCCGGATCGACGCCCGGATGAAGGTCGAGAAGGGTTCGACCATCCATCTGGCCGCGGAGCCGGACAAGCTGCACCTGTTCTCGACCTCCACCGAGGAGCGCCTGATCGCCTGATCCGATCAGGATCCGGTACTGCGTACGCCGGCCCCGGGTGGTTCGTCCACCCGGGGCCGGCGTTTGTCAGTTGACGTCGCGCCGATAGAAGGCGCCGGCGCCGGCTGCGATCAGGAGCACGGTAATGACCGCCAGGTACCAGGCGCCGTGCTCGAAGGAGACGGTCTTCTCGACCGTCTCGCAGAAGTAGCCGCCGTCGACGCTGGTCTGACACTTGTCCACGAAGTACGTCGTACCGTGCTTGACCCAGGCGTCGAAGTTGATCCTGATGAGCCACGGCTGGGCCGTCGTCAAGAAGCCCCCGAACACCGCTTCGACCAGTACGACGTACCCCATCGCTACACCGATCGCCGCGGCCGTATGGCGCAACAGCGATCCCACGACTCCGCCCAATGCGGCCGCCGCGGCGGCCAGCAGCACCGCCCGGCCCGCCGTTTCGGTGAGATCACCCCACGCCTTGCCCGTCGTACCGGCTGTGGTTCCCAGGTGGTCGATGATCAGGAAGGTGCCGCCCAGCACCAAGGCCAGCACCACGACCGCGAGCGGGATCATGCCAACCGCGAGGGCGAGGAGCTTGCTGCCGTAGACCCGCAGCCGGCGGGGCTCGAACGTGAGCCAGTTGCTGATCGCGCCGCTGCTGAACTCGGCACCGAGGAAGCTCGCGCCGATCAGGAAGCCGGCGAACGCGAGCAGGTAGGAGGATCCGAGCAACAGATCGGGAATCACTTCGGTGAAGACCGTCTTCGGCCGACCGAAATCCTCCAGCTTCGGCTCGGTGTAGTTGCACATCTCCTCGAGCTTCGGCTTCGGATCGGGCTGCGACTCCCAGTCCTTCTCGCACTGCGCCTGGTTCTCCTCGCCGTGGAGCTCCCAGTCCTTGTGGATCTGCTCGAAGATGACCTGGTTCTGCTGTTGCTCCGCGGCCGTCAGCGGCTGGGAGTTCCGCCAGGTGGCGAACAACAGGAAGGCCGTGATCAACAGAACCGCGGCGACGCCGACCACGGTCAACCGGCGGGCGATCAGCCGGCGTAGCTCGACGCTGGTCAGGCGGATCATCGGTCGCCTCCCAGGCCCTCGTCGGCGGTGAGCTCGAGGAACACGGACTCCAGGTCGGCGCGGACCGGGATCAGTTCGGAGACGTACAACTCCTGCTGGGCAAGGCGTCTCGTCACGTCGGATGGATGCTCCGCGCCGTCCACCAGCAGATAGTTGCTGTCAGCACGCACTGTCAGACCGGCCGAGGTCAGGATCCGGGTCGCTCTGTCATGGTCGTCGACAGCGACCTTGACCGTGCCCTTGGCCGTGCCGCCGATCACCTCGGCGACGGTGCCGGAGGCAAGCAACCGGCCGTGGCCGATGATCGAGACGGTGTCGGCCACCTGCTCCACCTCGGCCAGGATGTGGCTGCTCACCAGCACGGTCCGGCCCTGCTCGCCGAGGGCGCGCATGGTCTCGCGGATCTCCCGGATCCCGGCCGGGTCGAGTCCGTTGGTCGGCTCGTCGAAGATCAGCAGCTCAGGCTCTTTCAGCAGCGTCGCGGCGATCGCGAGCCGCTGCTTCATCCCGAGCGAGTAACTCTTGAACCGGTCCTTGCCCCGCTCACCGAGTGAGGTCTCTTCCAGTACTTCGCCCACCCGCCGGCGCGGGGTGCCGATCGCGTCGGCCAGCAACTCGAGATTCTTCCGGCCACTGAAGGCGGGGAAGAACTTCGGCGACTCGACGATCGCGCCGACCCGGGACACCACCTCCGGCAGATGCTCGGGGACCCGCCGGTCGAACAGCGTCATGGTGCCCGCGTCGGCCCGGACCAGCCCGAGCAGCATCCGGATCGAGGTCGTCTTGCCGGAACCGTTCGGCCCGAGAAAGCCATGGACCCCACCGGTGGGCACGTCCAGATCGAGCCCCTGGACCGCGACGACCCGCTTACCCCGTCGAGTCCGATAGGTCTTTCTCAGTCCCCGTGTACTGACCGCCAGTTCCGGCATGCCACCCCTCTCCTGGTACCGCTCCACACCCGACCACTCGGGCGGTGAGACGCACACCCTCCCACTTTTGTTGCATCCGATACCCCAAGGGGGTACCTTAAGGGCGTCGACATACCCCCCTGGGGTAGCAGCAAAGAGGAACGAGGACCGCCATGACCACCGAGCAGGACCACGAGCACGTGCACGGTTACACCGCAGAGAAGGCCAGCCACCTGAAGCGGCTGCGCCGGATCGAGGGGCAGGTCCGCGGCCTGCAGCGGATGGTCGAGGAGGACAAGTACTGCATCGACATCCTCACCCAGGTGTCGGCGGCGACGAAGGCACTGCAGTCCTTCTCGCTGGAACTACTGGACGAGCACCTCTCGCACTGTGTCGTCGAGGCGGCCCAGAAGGGCGGCGCCGAGGCCGAGGAGAAGGTCCGCGAGGCCTCCGACGCCATCGCCCGCCTGGTCCGCAGCTGAACCACCACCACGCACGCACTAGTCAAGGAGCACTGCCATGACCACCACGACCTACTCCGTCAACGGCATGACCTGCGGGCACTGCACCGCCGCCGTCACCGAGGAGCTCAGCAAGCTGACCGGGGTCCAGGAGATCAGCATCGACCTCAACGCCGGTGGCACCTCCGCAGTGCACGTGACGAGCGAGTCCGGTCTCGAGGAGGCCGCTGTCCGCGAGGCAGTCGACGAGGCGGGCTACGAACTGGCCACCTCCTCCTCGGGCACGCCGGCATGACCGGGGCTGTCGCGCTCCGGCTCGGCGCGTTCGCCGGTGCGCTCGCGCTGGCCTTCGCCGGCGCCTTCGCGCTCGGCTCCGCGGTCGACCCGATCGCGGCAGCCGACCCGGTCGCCCAGCCAGACTCCACCGGCATGACGGGGATGACCGACGGAGATGCGGGCGACACTGGACACA